>Ga0307479_10006917_pt1 | contig 10444 bp, 8 predicted proteins | sample atmos_gasesECM4C_FD_203743 | JGI IMG/M metagenome (GOLD analysis project Ga0307479, IMG submission 203743) | Hardwood forest soil microbial communities from Morgan-Monroe State Forest, Indiana, United States - atmos_gasesECM4C_515 | ecosystem: Environmental > Terrestrial > Soil > Temperate...
GAAATTCATTTCCGTGACCGGATAGTTGCCATTGCGCTGCGCCCATGCAGAGGACATCGGCGCAGACCCCGACACCAAGATCGCCGCCGTCACACTCGCAACAAGAAGCCGCTTCATGCCTGCGACAGTAGGCGCTTTGCGCCGCAATGGACAGGGCAAAAGAAAAGCCCCGCGCCATTGAAAAGCGCGGGGCTCATCCCTAAAGCGAATTAATGACTAGACCATGATCCGATTTCTTTGAAACCGGATCATGCTCTAGTGTCTTGGCTTGCCGCGCAATTTACCGGAAAATCGAATCCGATTTTCCGGATTGCGCTTTAGGGTTGCAACGTCACCACAGTGCGGCGGTTTCTAGCTTCCTTGACGCCGTCCCCGGTTTCCACCGCGAGATCGGTTTCACCCACACCGCTGGCATGCAGCGCGGCGCGGCGCGCGCCCATCTGCACCAAGGCCTCGACCACGACATTGGCGCGCTTCACCGAAAGCCTCTGATTGTAGTCGGACGGGCCGGACGTGTCGGTATGGCCGACAATGACGATGTTGGTCTGACCGCCTGAGCGCGCGCTGCTGATCACATCGTCCAACACCTTGAGCTGCTCGGCCTTGAGCGTCCAAGAGTCAAAGTCGAAATAGACCGTGAATACATTATTGGTCGCTTGTGCCGGCGCGGGAGCCGGAGGCGGCGGTGGCGCCGGCATTGGGGCGGGCGCGGGCGCAGGGGCCGGGACCGGATGGGAGGCGTTCTCCAGCCGCGGAAGCGAGGAGTCCACTGCCGTCTTGCAAGCCTGGCTGGCGGCGGCCGCGGTGGGCACGGTGCCGTACAGGACCCAGCAGTCATAATCGGCCTGGGCGCGGGCAGCCTGTTCGGGGAACTGGTCCTTGCCGGCGGCCAGCGCCCGTACCAGGCGGGCGCGGAGCGTGGCCTGGGCAGGGCCGATCGCTGCTTCCGGCTCGGGCTCAGTGCCTCCATCGGCAAGCTCAGCCTTGGTGGTAAAGGCCTTGGCGAGAAGGTCGCTGGAGCTGTCGCTGCTGGAGAAGGGATTCAGCGAATCGAAGAAGGAACCCTCGGTCTTCTCGGCAGGCAGGGCCGAGGCCTGCCCGGACAGGTCGTTGTAATCCTTGGAAAGGGCCTGGGTGAACGGGGTTCCCCCGGCACCTTCCTCGTCGCTCGAACAGGCGGCCAAGCCGATCGCCAGGACCCCGGCGGCGGCAAACATGGTCAGGCGGCGGCCCTGGCCGCGTGAAGCTCCGATAAAGCGCATTTATTAATTCCCCACTGGCGGCTTTAGCTGACAGGGCCCCAGCCCCACCCATGCCGCAAAATCTTACCCAGTCTTTCCTATAGCGCGGCGGGCAGAGGGGAAAAAGCCCCCGCCCCAAAATGGGTACAGGGTTGCCGCCCCGGTAACCTCCCATTGACCTAGCCGGACATAGAACCGGGCAAGGTTTAACAACTGGAAACGGCTCATTCGCGGGCTTGGGAAGAGGGTGATGGCGGACGCAAAACCGGCCGGGGCGCAAGCAGGTGCCGAGCGCCGCCGCGTCCGCCGCCTCAAGATGGACCTGCCAGGACGGCTGTTCCTCCCCGCCGACAGCCGAGAGGCGGCTTGCACCATTCTCGACATGTCGCCGGGAGGCGCGGCGATCTCAAGCGGGATCGTGCCGGAGTTGGGCTCGGCGGTAGTGCTGTATATGGACAGCTTCGGCCGCTTTGAAGGCCGTGTGGTGCGCCGTGGCCAGGCCGGCTTTGGCCTTGCCTTTGTTTGTACACCGTCCAAGCGCAAGCGCACCGCCGAACAGCTGATACTTTTCGTGTCGCGCCACCACGCCGATGGCACATTGGCATTGATTTTGTCGGCGACGAAAAATCGTCCGCCGAATTCGTGCTCAAGGTCAGTATCGCTCGCGCCTAGCGCTAACGAAACTCCGGTCCCACGGCCCAAACCACCAGCGCGCGGCGGATTCCCGAACGGATCGGCGTCACCTGGTGCAGCATATATGCGGGAAAGGCGACCAGCGTGCCGCATTGGCGCGGCGCGGTGTCGATCTGATTGCCGCCGCGCACCTGCAGATCGCAGCCCTCGTAATCCGATGCTTCACTGAGCTGCAGACTCAATGTCAGTTTGCGCGGTTCCTGATCGGGATCGGTGGGATCGCGTCCATAGTCCTTGTGCCAGTCGAAATGTCCGCCTTCCGCGCCGCCATAGAGCGCGTATTGGAACATCGCCAGTCCCGACAGGTCGAAACGGAAGTAGCGGGCGTTGAGTTGGAGCACCGCCTCTTCCATGCGCCGATACAGAGTTTCGGTCTGTGACCCGCGCGGCACCCAAGCGACTTTGGTTGCCCGTATATTCTCATAGCCGGCGCCGCCTCCCGACAGTTCGGCGCTCTCCAGGGCCAGGCTGTCACCGAGCCGCACCATGGCATCGAGTTCTTCCTTACTGAACAGGCCTTGCCACGCCACCAGCGCGCCGGACAAGACCGGTGATCCCCCCAAGTGACACTCCCAATTGTGTCTTTGTTTGCCTTACGCGAACAGTGCGACAGCTTACGGCAGATTTGCCGCCGCCGGAAGTTAGAGCAATCTGGCCCCAGCTTGCTCTCATGCTTCAGCCGAGATTCTGAATCTGGCTGGATGCCAGCATCAACTTCGCCACGCTGAGATCGCCGCTCGCTTCCAGTGTTTGAAGGAAGTTCCGTGTGCGCTCCAGCGCGGCGCCTTGTGCCTTGATCCACGCCTCCACATCCGTGCCGTTGCTCAGCAGCCGGACGGTGATGGCGCGCTGCGATCGGGACAGGCCATCCATCAGGCGGCGCAAGGCCAGGCGATCCCAATGTTCGGGAGGAGAATATTTGTCCGCCAGCGAGCGCAGCCGGTCCAAGCCGATGGCATGGCCCAGCGCGACATAGACGGCAGCCACCTGAGCAGGTGCCTTGCCGGTCTGGCGCGCCAACAACGCCACGTCCAGGGCCCGGGACAGATGGCGCAACAATGTCCATTCGCGGGCGAGATCTTCCGGCACATGTTTGGAAAGCGCTTCGATGCGCGTCGCATCGCCCTTGGTCAGGCTATAGCTCTCATGCAACGCCGCCAGGCTGGCGCGATAGCCGAGCACGGTTTCCCCGATCGGCGTGTCCAGAGGCTCGTTCGCCAGGAACCAGCGTGTCGCGCGGCGGAACTGGTCGGCAATCCCGCCATACAACTCGATCTGCACTTGGGCATCCATCTTGCCGTCCATGGCGTCGATACGGGCCTTGAGCGCCGACAGCCCGAAGGCGCCGTCGCTCAAGACAAAGCCGCGCGCCACATCCGCGGCCGTCAGGCCCGTGACCTCGCGGGTGCGCAGCACAAACACCGGGCCGGCCAGATTGACGATGGCATTGATCAGCACGGTGGAGACGATTTCGCGCTTCAGGCGATGGCGTCCCGGTTCCTCGGGAAAGGCCGCCACGGCGGGGGGCGGGAAGTAGCCCGTCAACAGGCTGGCAAAGAAGGGATCGTCGGGCAGGGAGCTGGCCAAAACCTCGGCATCGAGATCCAGCTTGGCATAGGCAAGCAGCACGCAGAGTTCCGGCCGCGTCAATCCCTTGCCGTCATTGGCCAGCGCTTTCAGCTGCGCGTCACCGGGCAAAAATTCCACCGCGCGATCCAGTTTGCCGCGCACTTCCAGGTCGCGCATCAGCCGGCCATGGGCATCGAGATCACGCGCGCCCCGCGCCTGTGCCACCGACAATGCCAAGGTCTGGTTGTAATTGTCGGCCAGCACATGATGGGCGACATCCTCGGTCATGGAGGCAAGCAGGACATTACGATTGTCCAGGCTCAATTCGCCCCGCATCACCGGTCCGCCCAAGAGAATCTTCAGATTCACCTCATGGTCGGAGGTGTCGACACCGGCGGAATTGTCCACCGCGTCGGTGTCAATACGCGCGCCCGCCCGCGCGGCCTCGATGCGGCCAAGCTGGGTCACACCCAAATTGGCGCCCTCGCCAACCACCTTGGCGCGCACTTCGCCGCCATTGATGCGCAGCGCGTCATTGGCGCGGTCGCCGGCATCCAGATGGGATTGGGAGGATGCCTTGATGTAGGTGCCGATGCCGCCGAACCAAAGCAGATCCACCTTCGCTTTCAGCAGAGCATGGATCAAAGCGGCCGGCGGCAGGCTGTCGGCCTCGCTGCCGATCAGTGCCTTCACTTCGGGCGTAAGCGGAATCTCCTTCAGGCTTCTGGCATAGACGCCGCCGCCTTTGCCGATCAACGCCTTGTTATAGTCGTCCCAGCTGGAGCGCGGCAGGTTGAACAGCCGCTCGCGCTCGCCAAAACCCGTGCCTGCGTCCGCATTGGGATCCAGGAAGATATGGCGGTGGTCGAAGGCGGCGACCAGCCTTATGTGCTTGGACAACAGCATGCCGTTGCCGAACACGTCTCCCGACATGTCGCCCACGCCCACCACGGTAAAGTCCGCGGTCTGAATATCGCTGCCCAGCTCGCGGAAATGGCGCTTTACCGCTTCCCAGGCGCCGCGCGCGGTGATGCCCATCTTCTTGTGGTCATAGCCGACACTGCCTCCGCTCGCGAAGGCGTCGCCCAGCCAGAAGCCGCGCTCCAGCGCGATCCCGTTGGCGATGTCGGAGAACGTGGCGGTGCCCTTGTCGGCCGCCACCACCAGATAGGGATCATCGCCGTCACGCCGCAGCACTTGCGGCGGGGGCACCACTTGACCGTCCTTGTCCAAATTGTCAGTGACGTCCAACAGCGCATTGATGAGGGTCTTGTAGGCCGCGATGCCGGTCTCCATGAACTGTTCGCGGCTGGGATTTTCCGGCATGCGCTTGGGATAGAATCCGCCCTTGGCGCCGACCGGCACGATCACCGCATTCTTGACCTGCTGGGCCTTCACCAGCCCCAGTATTTCGGTGCGGAAATCCTCGCGCCGGTCGGACCAGCGAATGCCGCCGCGGGCGATGCGGCCGAAGCGCAGATGCACGCCCTCGACCGACGGGGCATAGACAAAGATCTCCCGCCAGGGGCGCGGCGCCGGCAATTCGTCCAGCTTGGCGGAGTCGAACTTCATCGCCATGGCGGGGCGCACCAGCCCGTCGCCGTCCTTCTGGAAGAAATTGGTGCGCAGCACCGCATCGATCACATTCTTGAAGCGGCGAATGATGCGGTCGTCATCCAGCGAAGGCACATCCCTCAGCGCCGCGGCGATGCGCTTTTCGAGTTCCGACACTTGCCGGTCGCGATCGGCTGCGAGACCCGGATCGTTCCTGGCATAGAACAGGCTGACCAGCAGCGCCGCCATATCGGGATTGCGCACCAGCGCCTGCTGCATATAGGCGAGGCTGAAGGTCATGGCCGCCTGGCGCAGGAATTTTCCGATCGCCCGCAGAATCGTGACGTCGCGCCAATCCAGGCTCGCGCCGATCACCAACCGGTTGAATCCATCGCTTTCCGCCTCTTCTCTCAGGACGGCATGGAAGGCGTCCTCCAAGGGCGCGCGCACCTCGTCCAGGTCGACCGGCAGACCGTCGGCGCGCTCCATGGCGAAGTCCAGGATCACGGCTTCCTGCCGCCAGCCGCCATCGCGATTGAAGGAGACGGGGAAGGAATCCTCCGAGATGACCTTCAGCCCCAGATTCTCGAACACCGGCAACGAGGCTGAGAGCGGCAGCACCTCGCCCAGCACGTAGAGCTTGAGCCGCAAGGCTGCCGCGGCATCGCCTTCGCGCCGCCACACATGGGCGCGCAGGAAAAATCCGTCCTTGGCGGCGGCAAGTTCTTCCAGGACGCTCAGGTCCCGCGCGCCCTCTCGGGCCGAGAAGAGGCCGCGATAGCCGGGAGAAAAACGCGGGGCGAGCGCCGAGAGCTTGGCATGGCCTTCGCTTCGGCCATAGGCGGCGCACATGGCGTCGGCCAAATGGTCTTCCCAGCTGGTGACCAAGGCCAGGATCTCGCGCTCCAGGGCGCGTACATCCGCCTTGGGTAAGGGCCCGTCATTGCGGCCGATAATGTAATACAGCCGCATCAGGGCGCTGTCGTCCACCGCCACTTCGACCGCCGAGGTGCGGCCATTGAAGGCCTTTGCCAAAAGCGCATGGATGTCGGCCTGAAGCTTGGCATTGATCTGGTCGCGCGGCGCCAAAAGCAGCGCGGATACATATCGGTCGAAGCGGTCGAAGCGCAGGAACAGCTTCAGGCGCGGCAGCCCGCCCATATGCAGGATGCCGGTGGCGATCACGTAAAGTTCGTCGGCCGAGACCTGGAACAGCTCGTCGCGCGGAAAGGTATCCAGAATGTGGGCAAGCGCCTTGCCGTCATGGCTGGATGGGGCAAGGCCCGCATGCTTCATCACCCGCTCGATTTTTTGGCGCAGCAGCGGAATGGTGCGGGCCTGGGCGGAATAGGCATTGGAAGTGAACAGGCCGACAAAGCGGCGTTCGCCGGCAAAGGCGCCATTGGAATCGAACGTCTTGATCCCGACATAGTCCATATGGGCGCGGCGGTGTACCTGGCTGCGGGTCGCGCTTTTGGTGACGATGATGGGATCGGGCGCATCCAGGAAGGCGCGCACTTCCGCCGTCAGCCCGGCGCGTTCGCCGCCGCGCCGGATCACACGAGCGGCTTCGTCGGACAAGGCGCCCAAACCGCTGCCTTTGACGGGCTCCAGCATGCCATTGGCGCCATCCTTGCCCAGCACATAGTCGCGCGCGCCCAAGAAGGTGAAATGATTGTCCGCTAGCCAGTCCAGGAATGCGATATCCTCGCCGATGTCGGTCGCGGTGCCTGCGACGTGCGGCGGGTGGCGCGCCAGATCGGTGCGCGCCGCCGCCAGCCGCGCCAGCATCGCCTTCCAGTCGCGCACCGCCAGCGCTCCTTGCGCAAATGCTTCGCGCAGCAACTCGATGGCTTTTTGCCGCGCGTCGCCGCCAAGTGCATCGCACACCAAGGCGATCACGCTGGTCTTGGCGCCGTTTAGATCGAGGATGGGATGAAAAGCGGCTCGGATGCGCGCGCCCGCCGCCATCGCGGCCGCCAGCGCGGAGTCGAACAGGAAGGGCCGGTCGTCATTGATGCTCAGCAGCACGGTTTCGTGGCTCCAGTCCAAAGCCACGACATGGCTTGCGCCCTTGTCGACCACTTGGCCGCGCTTGAGGGCTTCGCCATGCAGCATGACCGCCAGCGCCGCCAGCTGGTCGGGACGGGCCCGCAAGATGTCATCCGCAACGGCGCTGGCATAAAGCGCGTCGAAGAAACGGAAAAGCGCGTCATCCTGGGGCAGCAGCGCGCGGGCATGGGCGACGCGATCGACGGCGCTTTTGGCTTCTTCGGTCTCTGCAGAACGGATGGCGCTCATCACGGTCATGGGAGCCTCTCAAGGCGAAGAACGCGGATTGGGCCGGTACAGTATAGCGGTCGCGGTGACGGCCAGGCGACAGATGCGCTGGCAAACGGTCTTGTGCAAGCCCCGTCAGTGCAAGTCCGGCGGCCGCCGCCGCAGGATGGCGCACTGCAACATCGCAAGCCCGGCAATCATCGCGCCGGCAATCAGGATCGCGGCGCCGGTTCCTGCCCCTTGCGGTCGCCCATTCCATGACACCGCCACTGCGGTCAAAAGAGTCACGGGCGCGCCAAAGCCAATGGCGCCCATTTCGTCCTTGAGGATGATGGCGGCGAGCAGGCCCGGCCCTGCCGCTGCGGCGCGGGCAGGATCAGCCGCGCGATAATCGATGCGGGACATGAAACGTCTTTGCGAGCGGGCGCTGGAAAATCATGCTTAACAATATATTAATGGAGAACATTAGATGATTCGTGCCGGTTCGGACAGTCGGGGCCCGCGTTTGACGTCACCCACGATCACCGTCTTCGACCTGGAATATACCGCCTGGGAGTGTTCGATGGCGCGGTGTTGGCTCGCGCCGGGCGAGTTCAGGGAAGTGGTGCAGATTGGTGCGATAAAGCTCGACGCCGACAGTTTTGCGGTGCTGGGCGAGTTCGACATGCTGGTGCGCCCGCGCATCAATACGGTCCTTTCACCCTATTTCGAAAAGCTCACCGGCATCACCAATGAGAAGGTCGAACGACAGGGCGTGGATTTCGCCGTCGCTTATCAACGCTTTCTGGATTTCACGGCGGAAGGCCCCATCGCGGCTTTCGGTCAGGACCAGCGCGTGCTGGAAGACAATTTCCGTCTTTATGGCATGGGCGAGGCGCGCGCCTTGCCGGTCTTCTACGATTTGCGCGGCTGGTTTGCGGCCTTGGGCTTGGATCCGCGCGGGATGCATTCCTGCGATCTCGCACCCGCCCTGGGCGTACCATTCGCGGGGCAGACCCATAACGCGCTGCATGATGCGCGCGCCGTCGTGGGCGCCATGGCGGTGATGGCGTCGCGCGGCCAGTGCGTCTGGCGGCCCGCGGCCTGAGCCATCATGCCCGAGGTCGACCGCATCATCGCGCTGCTGAACTTGGAGCCGCATCCGGAAGGCGGATATTTCCGCGAGACGTTTCGCGATGTTGGCGGTTCCGACGGCCGCGCTTATTCCACTGCGATCTATTTCCTGCTCAAGGCTGGCGAGGTGTCGCGCTGGCATCGCGTGGACGCGGCCGAAGTCTGGCATTTCTATCGCGGCGCGCCGCTGGAGCTGCGCATCGGCAAAGACACCTATGTGTTGGGTTCGAATCTGGACGAAGCCCAGGCGCCGCAAGTGGTGGTGCCACCCAACAGCTGGCAGTCCGCCAAAAGCCTGGGCGACTATACGCTGGTCGGTTGCACGGTCGCGCCTGGGTTTGAATTCGCGCGTTTCGAACTGGCGCCCGACGGATTTGCCCCCTAGGCCCAGCTTCGACGGATGGGGTATCCACGAGGCTCGAGCGACGTTCGGCCGGCGAAAGGTCCACTGGACCTTTCGCTAATCGACCTCACTCCGCCGAGCGACCCGCAGCATCCGCCAGTTCCCTTCCCCCTTCGGCGCGAAGCGCCAAGAAGGGGGAAGGTGTCACAGCGAAGTGTCGGCGAAGCCTACCTGAGCTGTGACGGATGGGGGTAAAAATATGCTTCCGTACCGCATTGCCGGTTGACGGCCAAGGCCGCCCACGCGCATCGTCGCGTCAAACAAAAATCCAGGGACCCTTCGATGAAAAAGCAGTATTTCGCGCTCACCGCGCTGGCGCTCGGCCTGATGACCAGCACGGCCTTCAGCCAAGCCAGCAGGCTGGCAATCCGAAGCGAGCCCGCGAAAGGCGGCGCGGCTGGCTGGCATTTGGGGCCGTCCTTCCCGGATCCCACCGGCTTCACGCTGGTGGATACTGATGGAACTGTTCATGTGATCCCGCGCGAAGAGCGCCGCGCGATGATGGGCGGAGCCGCGCGGGTGCCGGGCGGCCAGGGTGGTCCGCAGTGCAGCCATTCCCTTGTCTGCGGCCGCAAGGGCGGCTTTGCCCGCGGCGAACTGGCCCGCGTCCAGTGGGACCAGAATATGGGCTACAAATTCTCCTATCCCTATGTGGTCCCCAAGGGCATTGGCGGCGTGCCGTCGGTGGCGTTGGATTCCAAGGGCTATTTGTGGGTGTTCAAGCGCTCGCCCGCCGGCGTGGTGCAGCTGATGAAATTCGATCCCAATCACAAGCTGATGCTGGAAGTGCCCGAAAGCGTAATCGGTCACCAGGACAAGGCCCATGGCATGGCGGTGGACAAGGACGACAATGTCTGGATCACCGACAACGGCCAGGCGACGGTGATGAAGCTTTCGCCGGACGGCAAGCTGTTGATGACCATCGGCATCAAGGGCCAGCGTGGCGACTGGGTGGAGGAAAAGGGTCAGCGCCTGTTGTGGCAGCCGGTGATGGTGGCCTTTGGGCCCAATGGCGATGTCTACATCGCCCAAGGTCACGCCAATGAAAGTCCCAATGACGTGGACTCCGACGATCCCGCCAACAAGGAAGGCGTGGCGCGCATCCTGCACCTCACCAAGGACGGCAAATATGTCGGTCAGTGGTTCGGCAACGAAGTGGGGCAGGGCAAATTCGATTCCACCCATGGCCTGGCCATCGATCCCAGGAACGGCGATGTGTGGATCGGCGACCGCGAACAGTATCGGATCGTGGTCTATACGGCCGACGGCCGCTTCTTGAAGACCTTGCAGATGCGGAATCTGGTCTGCGCCTTGAACTTCGACCACAAGGGCAATCCCTGGATGGCATCTGGCCAGGACGGCCAGTTCCTCAAGCTCAACCACGACGGCAGGGTCCTGGGTGGAGTGGGCAATGGCATGGGCATCGGCACCGGCCAGTTTACCGAGGCCAGTTACTGGGTCTTTGATCCCAAGGACAATCTGATCGCGGGCGACACCAGTGTCGGCCGTGTGACTGTCATGTCGAAGTAGAATCGAGCAAGTCTCGAGCGCCGCACATCGCGGCGCGGTCCGGCCGCTCGCTTTGGCTCGC
>Ga0307479_10006918_pt1 | contig 10444 bp, 7 predicted proteins | sample atmos_gasesECM4C_FD_203743 | JGI IMG/M metagenome (GOLD analysis project Ga0307479, IMG submission 203743) | Hardwood forest soil microbial communities from Morgan-Monroe State Forest, Indiana, United States - atmos_gasesECM4C_515 | ecosystem: Environmental > Terrestrial > Soil > Temperate...
CTTTCGCTCGGGTCGAACGTGGGCGACCGGGCGAAGAATCTGCGAGAGGCCATCAACCACTTGCCCCATGCGGGTGTGGCTGTCATCAAGGTGTCTTCGTTTTATGAAACCGAGCCCGTGGATTTGCGGGATCAGCCGTGGTTCTTGAACTGCGTCGTGGAAGCAGAAACCCATTTTGAGGCCCTCATGCTGTTGCAGGCTTTGCGCGAGATCGAAGCGAAAATGGGCAGCAAGAAGCCCGTGCCCAAGGGCCCGCGCCTGATGGATATCGACATCCTGCTGTACGGCGGCGCGACCATCCATACGCCGGAATTGCAGGTGCCACACCCCCGCATGCTCCAGCGCAGGTTTGTGCTTGTGCCGCTGGCGGAGATCGCGCCGCGCTTAAGACATTCTTCGTGGACTGCCACGGCGGAAGAATTGCTGGTGATCAGCGGCGACTCGAGCGCGGTGCGAAAGTTTGAGGGCGGCGCGTAGAATGGGCAGCCAATACGCATAAGCATTGCTCAGTTTTAGAGGCCCGTGTGATGGCTCGGGATCATCGTGAATCCGCCGTGTCGCATCTTTTCGCCTTTGTGTCCTAGCTTGTCGCTTTACTGAGGGACGCGAAAGTGTAAGCATGCGGGTAAGGCTTGGGAAATGAGGTTGCCATGTTGAGATTCTTTGCGGCATTTCTAATGTTCTTCGGATCACTGGGAATCGCCGGGTCCCAGAATGAGCTTGTGAACCTGAAAGTGCGCGTCCTGATTGTAGACAGGGAGCTCAATCGGAAGGCGGTTCCGTTCCTCGCGGTCACCGTTCGAGATTTGGCAAGCGCGGCGAAATCGACGGAAATCAAGACCGATCTTGACGGCAATGCGGAAACGAAACTGTCGCCGGGGCACTATTCGATTACGACCGCCAAGCCCGTGGAACTGGATGGCAAGCGCTACACGTGGAAACTGGAACTGCAAATTAACGGCGCGGAACAACACGTGGATCTTACCAACGACAATGCCAAGATCGAGGACATTGCCGTTATTTCGCTGCCCGCGGACGCCAAGTCACCGTCCGCTCCGGGAGGCGATCTTTCGGGTCTTTTCGATAAATTGAAAAATTCCGTCGTCGCGGTGCACGGAGAAGCCGGCAGAGGGTCAGGCTTCCTGGTTGATCCGGCGGGGCTGGTGGTAACCAACAACCACGTGGTCGCGTCTTCCACTTACTTGGCGGTGCAATTTGACGAAAAGCACAAAGTGGCGGCTCGGCTGCTAGCCGCGAATCCCGACAAGGATGTCGCGGTCCTGTGGGTCAACCTCTCCGCATTCCCTGAGTTCGTCATTGCTCCCATCCTTTCAGCGGGAAGCAAGACGCCGCTGATGGTGGGACAGCGAGTTTTCACCATTGGAAATCCGTTTGGCCGCGAAAAAGTTCTTACGACCGGCGTCATCAGCAAGATCGAAAAAGATGCCATCACCAGCGACATCACTATCAATCCCGGAAACTCCGGCGGCCCCCTTTTTACGATGAACGGCCAGGCGGCCGGGCTGACCACTGCCTTGCAGCGGACGCTCGCTTCCATTGTGCCCATTGACGCCGCTCATTCCGTCGTTGATCAGGCCAAACAAAAAACCGCCGGCGCCACTCCTCCTTCCGCAGAGCTTCTGCCGGTGGCGCCACCGGGATTTTTCCCCGCTGATTCTCTTCGCCCGCTCCTACAGCAGGAAAAAATGGACACTAAGCCCTATAACTTCGACCTTGGGCAATTTCACGTGTGGATCATAACGCCGCCGGTGAGCTATTTCTCGCGCCACGAAGATGAGATGGTGGCGGCGCGCAAGGCCGCCAAACGCTCGGGCGGCGACCCTTCCCAGGCCAAGGCCCCGGCCAGCGCGCTTGAAGACGCCCTGGATTTCCTGCCGGTTGTGACCGTGAGCGTGCGGCCCAGGCTTGGCACGGGGTGGGGTCGTCTTAAATTCAAGAACGGCTTCCAGAAATTGCGCCTGCTCTGCAATGGAAAAGAACTCGCGCCCATCGAACCCGGGCGTAGCGAATATAACCTGGTTGACGGGCGAGGCCGGACCCTGGATACAACCTATCAAGGGCGATACGTTTTTCTGCCGGACGCCCTCTCCCCCGCTTGCAGCAGCGCCGTGCTGGAGATTTATTCGGAGAAAGAACCGGACACGCCGCTCTCCAAGACCATCGAGGCGGGGACGATCGAGCGCGTTTGGGCCGACCTCGAACCCTATCGCAAGGCACAGAAACCGAACTAGATCTTGCTCTGCAAAGGCACGGACGAGTAGCGCTCGGCCGCCTTAAGATGTACGTCGCAGCCGCAAGGTATGCAAGGTCATAGGCTTGGGCTGGAGAGACTCAAGTTCGATTTGCGTAAGACGGCCTTCGGTAATTTCGCGCCAGCGATACACTCCCGGCTCGGTCTCCTGTGTCTCGCGGCCATTCAGGCGGCGCAGGAATTCGGCGGCGTTTTCGCGGGAAGCCACCGTGCGCACCGTGGGACGCGCCAGAGCTTCCACGGCGTAGCTGCGCAGAAGTTTGTGCCAGTATTGATCGAAGAGATCGCCGGAGGCAAAGATGTCGCTCCAGGCCACTTCGCCGCCGTAGGCGATAACCACGCCGACAACGCGCTCGCCCTTTAACCCATAGGTTGCATTGACGAAGCGGCGCTGCACTTCAGCGACGAAATCGTCAATCGAGACGCCGACTGCGCTGGACTGGTAAATCTTTTCGTAAGCTTCCGTGCTGGCGTTGCCGGCGATAGCGGATTGCAGACGATCTGCAGAGATTTGCGCAGCCGGAGCACCAGGCGCTGTAGCTTTCGCGGTGGTTCCGCTGCGTACGGCATCCCACACTTCGGTTTGCTTCTGGTCAACGGCAGCTCTTTCGCGGACGCTTGGGTGAACGATGGTGAGCGCAGCGGCAAACTGCCCGCTGCCAGTCCAGCGCCCGTGCTCGACGCAGAAAACATCGAGGGGAAGCGGAGGCGCGCCAACGGGCACGATGCGATCCTTGCCGATGACGCGGTCCTGTTTACCCCCGCTGACGAGCTCGCCGGCGAGCAGCAGGAGGGGGCGCTTGCTGCGGTTGACAAGCACCAGTTGGTTTACAGAAGCGCCGGTTTGCGGGAGGAAAAGGATGCGGCCGTCGCGTTCGCGCACCATTTCTTCGGATCCACGTTCGCGGACGACAACTTCGCCGCTAGCCAGGCCCTGTTCCAGGGTCAAGAACGCCCCTGTGTCCCGGCCGTACGACGCAACCACTGGAAACACCGAAATGTTTTCGTAAGTAACAGGATCCAGCAGCCGCCAGTCGCCATCCGGTCTGGGTTGCGGCTCTGGTTGTGGCGCGGGGGTCTCGTTTGGCAGCCCGTTCGGTTCGGCATCTGGGCCAGGGTGAACGAAAGCCAGGCCGCCGAGCGTTACAAATCCCAGAAAGCCGCCAACGATGGCGGCGAAAATCGATCGTTCCATGAAATTCCTCCTAGGGGCAAACTGTGACCACTTCGCGGGCCGCCGGGCAGCGACGGCTCAGGATTAGAACGAAGCAGGCAAGTTTTCTTGCAGGACGAGTTCGATCGTGCCAGGCCGGCGCGCGGAGGCCTCGATGATATGGCGACATAAGCAGCTGACAGTGTTTGCGCTGGATTCCAGCGACGGAGTGCGTTGACCGATACAAACTTCCTAAAGCATGAGTTTTCAGCGGGCGTGGGGATCGCCGAGGTTGGTCCGGGGTTTGTTGGATTTTAGTTTAGCGGCTTTAGCATCCTCGCGTTCATACTCGGCGATTTCTTCCTCGGTATAGGAAAAGGTGTCACGGGAAGCGAACATGGAGGTTGCGCGGCCGCTCTGCCGTTTTTTCTTACGCAGGGCGCCAAATTCGCGGCGAACCAGGCGGATGGGCGCCTCGATGGCCTTGACCTCCACGAGGAGATCGCTCACCTTTTCCAGAAAGTCATGGAGATGATAGGGCCGCACCACGTAGGCCAGCCGGGCCGCCTCAAGAGGACCGACGAATTGGGGCGCAGTCCCTTCGGGTATGAGCAGGAGAGCCCGAAGGCGCCCGCCATTCTCTTGAGGTACGGTAGCGATTTCGCGCAGAGTGGAGAAAGCGGGCGTCTGCGTGCCGATGGTGGCGGCATCGGCAACTACCAGAGACCAGCCCGGGCCCTTCAGTTCCGCAAGGAGCATTGCGGGGTCAGGAACAATGCGTACGCGCCAGCCCTCCGAGTCCAAGACTTGCTTTACCGCAGCGGCAGCGTCGGGATCGTTGTCAAGCACGAGGATGCCAACCTGAGGCGGGGCGACGCTGGGACTAGTACCCATAGGCGTTCTTAGTATAGTGGGGTGCGGCAGGTCGGGAACTGGAGCTTTCCAATCTTTGAGACTTATCAATCAAGCTGGCCGCCGGGACAGGTGAGATGGAAGAGAGGCTCCGAGAAATGGTGTTGGCCGCGTGCTATTGGCCCACAACCAGGCCAGTTCCGGAGGCATACTTCTGCTGGCCGATGCCGTCCCAGAAGATGCGGTAGGTTGCAGGGCTCTTGCCCGGCTCCCAACCTGTGAAGAAGATTTGCAAGCCGTCCCGGGACCACTCGGCATCCTGAGCAAGCATATTTGGCGGGGTCAGCATGGTGCGGCGCTTGGAGCGAATCTCGTATAGCGCTAAGCCGGCGGCACCGCCCATGTGCGGATCCTTGGGCATGGCCGCCGGAGGATTGGGAACTTCGCCGGAGACCAATAGCAGGTCCGGATTGAAAGGATGGACACGAATCTTATCGGCGCTGGAGTTCCCGAAAACCTCGCCATAGACATCCTTCAGCGGCAGGCTGAACAGAATTGCACCGTCTTCCGAAATGCGAGCCAACTGAACGGAATCATCAACGAGAACGGTATGAGAATCGGCCCAGCCTTCGATGGCGTTAATCTCACCGGCGTAGATCGAAGTCGCGGTTTGCGGCGACGCAACGGGCGCCACCCACAAACGCCAGTGTCCATCCACAAAATTCAGGAAGGCAAAGCGCGTGTCGTCGGGCGACCAGAAAGGCTGCTGCACGCTCCCACGCACGAGTTCCGTGGATTTCTCGGTGGCGAAGTCGTACAGAAAGATAGATCTTTCCTCCTTTTCTTGGTGGGTGAAGAGCAACTGCTTCCCGTCGCGCGAAACGGCCAGTTGGCTGCCTGGCGTAGCGATTACGTGAGCGGCCGCGCCGCGCTTGAAGACAATCTTTCCCGCCGTGTTCACGTAGGCGAAAGCGACGGGGGACTGGAACTTGGTGACCGTGGAGACGGGAACAGGCGGTTTTTTCTCCGCGTCATCGTCTTCGTCCTGGTCGGGCTGGTTGTTGATCTTAGGAAACAGCTCAGTGGCCACGCGCGCACAGCCCTTGAGCGAGCCGATTTGGGCATGATCGATAGAGGCGAGGAAGGAATATTTTCCGCCAGGGGGAGGCGCGGCGGTTAGCGTGTCGTTGGTGGCGTCCGTGCAGCCTTCACGGGTGAGATGGACGGCTACGAGCGCGCCGGTGATGGAATCCTTGGCGTGATAAGTCCAGGTGTCGGCCGCGGTTTCATACGTCACTTCGGCCGGTTCGAGCGGGATGGGCGGATAGCCCACACGGTCGAAGCGCTCCGGTCCTTTGAGGCCGATCCGGACATTCCAGTTAGGCTCGTTGCCGAAGGCCAGGAGCAGGATGGGGTAGTGTCTCGACTGGGGCGCCGGCGGGCCTACAGGGGGCTTCTTGGGCACCGGAACTGGGGGCGCGGGCCTGTTCTGCGCGATACAAGCAGGCGAAAGAAGCAAGGCCGAAAGCAATGCCATGCAGAATCGGAGCCGGGCTAGCGGCGCAACGGACAAGGCGTTCCCTCCGGGAGTAACGAGGATACAGCCCGAAGCGGCTGCAGGCAATTGGTCAGACTGCTGTTGCCGGCCGCGTTGCGAGAAGGACAAGGGGCGTCATTGTGGGGCTACTGCCCTGGCCGGGAACGAAGAAAAGACGAAAATAGTTCTTGACAAGGCGAACAAAAAGCGAAATACTCTGATCGCTTCGAGGCGGGCTATGTCTCCAGTTCACTCCCAAGCGGCGCCGGATTCCCTGAACCAGCGCCACCACGTTTCGCCAACTCCAGACTCACTCTTTCCTGAGTGCCCTGATGACCTGAGCCCAAAGCAAGCGGCCAGCGACCTTGCCCCGGTTGCAGGCCGGCGCGGTGACATTTCGGATCGCCAGACGCAGGATTGTCCTCCGGTGTCTTTCTCAGGCGCGACCGCGGAGCGGCCGGCGGCCGTACACGGGACACAAAGCCATGTACACGGCCGGGTCCGAAATGGCACTGCGAACCCCAGCGATCGCGCATCAGCGCGGCTGGTTGGCATAGCCCGCCTCGCGGCAACTTCGTTGCCGGCCGAAACCAAGAGAAAATCGGCGGAGCGGCCGGAGTATTTTGTATTGCCGGTAAAATCCATCCTGAATCGTTGCGATTCCAAGAGAGTGCCGTTTGAGTGGACCATCAATCCGTACCGTGGGTGCGAGTTTGCCTGCAAGTACTGCTACGCGCGCTACACGCACGAATACATGGAGCTGGACGGCGGCGAATTCGAGAAAAAGATTTACGTGAAGAAAGACGCGGCTCCGTTGTTGGCATGGGACGTGGCGCATAAATATTCGTACGCTTCTGAAGCCTCGGGCGGAACACAGGCGGAACACATCGCGATTGGGACGGCGACGGATCCCTACCAACCTGCGGAGCGCGAGTATGGCGTGACGCGCGCATGCCTGGAGGAGTTGGCGAAGAGAGAAGGACTGAGTGTTTCCATCATCACGAAGTCGGATCAGATTGTGCGGGATATCGACGTGTTGCAACGCATTGCCGCGCGGTCTGACCTGGCCATCGACATTACCATCACCACACTGCGCACGCGCCTGGCGCGCATGCTGGAGCCGCGCGCTCCGCGGCCGGATCTGCGCCTGGCTGCTGTGAAACAGTTGAGCGAGGCAGGTTTGGCTGTGGGAATCTCTGCTTCTCCGCTGGTGCCGGGGATAACCGATCGAGAAGGAGATTTGGAGGCAGTGGCGGCTGCGGGGAAAGAGGCTGGAGCGCAGTGGTTTTTCTCCGGCGTGCTGTTCCTGATGCCGTCCTCCGCAAAACAGTTTTTTCCATTCTTGCGGTCGAAATTTCCGAGGGTGGTCCACCAGTATGAGAAGTGGTTTGGAAAGACCGGTTATGCGCCGGAAGAATACCGCCGGAGAGTCGCCGAGCGGGTCGCGCGAATTCGCCAAACGTACGGTTTCCGCTCGCGGCCGTGGGTGGAGAAGAAACACACGACGCCGTGCGCACAGATGACGCTGAGTTGGGACGCCGCGGAGGCACAAGAAGCGGGAAAGAGCGCTGTTTCCTCTCTGGATAGGGTTGCTGTCCCTTAGGGGACGATGATGCGGGATTCCTCGCGTTTGAGTTCGGGAGCAGGCGGGAGCTGGCCGCGCAGAAACTCGATGAAGCGGCGCGAACGCGGGCGGCCGTTGGTGCGCAACAAACCCAACTTGTAAAGAAAAACCAGCAAATAAAACACTTCCTTGTCGTTGAACGAGGAGGAGTTTGCGCGGGCGGCCTGCTGCTTCTTGATTTCGTCGAAAAAGGCGGCGAGCGCTGCATAGAGCTCACGGGGCAGAGGCGCGTCCGGCGGTTTTTCGTAGAGTATGCCGGAGCTCAGCGTCTTGTAGGTTTGCGCCAAGGCTTGCAGCGCAGCCAGGACATCTGGATCGCTGGCTGCCGGTTGCGCCGCGCAGAACTTTGCGATGGAAAATGCCAGTGCAGTCATGAGCCGTTGATGAGTGTAGACGATGTCCTGGGGAACAGTTTCGTCGAGCAGCGCAGTATCGGCGGGCAGGGAACGCTGGTGCTCGCTTTCATACCGGTGGGCGGCTACAAGATAGCCGCAATCCGCCGGGCAATCAATAGTGACTTCGCGGTACGTGCCGCAACAAACAGCACAGATTTTCTCCGCCTTGGCGGGACAAAACCGCGACTCCTTGCGTTTTTCGCAGATCGGACAGGACACCGACTCTCCTCACACCCGGCGTAATCCAGCAGGATACGACTTGACGGAAGAAATCGCAAAAAAATGCGTTGGCGGCAGAGGGAAGCGAGCAGCAAAGAAAAGCGGCAGCAGGGCTGCCGCTCTCCAAAGGACTTCATCCTTCTATTTTGTGATGCTCAGTGATTCGAGATAGCGGCTGCGAAACTACTCTTTCAGTGACGCAGGGTCGGAAAGATTCTTCGGCGACTTTTGGTTCAAGTACGCCACCATTTTCTGTGCTCCCGGGGGCACTGCAACGGCGCCCTTGAATATAATCGATTCCGCCTCCATCTTTTTGCCGTAAAGCCTTTCGTTGCCGTCATTGTCCGGTCGTGTCGTGGAGCCCTCCAGGGACAATCCGGCGAAGAGGCCGCGGTTGCGCGAATAACTAAGCACCTCCGCGCGCAAGGTAGCGTCCGTGGCGCCCTCAGCGGTGCGTCCTTTCGGGCCCGCCGCCGCCGAAGCATCGGCGCCGAGCTTTACCTTGCTATGGAGAATGGCTTTTGCGCCGCGTGGGTTCATGACGAGCAGGACGAAGTCGGTCGCCTGACCGCCTAGCTGCAAACCAAAGCTGCCGCCTTCGAGGGCCATCATGGTAGGGGCGCTCCAGGGGCCGGTAAAATGCTCGCCAGTGCGGCAAGTCATGGCCCCACGTCCGTAGCTCCCGCCAAACACGAAAGCAGCCTTGAGAACTGAAGGAAAGACGATGATGCACTCGGCCTTATCGACGAGGTCCTGAGGAATGTCATCGGGAATGTCCATGATTTCCTTGAGCACCGTTCCGCAATTCTCCAGACGATCCAGCTCCTTCTTGCTGTCTGCGGATACCGGCAAAGCGACCATCGCCAGCGTCATCAGGAAGGAAAGTGTTCTCTTGATCACAATTCACCTCGACTTAGTTTTCCGGGCTAAGACATCATAGAGTGCCCGTGGGCCGGGCGCAACCTAAACGAAAAATGGGGCTTCGGGCTAGGCGGGCTTTTGCTCTTCCATAAGACGCGTTGCAGGCGGATTTCGTTGCCTTTCGACTATACTTTTCCTGAACAATTCTGCGTGAGCGAGAGCTAGTATGAGAAACCTGCACTGGATGACAGGAATGTTTTTGACTGTGGCGTGCGTTTCTCCCGGCTATGCACAAAAACCGGTACCCGCAAAACCTAGAGGCGGTCCGACCTGTTGCGCCGTTAGAAAACCCAGCGCAGCGACAAAACGCTCTTCCGCGAAATTTGCCGCGCGCGCCGAGTCACTCCTCGGGACGGGGCCTGCCGGGAAGGGCGAGTGGGGGCTGCTGATTGAAGACGCGGAGTCCAGTGAACTCCTGTATCAGCAGAACGCCGACAGCTACTTTGTGCCCGCCTCCAACCTGAAGCTATTCACGTCAGCGCAAGCCTTGGCAAGGCTCGGGCCGGATTACCGTTTTCGCACCACGCTGGAAACCAGCGCCACGGTTTCCGCCAACGGTTTGCTAACCGGAGATGTGGCTCTTGTGGGGCGCGGCGACCCGAATCTTTCGAACAGAAAATTCCCCTACGAGTTGAAGGAGGAGTTCGACGGGCCGCCGGAGAAAACGCTGGCCGAGCTGGCGGATGTGCTGGCGGCCAAGGGCGTGAAGGAGATCACGGGCGACGTCATCGCCGACGACAGTTACTTCCCGCGCGAACGGTACCCCAACGGATGGGAAATCGACGACATGGTGTGGGAGTACGGTGCGGCGATTTCCGCGATCGTGCTCGATGACAACACGGTGACGCTGACACTCACGCCAGGCGACCTGCCGGGAAGCCCCGTGCAGGGAACTCTGAGCCCCGCAACGCCGGACTTCCTGGTTGAAAACGAAGTAAGGACGTCGGCCCCGGAGGTGAAGTCGGACTTGACGCTGACGCGGGAGCCAGGCTCGACCCTCGTGACGGTAAAGGGAACAATGCCGGCAAGAAGCGCGCCGCGGAAGCTGGTTCTCGCCATCCAGGAACCCGCACAGCATGCGGCGACGGTATTGAAGCGCGTGCTGGAAGAGCGGGGCATCCGCGTAGACGGCGTGGCCCGGGCACAGCATGAGGCCGCGAAGGCACCTGCGGATCCCGTGGTGCTCGCCGAGCATTTGTCGGTGCCGCTCGGCGAGGACGTCAAACTCGTTAACAAGATCAGCCAAAACCTGCACGCGGAGATGCTTCTGCGGACCGTGGCACGCCAGAGCGGCGTGTGGGCGACGCGAGACGATTTGCTGAAATTCCCACAGGATTTTTACGCCTCGGCGGGAATCGCCCCAGACGATGTGATTCAAGCGGACGCTTCCGGATTGTCGCGACACGATTTGGTGACGCCACGCGCCATCGTGGCGCTGCTCAGCTACGCGCAAAAGCAGCCCTGGTTCGAG
>Ga0307479_10006919_pt1 | contig 10441 bp, 8 predicted proteins | sample atmos_gasesECM4C_FD_203743 | JGI IMG/M metagenome (GOLD analysis project Ga0307479, IMG submission 203743) | Hardwood forest soil microbial communities from Morgan-Monroe State Forest, Indiana, United States - atmos_gasesECM4C_515 | ecosystem: Environmental > Terrestrial > Soil > Temperate...
ACAGTATGGATCGCAACAGTGGGGGCAGTTCAAGTTCGGCCACACGCATCCGCAGTACAGCAACAGCGGCCTGATCTCCGTGATTGCCGAAGTCTATGCCGCCAGCAAGAAGACCTCAAACCTCACGCGCGAGGATGTCCAGAATCCGCGCACCGCGGATTTCGTACGCGGCGTCGAGCATTCGGTCGTGCACTACGGAAGCTCCACCGGCTTTTTCGGACGCAAGATGTTTGGCGCGGGTCCGCAGTTTCTTTCGGCGGCGGTACTCTACGAGAGCATGGTGATCGAATCGTATGGTCAGAATCTGCAGTTCCCTGTGGTTGCAATTTATCCAAAAGAAGGTACGTTCTGGAGCGATCATCCGATCGGAGTCGTCAATCGCGAGTGGGTAACTCCGGCGCATAAGGAGGCCGCGCAGATCTATATCAAGTACCTGCTCGCTCGGCCGCAGCAGGAGCGCGCGATGACTTATGGCTTTCGTCCTGGCGCGGTGGACGTGCCGCTGGCTTCTCCCATTGATGCCGCTCACGGAGTCGATCCCAAAGAGCCAAAGACCACTTTGGAAGTGCCCTCGGCCGACGTAATTAATTCTGTGCTCGAATTATGGAAGCAGGACAAGAAAACCGCGGACGTGGTTCTTGTGCTGGATACATCGGGGAGCATGGTAGAAGAGCAAAAGATGCAGAATGCCCGCGAGGGAGCCAAGCAGCTCGTCTCTATGCTCGACGATTCCGATACGTTCTCCCTGCTGCCTTTCAGCACAAGGATGAATTGGGCCTTCAAGGATCTGCCGGTCAAGACCGAGCGCCAACATGCCGAAGACACGATCGCCTCTCTATTCGCAGACGGCGGCACCGAGCTGTATGACTCCATCGACGCGGCGTATCAACATTTGCTTGAAAAAGGATCACAAAACGATCAGATTCGTGCTGTCGTGGTGCTGACGGACGGGGCTGACACTGAGAGCACCGAGAAACTCGAGGACTTGCTGGGTCATATCCAGCAAAATTCGGAGCAAAAACCCATCAGCATCTTCAGCATCGCTTATGGCAAAGACGCCCGGCGTGATGTTCTGCAGCGCATCTCTCAGTCAACTCAGGCGCGCATGTATGAGGGCACGCCGAAAAACATCGTAGAAGTTTTCCGCGATATCTCGACGTTCTTTTGAGTCGGTGGATTTTAGAGATGACTGGGAAGAGCGAACACGAAGGGCACAAAGGCTTGAGGTCAGAGGTCACTGAGAAGGATCAAGAATGCACTTCAAGGCTTAGTGACCTCTCGCTTTTAGACTTCGTGATCTTCGTGTTCGCCTCTCCCCGGCATTCGACGAACGAACTTTGGGTCATTTAATTTATGGGCACTACGCCTCCATACTCATCAGAACCGCCCAAGCTTACTGCGCTGGGCAAACTAGCCATCATCGCGTTCATCGTGGCCTGCGCCTTTGGCGCTTACTACCTCTTCACGTCCGCGCATGGATTGTCGAAAGCAGGCGGACAGGGAAATTCCTCCTCATCATCTTCCGGCGGTTTCTTTTCGGGAAGCAGCGTCACCATCGGGGTGGCGTACGGCACGGAAAAACAGCGCTGGCTGGAATGGGCGGTGCAGGAGTTTGGCAAGAGCCGGGAAGGAAAGAACATTACCGTCAACCTGATCCCGATGGGGTCGCTCGAAGGCGCCCATGCCATCCTGGACGGCGATCAGCGGATCAATGCATGGTCCCCGGCCAGCGCACTCTATAAAGACCAATTCGTGCAGGAGTGGCAGGTCAAGCGCGGGGGCAACCCGATTGCGCGCGAAGAGCCTTTGGCGCTTAGCCCAATGGTCCTCGTCTGGTGGGACGAGCGCTATCAGGCGTTCATAAAGAAGTATCCGCAGCCATCGCTCGACAGTATCGAAAAGGCTCTGAATGAGAAGGGGGGATGGGCGACCATCGCCAATAAGCCGGAATGGGGACTATTCAAGTTCGGCCATACCAATCCTAATGAATCCAATTCGGGACTGATGACCATTGTTCTCTCCGCTTACTCCTTCCAGCAGAAGACCCGCGGGCTCACCTTAACCGACGTGGTGGATGTGAGGTTCCAGAACTGGCTGGCGGACCTCGAACGCGGCGTCAGCGGCATGTCGAACAGCACGGGCAACATGATGAAAGAGATGGTCCTGAAAGGTCCGTCGTCCTACGACGTACTGTTCGTCTATGAGAGCGTCGCCATCGATTACCTGAAGAACGCCGAGGGCCGCTGGGGCAGCATCCGCGTCTCTTATCCGCAATACAACGCCTGGAACGACAATCCGTACTATATTCTCGACGTGCCCTGGAGCACGCCGGAGCAGCGCAAAGCCGCACAGACATTCATGGAGTTCCTGCTCTCCGAGCCCATTCAGCGCGAAATGCTTAAGCACGGTTTTCGTCCGGCCAACACGAATGTCGCGGTGCGGACTCCGGATAGCCCGTTTACTCAGTTTGCGCAATATGGGGTACAGCTCGATATCGGCAATGTTTGTGAGCCGCCCAAGGCAGAAGTGGTGAATAATCTGTTGGCAAGCTGGCAGCGTAGTCAGAGCAATCGCTAGGGAGGCAATTGCATGTTCCGACGCATTTCCAATCTGTTTCGCGGTTTTCTTTCCCTGTTCATCTCCGGACTCGAGCGGCAGAATCCGGAAGCCTTGCTGGAAATGGAAAAGGAACATCTGCGCGCGCAGATCGCGCAATACAATCAGGGCCTGGCCTCGCACGCTGGAATGTGCGAACGCCTGATGACGCAAGTGCGCAAGCTGGAGACCGACCAGAGGGACCTGCGCGCCCGCACCACCGCAAACCTTCGCGCCGGCAACCGGCAAGTGGCGGGCGAATTGGCATTGCGGCTACAGACGGTGGAGCGCGAGCTAACCGAGAATCGCAAACAGCTCGAGCAGGCTGAAAACACATATAAAGAGTTGGTCCGCGCCCGCGACGTCGCAGTAAATACCGCCCGCAGCAAAATCGAATCGCTCAAGTCTTCTATCGACGACATGAAGATGAAGCGCGCACTCGCCGAAGTCACCGAGATGGCTTCCGGTATGGTGTCGCAGATCGGTGGCGCCGGCGAGACTCTCGATCGTCTGCACGAGATGGTGGAAGATGAGCGCGAGAAGGCTTCCGGACGCCTGCGTGTCGCCCGCGATAGCATGGATACGACTGCCGTTCACCTGAAGGAATCGGAGCAGGCCGCGCTGGCCGATCAGGCCCTTGCCGACTTCGCAGCCAAAGAAGGCATCGCGCTGGAACCCGCGCAAGGCGCAACCGCCAGCACCTCGGCCACGACTCCCGTAAAGACCATGGGCCCGGGCAGCACGGAGTCAGCGTAGTTCCCCGTGTGGCGTTACCTAAAATCCGCCTTTCTGGTCGGTGTGGACGTTCCCGGCATGGGGCGAATTCCGTTAAACGCATTGGCTGCATGCGGAATCGGCATCATGGGATTCGGCGAGCATGCCTTGTGGCTGCTGGGACTAGGACTTGAAGCGACCATTGTTTCTTCACTCGCCTTCAACAAACGCTTTCAAAATTGGGTGGACGCCACTTCGTTTAAGCGCAGCGATGACCAGGTCGCACAGGAAAATGCAGCGCTGGCTCGAGTGCTCCCCGCCGATGCCAAAGCCCGGTTAACCAAGCTGCAGGCGAAGTGCGAGCAAACGTTGCAGATGTATCGGAATCTTCAGTCGGACGAGTTCGAGTTCACCATCGAGACCAATCGTGAAGCCCTGAAAAAATTGCAGCGGACATATCTGAAGCTCCTGGTGGCCAAGCAACATTTGATGGAACTGGACTCGCCCGATGCCGAGCAAGCCCTGAAGGCGCAGATCGTAAACCTGGAAACCGATCTGAAGAAAATCGACGATTCACCGAACGTCCACGAGTCCAAGACAGCAACGCTGAATATTCTGAAGAAGCGCTTCAGCAATCTTCATCGCAAGGCAGAGACGTTGGAAGAAATCGACAGCGACCTGATGCGCATAGAAGCCCAAGTCGATCTAGTACGCGAGAACGCTGGGATGCAGAGCAAACCGCAAACCATCTCCGCCGACATCGAACTGGCCAGCGATTTGGTGAGCGGCGGGTTGCTTCACGATGATGAACCCATTACCAGCAGTGTGCGTCCGAACGGGAAATCGGCGCAGCCGAGGCAGAAAGTCTCGGAACAATGAGTAAGGAATGTCATGCTGAGCGCGGGCGAATGCCCGAGTCGAAGCACCCCTACGATGCCCAGGTTCGGTTTGTTCGCTGGAGCAGATGAACTCAGAATCACTAAATATGGAAGATTCACAGCTCATCTGCGTCCAACTGCACAATAGGGGTCCTTCGACTCGGGCGTTCGCCCTCGGTCAGGAAGACAGACTCAAGGGTTAGAAAATCACAACAAAATCATGGCTACATCTAGCCCCAGCGTTCCGACCCAAGCCACCAAGACCGCTCTACCCTCCTGGGCGCGTGAGCTTGTGAACCTCTACGAGAGTAATGCGTCCAACCAGTTCATCCTCTTCGGTAATGTCAACGACCAGCAATTGATTCCCGGAGATGCCGGTTGTCGCATCGGATCGTTGAACGAGTTTCTTCTTCGCGTTCTGCTGGGTCGCTTCGATGTGGTCCTCAGCTATGACGTAGGCAACGGTATTCGCGTGGAGAAGGGCGGAGAAGCCTTCTCAAGTTGGCCGGAGATAAAGCAAAATCCCACGCAGACGCTGCCTGCTGCACCTCGCCCTGCGATTGAACGACTAACGCACTATCTCCGTTATGTTGCGAATCTCGCGCGGCTGAATCGTGGTTCGACCCAAGCCGCAATTATCGTTCGTGGGGCCGATCTGGTTGCGCCGATGCTCGGCGGTGGCAACGATCCTGATGTAAACGCCATGGCTGTTCTGCTGCGTGACTGGGCTTCAGACTCGCTGCTTACCACGCACACCCTGGCATCGTTCCTGATCGCGGAGAACCTCAACGATCTGCACCCTCTCATCGCTGCCAATCCGCGCGCCACCCAACTGAAGATCGCGTTGCCTTCGAGCGACGATCTGCGCCTCGCGTTAGACCTCTGGCAGAACAGTTATCCGCAATCGCTCAAGGAATACGGTGGCAAACACGATGCACTGGCCGCCCAGCTTTCAGGAACGACGCTCAGCGCCATCGAGAGCAGCCTCAAGCGCAGCGAGCATCTCGTCGAGCCGGTGAATGCTGCAGGGCTGGTACGGCTCAAGAAGCAACTCGTCGAAAAAGATTGCAGCGGGTTGATCGAGTTCCTGGAATCGCAACGAACGTTGGAGGATGTGAGCGGGCTCGACAAGGTTAAAGTCTGGCTGCGACAGGATATCCAGCTCTGGCAGTCCAACGACGTAGCCGCCCTTCCCAAGGGCTATCTGATCTGCGGCCCGGTGGGGACAGGAAAGACCTATCTGGTCGAATGTTTGGCCGGCGAAGCGGGCGTTCCCGTTGTGAAACTCAAAAACTTTCGCGACAAGTGGGTGGGCAGTACCGAAGGCAATCTGGAAAAGATTTTCCGCCTGCTGCAAGCTCTCGGCCGTTGCTATGTCTTCATCGATGAAGCCGACCAGGCCCTCGGTCGCCGCGATGCTGGGCAGAATGATTCCGGCTTATCCGGCCGAATTTATTCCATGATCGCCGAGGAAATGGGCAGCTCAGCGAATCGGGGAAAGATCATCTGGGTGCTTGCCTCCAGCCGTCCTGACTTGATCGAGGTTGACCTCAAGCGTCCGGGGCGCATCGATACCAAGATTCCTCTTTTCCCCACAACCACAGCGCGCGAAAGCCTCGATTTGCTGAGTACACTGCTGGCTCGAAGGCAGCTCAACCTGGGCAATGAAACTTCACAGGAGCTTGAGGCCTGCATGCCAGCGCTGCTCACGCCGGGCGCTGCGGAGGCACTAGCGGTGAAAATCTATCGGCTGGTGCGGACGGCGGGACGCTCCGCGCCCGACGCGGTACGGGAGTCTCTGCGCGACTATCAGAATCCGGTGCCTCTGGATGTGCTGGAAACGCAGATTCGTCTCGCCGCCCGCGAGGCATCGGATCTCGACTTCGTGCCCGCTTGCTTCAGAACGAAGTGAGGCCGGGAATCCGAAACAACATTGTAGAGACGCAGCAATGCTAACAGTCGTGTCCAAATTGTTTTTTTCATCTCTCTTTAGGAAGCGCATTCTTAGGTTCGTGTCAGGGCATCGACTTCAGTCGCGCCGCCCGAGCGATCTCAGGACTCGACTTTAGCCGCTGTGTTTTTTCGCTATTGAGACGAAAATCTCAGAGGCTAAAGCCAAGACAAAGAAGCCCGATTCGGCACGACTGAAGAGCTGCGGAAATACTCTTGTGGAAATTAAATGGAGGCGAAACCTGCTCATTTAAGAGGTCACCGCACTGTAAGGTCCGCGATTCCCTGCTATTTCCCTGCAAGTGGTAGTCAGACTCCAGGAAAAGTACTTGTAACTCTAATCTTGCCGTAGAGTTAGCGCGAAATTCCCTGGAATCCCTGACACGTTCCCTGCGTGCGGAGCTAATTTCGCGGATTTTGGGCACAATTTGAGGTTTTCGGGCTTCATGCGCGAAAAATTCGCTGCAAAATTCGCTGCAGCAGGGAATTTGAAGCTACAGGAAGTCTCACAATTTCCCACGTCGTCACTACGCGCAGCGGCCTTGACATTGATCGTTTTCCACAGCTCTTGGGACGGAAACATGTTAATTCGAACAAGCTCGGTTACCTATTGCCCGAAGCTGGAGCCGGACAGCTCGGAGCAGTTGGCTTGTACGGTGACTTGTTGTCGTCGAAGCACGCTTTCACCTGGCTTCCATATCGATCGATAATCTGTTGCGGAATCCGCTCGCTGGTGACTTCTTTAAATGCGAAGCGAATCTGGCCGTCAGGCTGCACTGTGCCCAGGAGATATCCATAGGTGTCCGTTTTCGCCTGCTTCGCACCGCCGAGATCGTCTGGCAATCGGTAACGAACGGCCCCCGCAGTTCCCACGATCCAGCCAGGCAGTTGCGTTTCTGGTTTTGGATGGCAGGCATCGTTGTATGGGTCCTCCATCAGAAAATGCGAATGGCTGCCCAATACGTAAACGTACTTCTTCGTCTTATCGCGAAACTTCAGCAAGTCGTCATAGACTCGTCGTCCGCTTTTTTCCATCTGTCCCGATTCATTCATGCTATGGCCTGCGGAGACGCTGTCGGGCAGGGCGTCGTGCATTCCCATGACGACCGTATGAACGCTGGCATCGGTTTCGTCGCGGGCAAGAGTCCGCTCGATCCATGCAAGCTGCGTGTCGTCGAACTCATCAAGGGAGGCGTTGTCTACCGTAATGAAATCCACTCCGCCCTGGATCCAGTGGTAGTAAGTCCGAAGCAGATGGTCGTTGGGATCGTCGCGTAGCCGCTGGGCGCGAATGGTTGGAGAATCGAGCCAATCGGCGAATTGCTGCAGATAATCGGCGCGCGTCTTGGGAGGTACGAGTTCGTGGTTGCCGATGGCTAGATATACCGGAATATCCCCGAACCGCTCGAGCTGATTCGAAATGAAATCTGGCCATTCCATTTTCTGATAGTCGGCAATGGCGAGATGCTTGCTGCGAGACTCGGAAGCGGCGAGCAGGTCCTGATCGAAGTCGTAGCCTGCCCGAAAATCACCCAGATGCCAATAGAACTTTGCGCCGTCTGCCCGCACGCCAGCGGCAATGCCTCCCATAACGATGTCGCCGCAGTTTCTGGAGTCGCCGGAAACCGCAAATGACCATGCATCAGCGGCGCGCGCCGGCAACCATGGGGAGCAAGTCAGGAGAGTGCAAAGCAGAATGCCAGTGATGAATTTCGAATCTTTCGCTGTCAAACTTGCCACTCCTTTGCGTTTATTTCGGAACCAAACAGATAGCTGCGTAAGTCTTCACCCTGCGACCACTCTGCTCTCTTTCCAGTTTTGAAAAGGCTCACGCGTAGATCTGCGGAAGCTCTCGATTAAAACGCGCACGCGGCTGCGGCGATCAATCAGCTCGGCCAGCAGGCGCTCGAGATCATTCACCGAAGAACCATACCATTCCGGGGGCACCGTCTCGGCGATCTCCCAAAGGATTTGGGGATCAATTTCCTCTATGCGCGAGAGCCAGGGCTCGAAGGATTCCCATCCGCGAACTTCCGCATAGACCTCGTTGCGCGGATACACGCCCCGCAGTGGCGAATCCGGATAGCTCCACTCTCCTGCATTGAAGCAATAGCCTTGATCGATGAAAGTCGCGGTGTACTTCTTGTCCCGAATTCTCTTCCAGAAGACCGCCTGCCGGCCATTGGTGTTGCAGGTCCACTTATCGAGGACGAGCATGCCCGCAAAGGCTTCGAGGTTGCGCACGCGATCGAGTGCCGACGCCGGAAGATAGTCGAAAACCGTTCCCTCCAGCGGCCCGATAACGAAGCGAATTCCCAATGCAAGACCGTGCCGGCACGGCGCGCTCGACGATCCGGTGCGAATGCGCAGCTCGGGGCTGTTCTCGACGAGCCATGGGCTCACTTCGACTACTTCGGTCACGGGAACTGGAAGCCCGAGGCGTTCCGCGATGCGCGTGGCCAGCAATTCGTTGGCGAGTACGCGAACGTGTTGGGGATTGTTTTGAAATTTGACGACGTAGTAATGTCCGTCATCCGCAAACATCAGATGGCCTTGTGCGCCCCCGCGCATTGGGCGCAGATGTTGTTTGGCATGGATCACCGGAGTGAAGGATGATATCGCGAAATGCGAAGCTATTCGATTCTGGCTAACTCGGGAGCGTAGCCCTTAATGAACTCCTGCACGCTGCGCACATAGACCTCGGCAAAATCTACTACTGGCCTGCGTTGCTCGATGAGTTTTCTCGCGTCGTTGAGTCTCCAGCCCATGGCACACAGCACTGCCAGTGTGATCATCGGCGCTCGATGAACGCCAGCGGCGCAATGAATGAAGAGTTTGGAATCGGGATGCTCGAGAGCGTCGAAGGCAAATTCTACGGCGCGGCGAAACAACTCCGGAGGTTTGGGGAGAAAATCGTCGTCGGTGGGGTTCCAGAGGACATGAATGTTGTAAGGAATGGCCAAATGGCGGTCATCGAACTCGATCTGCATGTTAATGATGTGAGTGATGCCCTCGCTTGCCACCTCGACCATTTTGATCTCGTTCCAGATACCTCCCCCAACCGCAATGCGGTCGGTGATCCAGGTCATGTCCATGTTAAGAGCTTACAACATGCGCTAACTTGTCTCGAAGGTGCAACTCAAGCCCATCAATAGGCCTTCCCGCTTCTACATAACTAACGTATTTCAAGTTCCTTGCCTACCGAATCGAGCACGCCATTAATGAACTGGATCGATTCGGGACTGGAGTAGCGGTGAGCTATGTCGAGCGCTTCGTTGATTACGATGGCGCGTGGAGTCTTGGGAAAGCCGAGAAATTCCGCCACGCCCAGTCGCAATAGATTTCGATCGACTGCCGGCATGCGCTCCATGCGCCAGTGCTCGGCATGTTTTTGAATCAGTCCATCGATCTGGCTGCTGCGGTCGTTGGCTACGCGAAAAAGATCGTCGGCGAATCCGCGCGTGTCGTCGTCCACATTGGAGCGCTCAGTCCAGAAGGTCTTGCGCACCTGATCGCCGTCTTGTTTCCCCATATCGGACTGAAACAGCATCTGCAAGGCGAGCTCGCGTGACTTGCGCCGCTTGCCCGACTTAGCAGCCATCGGACGCGCTCCATTTCAGCTTGCCTTTGAGCGACACCATCTCGATCGCAGTCATTGCTGCTTCCCACCCCTTGTTGCCGCTCTTCAATCCGGCACGATCGATCGCCTGCTCGAGGTTCTCACAGGTGAGCACACCGTAAGCGTGGGGAACCCCGGTGTCCTGCGCCGACTGCCCGATGCCCCGGGTAACCTCGGTGGCGATGTGCTCGTAGTGCGTAGTCTCACCCCGAATGAGGCATCCAAGAGTAATCACAGCATCGACCTTTCCCGATTCGGCAAGCACACGGGCTGCACTCGGAATCTCGAAGGAGCCAGGCACGCGCACGATCTGGATGTCTGCTGATTTTGCTCCGCTTCGCCGAAGACAATCGAGCGCGCCTTGCAGCAAGCGTTCAGTGATGAACGCATTCCACCGGCTCACGACAATGCCAAAGCGCATGCCGCTGGCATTCAGTTCTCCTTCTATCGCTCTCGGCTGGGATTTCAACGGATCCTTAAACGCCCAAAAACCGACTCGCAGATTGTCATCGAGTTGCACTGAGAAAACGCGAGACTTCCAATGCGTGTCACTAATCTCGCTGGTCGCATCGCTCAAATGCGTCTGCGCGACTTGATGCGCAGTGTCCAGGTCGCTAACTTCGATCAGAATGTCGGGTTCGGCCGGCGCGCGGCCGTCAACCAGTTCCAAACTTCCCACGGGAGC
>Ga0307479_10006920_pt1 | contig 10441 bp, 9 predicted proteins | sample atmos_gasesECM4C_FD_203743 | JGI IMG/M metagenome (GOLD analysis project Ga0307479, IMG submission 203743) | Hardwood forest soil microbial communities from Morgan-Monroe State Forest, Indiana, United States - atmos_gasesECM4C_515 | ecosystem: Environmental > Terrestrial > Soil > Temperate...
GAAGAGCCCGATGTTGCGAAACGCGTAGAGACCGTTCAAAAGCACATCTCGGCACAGCTCGAGATCGCGCAGATCCAAGAGAAATTGCAGAAGGACGTAGCGTCGCAATTTTCGGATGCGCAACGGCGCGCCTATCTCCGTTCGCAAATCAAAGCAATCCAGCACGAGCTCGGCGAAAGTGAAACCGGAAGCGAAGAACAAGTCGGGCAGCTGCGAGATCGGCTGAAAAAAGCCGAGCCGCCTCCGGAAGTGATGGCCCAGGCAGAACGCGAATTGAAACGACTGGACTTTATTCCGCCCGCGAGCCCCGAATATTCAGTCATCGTCAGTTACATCGAAATCATCGCTGATCTTCCCTGGAACAAATTGAGCGAAGACCACATCGATCTCGATCAAGCGCAGCAGATTCTCGATCGCGACCATTACGATCTTGAAAAGGTGAAACGGCGCCTGATCGAATATCTCGCCGTTCGCAAACTTAATCCAAACGGGCACGGACCGATCTTGTGTTTTCTGGGGCCGCCGGGCGTCGGCAAGACAAGCCTTGGTCAATCAATCGCCGACGCACTCGGCCGCAAATTTGTCCGGATCAGTCTCGGCGGCATGCGCGACGAAGCGGAAATCCGTGGGCACCGGCGAACTTACATCGGCTCGATGCCGGGCCGGATCATTCAAGAACTGCGTCGCGCCGGAACGCGCAATCCCGTTTTCATGTTGGACGAAATCGACAAGATCGGCGCCGATTTCCGTGGCGACCCCGCCAGCGCGATGCTCGAGGTGCTCGACCCACGACAGAACAACGCGTTTGTCGATCGCTACCTCGACGTGCCGTTCGATTTGTCGCAAGTCATCTTCATCGGCACGGCAAATTACATCGACGGCGTTCCCGAACCGTTGCGGGACCGGATCGAAGTGATTTCGCTGCCCGGTTACACTGAGCGCGAAAAATTGGAGATCGCGAAAAGATATTTGATCCGGCGACAGGTCGAAGAAAACGGACTCAAAGCGGATCAATGCGAATTCCAGGAGGAAGCGATTCGCCGGATCATCAACGATTACACCCACGAGGCCGGCGTCCGCGAATTGGAACGGCAGATCGGTGCGATTTGTCGAGCGGTTGCCTCCAAGTGCGCTCGCGGCGAGTGCCAGCATATCGATGTAACGCCGGAATTTGTCGCGCAAACGCTCGGCCCGGCGCGTTACGTGCGCGAGAGCAAACTGAAAACGAGTCAGCCGGGCGTTGTCACTGGCTTGGCCTATACGCCGTACGGCGGCGAAGTGCTGCACATCGAGGCGACTCGCTATGCAGGCAAAGGCAACGTGACGTTAACCGGGCAAATCGGAAACGTGATGAAGGAGTCGGTGCAAGCCGCGCTCAGTCTCGTTCGAAGCCGGGACGGACAAATCGGCCTCAAGCCGGAAGACTTCAGAGATATGGACATTCACGTGCACGTTCCGGCGGGCGCGGTGCCGAAAGACGGGCCGTCAGCTGGAATCGCCATGTTCACCGCGCTCGCGTCGCTTTTCGCCAACAAACCGGTGCGGCCCGACGTGGCGATGACTGGTGAAATCACATTGCGCGGTTTGGTTTTGCCGATCGGCGGACTCAAAGAAAAAAGTCTCGCTGCGATGCGCGCCGGTATTTCAACCGTGATCATTCCGAAGTTGAACGAAAAAGATCTGGTCGACGTTCCGGAGGAAGCGAAACAGAAACTAAAATTCGTGCCGGTAGAGAATGTCGATGAAGTGCTCGCCGTCGCCTTGGAAAAAGACGGCTCATCAGAGCCCGCACGTCCAGTGGCGATCAATGGAAACGGGAAAGACTAACGTCCGCGCGAACCGGCGTCCGCGCGCTCCTCGATCTGCTGGAGACTGGGTTCTGAATTGCGAATCCAATCGCGAGTCAAATTGATATCGCTCTGGTTGACGGGCTCGGCGCGGGCCACGATTTCGTCCCCAACTTTCACCGGTTCGGCCTTTGGCGCTTTCCAATGATGGCCGAATTTGCGGAGCGCGTAATACATCGTGCCCGCCTCGACCCCGCTCACGCCGCTGCAGCGCATCGCGTTGTAAAACATTCGATCGCACTGTTGCCACGGCTTGGTGTGTTGATCGTAGGATACGTCGTGCAGCACGGAGGCGTTGCGATATTTTCCTTCAAACGGGCCGCCCATCAGCGACCAGAGCGAGCGCGGTATCGACGCGCCATCGACGACGGAACCGGCTGGAGCGATCCAAACCACGCCGTCGGGATCGGTGTAACGGAGTTCGCTTAGCAAAGTCATGTTGCGTCCGTCGTTTTCCCAACGCGCCTCGACGTAGCCGCTGTAATGACCCCACTTGTTTTGTTGCTTTGCTGCGCCGCGAACCCAAGCCGGCGCTTTGTTACCGGCGCAGCCGTTCAAAAGAACGGCGACTAGTATAATCGGAAGAGCCCTCATTGGTTTACCAGAAAACCGCCCAACGTTTAACGTTCAACCCTCAACGTCAAATGACTTACTGCAACTTTGCTCGCAGCTCCCGAAGATGTTGGGCGAAAGCCGCGGAATCAAAGTCGTAATGACGCTGCACGTCTTGTCCCAAAGCGTTCAATTCCTTGTCGATCTTTTCGCCAAAACCGAGAGCCACACTCAACCGTTCTAGCGCGAGCGTAAGGCGTTGGGCGCGGGAGAAAGACAGTTCGGCGGAGCTTTGACTCGGAACGAATTCGGATTCCGCCGACGCAAATGTCCGCAAGATCGACATCAGCTCGTCATTGGTCGGACTCCATTTCACCGCGCGCTTGGCGATTCCGTCCGCGCTCAATTGGATTCCTGGAAAGGCGCTCAATTTGCTCAGGTCGCCGCCGAAACTGGTCTTATCGAGCAGCCAGGCCAGCGCATTCTCCTGTTCGAGTAATTCGGTGCGGCCATTCGCCGGAGCTTGCCCCAGGGCCCAGGCGATTTCACGCAGCGCGACCGCCTGTCCGACCAACCAGCTGCGCGGACCGATCGCAGGATCGTCGTCCCGCCAATGTTTGGGTTCGTTGATCGATTGACTGTCGAGCTCAAACACGAGCATTGGATGTCCGGCTTTCAAAGTATCGACGTCAACATTTTGATGACAGGCGACGCAGGCGTTCGCACGCGCGTAAAGGTTTCGAAGATCGTGCATCCCGGCGCTCACCCGCATCGCGTAAGTCCAATCAGTTCGCGTGTGTCCGCGCAACCACGGCTCGGCCGCGCCATGACAACTTTCGCACGACACGCCTTCATCCGGTCGCGCGGTCGAAGTTAAACGCTCCGGCGCGACGGATTGAAACGGCGAATGGCAAACTGTGCAACGCGCGCTCGATTGTGGCTGAGAAATACCGATGGCTTCGCCAATTCGAGCCGAGCGAGCGTCCAGAAGGATCGCGTAGGCGCGGGTGTGAAAATCTTTCTGGGACCAGGTGATGTATTGGCTTCTCTTTTCGCCCGCGCCGCCGTGACAACTGGAGGATTTACAGCCAAGCGACCCGACGAACCTGAACTCTGCAGGCTGCGCCGATTCTCCGGCAGAAACAGCCGCGAGCGACATCATCAGGGCAGCAATCAAGCGCAACACGTGCGCGAGATTAGCAAACGCGGCGATATTACCGCCACTTGAATCAAATCGACGGTGTTAGCTCGTCCAGGATTTCCAGCGTTTGCGAATCGGTTTGGTGTACCGATCGAGGTCGATACTTTTCACGCCTTCGCTAACAACATCGGCTGATTCCTCAACCTTTTCTTTCACGGAACGAAACAGGGGCCAGAGAAAAGGCAGCGAAAGAACGCTCCAATTGATTCGGCCGATGGACGTTTTCGTTTCCTTTTCCTCTGAGCGCGCCGCGTAACGAATCGCCAAACCGATTGCCACACCGGCGGCGAGCGCGCCAATCACCAGCGGCACAGGATTTTCGCGGAGAAACAATTCGGTGCGCTCACGAGTCGAGTTCGATCGACTCCGGATTTGCTCGCGGCGACGGGGAGGCGGTTCCAAAACGCTCGGCGTCCGGCGACGCCGACGACGGGGAGAAGCGGCCTGCTCCGCCGCGAGAGGTTCGTCATTCACAAATTCGTCTTCGTCTGGATACATCTTAAATTGATTCGTAACTGCTCTGTGGGACGCGCTGGTCGAAACGCTTTCAGGCACGTCCCGACGTTTGCGCGGATTAAGAAGGATCGCACTGCTTGTAAATGGCGCAAATCTCATCGTCGGCTAGAACAAAAATCACTTTGTGAATGTTGTCGTTGGCAGCGAGGAAATCCCGCGTTGTCGTGACGGCGATCTCGGCGGCTTTCGAAATCGGGTAGCCATAAGCGCCGCAGCTGATCGCCGGAAACGCGATCGTCTTGATCTGATTTTCCGCGGCGAGGCGCAATGAATTGCGATAACAATCGATCAGCAATTCTGGTTCGCCGCGATTTCCTCCCGTCCAAACCGGCCCCACAGTGTGAATGACAAAGCGCGCCGGAAGGTTATATCCGCGTGTGATTTTCGCTTCCCCGGTCCGACAGCCGCCCAACGTCCGACATTCTGCCAGCAATTGCGGCCCAGCAGCGCGATGAATTGCGCCGTCGACTCCGCCGCCGCCCAGCAATGTTGTGTTGGCGGCATTCACGATCGCATCGACATCAAGGTTGGTAATATCGCCGTGGACGATGTCGATCTTGGACGCTGCGGTTGTCTTCAAGGCGCGAGTCGATCGATCGACCAGGAGCCGTTCGTCTGAAGGGTGTAACGGAAACGATCGTGCAGACGATCCGGGCGCCCCTGCCAAAATTCCATTCGCTGCGGTTTGAGCCGATATCCGCCCCAGTGCGGCGGAAGCGGAACCTCGCCTTCCGGAAAACGCTGTTTCATTTCATCCAAGCGCGCATCCAGCACTCGACGCGCGTCAATCACTTCGCTCTGGCGCGAAGCCCAGGCGCCAAGCTGGGCGCCAATTGGCCGGCTGTGAAAATAGTGCTCCGACTCTTCGCGAGATGTTTTTTCGACTTTACCTTGAATCCGAATCTGACGTTCGACTTCCATCCAGTAAAACACCAGCGCGGCGTTCGGATTTTTCTCGAGATGGCGACCCTTTTCACTGGCATAGTTGGTAAAGAAAACGAAACCGCGCTCATCAAAATCTTTTAGGAGAACAACGCGAGCCGAAGGGTTGCCGTCCACACAAGTCGCCAACGTCATTGCGTTGGCATCAAGAATTTGCGCCTTCATAGCGGCGGTGAACCAATTGTGAAATTGCTTGATCGGATCACGGTGGAGATCCGCGCGCCGCAATCCTTCTCCGATGTACTCGTGACGAAAACCTGCGTAATCGAGTTTTGACTGGTCCATTCGCAAGCAACTACGGCTTACGATATTCGCGACACCGAAGATGTCGATCTCGCGTTACCGATCAGGCAGCAGTCGCGGTGATACGGTTGAATTGCAAAACAGGCGGCGAATTTCGCGAGGAGAGTTCCCAACCGACAATGGCTCGTTTGCGAATGGGATCCCAATGGTAATGTCCGAGCGCGCCGGTCTCGCGAATAACGCGATGACACGGAACGATGAACGCGATCGGGTTAGCGCCGACGGCGCTGCCGACAGCACGGGCGGCTTGAGATTGACCGATCGCCCCGGCAAGTCGTCCGTAAGTTGTCAACGAGCCTGGAGGAACCAACAATAACGCGCGCCAGACGCGCACCTGAAATTCGGTTCCTCGAACAAACGCGCGAAGCAGCCGATTCGATTTCGCGTCTCGATCGTGATTAAAAATCTTGGCGGCCAATTCGGCAATTCTGGCGTCATCGCGATGTAATTTCGCGTTAGGCCATTGAGCGGCTAGAACTTCGTGCGCGACCTGACGTCCTTGATCGACAAATGAAAGATGGCAAATGCCGCGTTTGGTCTCGGCAAGGAGAGCTTCGCCAAATGGTGTCTTCGTAAAACCGTATTCGATTTGAATACCGGCCCCACCGCTTTTCATTTCACCAGGAGACGCAGCCTCCAGTGTGACACAAAGATCGTGTAACCGGCCTGGCCCTGACAAACCGGCATTGAGCGCGGCGTCGAACACATTGTCGCCTTCGTGAAGCAAATGTTTCACGTGTTCGAGCGTGAGACATTGTAAGAAATCCTTGGGGGTAACCCCGGCCCAGGTCGAAAAAAGGCGATGGAAATGGAACGGGCTCAGACCGGCGGCGCTAGCGAGCGTCGTGAGATCGGGTTGGTCGGTGTGATGTCGATCCAAAAAGCGGATCACATTTGCGACTCGTTCGTAATCATTCATATCGGCAATTTGTCATCGGTTCCAGCTGAGCCCACCCGCTTCTTGCTGCGATTTTACTAATCTTTTGCGGGAGCGCGAGCGCGCTTTCAGCCGACGCTGACGACGCGCTCGAGTTCGCGCGCCAAAGCTTTATCCGCTTCCTTGTCGTCCTCGTAACCCCAAACCACGATCTCGAGAATTTGAGCTCCGATCTCGCGCCGGCCCTGCAACGCAGAGCGTATGCGTCCACGAAACGACCAGTCCTCCGAAACGGCGGCAGCCACCGTTTCGTAAGAAGAGCGGGCGTCCCAGTAACAATAGAAAACATGCAGCGGCGCACTGCGATCCTGGAATCGATAGGAACGGATCGGAAGATTCAAGCCGTTGACGTTTAACATGCGGAGACCGTTGTCGCGTTCCATCGTTCGGCCGCTGGCCGGCAAACAAATGTCCGGGCGGTGAACTTTAATGAACCGGGCAGCCGTTCGACCGGGAAACCAGCGAAAGAAAAACATGAGCCACTGGTGGCCATCCGCCCCTTCCCAACTTGCGCCGCCGCCCTCGTTGTATTGAAGTAAGGATTCGGCTTCGGATGCTATCGGGACGGATTTGTAATTACTTTCCGAGGCCGGCCACTGCACGGCCCAGTGAGAACTAGCGATAGATTGGTGCGACCGATACCAGATTTGAACAGCGCTTTCGGTGAGGACCAGCCACACCGCCAAAAGCGCGAATGGTCGCCAGTTAACGCGAATCGACGCTGATTGAATCTCGGGTGTGCGCGAAACGGCCGCCGCCGAGTCACGGCGAAGCATGATCAGACTAACAGTCCAGAGTCCAAAGAGACAAACGATCAAAATGGTGAGACCCGCCGGATCGTGCCACGATTCAATACCGCTCGCCCCGCGATTGGTTCCAACCCAAACAAGAATGGCAGTGCGCAAAACATTGCAAACGAAGGCGAGGATGGCTCCGACAACGACGAGGATCAGCCGGCGAGCTACGCTAAAGGAATAAAGTTCACCGAGGAAAAGCGAGATCATCAGAGTCGCCTGCAGGGACCGCACGCCGCTGCATGCTTCTTCGATTCCAATAAAGCCCGAGCCAACTTCGATGACGTTGCCGTGTTGCAAGGCGGGAACGCCGGCGAGCTGCAAAAAAATTACATTAATCGCGGTCACCGCTCGCATGAGATCCTGAATGACAATCTGCTCAATCCGGACCGGCCATGGAACGGCGACAAGAAAAAATAGGAATGGAAAAGCGAAGTGGCGGAGCCAGCTTCTACCGCCGGTTAGATAAACGAACGCGAGCGAGATCGTGATGACAACGACCGCAAGCGTCCAACTCAAGAGTCGCCAGTCAGGGTTTGCCTCCGCGACCAATCGAATCGGCAGATAGAGCGCCGCACAAGCAGTGATTAAGAGGATCGACAAAGGGCGGGCGTTCGGCGCTATCGGAGTTGGTCGAGTTTGCCAGCGTTTCCAAAGCAAATAGGCGACCAGGACGGGAACGATGAGCCCGTAATTGTATTGCGCGTTCAACCACCACTCGCCCTTCAATTGATGGATCAGCTCGAACCATAGCAGTCCGAAGGCGATTAATATCACTAGCGAGCCCGATGACTTTATGTCTTTTGCCGCCGCGGATGCAGGCTGCGCAATCGTATCTTCCATTTGCGATATAAGCGTAGCCGAGGCCGAGCAACTTGCGAGCCCGAGCGACCTCTGCGACTGACCTTCACGGGACGGGTTGTTGTGGTCGAACCTCTGATAAATAGTAACGGAATGGCAACTGCTTAAGAGGGTCGTTGTTCAAATTGCACATGCTGGATCTATCTCGGAGGCGTTAATGGAGTCTTCGCATCAACGAACAGAGCGTTTCTATTTGAAGCTCCTTTTGTGGTCGCTGATTGCCATTATTCTTTTGGTCGCCATTTTTTGGGCCGGGCACGATCTCTACGCGCGTTGGCAGGAGAGGCGATTGGTTCGACGCGCGCTCGTCGCATTGCAACATGGAGACGACGCGACCGCAAGCTTGGCTGCGCGAACCGTCTTGCAAATCAAGCCTTCGAGCGCGGCGGGTGCGCGGATCGTCGCGGAACTGGCCGAGAAGGGTGGCAACCGCGCGGCACTCGACTGGCGCCATAAGGTCGTGGAGCGCGAGCCACACTCCGTGGACGACGCTTTGGCCTGGGCGCGATGCGCGTTGCAGTTCAATGAACCGCGCGTGGCAGAACAAGCATTGTCTGGGATTGACGAACAAGGACGACAACATGCCGGTTACCACGCGGTTGCCGCGATGCTCGCACAGGCACAAAAGGATGACCAAAAGGCAACCCAAGAGTGGGAACTGGCGGTGCAAATGGCGCCGGATGAAGCCGCCTATCAACTTCAACTCGGGATGCTCCAGCTGCGCAGTCCCAACCAGGATCGACATGCCGCAGGCAAGGCCGCGCTAAACCAATTAAGGACCGATCCAAAACAACGAGCGGCCGCAAGCCGCGCGTTGATCAATGATGGCGTCGCGCGACAGGAAAGCGGCCAGGAATTGATCAAGCTTGCGCAGGACCTTCAAGGGTATCCGGAAGCGACGATGAACGATCGCTTAATTTACCTGGACTTCATTCATCAACTTGGCTCTCCGGAATTTACAAGCTATCTGACTAACCTCGAAGCGAGTGTTGCCTCAAACCCAACCGATTTAGGGGCGTTACTGGAGTGGATGAGCAGAAATAATCTGAACCTACTCGCGCTGGATTACCTCAAAGGCATAGCGCCCGACGTCCAGGGAAAATGGCCCGTGCCACTTGCGATAGCCGATCTTTACGCGCGACTGAAAGACTGGAGCACACTTGAAGAACTCACCAAGAATGCAAACTGGCGACAAGGCGAGTCTATGAGACACGCCTACCTTGCGCGAGCTTTGCGCGCCCAGGACAAATTGGCAGCAGCAGAACACGAATGGGCGGCAGCTACCAAAGAAGCTTCAAGCCAAGGCTCTTCCACCATGGCTCTCATGCATGTGATCGCCGATTGGAAATGGGAAAAGGAGATGGTGGAGTTGTTATGGTCGCTGACTAAGGACCAGGAGAAACAAAAGGAAGCCGTTCAAGAACTGTACCGCTACTATGAGCGGAGCAACGATACCCAGGGTCTTTACCGTGTGCTAGTCCGATGGATTGAACTCGACCCCGAAGATCTCAACGTGCAGAACAATCTCGCGCAGGTATCGCTGTTGTTAGATGCGAACGCCGAGGAAGCGCGCAAGATTGCGGCGGATCTTCACCGCAAAGCGCCATCGAATGCCACTTACACCACGACTTACGCGTATTCGCTGTTAACCAAGGGTAATCCCAAAGAGGCCCTCAAAGTCATGAATTCATTGCCTCCGGAGCAATTGCGCGATCCGGCCGTGAGCGCTTACTACGGCATTTGTTTGGCCGCGGTTCACGACGAGAAAGCACGCGATTTTCTAGCAGTCGGACTAAAAGCGCCGTTACTTCCGGAAGAGAAAAAACTAATCGACAAAGCTCTTACTAATTTGAATTCCTGGCGGCGAATCCGCTAGGACCTAACCAATTGAGTCGGCTGAAGAAGACGGGTTGGCGCGCTCTAAGCTTTACGCTACCGCCAATGAGATATCTTCCTGCCTGCTTTGGTAAAATCCTTGTCCTAGCCGCGTCCGCGCTTGGAATGTCGAGCGCATTTGGTGCGTCACAAACAGACGAAACTACTACTACGGAAAGAGTGATGGTTCGCGGCACGGAAGTCCGCGAGTTTGATTGGGCCAAATTACAAGCACGCGCTCGAATTGCCTATACCAGCTCGGGGCCCAAAACTTTGAGCCCGCGGATGATCGATAACGATTTGCAGACTGTTTTCCGATTCTCCGAATCCGATAAGTCGCCGACGGTAATTGTCGAGTTGGCCAAGAGCGCCCAACTGCATCGCGTTAGCGCGGTCTTCAAAGCGGAAGACGCCCAGCTCGAGGTTTTCTTGCTCAATGATTTGCCGAAAGACCCGAGCGATCTACGGTCCGCCACACACGCCGGATCCATGATCGAAATCCCGGATCAGCGGGGGATGGCGACGGTAAACTTCTCTGTCAGCAGCGCCCGGTACATTGCCCTGCGCTGGAAACGAAATAAACGGGAGGACCCCTTTACGGTTGCCGAAATCA
>Ga0307479_10006921_pt1 | contig 10440 bp, 7 predicted proteins | sample atmos_gasesECM4C_FD_203743 | JGI IMG/M metagenome (GOLD analysis project Ga0307479, IMG submission 203743) | Hardwood forest soil microbial communities from Morgan-Monroe State Forest, Indiana, United States - atmos_gasesECM4C_515 | ecosystem: Environmental > Terrestrial > Soil > Temperate...
TTGTATTTTTCGCGAATGGTGCCATCCCGACGGAAATTTTCGGCCACCGTCGACAGGAATTCGTAGGACACCCGATCTGCATCTTTGTTATAGCCATAGCGCCGGAGTCCTTCGATGGCAAGCAGTTGGGTCGGCGCCCAGCCGTAGGGATAGTCCCATTGCACAGCGTTATCGCGATCACTCATCGCCAAACCACCCGGCCTTTCGAACACCTCAAGGTTGCGCCTTACGGCCTCGGCCTGCTCCTGTGTCGCCAGCCCAGCCCAGAGTGGATAGAAGGTGGTGATGTAGTCGTAGGTCGAGCGCGAAGCTGTGTCGAGGTTGTAATCGAAGAACATTCCTCGCTGTGCGTTCCAGAGATATTTTTGAATACGTTCCTGCCGCTGCTGCGCACGCTCCTGCCACCGTTGCGCATCCTCCTTACGGTTCAGAATCTCGCTGATTTTCTGGAGATCCTTTTCGGTTTTGTAGAGCAGGCTATTGAGGCACACCGGCGCATAGTGGTGTGTAGCGGCGCCGTAAGGCCCGAAGCGGAACGAGATATCGAACCCCGACTCTCGCATCGCCCGGTCGCCCTTGTAGTAGTCGGTGACGAGGGAAACCTTGCGGGTGGGCTCGCAATCGGGTTGCGCCATGGTGTTGGCAATGTCACACACCGCCACAGCGTATCCTTTGCCTGCGTCGGGCTCGCCGCGGGTTGCATCGAGTACGGAGATATAGTTTCGGCCGGCCTCGTGCAAGAGGAAGAAGCCCGTAACCTTGCGGTAGAAATTAGTCTCATCCTTCAGGCTCTCGGGAGCTGGACCGTTGCCGAAGTCGTAATAACGAGAGAGGCCCGTCTCTCCAGCCTGATGGGGATCACGATTCCACATCTCGTAATCCTTGCTGGCATACTGGTAGCCCTTTTCCAGCAAGTCGCGGTCGTCCTTGCCCGTGGCCTTCTCGGCCTCATAGACGGCCAGAATCATCGAGGTCAAGAACGGAGGTTGAGATCGCGTAAGGAAATAGGTGCGATTCGCATTCAACACTGTGCCGTAATGCTCGATCTCGTAGAAGAAGTTCTCGATCATTCCGCGTGCCAGCGCGATCCTCTTGTCTTCGACCAAACCACGCACGATGAAGTAGCTATCCCAGCCATACATCTCGTTAAAGCGACCGCCGGGCACGACATAGCTGTTCTCCAGATAAAGCAAACCAGGAGGGGAGATGTTGGTGGTGACCTGGCCAGGACCGCTGATCGAAACCGGCAGCTCGCGAACTTCTACCTTGCAGTGTTTCTGCAGTTGCCGCAGGACATCGGGCACAGGCGAATGGGCCGGGACGTAGAGGATGGACGCCTCCGCCAGCTTGGGATCCACGACGCTGTCGCAGTTGCTCATCGACCGGGTGAGGGTGTCCCAGCCGGTGGAAATGTATTGCAGGATAGGATTCAGTCCGTCGCCGATGCCGGCTGGCTTTTGTCGAAGAGCAAAGGGAGTGGCCGTGAGCCATACCACGATGAACAGAACGATTGCAAAATACCGATCTCGTGGCATGCCCGCAGGCGTTCGTCCAGACTTGCCGTTGCGCATACGTTCCAAAGAATAGACCAGCAGGTCCAGAAACGAAAGAGAAGCTTCTGATGGATTTTTCGTGGAGATGAGACTGATTTCGGCCTCCGCTGCATTCCCAAAACTGGCCTCATTTCTTCTGAAACACAACTGAACCGTGACCCTCATCACTGAAAAGTGCCGTCGCTTAGGCGCGAAATTGAATTGTTCTCACCTTGGCGATGAAGCGGCCGTGGGCGACAGGACACAGCCGCGACTCGCTCCCCCGGTCGAGAACCTCGCGAGGCCTCGTGCCTGACCTGCCTCCGACATGGAGAATGCGACATGAAGCTCATCCTGTTCTGCAGCATTGCTATTTTGATTTGTTTCCCGGCGTTCGCTCAGCAACCGGACGTCAACCGCTTCACTCTTTTCACGGGCTTCGATTACATGGTCAGTCCAGCCCGCAACCTTACCGAGCGTGGCTTTGAAAGCGACTTCGGTGTCACCCTCAAACCCTGGCTTGCCCTGGGAGCGGATTTCAGCGCCATCGGCGACGGCATCGTCAGCGGCGCGGGCACGATTAATGGAGGCGAGACGATCTACGCGCCTGCCCTGATCACTGCCGCCGGGCAGGGCTTGCCCGTTCCGCCACCCAGCGCGATCAACGTTCCCTTCTCCTCGCAGACTTTCACCTTTGCCGCAGGTCCGCAGTTTTACCTGCGCAAGTGGAAGAAAGTCACATTCTTCGCGCGCCCCGGCTTGGGCTTGATTCATGAGAGAGCCAACATCAACTTACCACCGCAACTGGGCTTACTCCTCGGTGCTCTCGGGAAGCCGGTTCCGAGCGCTCACCTCACCGATACCACCTACTTTATTGGAGCCGGGGGCGGTTTTGACCTGAATCTGTCGCGCGGCGTCGGTTTCCGCTTCGCCGCCGACTGGGTCAATACGCACCTGTTCTCCAACCTGTTGACCAACCGTCAGAACTATGTCCGGCTTTCCATGGGTCCGACGTTCCGATGGGGCACGTTGGAAACAAGGTGAACATACAAGAAAGTAGAAAAGAGGCAGGGTTTCGAAACCTGCCTCTTGTCTTTCAGGCTTGATCCCGGCACATGCCGGGCACCAACTCACATGCGTTGACTCAGACTCCCCACAGGTAATCTTCCTGCTGTTCACCATCGTGTTCCCGGACAAAGCGGGGTGGGATCCGGTCCGGGTGCGCGTGGACCCCCTTGGCAAGATAGAAAAGCGGAAATTGCGAAGCCAGAGACTCGTGACCAGTCTCCTGACTGGGCGTTCCCACGTCCGCCAAAGGCAGTGCACCTTGCGCTCGCGAGATACTTCGCTGATTACGGATCATCTCTACGATGTTGTGATCCTCGATCATCTTGTTGCTGTCGGCCAGGGAGACGAACTGGCGATACACCGCGTCCAGTTCGCGGCGCTCCAGTGGGAAACCCAGTTGCTCGCAGCGCAGAGCGAGGGCGTGACGGCCGGAGTGTTTGCCCAGCACCAATCGGGTGCCGGGAACTCCTACTGATTCGGGCGTCATGATCTCATAGTTTCGCGCGTGCTTGATGACCCCGTCCTGATGGATTCCGGCTTCATGCGCGAAGGCATTTCGTCCAACGATAGCCTTGTTGGGTTGTACTGAGATACCCGTGATCTCGCTGAGCAGTTGGCTCGCCGGGAAGAGCCGCTCGCTAGCTATTGCAGTGCGGAAGGGATAGCGATCAGAGCGAACGCGCATGATCATCACCAGCTCTTCCAAAGAAGTATTGCCTGCGCGTTCTCCGATGCCGTTCACGGTGCATTCCACCTGCCGCGCGCCCGCATGGACGGCCGCCAGCGAGTTGGCAACGGCCAGGCCCAAATCGTCATGACAATGCGCGGAGATGACCGCTTGCTCGCTCCTTCGCACTTTTTGACGGACGCGCGTGATCAGCTCACCGAACTCGGCCGGCACCGCATAGCCCACGGTGTCAGGAATATTGATGGTGGTCGCTCCAGCGTCAATCACAGCTTGCAGAACTTCGCATAGAAAATCCGGATCCGATCGAGTCGCGTCCTCGGCAGAGAATTCCACGTCGGCACAGAAGGATTTCGCCAGCTGAACCGCATCGCGTGCCTGTTCGAGGCACTCGCGTCGCGAAATTCCTAATTTGTGCTGGAGATGAATATCGGAAGTGGCCAGGAAGGTGTGGATGCGGGGATGGGCGGCTGCCTGAACCGCTTCCCAGGCTCGTTCTACGTCCTCGCGCCGGCTACGCGCCAAGGCAGCAATGACGGGCCGTCGTATCTCGCGCGCCACCGCCTGCACGGCACAGAAGTCTCCATCGGAAGATACAGGGAAGCCCGCCTCGATGACGTCAACGCCCAGCTGTTCAAGTTGCTGCGCCATCCGGAACTTTTCCGTCGCTGTCATGCTGCAGCCTGGCGATTGTTCCCCGTCCCGTAAAGTGGTGTCGAAAATGGTTACTTGCTCGCGCTGCGACAAGTGGTGCCTCCTCGCCCGGCAAGGGCGTGAATGGATCTGCGTGACAGAAATCAAAAGGGCCATCATCCGGTTGCGGATAATGGCCCTTTTCCAACTCATCCAAAATGTGATGGCTACATCATCCGGTGAATCCTAGAGGTGCAAGCACCAGGCCAAGAATGGCCACGCTAAGGGCGAGTAGCCGCAGTCGCTCCTCCCGTCCGATCAGGTTCGCGTTGGGTGCTGGTGAGATCATGGCTGCTCAAGGCTCTCGAAAGACGCAGACCTACTCTAGAAGTTTGAGGGGACCGGGTCAATCACTAATGGAAGCCGATGGGACGCAAATTACTGTTTGCAGCTATCAGGCTTTTCGATAGGCCGAGCTGTTGCGTTTCGCGACAAGGAGTTCGAGAGGCTGGAAAAACTCAATTTGACGAAGACCGCCCCTGAAGCGGCAACCGAGAATGAACGACTTACGCACGGCTGAAGCCGTACCCTGGAATAAATCACCAGTTTTTCCGCGAGCCGTTCAAGAGGCCATTTTCGATTCGAAGCTCTCTTTCGCGATCTCCCGGATCAGCGAGCGCACATCGCCAAGCACCTGATCATACTGTTCCTTCTGCATGTCGCTGAAGGCCTGAAACACACTGCTCCTTTGCAGGTTCGAGAGAGCGCGCTCGGCGCGATAAAGCTCGCCGATGGTGTTCAGCCGCTGTTCGACTTGTCCTTCGCCACTCACGCCTGCCCGCGAGAACTGCACCAGCTCCCCTGGCATTTCTTTGGATTTCTCAGGTTCGTTCGAGTAGCCTGTGTACATCGAAACCATCACGCTTCCAATGTTGACGATCACTCCGACCACCGCGATCACCGACACGGCGATGACTCCCCAAAAGATGCCCAGCCAAATGAAGTGGCGAAGAGTGGGCAAGAAGGCGAGGAGCGCAGCCGCGACGACCGCGCATGACACGACGGCGTAGAAAATGCGGTGTTTCATATTCGAAGCGTACTCCCGTTGTCTTTCGCAGATGGAAGTAAGTGGACGGTTTGTCTGAGGCTGCTTTCCAAAATGGGATTCGCGCAGGGATTTCCTTCTCACTGCTCGCGACTGGCGCTCAGCGTATGATTCGCGGCAGACGATAAATCGCCGTCGATCAATCCGTGAAGACACTCAACGAAACTTTCTGTACTCCAGCGATGCGACGCCGTTATGAGGTCTGGTTTCTGCGCCTGGGCCTTGCAGACGGTAGCCTTTCACGGGTGTGCTGTGGGAGGCGGCTCGATCACCTACGCGTGCACACTACTCACACCGCCGGAAAAAATCTGGGACAAAGGCACGTGGACCGGACTGGCGAATTGGAAAGCAGAAATGCCCCAGCACTACGCTACGGCAGCTCGCATGTTGGGAGCGACAGACAACAAGATCCTCGGCCCCGCTGATCTGCTGCTGAAACAAACTGCGGAGGCCAGTGGCGTGGGCTCTACTTTTTATTGCACCAAGGTGGGGATCTTTCAGCCGGCCGAAGGAAAGCCGGGCAACGAGATTTTCCCGGACCCTTACTTCGCGGGTGAGGGCCCCGACCGCACGACGTGTCTCGGCTGTGGTGGTTGCATGATGGGTTGCCGTTTCGGCGCCAAAAACACTCTCGATCTCAGCTACCTCTACCTGGCAGAAAAACACGGAGCTCAACTCTTCCCGGAAACTCAAGTCGTCGACGTGCGGCCGCTCCTTGGGCCGAACGACGGCAGTGCGGGATATGTGGTCAGTACTGTGCGCTCGACTGCGTGGATTCGCCGGCACCCTCAGCGGTTCACCTGTAGAGGAGTCGTGTTTGCGGCATCCTCCCTGGGCACGATGGAACTCCTCTTTCGCCTGAAAGAGAAGAATGCACTGCCCCGGATCAGCGGCCAGTTGGGGAAACACGTGCGTACCAATTCCGAATCTCTCATCGGAGCGCGTATGCCCGGCTACCATGAGGACCTGTCGCAAGGCATCGCTATCGGCTCTGGCGTCTACATTGACGAGCACACTCATATCGAGGCCGTACGCTATCCGGCCGGCTCCGACGTCATGGGCGTGCTGACCACCATTCTGACCAATGGGCGCCCGGGTCCGCGGCGCATTGGCCTGTGGTTAAGAAATATCGCCCGTTCTCTCCTGCGCCATCCCCTTAGGACGCTGCGCGTCTTGCAACCCTGGGGATGGGCACGGGAATTTGTCATTCTGCTTTGCATGCAGGCACTCGACAATCAGATCGAAATGCAGTGGCAACGTCCCTGGTTCTGGCCATTCCGCAAATTCCTGGTCAGTCGCGGCAACAAGGTTCCGACCTATATACCCAGAGCCAACCAATTCGCCGAGAAGTTCGCGCAACTCACGGGGGGCTTCCCCATGAGCATGCTTCCCGAGATTCTGTTCGACGTTCCCGGCACTGCCCACTGCATCGGGGGATGCGTCATCGCGGATTCCTCGACCAATGGCGTGGTGGACTCCCGGCATCGCGTCTTCGGCTACCGCAAGATGTACATTTGCGACGGCTCGGTGATCGCAGCGAATCTTGGCGTCAATCCCAGCTTAACCATCACCGCGCTCGCCGAACGAGCGATGGGCTTCATTCCGCGGGCAACAGAAGCGCAAAGGAACGACGCGGCTCCTCTGCCCATTCGAGTTGCGACCTGAATTCTCGAGGCGGCACGAAACAAGTAAGCCTGAATGTCCTTTGTGAACTGGGCGAAGCCTGACGTCTTCCACACGCCAAACCAATGGCGGGTGGTAAAGTCAGTCTGCGCCGTGTTGTACTTAGTTCAATTCAACGGCCATTTAGCGGCGGGGTAGATTGCGGTGGTTTGCGTGCGTGCGTCGCCTGCTCGAAGCCGTAGGTGATCTGCAACAACTGCGGCTCGCTAAACGGCGGACCGAGGAATTCGATCCCGACCGGCACCCCAATCGGCGCGCTCTCCGTCGGCATGGAAAACCCTGCCGGAACCGTAATGGCTGGAAATCCCGCGAGTGAGGCAAGGATGCCATTGCGCTCCGCCTGATTCATCTCGCCGATCATCACCGGCAGGCGCTTCTGGTGTGGATAGAGCAGCGCGACCACGTTGTTTTTCGCCATCAGGTTCGCCAACTGAACCCTCAGGTCATCGATCTTGACGCGCCGGTCCTCGTAGTCCGGCTCGTTCAGGCCATTCTCGTAGCTTTCCGCCGAAGCGAGGAACTTCTCAAGCGAAGCCTTGTGGTATTTGCCCGACGCGATGAGTTCGGCAAGCGAGTGCACGGGAGGATTAGGCTGGGCTTTCAGGTAGTTGTTGAGCTGGAACTTGTATTCGTACTTTTGCACATCGAGGTCCGAGTTCAGCTTGCCGGTATCAAATGCCGCGTCGTCGATGTCGACCAGAATCGCGCCCTGCTTCTTGAGCACTTCGAGGGCATTGTCCATCACGCGGTTGACCTCCTGGTGGTCGGGGCCGCTTCCGAACAGGGTACGCAGCACCCCAATGCGCGCACTCTTCAGGCCTTTGCGGTCGAGCGAGGCGGTATAGGTCGCGGGAATCCTGCCGATGCCCAGCGCCGTCACGGGATCATCGGGATCGTAGCCGGCCATCACATCGAGCATGACTGCGGCGTCGGCTACAGTTCGCGCCAGAGGCCCCGCGGCGTCCTGCGTAAACGAGACAGGGATGACACCGGCGCGGCTGATCAGCCCCCGCGTGGGACGAATGCCGACCAAGCTATTGGCGGAGGCCGGCGAGCGAATCGAGTTCACCGTGTCCGAGCCCGTGCCCACGGTTGCGAAGTTGGCCGCCAAGGCCGCACCCGTGCCGCCGGAAGAACCGCCCGGGGTCCGCGACAGCTCATAGGGATTTTTGGTCTGGCCTCCCAGCGAACTCGACGTTAGCCCGGCCAGTGCCAGCTCATGCATGTTCGTTTTCCCGAGAATCAGGGCTCCGTTTTGACGGAACCGCGCCACCGTGAACGCATCCTTCCTCGGCTGCATGCCCTTGAGTGCCAGCGATGCGCCGGTGGTCGGCATATCGGCGGTGTCGAAGTTGTCCTTCAGGACCATCGGAATGCACTGTAGCGGCTTGAGCTTAGTGCCGCGCTTGAGCTGCTTATCCATTGCATCGGCCTGCTCCAGCACCTTGGGGTTCACGTACAGCATGGCATTGAGGGCGGGCCCCTGCTGGTCGTACGCCTTGATGCGGTCCAGGTACTGCTGCACCAGGCTGTGGCAAGTCAGCTTGCCGCTCTCGAAGCCGCGATGAATTTCGTTGATGGAAGCTTCCATGAGCTGAAAGTGCTGTCCGGCGGCGCTAGCGACCATAAGCATCACCCCCACTGCCAGAACGAAACACTTCGCTTCGTGACGCACGCCTTCCCTCCTCTGAGTTCATTGAACATTTAAGTAAATACAAGGAAGTGGAATCCCGCGCATCCGTGAGGCGACTGCCACTTGCACCCTGGGTTCACTCCCCAGAAAAGAGGACCCCTTCAGGGGGTGACGCCTCGCGCCGATGGCGTAATCGCGACCACGTCCGGCAACAACCGATCCAAAATCGCCTGTTCCCAACACATCCAGAGGCGCGTCGTGTACAACAGTGAACTGCACTGCAACGTTACCCAATCGCTCACCACGAGAGGAGAACGAAACGCCTTCCGATCGGAAATCCACTGCTCGGCCAGATGACGCACAATCGCGACTCCCATCCTGGTGTTCGGTCCCGCGATGTCTGCCAGAATTCCGTCCAGCGTAAACATCACCTTAGACAGCATAATCAGCGATGCAGGAAAACTTACGCCTGTCATGGCCAGACGCTCAAGCAACCGCATCACGTCGCCCATGCTGGGCCAACTCGTGGCAGGAAGCTCATCCAGAAAGTGCTCGACCGTATCACGGATCGTCCGTCCGCGCGCGGACGAATTGCGGATTTTTCGCTGCGTCAGCGCAAGCACTTCGTTCCTGGTTCCCGCCCTGTCGCGCAACCCGACCATGGCGAATAGCACGGCCAGATGCCTGCGCTGATCACGGCTCAACCGTTCCCGCAGCGCCCAGTCGATAATGGCCAACTCTCCCGTTCTGCGGTCATAGAGAAGATTTCCCGCGTGCGGATCACCGTGAAAGATCACATTTTCCTCTGCGGAAAGTAGCGGGAAAACAACCAGCGCTTCAACCAACTGGTCGGCAATTCTTTGTCGCCGCTCGGGCGCCGAGCGGGCCGCCGCATTCGTCACTTTGATTCCCCGCTCCTCCGTCAGCGCTGTAATTCTCGACGAACACAATGGGCGGATCAGACGCGGGACGCGGACGCCGCGCAGATTGCGATAGAGCTCTCCAGCCTCAATCAGCGCTCTCTGCTCTCGCCGGAAATTGACCTCATGACGCAACAGGCGGCGGACTTTCTTGAACGTATCCGGAATCAGGCGCGAGGGAAAGCCGTAGGTGTGATGGCGGTCCGCGAAATGATGCGCCAATCCCTGCAAATAGTGCATATCTTCGGCGAAGTATTCGGGAATATGAGGCTTCAAGACTTTGAAGACGCCGCGCGCACGCCGTCCACTTGCTGGATCACGCCAGGTGAAGCGCAACACCGCGCTCACGCTCGCCTCGGAAAGAATTTTGCTTTCGACATGAACGTGATAGGTCTGCAGCCGTTCGCCGAGATCGCGCTGAATGATTTCGCGCATCTCTTCGGCTTTCACATCGCGAATCCCGTTCTCGAGGCGTGCTAACGCATCGCGCAGCGCCGGACGAAGGTGCTGGTTGCGCGCAATGACCTGGCCCAGTTTCTGCAGTCCTGGAACTTTCGCGATCAGCCGAAGCAGCCGTGTTTCCGGGGATGTATTTTTGGGAAGTTCAAGTTGCTCGAGGATTTTGGGAGCAAGCCGCGCCGGTGAGAGGTGCGCGACCACGAACATCATGGCTTCTCGCACCGGGGGACGCCAGTTCTCATAAGCGTCTGGGACCAACCTTTTGACCGGAACAATTTCGTCGACAATCCACCCGGAAATCGCATCCCGCAATGATTGGCCGGCCAGGCTGCGCAGCCCTGCTTCGATCGTGCTGATCTTTTCGGTACGCGATGCGCTTTCAGGCAACGAGTTCGCCAGCGTAAGCCGCAACTGGGTTGGCGTCAGTTGGCGAATGCCGGGCTCGCTTGAAGACGTTTCCAGCATGGGGAATACCCGTACACACTATAGGCGCGTACAGGCTTTTAAGCTGTGATAAGGCTCACTAAGAAGGGAGATAACTGCCGCCCTGAAGTTGATGGCAAGAGATAGCCAGCAGTCGACCTATTACTCCAGCCACTTGCCGGGCGCCTGTATGGCCTGCACCAACTCGTCCAGAAAAAGCGCGGCACGTGCTCCGTCGATAACGCGGTGATCGGCGGATAGCGTCAGCGTGAACATGGGGCGGATGGCAGGCTTTCCCT
>Ga0307479_10006922_pt1 | contig 10439 bp, 10 predicted proteins | sample atmos_gasesECM4C_FD_203743 | JGI IMG/M metagenome (GOLD analysis project Ga0307479, IMG submission 203743) | Hardwood forest soil microbial communities from Morgan-Monroe State Forest, Indiana, United States - atmos_gasesECM4C_515 | ecosystem: Environmental > Terrestrial > Soil > Temperate...
CCTCAAATCCAATTCTTAAACCGAGACAAGTACCACTTCTTAAGAACTTGGACGGCCAAACAATAGGTTAGCAAAATTCCTCCCAGCCAAAAGAAATAGACTGGAGGTACCGGCACCAACCCAATCGCGGACCCAATAGTGGAGAATGGTAGCACCGCAGCCACGATCATGACGGTGACGGTGCTGATCAGGAGCGGGCCGCCGGGCCAACTCTGTACAAACGGAATCTTCCGGGTTCGAAGCATATAGACAATCAGGGTTTGTGATAACAGGCCCTCGATAAACCACCCAGATTGAAATACCGCGTGCTGCCCCCCTGTGTTTGCCTCGATAACCCAAAAAAGAATACCAAAGGTAGCAAGATCGAACAAGGAACTGAGCGGCCCAAGAAATAGCATGAACCGTCCAATGCTCTGGGTCTGCCAACTACGCGGCTTAACGACGTCTTCCGGATCTACTGGATCGAAGGCGATCGTAATCTGCGAGATATCGTACAACAAATTTTGGACGAGCAGCTGCAGCGGTAGAATTGGCAGGAAACTCAAGAAAGCGCTGGCGCCTAATACGGTCAGGACATTGCCGAAGTTAGAGCTGGCTGCCATCTTAACATATTTAACAATGTTGGCGGAGTTGCGGCGCCCTTCCATGACCACGTCCACCACGGTGGTCAAACTCTTTTCCAGCATCACGATATCGGCGCCCTCTTTGGCTACATCCACGGCCGTATCTACTGAAATACCCACGTCCGCTTCCCTTAAGGCTGGGGCGTCGTTAATCCCATCCCCCAGATATCCCACGGTGTTACCCGCTAATTTTAAGGCTGAGATTACCCGAGCTTTTTGTAATGGGGTTAGCTTAGCGAACACCGTTGTACTAACAACCGCCCGCCGGAGTTCGCGGTCGTCCATCGATTCGACCTCGCTTCCCAACAACACCCCATCCACCTCCAGGTCCACCCATTGGCAAATCCGCCTGGTTACCAACTCATTGTCGCCAGTTAATATCTTTACGCTGACCCCCCGTTGTTGCAGCGCACTCAGAGCTTCTGCCGCTGATTCCTTGGGTGGATCAAGAAAAGCGACAAAACCCGCGAGCACCAGACCGGTTTCATCGTTTATTCGATATTGGTAGTTAGCATCTTCCAGATCGATTTGTTTATAAGCTACCGCCAACACTCGCAGCCCCTTTTCATTCATTTCGCTGCGGACCTGCGACACCTGACTAACCAATTGTGGAGATAGCGGGATGATCTCACCCCGGACCCGCGCGAACGAACACACGGAAAGCATTTCTTCGACGGCGCCTTTGCAAATCAGCTCATGCTGCTGCTTTTCTTTCTCCACGATGACCGACATTCGGCGGCGCCCAAAATCGAACGGTATCTCGTCTACCTTTCGGTAACTCTCACTGACGCGCAGAGCCTCATGAAGTTCGCCGTGCTCAAGGATGGCGGTATCCAGCAGATTCTTGAGGCCGCTTTGAAAATAGCTGTTCAAATAAGCGTATTCCAGAACCTCATCGTCCTCGTTACCGAGCACGTCCAAATGACGCTCGAGAATGATCCGATCAATCGTAAGTGTGCCGGTCTTATCCGTGCATAGCACGGTCATGGCGCCGAGATCCTCGATGGAGTTAAGCCGTTTTACGATGACTCGGTTACGAGACATCGCAATCGCGCCGCGGGTGAGATTTGCTGCAATGACAACCGGCAACATTTCCGGAGTCAGACCAACCGCGACCGATAACGCGAAAAGAAAAGAAGAACCCCACTCACCCTTGCTGAACCCATTTAACAGGAAAACAATCGGTACCATCAGCACCATCGAACGGATCAGCAGCCAACTGATCTGGTTGATGCCGCGATCGAAACTGGTTAACCCCCGTTGAGTGATGGCTTTTCTCGTCAACGAGCCGAATAACGTGGCATCACCCGTCGCCAGAACGACCGCCGTCGCCGTCCCGCTTACGACGTTAGTACCCATAAGGCAGAGGTTGGACACCTCAGTTGGGTCTTCTCTAGTCAATGGACGGGGCCTTCGATTCGGTTCGTGGAGAGTTTCAAACTTCTCTACCGGCAATGCCTCGCCGCTCAAAACAGACTGACTAACAAACAGGTCGCGAGTGGACAACATCCGCACATCGGCCGGGATCATATCGCCGGCGCTCAAAATGATGATATCGCCGACCACAACTTCTCTCAGGGGTATTTCCTGGCGACGACTTTCGCCCTTATCACTGATTCGGAGCACGGTCACGGTTGTGCCCACCAAGGCTCGAAGTTCGGCCATGGTCCGGTCGGACCGGTACTCCTGCACGAAACGCATCAGCACGCTGATCGTCACCATCACTAGAATCAAAAAGCCGCCTTGCGCGTTCCCGAGAAAGAATGAGATGAGACTGAGCACGCAGAGAAGCGCTACAAAAGGGTTCCCGAAATTTCTGAAAAACTGCCAGACCAAAGGAACCTTTCCTTTGAGTGTCACCTCATTGGATCCTCGCTTCAGCAAACGATCTTGCGCCTCCTGGTCGCTCAATCCTTGTTCGGTGGTTCCTAAAGAGTGCAAGACTTCCTCTACGCTGCTATAGGCCGCGTCCAGGGTCTGCGGACGAATTCGAAACGATGGAGGTTTCCGTCTCTGCGCTGCCCCTATGGATCGTGTCCGAAAACTCAACATCACGTTTAAACGTTGTCCTCGAGGTCCATCTCTTCCGCACCTCCGGCACTACGGCCCGACAAGCTATCGACCGTCTCTTTGGCTGCAGGCGTCGCCGCGTCGCGGATGGAAAGAGTTACTTCGTACCAGCCTTCACTTCGATCAGTCTTAACCTGCATGTTCTGCTGCAATGCGGCTAAGGCAGCCACAATCCGTCGCCCCAGGCCTAGATCTAGGGTCTCGTCTGAGTCCTCGGTCTTAACCTGGTTCCGGATGGACAAAATTGTCACCGGCGGTACCTGCTGCAATGTCGCGTAGATAGTCCCGCGCCCGTGGCGGAGACTGTTAGTGAGGAGACTATACAAGATCTGCTTCAAATACTTCGGATCTGCGCTAACCGGACTCTTTTGCGCTGCCACCTCGATTTGCCGGCCCTGGTCGCGGGCCAAAAGACGATAGTCCTCCGCGACGTCTTCCAACAGTTCCGCCAGGTCGAACCGCATCGGGTTCGGTCGCAGATGGCCCTGCTCAGCCCGAGCGATCAACAGAGCCTGTTCCACGTGCATGGTGAGTCGAAGTAGTTCCGTTTGAATCTCCTCAGCCAGAGCCGGTTCGATCTTGTCGGCCGCCTCTTCGATCTTCAACCGGATGATAGTTAAAGGCGCGCGCAATTCATGGGCGACCTGCGCGGAATAACTCTGCAGCTGATGGAAGCTCAAACTGATTCGGGAAAGTAAACCGTTGATGTGGTCCTGCAGTTCGTCGAGCTCTTTATCCTCCGTCTGAACTTGAACCCGCACCTGGAGATGGTTCGGTTCGATCGAGCTCAATTGATCGTTCAAGGCAACCATCGGCGCAAAGGTCTTGCGCACCACCAGCCGGCCCACAATGGCAAAGGCGATCGCCATCACGAGACTGAATAGACCGAAAACCTTAACCATCCACGACAGCCCCAGATTTGTCACCAACGCCGGACTGAGACCAGCTTCCGCGCCGCTTCCGGTCACGCCTACGTCCAACGCAGGCCGCACGAATAAATAGACGGTCCCAAAAAAGAAAACCGAAACCGCGGCAAACGTAAGAAAAAACCAGAATGCAAATCTGAACCACGCCGCTCTCATGGGTCGGGTTTCCGCAGTGCAAATCCGACACCACGCACCGTTTGCACAATCGGCACTAGTCCCGGGAGATCGATCTTCGCCCGCAGATGGTTCACGTAGACATTGACTACATTCGTTTGCGAATCAAAGAACTGATTCCAGACCCGCTCGATGATGACCGCCTTGCTTACCGGCCTGGGCGCTGTCATCATCAACAACTCCAGCAAAGCGAACTCGCGGTTAGTAAGTTCGATTACCTTTCCTCCTCGCCTGGCTTGGTGGGAGACGAGATCTAACTCCAAATCTTCGAACCGTAAGACATTGGAAGCCTGGGGACGCTGCCGCCGCAGTAATGCTCGGAGCCGGGCCAGCAGCTCGACGACAGAAAAGGGCTTCACCATGTAGTCGTCAGCGCCTACATCCAGTCCGCGCACCCGATCCTCGATTTCGCCCTTTGCCGTCAAGAATAAAATCGGTACCTGGATATTCTTTCGCCGCAACGCTCTGGCAATAGTAAACCCATCACGTAGCGGCATCATGACATCTAAAATGATGGCATCATAAGGATTGTTCTCCGCCAGCCAGAGCGCCTCATCCCCATCTTCTGCATAGTCCACCGCGTAACCCTCGGCCACCAACGCTTGCCGCACATGCTTCCCAATTCTGGCGTCGTCATCAGCAAACAGGATTCGCATAAGTTCTGTCTGCCTACCGCGGGTCGTTCAAAATCCGCAGCCCAACTATTTGCCGGACCGCATGGGCGGCGGCGTCTCATCCCCAAACTTGCCTCGCCAGATCGACCACATGATAGGCCAGCAACAGCATCATGACGATCAGGTAAGCACGCAAGGTGAAAAGGGACCATCGCACGCTCCGCGTCATCTTCAACGGCGGCAGATGATCCGACTTCACTTTTTCTTCCGGGAGATCATCCAACGGATGGACGACGTAAAAGAAATCATCGTTCGGATCATTCTTTAGTGGATCTGTTAGTTGTTGAGATAGTGTGCTCATAGATTTGATTTTTTGTCCCGTAGGGACCAGATGATCGTAGCCAGGCAGTTTACTGCCTGGGACAGATCTGAAAAAGGACCCGTCCCGTAGGGTACGGTATGATGGGTTTCTCCCCAGGTTTTACCATTCGAACAACGTGCATTCGTAACTCCAAGATGCACGGCACGTGAAAAAGCGACACCGATCAGGGGGGAATCTTCACACCGTCCCCTACGGGACGGATTCCGTTTTGGAACGCATTCCAGGCAGTAAACTGCCTGGCTACCCTCATTCCGTCCCTCCGGGACAAACGGCCATGTGTTCTCACGTTGATGAGCATAGAAAGCCGGACGCGCGGTTAGTTAATTATTTGGAAACAATGACGGAGCTAACACCTGAGCCGCCAAGATCAGCGACAACAGAAAGAGGACGATAATAATCGTCCAGTTAATCACGTTGTTCCACGGCCGGTTAACCCAGCGATCGCCCAAGAGCTGATGGTCGTTAAGCAAGAGTTGTAGAAAAACAATGGCGGACGGCAAAATGATGCCGGCCAGTACTTGTACGCCCAGAATGATTAGTTGGAGTGGTGCGCCCGGTATCAAAACCAGCGAAGCAGCAAACAACGTACAGACCGCATAAATAGAATAGAAACCAGGAGCGTCCTTAAATTTGGTATCCAGTCCGTGCTTCCATCCGCGGACCTCGCTAAATGCCCATGCGCTGGAAAGAGAAATAGCGGTGGTTCCCAGCACGGCGGCATTGCAAAACATTAGCAGAATGCCGTTCCGTACGAAGTCGTTCTCATAAAACGGCCGGATCGCATCCGCCATCTTCGCCGGATCTTCGAACTGAAGCCCATGGGCAAATGACACGTTACCCACAATCATCATCGAACCGGCTACCAGAATGGTGAAGCAAGATCCGATGAAGGTATCCAACCGAGCCCACTTCAAATCTGCAAATCGCAGCCGTTTGTCCGCCACGCAGCTTTGTTGGAAGAAGAGCTGCCATGGGGCGATCGTCGTGCCAACAATCGCGATCACGAGGAAGACTAGACTAGTGGTGATGCCTCCAGTAGGAAGGCTGGGAATCAACACATGGCGGGCGACTTCTCCCGGCGCAGCGTGAGAAAAGCACGCCATTATCACCCACACAATATCGATCAAGCAAAGCACGCAGGTAATCCGTTCCCAACGCCGATAACTACCGGATATCACATGGATCACCAGAGCCACCGCTGCGATCGGAACTGAGAGATACGGAGAGATACCCATCTGTTGCGTGGCTAACGAGATCGCAGCGAACTCGGTTACCAGGGTCAGAAAGTTGACTAACAACAGGTCAAATAACGAGAACCGACCCCACCATTTACCAAACCGTTCATAGATCATGGCGGCGTGCCCTTTGCCAGTGACGATCCCGAGGCGAGCCACCATCTCTTGAATAAAATAGCAAACTGGCAACAATAAGAGCAGCACCCAAAGCAGATGCAGACCGTATTGGGCGCCAGCCTGCGTATAGGTCGATACGGCACCGGCATCATTGTCAGCCTCCATCACAATTAACCCGGGGCCGAACACCATCAGAAAGGTCAGCAGATTTCTGACCCAAGGACTTCTCACTTTATACCCACGGCGATTCGAACGAAGCTGATCCGGCGTGGTCGTTTGTGCGTTTAGATCCAAGACTTCTCCTCCTTCGTGACAATCGATTCAATTGAGTCGCGCCCATCCCCAGAACGGCCGCTATCAGTAGCCTGAGGCAACGCGATTAAATTCGACTAAGGGCAAGGGTTAAAAATTATTTATCCTTGCGTAGATGCCGCACCGATTGGCGACGCGCGCGACCCAGCATCCGGTGGGGCGAAGATCTCGGCGCGCCGAGGACGCGGCTAACCGTTAGAATCGTATCGCGCCGGATTTGAGCCGCTTCGTGCGCGTGCCACCCCCCTGCGTTCCTAACGGCCGGAAACGACGACACCCTGGAGGATGCTACCTGCACGCATGGCTCAAATTCGGCGCTATATTGTCTTGGTAGAAAACACATCTGCGACGCGCCGAGATTTTCGCCCTACCGGGCCGCTCGCTATTTATAACCGAACCCAATACAAGACCCCTAAGCAAGGCTCGCTTGCCTTGATCCACATATAAGTCCACATATACTGTATGCCACAAATCACTGTCTACCTCGACAAAGAGACAGAAAAAAAAGCGCGCGCGACGGCGAGAAAATCGGGGAAATCGTTGTCCGCCTGGCTGCGAAAAATCATCGAGACTGCTCCCGAAGGGGAATGGCCGGCTGACTTCGATCGGCTTTTCGGGTCAATCAGCGACAAAAAATTCGTCTTTCCCAAACGGGCGAAGCCCGAGCCCGTCGACTGGTAACCGATGTTGCGCTTCCTCGATACGGACATCTGTGTTGCCTTTCTGTGTAGCAGTTCCACCAGCGTGCGGGATCGCCTGTTGAACTATCCGAAGAGTACAATCCGGCTGCCGGCGATCGTCGTGGCGGAGCTTTACTTCGGCCTGGAAAAGTCGATGTCTAGACGCCATGCTGCGGCCATCCGACAGTTCGTTGGATCATTCGGGATTGCACCGTTTACTCAGAATGCAGCCGCTCAATATGGCCGCATCAGAGCGTTGCTGGAAAGTAAGGGCCGACCCATCGGAGCAAATGATTACTTAGTCGCGGCCACCGTTATGGCCGAGAAAGGGATCCTCGTGACTGGAAACGTTCGAGAATTCAAGAAGTTGCCAGGTCTGAAGCTGGAAAACTGGCTCACGACGTGAATACCTAACATCGACAAATTACGATGGTCAAAGAGACTGGTCAGATGGAAATCAACGCCTCAGAATTCAAAGCGAGATGTCTGGCTTTGCTTGACCGGGTGCGGCTCGAAGGCATTACGGCGGTGATCCGCAAGCGAGGCAAGATTGTGGCTAAGCTAGTAGCCGAAATCGATTCCGAGGAGGAGAAACCGTGGCTCGTTCTACGCGGCGAATCGCATTTCACCGGGGATCCTTTCGCGCCTGCCGTTCGAAACTTGGTTAGCTAGAGCGTGCCACCCTCGCACTCTAGGCATCCTGCCGATCAGCACCGCGGTCGGAATTGAGATAACCCGACTCCCTGATCGGTTCCAACGGGATCCCGCAGACCGAATCATCGTTCCAACGGCGCGAGCATTGCGCTTGCCATTGCTAACGCTAGACCCCCGGATCCTCCGATCCAAACTGACGACGCGTTGGGTTCACTAACCCGATTCCCAGTCTCGTCTTTTGCGATCTTTCCCGCTTGTCCGAGTCGCATGGTGCAAATGCCGAACAGGAATCAAAGAATCGATCACATTTCATAACACGCCGTCAATGAATCTGTTACGCCGCGGCACCCCTCGCAGGCACACAAATCGCTTAAAGGTCCATTTCGCGATTTATCGCAAGTTGTCATTAATGAAATTGCCAGAGACCGTCTTTGCCATACCGACCTACCGCCTACGTGACGTTTCTGAAACGATCGAGGCTTACGACGAACATTTTTGGACCAACGGCCACTCGGTCAAAATGATCGTTTTCGATGATTCCAGCTTCGCCAATCACGAGAAATACTTTCCCAAACTCGAGAAGACTAAAACTGTTAACGACCTTTACTACGTTGGCCCTCGAGAGAAAGAGCAGTTCATCAAGTTTCTGAACAAGAAGCTGCGCGATAAAAAACTCGAATCCCTGGTCCGGACGTTGTTCCGGCCTAGTTACGGCGGCAACCGTAACTTTTCTCTTATCTACACCCTGGGCTCATTCCTGGTCAGCGCCGACGACGATATGCGACCCTATGCCCTGGTGGAGAGCAGTCCGGAATCGCTCCGACCGGATGAAATCAGCCGTGGCCATTTAAAAGAGACCGGCGACAACGGGTATATCGAGAAATCATTCGATATTTTGATGTCCTTCAAAGATGTCCTCGGAAAAAAGGTCAGCGAAGTGCCGGACAATTTCGAAACCGGTAACCTGCTAATCGATACTTCGATGGATTTGGAGACGAACGTCACCAAGGAGTTCGCCGCCGAAAATTCGCTTTTGCTGGAACGAGGCTCTGTCTCCAAGAACGCCGTGGTCAAGATTGCCCAGACTTTTCGCACCGGCACTAACGATATCGATGCGCTGGACTACTTGGAGATGTATCTGCATGACGAGAACCTGCAGCATCACGATCTGCATGAACTGAACGCCGTCTATGTTCTTGAGAATTTCCGGCCGGCTGTGACCAATAAAAACTGGCGGATCGATTGCGGAGTCGCTGGTTATGATAATCGACTGGGCCTGCCCCCTTTCTTCCCTACCCGGTTGCGGTTCGAAGACTACATCTATCGGTTATGGATCCAGCAAGATGGCATTGTCACGGCCCATACTGATGCCGTCCAAACTCATGTAAAAAACAACTACATGAGAAGCCCGTTGGCGATGGATGTCTTCAACGAAGAGATTTGCACGCTGCTGAAGAAGAAAATTAAGTCCTCCCTTGAAAGCGTCGATGATCTATCGATCCGATTTGATTATGAAGGGGAAGTAACCCTGCAGGACAGCGAAGAGATCTTGGAACGTATTTCGGCGGTGCACCGGCGAGTCTTGGAAGCTGCGGCTACCACCAAAATCCCTGAACGCAAAGAAGCGCTATCCCTTTTTGCCGAGACCTTGGCCCGATCGTTCTACGGCTTCGAACCCGATTTCTTTCAACAAAACGTTTCCCGTATCGTGGATGATGTGATCAGTCAGATCAATGCCGCGCTCGAGATCTGGCCGACCCTCGTCGAGATCTGTTACTTTCATAAAGACAAACGGGAATTCCCCCAGCTCAAGGTGCAAAACAAAAAAGCCAAACGCCGAAACGGCTCTGCGGTTGAACGGTAGGGATGAGCTCTCGGCTTCCCCTGCTGTGCTGCCAGTTTGACCCGTTTTCAATCCGCGCGCATACTCATTCTGTGAGTGCGGACATCACGTTCCGAAAGCAAACCAGAGCGGACTACGAAATGTTGCCTCCGGGCAGCCCTCGGTTCCAGCTGATCGACGGAGAGCTACACATGTCGCCGAGTCCTGATCGTTCTCACCAAATCCTTCAAGGACGGCTATACCTGATCTTGGCAAACTATCTTAAAGGGAATCCAATCGGGGTTTTGTTTCTGGCTCCATTCGACCTATTCCTTCTCGAGACCGAAGTGTACCAGCCAGACCTGCTGTATGTCTGTGCCGATCGCAAAGCGATCGTAGAAGAACATGGTGTCGAAGGTGCACCCGATTTAGCCGTTGAAATCATTTCTCGCACTAGCGCTAAATATGACCGGGGGCCGAAGCGAGTCGCTTATCTTCGGGCAGGCACCGAAGAATTGTGGCTAGTCGATCCAGCCGCTAAAACTATCGAAGTTTATCGGCGAAAAGAATCCCCTGATCACCCGACCGTGGTGCTGCGGGCCGGAGATCATTACGCTTGCCCACTCTTTCCGGGCCTCGATTTGTCGTTTGACGAAATTTTCTCGAGCTTTTTGGACTAGGTACAAAATCTCAAGCGAAGACGCAAAGCCGGAACGGCGCGGCGATAGCTCGCTACAGATGTTTTGGATCGTGAGCACGTGACACGTCGGATCCCGCTCTCACGATTTGCGCTTAAAACTCTCCCGGCGATTTATCAAAGCTGACATTCT
>Ga0307479_10006923_pt1 | contig 10439 bp, 9 predicted proteins | sample atmos_gasesECM4C_FD_203743 | JGI IMG/M metagenome (GOLD analysis project Ga0307479, IMG submission 203743) | Hardwood forest soil microbial communities from Morgan-Monroe State Forest, Indiana, United States - atmos_gasesECM4C_515 | ecosystem: Environmental > Terrestrial > Soil > Temperate...
GGTTGGTTTTGATCGCGCAGAGGAAGGTGGCGCGATCTTGCCGTCAAGGGTCATCGCCGACTTCAGCGTCACCAGCGGGATGCCGTGGCGAATGTAGCGGGCGAAGGCCTCGTTGAGCCGCCGAGCTTCCTCCTCCAATCCGCCAAGATCCACGCGCACACCTGCGGCACGCAACTTTTCAAAACCTCGCCCGCTTACTTTGGGATTGGGATCGGGCATGGAAGCAACTACGCGACGGATTCCCGCGGCGATCAAAGCATCAGTGCATGGCGCGGTTCGCCCCTGGTGGCAGTGTGGTTCGAGATTGATGTAGAGCGTACTGCCGCGAGCCTTGCCGCCAGCTTGCGCGAGAGCTAACACCTCGGCGTGTTTCACGCCATCGTAGGTGTACGTTGCCTCGCCCACGATACTGCCGCGAGAGTCGACGATGACCGCGCCGACGTAGGGATTAGGCGACGCCAGTCCGATGCCTTGGCGTGCTAAGTCGAGCGCGCGGTGCAGAAACTGCTCGTCGGTAGCGAGACCGGAGATCAAGTCAGGAGTTCCTCAGCTACGCGGCGGAAACGCGCGAAATGAATCTTCCTCCGGTTCCAGCACCGCCGCCGCGCCACTTCGTCCCTTGGGTCCTCGCCGCACCGGAGCCATGCGGTCCGCATAAGGATCTCCAGGCAACGGAGGCGGCTTCTTACCCAGAGGTCGCCGCAAGAAATTCATTAGGGCCCGCACTCGCGAACGTTCTCCCCGCTCATCCGGCATACGTACTCCTATTCAAATAGAGAGTCCACAAATTCTTTCGCATCAAACGGCAGCAGATCACCGGCTTTCTCGCCCACGCCGACGTAACGCACGGGCAGCCCAAGCTCCCGCGAGATCGCAACTACCACTCCGCCTTTCGCGGTGCCGTCGAGCTTGGTGAGGACAATTCCCGTCACGCCCGCCGATTCCGTAAATAAGCGCGCCTGCTGAAGGCCATTTTGCCCGGTGGTCGCATCCATCACCAGCAAGGTTTCGTGTGGAGCTCCCGGAACAATGCGTTGCGCGGTGCGCCGCATTTTTTCCAGTTCCGACATCAGGCTGGTCTTGGTATGCAGACGGCCCGCCGTGTCGACGATCACGTAATCCGTTTTGCGCGCGGTGGCGGCCTGCAGTGCATCGAACAACACGGCCGCGGGATCGCCGCCGGGCTTGGTCTTGATCACTTCCGTGCCGGTGCGCTGACCCCAAATTTCCAGTTGATCAATCGCGGCAGCGCGGAAGGTATCGGCCGCGCACAGCAGAACGCTTTTTCCCTCCGACCGAAATACCTGCGACAACTTGCCAATGGTCGTGGTCTTGCCCGTGCCGTTCACGCCAACTACGAGAATCACTTCCGGCGTGCCGTCCACTCTTTGCACCGCCCGCATGTTGGCCGCATTCAGAATGGCCAACAATTCTTCTTTCAACAAGCGCTTTAGTTCCTGCACGTCCTTAATTTGCTTGCGGTCGGCTTTGTCGCGAAGCTTGCTCAGAACTTCCTGAGTGGTCGTGTTCCCCAGATCGGCGGCAATCAGCGTGGCCTCGAGATCGTCGAGCGTGTTGCGGTCGATTTCCTTGCCGAAGGCGACCACTTCCTCAATGTGCTCGGCGAGATTTTCGCGCGTGCGCGTGACCGCCTGCTTCATGCGCTCGAAGAGTCCGGTTTTCTTTTCTTCGGTGCTGCCGAACAGAGTTTGAATCATGATGAAATCCTAAAGCTTTGATTATAGCGGTCGAACGCGGTGTCACAGGCTGCTTCGGATTCGTTTTGGGCGGAGTCGTCGGGATTCAGTCGGGGAGCGAGACGCTGCCGCGACAGCCGCCGAAATCTGTCCTGAGCGAAAGTCGGCGGAGGCGCTAATCGTATCTAAACGCGGGTTCTTTCGAGGCTTGCGGTGTCGACAGCGGGGAGTGCGGAGGCCGGAGTGGACATCGGTGCGCTATCAGGAGTCGGCCCCGCGTCGGCTGAAACTGCCGCCCGCTTGACGGCGATGCGCTGGATGCGAATCTCGCCGCGTCCGTAAACCGCCATGAGCGCAGCCACCGGCTGCGGATCAAGCCGCTTCCCGGCAAGATTCTGAATGATCTTCAACGCCTCTTCGGGCGTGTGGGCGGTTTGGTACGGACGGTTCGTGGTCAGTGCATCAAACGTATCGGCCACCGCGATCACTCGCGCCAGCAGCGGAATCTGATCACCTTTCAAGCCATAAGGATAGCCGCGACCATCGAGCGCTTCGTGATGCAGTTCGATGCCGGGCAACATTTCCGCCAGCTGCGTGACCGGACGCAGAATGTTTGCCCCCTTGGTGGTGTGGGTCTTCATGACCTCAAATTCTTCGGCAGTCAGCGCACCCGGCTTTTTGAGGATGCGGTCTTCAATGCCAATCTTGCCCACGTCATGAAGCTGCGCTGAAATTTGCAGCGTTTCCAAGAACGCCGCCTCCAGATTCAGTTCCTTGCCGATCATCAGCGAGTAGCGCGTTACGCGGTCAGAGTGGCCACGAGTGTAAGGATCTTTTTCGTCAACCGCTCCGGCCAGCATCTGGATCGAGCCCAGAAACAGCGCGCGATTTTCTTCCGCAGCCCGCTTCAGGTCTTCGACGAACTGCTCGAGCTCCTGCGACATGGTGTTGAAAGTCTCCGCCAGTTCGCCGATCTCGGTGCGGCTGCGCAAGTGCACGCGCTGCGAGAAATCGCCACGCGCCAGAGCACGGCCGGACTCGGTAAGAATCTGCAGGGGATTCGTAATCCTGCGCGCCGCAAAAATACTTACACCGATGCTCAGCAGCACGGCCATCAACGCCAGCAAGCGTGCCGTGCGCTGCATTTCATAAACTCCGCGATAGGCTTCACGCTGCGGCTTCTGCACTACGACTGCCCAATTGAGCGCGGTCACCGGGCTGTAGGTGCCGAGCATCTCAATGTTGTCTTTACCTTCATTCACCGCAAATTCCTTGGTGGCGGCCAGTTGCGCCTTGTTGCCCTCGTCTACAAAATTGCGGACGATCTCCAGATTTTTCATGTCCTGGCCGGTCACATATTGCTGGGTACCAGCGGCCACCAGCCGCCCCTGAGCATCGACGACGTAGGGAATCAAGCCTCCGCCGCTGACTTCCTGCAGCCGCCGTATCAGGAATTGCAGGTCAACCACGGCACCCACCATGCCCAGAAAACGTCCGCCATAACTGACAGGGCTGCTCACCAACACTACCGTCCGCTTAGTCTTGCTGTCTTCCACCTGCAGCGCCTGACCGGTATAGGCGCGGCCGTCGCGGGCAGCGTCATAGGCATGTTGCAATTCACGCTGCAGAAACGCGTCAGGCGCAATGCGTCCGGCAGAGATTCCCTTTGCCTCGGAATTTAGAAGCGTGGCATACGCAATTTCGTCGGAGGACGAAACAAAGGTTTCCAGCAGAGCGCGCAACTCCGGCGCTTCAATGTTCTTGCTGCCGATGTCGCCGCCACTTGCCACCTGGATCGCCGAAGAGAGGTTCGACAACATCATGCGCAGCGAACGCTCTTGCTGCGAGAGATCGTCGGCCAGCGACCGGGTAACCGTATTCTGCAGCAGCATCTCATTGGTTTTGAGGCGATCACGATTAATGGCTTCTACTTGCGCAGAGTAAAAATACATGGGGACGATGCTGATCACCAGCAGTACGCCGAGGATCACATACAGAATGGGCAGGCGAGCCGGGTTCGGTGCGGTGGAAGGCAGGCCGCTCCCCTGATGCAGTTCGGAAGCGCCGTCAATCGAAGTGGCGGCGGAGTTCACGGGTATCTATTGGAATCTTAATGTGGAAGGAGTGCTCGCAGGCGAAAACCGTGAATTTTAGCCATTACCAAAGTACCAGTCAAAGTGCACGTCTGGAGCGGCTTTGCCAGGAAAAACCGTTTCCCTAACGTTTGTCATAAGGCGAGGCGGTCGAACAGTGTCCTACTTTCTGGCTTGGGCGTCTGTGAGTCTAGGTTTCAGAACTCTTGGGCACGAGATTTACGAGTTTCGGACACCCCGCGCGGAAAATAGGCTTACGGTCATCTGTAAAGCATTGCAGCCAAAGGCACGTTCCAATCCAGTAACAGAGAAGCGTCGGAGCCCGTCGGGAAGGCGGGAGGGGTGTAGCATCCCTAGCCCAAGGAGGTGGGACATGTCGAAAAGAATCCTGGTGTTCTCTATCGCGCTGCTTTTCGCGCTTGCTTTGGCGTCAGTGCCTGTATGGGCATGCAGTTGTAGCGGAATTGTCGAGGGCAATGAAACACCCTGTACCGGCACCGGGGGATGCAACGGTTTTTATATCCCGCAGTATTGCGGCTTCGGCTGCACCTACGGTGACTGTTACAGCACGGGCTATGGCCAGTGCTGCGACAGGAGCTACAAAACGTGGAACATTAACACTGGCGGCTGCAACCCACGTGAGGACTGCGGTGAGTGTGGTCAGATCAGGGTGCACGGTTCGTCGAAGGCCACCCGGCTGGCCCAAGTCCCACCTGGGCGCCCCGGCGCCATGAGCGCCCGTCCCAGGAGAGACGCGTCTTTTGATGCCGCAAACGCGTTCGAGAACGACCCTTTCGCGGAGGAGATTCTGTTTGTACCCGACCGTTGCAGACACACCTATGGCGCACTGTACCCGGAAGATCGGGTTCGCCTCAGAAACTCGGTTGCACGCTCGCAGCCCGCTCGCGTTCCACCACCGGGCGGAGGCCTGTGACCATGAGAATCGAAACATTTGGCGTGATGTTTGCCGTTGTGTGCTTAGGCGCAGCAAATTGTATGGGGCAAGCGCCTGCTGTGATTCCCGCGCAAAACGCGGCGCAACCGAATGCCGCGGCAAAATCTTCCGCGACAAAGCAGAAACCGACAAGCGCAAGTGCTAACAGGGGTTTAAGCATCGAAACTGTGAAAGTACCGTCGGAACTCGCGCAGACGTTTGCTTTCCCCCTTAAGTGCGACGCAGATGGCAGTCTCTTCTTCAGAACCAGCCCGGACGGTTTTGACGCGATTCACAAGCTGAGCCCGAAAGGGGAGCGCCTGGCAGTCTTTCAGCCGAATTCACCGGACGTGAAGGTTGATCACGCGGAATACTTTTCCATTGGGCCGGATGGCGACATTTACCAAATAATAATAGCGCACGAGATCAAGCGCTACGTATTCGAGTACAAGGGGGACGGAACGGTGAAGTCGGAGATAAAATTGCAACCGGGTTTTGCGTTCTTCCCGTCACGGCTAGCTGTCTTTCCTTCGGGCGACCTCCTCGTTGCTGGCCTGGAGTACGACAAGGACCGCACTGCCGCGATGTGGCCCTTTACAGGGATTTTCTCTTCCGACGGAACTCTTCGGAAGGAACTGACACTCGAAGACGACGAGAGGATCCGCGATATGGCGGCCTCAGGAGACCCAAAGGTCACCTCTCCTCAAAATCCGTCTTTCAATCACGCCGTGACGCAGGGGTCGGCCGAGGTGGGGCAGGATGGCAACGTCTATCTGTTGCGGAGGCTCTCCCCGGCTATCGTCTACGTCATTTCCGCTGGCGGGGGGGTCGTTCGGCGCTTTACCGTAGATCCCGGCCAGGAAGACTTTATGCCCGTGATCATGCACATCGCTGGCAGCAGAATGGCCGTTCTGTTCCGGCAGGAGCAGACCAGGAAGGAAATTATCAAGGTTGTCGATCTTGAGGGTCACGAAATCGCAACTTACGACGAGCCTGTCAAAGACGGGAGACAGGCGCTGGGGATGGCTTTCATCTGCTACGCCAGTAACCCGGAGCGCTTCACTTTCCTCACCACCATGGAGGACGACAAGCTAGGGCTCGTTATCGCTCAGCCCCAATAAGGAGATGGCTCGCAGAGGAAGCGACGGGCGTACGAGAGGGGCGTTCAGACCAACGCGGACTCATTCTTGCCGCTGCGAGTCATCAGTGCGTGAATAGCCTCCCGCGGCCCTTTCCCCTCGTGCAGGATGGCGTGCATCTGCTCGGTGATCGGCATTTCGACGCCGCGAGCGCGAGCCAGACCCACCGCCGCCGTAGTCGTGAAGATTCCTTCGGCCACCATGCCATGCATCCCGGCAAGAATCTCGGGCAACTTTCGTCCGCGGCCAAGTTCCACGCCGACGCTGCGGTTGCGCGAGAGGCCGCCCGTGCACGTCAGCACCAGATCCCCCAAGCCTGCAAGACCCGCCATGGTTTCTGATTTGCCTCCGCAGGCGACGACTAGCCGCGTCATCTCCGCCAAGCCGCGCGTAATGAGCGCCGCGATGGAATTGTGTCCCAGGCCCAGGCCCGCGCAAACCCCGGCGGCAATGGCGATGGTATTCTTCAGCGCACCGCCCAACTCCACGCCGACCGGGTCCTCGTTGGTGTAAACGCGGAAGCTGGCATGGCTGAATTCTTGCTGGACCGTGAGCGCGAGTTCCTTATCGTGCGAGGCAACCGTGATCGCGGTGGGGTCTCCGCGAGCCGCTTCCACCGCAAACGAGGGACCACTGATCGCGCCAATCCGCGGCGTCGGCAGGCCGTCGCTCGTTATCACCTGTGCAATCACTTCTGTCATGCGCAGCAGGGAATTTGTTTCCAGGCCCTTGGTCGCGCTGACGATCATAGTCTCCGCGCGCAAATGTCGACGCATCTGCTCAAACAAGCCGCGGCAATGTTGCGAAGGCATCACGCTCACCGCAATCGCCACTCCTGCGAGGGCTTCGGCAAGATCGTTAGAAGGTGTTACGCAAGTTGGAATAATTTGTCCGGGAAGAAACGGTTCATTCACGCGCCGTTGGGCGATACTCTCGCAAACTTCTTTTTCGTGTGCCCACAGCCGAATTCGGTGCGTTTCTTTCCGCCCTAAAACAATTGACAGCGCCGTTCCCCAGGCTCCCGCGCCGATGATGGCAATCTCGCTCATGCGCGCTTCGCTCCTATGCGACTTTCGGTACCGGCGAGCAAACGCCCGATGTTTTCATAGTGCCTCGCGATAATGAGCAGGGAAGTGGCGGTAATGAATGCCAGAACTGCCGGCGCGCGGCCATTCACGCCCACGCCGTACACCAGCAACGGCAAACACGCGACCGCAACGATCGAGCCGAGCGAAACATAGCGGAAGATAACTACGATTGCGACGAAGATGCCAGCCGCCAAAAGGACGGCCTTCGGAGCGATCACGATGAATGAACCTAGTCCTGTGGCAACTCCCTTGCCGCCCCGAAACTTTAGCCACACCGGAAACATATGGCCGAGAACCGCAAACAAAGCCGCCATAGACATTTCACTATAGGGCATGAGGCTGCCCGGCATTCGCATCGCGAGAACGTATGCTATCCCCACTGCGGCGCTGCCCTTCAAGGCATCGAGCAGCAAAGTGAGCGCTCCCAACACCGGCGATTTGCGAGAAACATTCGTAGCGCCAATATTTCCGCTGCCGCTTTGCCGTACATCTTCTCCGCGAAAAATGCGCACCAGCATATAGCCGAAGGGAATCGATCCCAGCAGGTAGCTCAACGCGGCGATGAGCGCCAACATGCGCACGGAAGTTGGTTGGAACACTAGTGCAAAGCAAATCCCGCCAGCTTCGTGTACTTCGAGCCCCCGGGAGAAAGCTGGCTTCGGTAAAGAAAAAACTCGCGGGCCGTCATCCTACCAAACTCCGGCGCAGGCAGGGCGGCCAGCTTTTCCTGCAGTCGCTGAAAGCTGCGGTTCGGACCATCCCCCTTGCGCCAGCGCGGCGAGCCTGAGCCTCCGCCACCCCGCGCGAGCGTAAGGTGGGCGTTGAATGCATGCGTCTCCTTTGGAATATTGAGTTGCGCTAGAGTCTCGTCAACAGTTGCGGCAAGGGAGGCCATCCGGCCCCCGCCTTCGCTGCCGATCCAGAATACGCGCGAAGCACGCAGCCCCGGAAAAAATCCGTAGCCACGAAAATTTATTTCGAACCCATCGGCCGCAATCATTCCCAGCGCCTGTTTGACTCTCTCGACGTCGTCCTCGGACTTTTCTCCGATGAACTTCAGCGTGACGTGCAGCGATTCGGGCCGCACCCAGCGCGCGTCAGGAGCGAATTCGCGCACGCCGTCGAGGAAGCGGGCAATGCGGGTGCGGATAGCGTCGTCTATGTCGAGAGCAACAAATATTCGCATTAGGTTCAGCGATTAGCAACTAGCGATTAGCAATTAGCATCTGGCAGCACCGATCGCCAGGAGGGAAAGCGGCCGTGGATCTGGCTGGCTAATTGCCAATTGCTACGTCACATCAATTTCTTTCTCACCATATCCAGCGCGAGAGTAGCCGCGAACCAGCGAATGCGTTTGCGGTCGCCGGGAAAGTGCCGCTCGATCACTTCTGTCCCGCTGTCGCTGGCCAGAGCGTGGAACACCAAACCCACAGGCTTTTCTGGAGTTCCTCCCCCAGGCCCGGCCACGCCCGTGATGCCGACCCCGAGTGTCGCGTCGCACCGGTAGCGGATACCTTCTGCCAGCGCGGCCGCGACTTCACGGCTCACTGCACCATGACGCTCAATCATATCGGCGGGAACTCCTGCAAGTTCCGTCTTAATTGCGTTGGCATAGACAATCGCGCCCCCGGCAAAGTAGCGGGAACTTCCGCTGACCGATGTAATGCGCTCTGCCAGCAGACCCCCGGTGCAGGATTCCGCCACGGCCAGCGTAGCGTTGCGCATTTGCAGCCAGTAGCCTACGATTTGTTCCAGCGACTCGCCGTTGCGCGAATACACGGCATCGTCCAACTCTTCCTCCACCGCGTCGGCAGCCTCGTCCACGCGCACCTGCGCCGCTTCCATGGTTTCGGCGCGTGACCTGAAATGCAGTTGAATTTCTCCGGCGCCTGCCAGGATTGTCGTCTGCACATCGCCAAATCGTTTGTAGATGGGCGCCACGCGGGCATCTACGTGAGACTCGCCCAGCATGGCTACCTTCAAAACGCGAGTCGCCAGAAACGCCCGCGGCAACTTTGCCCGCAGTCGCTCGCGGCACTCCGCTTCGAACAAGGCTTTCATCTCGTGCGGAGGCCCGGGCAACAATATGACAATGCGCTCGCGTCCATCGAACTTGCCGCTCATCCATTGCCCCGGCGCGGTGCCGTTGACATTCGGCAATACGGTTGCTCCCTCAAGCACGTCCGCTTGCTTGGCGTTGTTGGCGGACATCTTCCATCCCCGCCCGGCGAACCGCTTCTCGATGCTCGCGAGAATTTCTTCATCGCGGCGCAGAGTAACACCTAGAGCTTCGGCGACCGCCTCGCGGGTAAGGTCGTCCTCGGTAGGACCAAGCCCTCCGCTGAAAATCACAATCTCTGAACGAAACAGCGCGTGCTGCGCGGCCGCAACCAGGCGCTTGAGATCGTCGCCTACAACACACTTCAACACCACTTCGACACCCAGTTGATTGAGTTGGTCAGTGAGGTAAAGGGAATTTGTGTCGGAGCGGAAAGGCGTGAGCAGTTCGGAGCCTACCGCAATGATCTCGGCGTTCACCGCTAAAAGTGTAAATGAAAGCGGGGGTGGTCGGGACAGCATTCAGCATTAGTTACCACGGACTTGTAATGGCTGAATGCTAAGTGCTCAGATTCTGAGTGCTCTTTCCACCCACACAGCACGATTCATTCCGGCAGCAGCGGCAGTCCTTGAATATTCCACGAAAGATGATGCACCGCGTCTGTGGTAGCCAGAATCACGCTGCGACCGGGAGCAAAGGCGAGTCCCACCAGTCCATGGCCCGCGACTTCCAGGTTGGGCTTAGCCTCCGGTGTGAGCTTCACGATGCCACGCTTACCGGAGAGCGATGCTGCGATAAACAAATTGCCCACCGTGTCAAACGCAAGTCCTTGCGGCCGCCCCAGCCCCCGATAGAACGTGTGCACCGTCCCCTGCGGATCGATCTTGTAAACGGCGTCGAAGCTTGAAGTGGTAGGCCCGGTAACAAATAAATCGCCTTGCGGAGAGAAGGCAAGATGATAGGCCGAAACGCTCGGCTCCAGTGTTGCGAAGACGAACACTTGCTGGTCGCGGCCAATCTTGAAAATTGTCCCGCTGCGGTCACCGACGTAAAGATTTTGATTGCGGTCAAACGCGATTCCTGTGGCGATTCCCATGCCCTCGGCGTAAGTGGTCATGGTTCCGTTCGGCGCCACGCGATAGACCGCGCCGTCATGGCGCGAGGAAACATATAGCTGCCCTTGGCGGTCGAAGGCGATCGAGGTCGCGTTCATCATCTCCGCAACGAACGGCTTCACGGCGTAGTTGGTATCGATCTTGAAAATCGCGACCGGAACTTTCTGCCCGCGCGAACCGGAAAAAGTCGCGTAGATGTTGCCCTGCGCGTCGAGCGCGGGATTAGTCACGGGATGCAGGCTCTCGGCAATCGGCACAGCCACCTTAACGTCGTGTGCGTTGCTGACGTGCCCGTCGGCTGCAACCACTACCGG
>Ga0307479_10006926_pt1 | contig 10436 bp, 7 predicted proteins | sample atmos_gasesECM4C_FD_203743 | JGI IMG/M metagenome (GOLD analysis project Ga0307479, IMG submission 203743) | Hardwood forest soil microbial communities from Morgan-Monroe State Forest, Indiana, United States - atmos_gasesECM4C_515 | ecosystem: Environmental > Terrestrial > Soil > Temperate...
GATCACTCGACGAGGTGCTACCATTGGATCCCCCAATCCAATCCCCCACCCTCCATCTTACCACATCTCGTCCAAAATGGGAAAATCAAACCCAACATATTGATATTTTGGAATCTTTACACTAGGGCTTCCGCCCGACGCGTGCTCACCGTCGAATTTCCACCACGAGAAAGAGCCGGCAATAGAAATGCGGCGACCGCTTTACCGGCAGAGTGAATCCGAGACGGCACCCGATCCGGCGGGTTCTGCCGGCAAGTGGCCCGCCAAACGGCAGGACATGCGAGGTGATCCAGGTTCTGTGGCTAGGTGGGCCGCCAACCCGATCTCGGCACCGAGATGCTTGGGATCGGCGACGATAATGCGCAGCGTCTCGGCTGCTGCGGTGAACCGAATGCTGTATACGACAGCCTTTGCCAGCCATTCGGCACGCGCCGACCCTTGGCACTCAGAGCACTGCCGGTGGTTCAGGAATTGTAGGCGATGCAGCGGGCAGCAGCCGTTGCTCTGTCCGACCGCCCAGTGTCGCCAAGCGGCAGGTTTGGATTGTGCCAATGACACGGTTAGGGCTCAGATGGCCTGCACGGGCCTTACGGTGAACGGCACCGTGGCGGCGCAACACATCGCGACCTCCAGCGTGCGCTGGGCATGCGAGAGCTGAGGCCGCCGATGTCACCGAGGGATGCAAGGAATTGATGGGGGCTGTGGCCGCGGACGGTGAGATCGGCGGAAACGCGTATACATGCCTGTCGTCGCTAGCCGGCCATGGCCTCATTTCCGCGATCAGCCAGCAAGGCTATCGCGTAGAGTATGGAGTCTTGCGGCAGCCTCGGGCTTTCCTTGCGCCGCGGCCTTCTCGTACCAGGTGCGGGCCGTCAACAAATCCTCCGTTGTCCCCAAGCCGGCCCGGTATAGGTCGCCCAGCTGAAGCTGCGCTTCAGACAGCGCTTGTTCCGCCGCAGCGCGACACCATCCGAAAGCCTCTTCGGCATCCTGCGGCGCGCCTTGTCCCTTCAGCAGCATGACGGCGAGGTTATACTGCGCGTAACGGTCTCCCTGCTCGGCCGCGCGCCGGTACCATTTGACAGCTTCGACAAGATTGCGAACGACACCCACGCCGGTGCAGTACATTGCCGCGATTTGAAACTGCACGCCGGCATCGCCCTGTTCGGCGGCCTTGCGAAACCATAGCGCTGCAGTGGCCGCGTCGCGGGCGACGCCATGCCCGTTCAGATAGTTCCAGGCCACGATGCGCTGGGCTTCGAGGAGGCCCGCCTCTGCGGCAGCGAGGTAACACCGCATTGCCGCGCCCTCCTCGGGCTCGCCGATATGCCCTTGTGCATGGAGATGTCCCAGCTGCACGAGAGCCGGAGGATGATTGGAACGCGCTGCCTGCCGGAGCAGTCGCTCCGCGCGCGCAAGATCCTGGCCGAGCTTCTCCCCTCGGGCATAGAGCACACCCAGTCCCGTTTGCGCTTCCGGGTCGCCGGCCTCCGCCGCTCGCTGCAGCCACACCACGCCGGTTTGCAGATCACGGGGGACACCCTCGCCGCTCAGGTAGAGATACCCGAGCCGAAGCTGGGCAGTTGGCAAGCCCTGATCCGCCGCCCGTTGATACCACTCTGCCGCTTTGGCCGCGTCACGCCTGACCTCGGTGCCCTGCAGGTAAAACGTGGCGATATTGACCTGTGCGACTGCAACACCCTGCTCAGCGGCTTTTTCGAACCATTTGGCCGCCTCGCTGAACTCCTGGGGGACGCCATCGCCGCGCGCGTAGAGGCGGCCGAGACAGAACTGCGCCTCGGCGTTGCCGCATTCGGCGGCGGCGCGATGCCATTTAGCCGCCTCAATCAGATTCGGAACTTCGGCCTCACCGAGTTCGTACATCTGCGCGAGGCGCAGCATCGCCGGGACATGCCCTTGTCGCGCCGCTTGACGCAGCAGCGTTTCCGCGACGAACGCATCCGGTGAGCCTTCACGCTCCAAAGTGAGCAGCGCCAGATTGTATTGCGCTCGTGCATTTCCCTGTGCGGCGGCCTTTGCGAAGCAAGATGCGGCCTTACCGGCGTCCTTTTCGACACCTTGACCCGATAGGTACATTAACGCGAGCGCCAATTGAGCCGAGTCGTTGCCCTTTTCAGCGGCCTTCCCGTACCAGCCTGCGGCTGTTGTAAAGTCGATTTCTACGCCATGACCATTAGCGTAGAGGATCCCAAGACCCAGCTCGCCGGCGGCACTACCCTGCTCAGCGGCGAGCTGGTACCACCGCCTGGCCTCCACATAATCCGATTCGCAACCAATGCCGCGCGCATAGATCAGCCCGGTGTTGGCTTGCGCTTCGGCATGCCCCTGCTCGGCGGACGCCCGGCTCCAACGCAGCGCCTCCGCGGGGTCCTGCGTCACCTCGAGGCCGTTCGGAAAGAGGAGCTGCCGATTGTCTTCGGCGGCTGTCTCGTCGCGTTCGGCAGCCGTTCGGTACCATTTTTCGAAGGTCCATGATCGGTTGACTGGGTAGCCGGTTACATGAATGAGACTGAGCCGATGTTGCGCCTCGGCGTGACCCTGCTCCGCTGCCCGCCGATAGCAGACCGCCGCATCTGCGAGGTTCGGTAGGACGCCTTGTCCGCGGGCGTAGAGCAACCCCAGCTGATAGAGAGCTTCGGGGTCTCCCGCCGATCCGGCCCGAGACCACTCCTTCAATGCGGCAGCATAATCCGCGCGCGCATACGCCTCCCGGCCTCGCTCCGCTGCCGCATCGGGTCGGCGAGCCCGAATTTGCCAATGCCCGATCACGGCTCGCGCATCGCTTCGCTGATACCGCGTATCACGCCCCTCAGCATGTATATGAAGACCGAACGCTTGCCGACCATAATGTCGGCGCTGAGGGTCATGCCCGGGACAAGCCGGAAACTGTCCGGCACGTCATGCAGCTCGACCTTGCCAAACGCGATCCGTGCCTTGTAGTAGGGTTCAACGGAGGTGCCATTGTCGTCCTGCGAAAATGCGCCCTCGCTGATCCAGCGCACAGTGCCCGCTGCCGTGCCGTGTTCGACGAAATTGAACGGGTCGAGCTTGACCGTGGCGCTGTCGCCAGGGCGGACAAAGCCGATTTCGCGCGCAGATATGTGGACCTCCGCCTCGACTGGTGAATGCAGCGGGGCAAGTGTAATCAGGGGATCTCCCTCTTTCAAAACCGAGCCGACTGACAGCTTGGCGAGCTTAAGGACGACGGCGTCTTCCGCGGCCTCCAGGCGCACCAGATCCTGGTGCTTCACCGCCTTGGCCAGCTGCTGTCGAGTGGTATCGAGTGTATTGCGCGCGGTCACAAGCTCCTGGCTTACTTGTCCAGACCATTGCTCGACGAAGGCTTCGCGATTGGCGATTGTCGAGGCGAGCTGGTGCTCGTTTTCGATCAGCCCGTTCCGATCGAAATCGAGATTGCGCAATGTTTCGAGGCGCTGATCGGTAGCAGCCAACAGGTTGAGGCGGCTGCCGATTTGGCTTGCCGCCAAACTGGCCCGCATACTCTCGATCTCCTGGGAGATCTTGACCCGGTCGTCATAATGGGAGATGTCATCCTTGAGCTTGCGGATTGTCGCCTTATTCTGTGCGATTTGCTCATCATAGGCGCGCAGCTGCGCCTCATACTGGTCTTTGCGCTGCACGTAATAGGCTCTCTGCAGCGCCATGTACGCGCTGTCGGGAGGCGCGCTCAGACGCGCGTTGAAGTCCCGATGCGCGAGCTCCGCCTCGGCGCGTGCGACCTGTGCTTCGAGACTCGCAATCTGCAAAGTCGCGGCGCTCACATCGGCGGCGGCGAAGGTCGGATCGAGGGTCGCCAGGAGCTGACCCCCTTTGACGCGCTCGCCCTCCTGAACATCGAGGCTTTTGATGATCGAGGCATCGAGGGCCTGCAATACGATCGTCGGATCGCTCGTGACAATCTGGCCCGCGGACGATGCTACTACCCTGTTCAGCTGCATCAAGAGGGAGACCGCGACCAGGGCGATCACCAACCCGGCGAGCGCATGCAACGTCAGGCGAAGCTGGAATGGCTCGGGATCTTCCCGGATCTCTGCCGTCTCGGACTGAAAAATCCGGATCAGCGCAGCAGAGGGCGGTTCACGCCGTCGCTGCAGTGCGGAGGGGAACAAGTTCATGGAGCGGTCGTGATTGAAGATGCCGGTTCTGCTGGTGCCACAGCCCTCGATAAATATCGCAGCGTTCGAGCAGCTCATCGTGGCGGCCGCAGTCGTACACTCGACCGCGTTCGAGCACGAGAACGGCGTCGGCCGGCACCAGCACCGAGAGGCGGTGGGAAATGATGACGAGAGTGCGGCCTTTGGCGATCCGCAGCAGATTTGCGTTGACGATCGCCTCGCTTTCGGCGTCGAGAGCGCTGGTCGCCTCGTCGAGGATCAGGATGCGCGGATCCCCGATCAGCGCGCGCGCTATCGCCAGCCGCTGGCGCTGACCGCCCGAAAGATTTGTCGAGCCTTCCTGGATGTGGGTCTCGTAACCTCGCGGCAGATGCTCGATGAACTCTTCCGCTCCGGCCAGCCGGGCGGCTAGTACGATGTCTTCGAAACGCGCGTCGGGCTTGGCCGCGGCGATTGCTTCGCGGATCGTGCCGCTGAACAGGAAGCTATCCTGCAGCACCACTCCCAGGCTCAATCGAAGGTGGTCGACGTCGATCTCCCGCAAATCAGTGCCGTCGATTTTGATGAGCCCCTCGTAATTGGTGTGCAGCATCTGCAGGAGCCGGGTTACCGTCGTCTTGCCGGAACCGCTGCGGCCCATGATCCCGAGGATGGTCCCCTCCGGCGCCGTGAACGACACGCCGTCGAGGGCCGGCACGGTGGCGCCGCGGTAGCGGAACCGCACATTCTCGAACTCGATCCTGCCGTTCAGCGGCGTGCGAATGCCGGCGCGCGACCGGCCCTCCTCGGGGGGCTGGTTGACCAGCGTTGCAATGGCTTTTACTGCAAACTGTGCCTCGTCGTATTGCTGCAGCAAGTGCGACAATTGAATAAGCGGGGAAGCCACTCGCTGCGTCAGCATCATGAATGCGACGAGAGCACCTATATACACCGTATCGTTGGTTGATATCGCGAGATAGACGGCCAGCGCGAAGACGCCGCTGACCATCAGCCGCTCTAGCGGGGTGACAACGGTCTGGATTACATTGGCCGTGCGTCCTTCCTCGAGACGCAGGCGTGCCGCCGCGGCGACGCGGACGTCCCATTCGTGTCGTTGGCGCGCGTCGAGCGCGAGCGACTTCACGGTACGGATACCTTGCAAGGACTCGACGAGAAATGCGTTCTTCGCGCCTTCCGCCCTAAAGGTTGCAGCACCCTTTCGGCGCAGCACCGGCAGCATCTTGACAATCCAGAGGCAGATCAGCGCGCAGAGCCCCAGTACGACACCGGTGAGGATGGTACTGAAAAAGAACATGATCGGCAGGAACACCAGCAGCACGAAGCTATCGAGCACCGTGCCGAACATCTGTCCGGTCAAGAAGGCGCGAATCTTCCACATCTCGTTCATGTCGCGCGTGATCATGCCGGTCGCAGTACGCTCGAAGAAATCGATGGGCAAACTCAGGACCTTGTCGAACATGTAGGTAGAGAGCTTGGCATCGACGCGTGCAGTGACGTGGAGCACCAAAAAGCGGCGCATATAGCCGAACGCTGTCTCGAACACGATCAGCACGACCATCGCCACGCACAGCACGGCGAGTGTATCCAGGCTGTGATAATAGACCACGCGGTCGATCAATAATCGCCAGAACATGATCGGCCCGAGCGCCAGAAGACTCAGCATGATTGCCGCCACGACGACATCACGAGCAATGCTCCGATCGCGTAACAGCTGGGAGACAATCAAGCCCAACCCGAAGGGCTGATCTTCGTCGCGAAGTCGATATTCGCGCTTGAGCAGGATAACATCGCCGTCCCATCCCAAACCGAGCCGATGCTCATCGAGATTGAGTAGCGCGTCTTCCGCAGCACGGGGGTCCTGCACGACAAGATAAGGGGGCTGGGATTGCGTCTCCCCCCGGAGGAGAACCATGGCGTTGCCGTTTTTCAGCAGCAGAATCGCCGGCAACGCCTCCCGCATCTGGATCAAATCGCGAAATTCGAGCCGTGTCCTGACCACTCTCATCCCGCTCGTGCGCGCGATCTGAAGCAGCGCCTGCGGAGACGGTTCGCCTGGCCCAATCTGGTGATCGCGGCGCAGCTGGGCCTGGCTCAGGTGAATGCCCCGTTGCCGCGCTACAATCACCAACGCGCCGAGCATCGAAGATTGGGCAGTGTCAGCGCCGTGCTCCGGCGTCGCTTCCAGTGGCTTTTCGGCCGCGGTTGTATTATGCAATGCCGACATGGCCTCAGTTCACGGCTGCCACAGGCGCGAGCGTGGCCCGCGACGAACCATACGGCACGGTCGTCACATCGCATAACAGCAAGTAGCCCCGCCGGAACTCCGTCTTTATTAGATGCTCCGCAGCGGTCCCCCCCAGAGATGAAAGTTTCTTGCGCAGCCGAGTTACAATAACGTCGAGGGCTCGGTCCCCGACTGTATGATTGTCGCCATAAAGGAATTCCCCGATTTCACTTCGGGTGCAGAGTGTCCACGGTTTCGATAAAAAATGGGTAAGGAGACGGGCCTCGGATGTCGTGAGCTCAACTGTCGACTCGTCTTCACCGGCGAGCACATTGTAGCCCGGTTGAAAGCTCATCCCGGCGAACAGGAACTGCCTCCGCGGTCCGCCGGAGGCCGGCCGCCCCCGACGCATCACCCGCATAATCTTCTGTATCGATTGATTGAGGAGCACGATGTCGATCGGTGGGGCAATACAATCAGCCGCCCCGGCAATCCTGTATTCCTCAGCCAAAGGATGCGCGGGATCGCAAATGACGAGAATGGGAATTCCGGTCCACTGGCGGATCGCCAAGATTGTGTCAATCCCAGTCAATGGTGCACCGCTGAAATCAACGACTATGACGTCGGGCTCGCTGTCACGGACCAGATTGAAGAAATGGCCGCGGATAGTGGCGGCCGGACCCGAAGTCGGGAGGCCGCCTTCCGGCGCCCCGGGGACCGATAAATCTTCTCGGGCGAAGATAATCGTTGCCGCACCACTCACTTCAACTTAATCCTGTCAGCAAACATGTCATCAGTGATAGCAAATTCTTTCATATCGTGCCAAGTGAAAATCGTATTGAAATATTTCTATTTAGTTCGAATTATAGAGGTTTATTACGTTATTTAACTCTCGCCAACGAGATTTACGATTTCTTTGCATTGGCACTAGATAACGGGACCCACTTTGGCCAACAGCATTGCCTAAGAGCCACTTGCCCGATGTTGGAAAAGCCTACTATGCAAAGAGCACAAACCAGACAAAATCCAAGGAAGTGGACATCCGATCCGACCGAATTCGCTGCGGAACCCTTTGAGCTCGCGGAAGCGGGGGCGGGGGGCGCGGCGCGAAATTCCGCTCCATTAACCGCGGCAGCCAGTCTGCTGCGGCTCGACCAAGGTCTTTATGCCATCGAGATCGGCGAGACGACTGCTCCCGATGGCGAGATCTCGGGTTTGATGCTACCAGTCATACAGATATCGGCGGCTCCGGGGGACCGAGACGAGCCCGTCGAGATCGTCGGCACATCTGCCAGCGGCGTCTCGTGGCTCGCACAGGATGGTGGTACGGTTGTAGTCAGGTCACCTCCCGGTGGCGGGCATCTCTTGGTGGCCATCTACGGTCCCCCCGACCGAGTTTCGGACCTTCCGTGCGTCGAAGTGCGCCGACTCGATCGTTCTCGACCACATGATGCAGCGCCCGGATCATTGAGCCTTGGCCGAGAATGCAGAGAAATTCAAACCGAAATCGTGTTGCATATCGAGCGACTCGGCGACCGGCGCTTTCAGAGCTCAGGCTGGATTGGCAATCCCGACCAGAAGCTGCGCATTGAAGCCTTCAGCATTCGACCCCTCGAAATTCTGACGGCGCGCGACATCGAGTTCAAAGCAGTGGGTCCGAACGGGCGGGAAACGCCCTGGTTTACAGAGGCAGAGCTTTGTGGCACGCGGGGGCGAAGCCTGCCGTTGACAGGGTTTGCGGTACGTCTGGTGCCGCGTGTCAGCGACGAGTTCGAAGTCGTCTACCGGGGCGCCTTTTTCGAGAGCGGCATAGTAGGTCCAAAACGCAATGGAGAGATTTGCATCCCACCGATCCATGACGACCCGTTGAAGGCGATCGAAGTGCACCTGGCCCGCCGAGCTAGGTGATAGGGGGTTACGGCCAATACGATGCCTGCGCTCAATCACACAATTCGCTCTGGGCGACGGCGCCAGAAGCGGCCAAGACCGTGTTGAACGTTCGCTGCAGATACCCGTTGCGGCAAAAAACGCATCCGCATATTCACGGTCCTGAATGGCGGGAGATCAGGCTCGACCTCGACCCCCGTCCACCCCGACATCATCTGCTCGATCACCGATATGATGCCGGTCGCAACCGGTTCAGTGGACGCAATCTGGTCTTCGCACAATCTCGAGCACCTGCAGCGCCACGAAGTGCCGCTCGCACTCAGGGAGTTCTTCACAGTTCTGAAGCCACAGGGTTTGCTGCTGCTGGAGCTCCCGAATCTACGACAGGTGGCGCAGCTCATCGTCGAGAATCGGCTCGAAGATCGGGCGTACAATTCCTCGAGTGGTCCGATCACGCCACTCGACATGATCTTCGGACACTTGGCCTCACTGGCGCGGGGTAACTCCTTCATGACGCATCACACCGGTTTTACTGCGCGGACATTGCAAAGGGCACTTGTCGAAGCCGGCTTCACCGAGGTCACGCTGCGTGAGGGCACCTCATTCGATTTGTGGGCTACCGCCTACAGGCCGGCGAGCTGAACGGGCGGCGCAATGAAGTGCCTATTCATCCATCAGAACTTTCCTGGTCAGTTTGTGCACGTCGCACGCCATCTGGCACAAACCGGGCACGAGGTGAGTTTCATTACGCAGCCGCGCGCGGCGGAAATTTCAGGCGTCCGCAAGTTTGAGTATCAGCCGGCGCTGCGCGCCCCGGATACTCATCCCTATCTCCGCGAGTTGGAGAGTGGTGTGGAAAGCGGGCTGGCGGTAGCAAGGCTGTGCGAGTGGCTGAAGCGCGACGGGTTCACGCCGGACATCGTCATCGGGCACAACGGATGGGGAGAAATCCTTTACGTCAAGGACGTCTGGCCACACACCTCATTGCTCGGCTATTTTGAATTCTTCTATCGGGGGAGCGGGACGGATGTCGACTTCGATCCGGAATTCCCGCCGGAACCCGACGCCGCCGAACGGCTTCGCACCCGGAATGCCATCAACCTGCTTGGTCTCGACGCCGTCGACTGGGGACAGACGCCGACGGAGTGGCAGTGGAACCAATACCCGAAGCCTCATCGGGATCGAATCAGTATCGTACACGAGGGGGTTGACACCGACCTGGTGCGGCCTGATCCGACGGCATCTCTTTGGCTGAGCGGCGGGCTTCGCCTGTCGCGAAGTCATCAGGTCGTCACTTACAGCGCTCGCGACCTCGAGCCGTATCGCGGGTTTCACCGGTTCATGCGTGCGCTACCGAGGGTGCTTCAGCGGCTGCCGGCGGCGCACGTGCTGATTGTCGGCGACAACGGCGTCAGCTACGGGCGCCGGCCATCGCGGGCGGAAAGCTACAGGGCGCAACTGCTTGCCGAGTTGCAGGGCACACTCGATCTGAGCCGCGTCCATTTTCTCGGACGGCTGCCCTATCAGCAATATCTGACGGTACTGCAGATCTCCACGGTGCACGTATATCTCACCTACCCGTTCGTGCTCTCCTGGTCGCTGCTGGAGGCTATGTCGGCGGGATGTTTTCTCATCGGCTCCCGCACACCGCCGGTCCAGGAGGTAATCCGCGCCGGAGAAAACGGTCAACTGGTGGACTTTTTCGACGAAGAAGGCCTGGCGGATCGCATAGCGGATGCGCTCGTCCGCGACAATGAGGCTATCCGCTCGGCCGCTCGCGAAACTGTGCGGAAACGATACGACCTCAACACTGTCTGCCTCCCCGCTTATCTCGGCCTGCTCAGGACGATTCTGGGGAGGGACAAGCCGGTGTGATCCCTCGCCAATAGCCGGAACCTACTCGACGCCTTGGATATGAGCGAGTTACCTTCCGGACTGGACCTTCGAGGCAGGATCTTCACCGACGAAGGCTCGTCGAAAACCATCTATAACGGTGATTTGAAGGTGCTTCTGCCTGCCACCGATTTGCAATTGCTGTTGGATCTTAGCAAGCCGAGCAGCAGCATTGCGCTCTATACCTGTGAGCGCGATGAACGGCACGGGCATTTCGAGATCCATCGCACCGGTAAAAGGCCCGGAACTCGACGGATCCCGTTGAGCCATCCGCC
>Ga0307479_10006928_pt1 | contig 10432 bp, 9 predicted proteins | sample atmos_gasesECM4C_FD_203743 | JGI IMG/M metagenome (GOLD analysis project Ga0307479, IMG submission 203743) | Hardwood forest soil microbial communities from Morgan-Monroe State Forest, Indiana, United States - atmos_gasesECM4C_515 | ecosystem: Environmental > Terrestrial > Soil > Temperate...
CTTTCTTCCCGCCCCAAAGAGCGGTAATTTTCCATTGCACTGTTTTGTCCTCCTCGGTGTTTCTCTTAACCAGCTGAAACATTACCGAGTTAGGGTGGAACAGTGCTATTTAATTTCGGGATTCAGGTTTAAATGACACAAAGAGAAAGAAGAAGAACGCACCAAAATCATAGAGGGTGCGGCATGCCCTCTATGCACAAAAAGGGTTGCCCACCCGCCGGATGGGGCTGAGCGGGATTGTTACTGCCGATTAGGACAGACCTACAACGAGGACCGGCGCAACAGGAGTGGCCTACACTTTGCAGGTCTGCAAAGTGTAGGCCACTCAAGAGTTAAAGCGCTGCTACCCGCGAGTTAGTTTTTCCCGCGGAGAGTGATGGTGACCGTCAAGTTCCGCTGGATGAACTCGCCCGTGTCTGGATCGAATGCAACCGCAGAAGCGAACACAGTCGCCTTTCCGGCAGTGAATAGTGCGGCCGACCTGCCGTGGAAAAGAAATGGCACAGTTTGTAAGGTGACACTCCATGGGGTGGCACCGTTGCATGGGATGAACGTGGAGAAGAACCCGCTGATGGGCGTGCCCGCATGCATCTGTTTGAGTTGCCCCGACAGAGTTACAAACACCGGCTGCGAACAGGTGACAAATCCGGTCAAGGTGGCTTCTCCCGTTGTGGGATCCACGGACCCGAACTGGGTGACGCTGGGAGCGATGGAGAGCGGCGGTGGACCCTGAAGCAGGTTAAACACGAGGTTTGCGGACGAGACGAGGTAGAGCGACGACACCATGAAGTAGTAGGTGGTGCCGCCAACGGCGTCGAAACGGACGCGCGACTGCACAGTGTTGTTCGAGTCGTCATTGCAGGCGATCGGAGTCAGAGCACCGCGTGTGCCGGTGTAAACGGACAGCGTCGTATCGTAGTTACTGCCGAAGGTGTTGGCCTCCAGGCGGATGTTGGATGGCGGGGTGAAGGCGAACCAAACGGTTTGGTTGGCCCCGAAGCAAGAGAGCGGGTCATCGGGAGCAGTCGTGGCCACGCTAACATCTTCGGTGGCAGTGAAGGGTATGGACTGGATGACGGTCGCATTGTTGAAATCATCGTTGGTGGGCGGCGGCGGAATAACACTGATTTGTGTGTAGGTGGCTCCAAGATTCCCGAAGAGATTATCCCCCTGGAACGTCAGAAGATAGTTGCCTGCCTGACTGCTGGTAGGCGTCCAGTTGAAGGTCCCCGTGTTGTTGCCGTTGTCCACGAAGGTCGCGCCCGTGGGCAGACCGGTTGCAGTCAGGACGACATGGCGGGACTGGGCGTCGGTGGCCGAAACGGAGAAATTGACGTTCTGGTTTTCGAAGACCGTGAGCCGCGAGGGCGCCGTGACGCTGACCACCGGGTGCGCGTTGTAACGGATCTCCCCGCGCGAGGCGGGCACCAATCCTTCACAGTGTTGTTCAAAAAGGGCATCGAACGAATTTATGGTGCCGGCGCTATACGACACCTCCAGAACCTGGAAACTGCCAGTCAGGGTGTTACATCCGCGGCCGTCGCCGTATACACTCAATCCGGGTTGGCTCGAGGCCTGAAAGGGAAAACGCGCCGCGCCCGTGTATGTCCCCACAGTCAAAAACTGGCTGTTGGCTGCAGCGAAATCGAGATGCCAGAAGTGGCTGAAGGTTGGCGTGTTGAATGAAAAAGAAGCTCCCTGATCAAAATTCTGTTGAGCGATGAAGGGTCCGTCTGCGGGGGTGAAGAACAAGAACTGGTTCCCGACAATGTAGTCGCCAGGATCGCCGCTTAGAGTAAGCGAAGTCACTTGCGCCTGCGCCCTGGCCCCGAAGATAAACAAACCGAACAAGATCAAAACAATTCGGATGCGGTTCATGGTGAATCTCCCTCCTGGCATCGACATTTGAGGTTCTGATGGTGCCGCAGAGTAACAAGGCGCCGCAGAGCCCTCAAGCGACATGAGACGACATTCAGCGACCAATATACAAAGTCATCGTTTGTCGCGGGTGGCCGGGCGCAAGCGAGGCGACAGTACGTGATCGACTCATTGTCGGCTTAGGGATAATATGCCCGAGGGAACGACATCATGGTTTAACTTGCGTTACAGTGTCGTAAAGATTACGGGCAGGGAGGTAAAGAGGGAATTACCGGGCAGGGCATAGAAGGAATTGCGAAGAGTTAGCGGGTGGGGGTGACGGAAACGCCGAGTTCTTTGAGCTTGGTGCGGGCGATGCGGTCTTCGTCGCTGCCCGGGTAGCGCTTGACGACTTCGCGGAGTTCGCGGACGCCGGCGGTTTTCTGGCCGAGTTCGATGAGGGCCATGCCTTTGCGGAGGCGCGCGGGACCGAGCTTGAAGCTCTTGGGATAGTTGGTGAGGACTTTGTCGTAGGCGGCGACGGCGTCGGTGTACTGCTTCTGCTTGTAAAAGATTTCGCCGAGGTAGAACTGGGCGTTGGAAGCGAGGTCAGTGTCGGAGTAAAACTTTAGGTAGTCCTCAAATTCGGAGCGGGCGAGATCGTATTTGCCGCTGGTGATGTCGCGGAGGCCGTTGGAATAAAGGGTGTCGGCGGAAGGAGCGCCGGGGGGAAGGGCGGAGGAAATGGGCGAGGAACCGGCGGGTCTTGGGGAGCCGGTGGAAGAAGTGGGCGTGGCGGTGGCTGGAGCGGGCACGCCGCCACCGGAGATTTTGGCGTCGAGGCCTTGCACGGAGTTCTGAAGGTCAACAAGCTGCTGGTTGAGCTTGCCGAGGCGAGACTTGATCTCTTCGAGATTGTCGGAAAGACCCTGGACCTGAGTAGACATGGTGTCCAGGCGCGCGCCGGAATTGGCTTGAACATCCTGGACGGATTTCTGGAGCGAGCCCATGGTGGCGGCCATCTTGTTGACGTTGTCGTTGGACTGGCCGATGAGAGTCTTTACGACGGCGTCGTGCTGGGTCAGCTTGTCAGAAAGATCCTTCTGGCCGGTGAGCAGGGAAGTGACGTCCTGTTGAAGCAAGATGAGCTCGCGGGCGACGGCTTCGGCGGGGCGAGGGCCGACCAGGCTTCCGGCGAGCGCGCCAGCCAAAACGGCGGCGCTAAAAACGGCGATGTGGCGAATACGCATGAACAATCCTCCTAAAGGATTCCGAAAGGCTGCTAATGAATGGTGGCCGCAGAGCAGCCAGCAAGAATCATACAGGCCAGGGGAACAGCTTCCACTCTAATAAGAGAGCCGCGAGGTGGCAAGGGTTTGCCTGGCCTCGCGGCTGATCCCGTCGCCAAACGGTCATGGCGGCGAACAAGGTGAAGCAGGTCAGTTGGCCTTCACGAAATGGCCGCGGCGGTTTTGCTGCCAGCAGGCCTCGGCGTGCTCCATGCAGAAGGGCTTCTCCTTGCCGAAGCTAACGGTGCCCATACGGTCGGCGGAGACGCCCAGGGAAACGAGATACTGTTTGACGGCATTGGCGCGGCGATCGCCGAGGCCGAGGTTGTATTCGGTGGAGCCACGCTCGTCGCAATGGCCCTCGATGGTGACTTTGATCGACGGGTACTTCTTCAGGAAGTCGGCGGTCGTGGAGAGCGAGGCGCGAGCGTCGGGACGAATGTCGGCCTTGTCGTAGTCAAAGTAGGCGTCACGCACTTCCTGATTGAAATCGGGCTCGCGCACAGGTGGCGGAGGTGGCGGAGGCGCATTCACGGTGACGGTTGCGGAGGCGTTGGCGGAGCCGCCGGGACCTGTCGCGGTAATCGTGTAAGTCGCGGTGTCGGAAGGCGAAACCTGGGTCGAACCTTGAGCAGTGACGGCGCCGACGCCGGGATCGATACTGAGCTGCGTAGCATCAGTGGAATTCCAGCTCAGAGTCGAAGACTCACCCTTGTTGATGGTAGCCGGGCTGGCCTGCAACGTCACCGTGGGGCGCGCGGGAGCCGGTGCCGGCGCGGGCGGCGGAGGTGGCGGTGCGACGGTCTTTTTTTTGCAACCAAAAGTGAAGACAGCGGCGGCCACGGCAACGAGCAAGCCGGCGCGATAGAGCGAGCGTGAAGCCAGGTACATGCGAATCCTCCTCAGTAAAGTTCCCGTGTTCGTCCCACCAGAGCCAGTATCCTATCACCAGCGGGCTGGGTTCGGGTAATATCTCGTATCACGATATATTATACATCGTGCCAGGAATCCTGCGAGCGATTTCCCGCAAAAATAACCATAGGTGTTCCGCGAGAGCACCGACACGAAGCACCTCTCCATGAGATGCACGGGCTGGCCCACTTGGTTCCGTTGAGACTTTCACTTCGGGGACCAATTGGGCGATTCGTTGTGGCCCGTAGTTGTCAACTGGTGAGGCTGGGAGCCATCAGCCAGCATGGTCCAGATCTGCCGCGAACCGCCGCGAGTCGATTCAAAGACGAGGTGGCGGCCGTCAGGTGCCCAACTGGGACGCTCGTTGCGGCCCTGGTCGCGCGTCAACTCGACAAGCTGACGGGTGGCGGGGTCCATGATGTAGAGGTCGTAATTGTCATTGGGGCGGCGCCAACTGAAAGCGAGCAACTGGCCATTGGGAGCCCAGGCCGGGTCGATAACGTAGCCCTTGTCCGGCATATCGAGTTTCGTGGTGCTGGTACCGTCGGAATTCATCAGGTAAAGCTGGGGAGTGCCACCGCGATCGCTGACAAAGGCGATGGTCTGGCCGGTCTTCGGATTCCAACTGGGAGACAAGCTGGCACCGTTGGCGTTGGTTAGGCGCTTGGGGCGGCCGCCGCTTGGATCCGTGACGTAGAGTTCTGGATTGCCTTGCATGGAGGATGAAAAGATGATTTGCGTACCATCCGGAGACCACGCGGGAGTGATATTGGTGCCGCGAAAGCGAGGGAAGGCCACGAGTTTGCCGGTGTCCATCGAATACATGCAAATCTGCGCGCTGGTGAGGCCGGACGAGGGGGCGAAACAAGTGAAAGCGATGCGCGAAGCGTCCGGCGACCAACGAGGAGTGAGCGCAATGGATTTGAGGGAAGTGAGCTGGCGCTGGTTGAAGCCGTCGGAATCCATAACCCAGATTTCCTTGGAGCCGTTGCGCGAGCTGACGAACGTGATTTGCGTGGAAGCCACGCCGGGAAGGCCGCCGGAAAGTTTGCTGAGGATTTCGTCTGCAAACTGATGGGCGAATTTGCGGACCTGAAGATCGGTGGGAGCGCCGCGGTAAACCTTTCCGACAACGGCTTGCGAAGACGGATTGCGGACATCATAGAGCCAGGCTTCGATGGCGACTTCGGCGACGGACTCGGAGAGATTGCCAAAGCCGAGGAAATTGGCGTTTGTGGGAGGATCAATCCAGATGGCAGGCTTCAATTCGGCGGGAATGCTTGGGGCTTGCGGGGGGTAAAAGCTGGGGCTAGGAACTTCGAGAATGCCGGAAAATTGGAGGTCGTCACGAACAACTTGAGTGAAGAGGAAAGCGTGCGGCTTGGCGGGGTCTGCACGGGGGACGAAGTCCGCGATGGCGACGCGGGGCTTGTTGGCGTCCATGCCGATTGCAATACGAAACCAATCTTGGGCGTGCGCGCATGTTCCAAGGAAACCGAAAAGAATCAAGAAGAAGAATAATCTAAAGCCTCTAAGCTGTGATTGCACCCTCACCTCCGAGAGTTTTTGCAAAAAAGCGAAAAACAGCATCTCACGTCCTTAACGGATGGACGGAGGATTGAAATCCAAAGTGGCGACTACATATCCACCGGCGTAATCACTCGGCAAATTGGTGACTGGACTAGAACTTAGCACGGCCCGCAGCGCCGAATTGTCATAGGAAGTGTTCCCGCTGGATTCGGAAATGTGCACGTCTTTGAGCGAGCCGTCCCGATTGATGGTGAAAGTAATCGCGCAGTGCATGGTGCGTGAGCCGCGCGCGGCGGCATCAATCGTCCATTGCTGCCAGTTACCATAAATCCTGTTCTTCACTGCTTCGATGTACCAGCCGTAGCGGGTAGCGAAATCGGCGCCGCCCTGGCCCTGAACAGAGACACCGCTCGAACCTCCACCGGGTGTCTGAGAATAGCCTGTCGGCAGATCGGGATTGCCGCCTTTGCCGTAGGGGACATCGTTGTCGTGAACTGGGGTCTTATTTTCGAGAGTTCTGGATTTGGGGGAAGGGGGAAGCGGTTTTTCCTTCTCGAATTTCGGGATTTTGGTGGCGTCGGTTTTCGGCTCCGGCGGTTTCGGAGGTTCTTCCTTGTGCAGGCCTTTTGTCGGATCGACAGCTTTGCTTTCGGTGACGACCGCTTCTTTCGGCATGGGGATTCCAGCGGCGCTGACCAAATTCACTTTTGCGCCGCCGAGTTCGCCGCCAACACCGCCCCACGGTTTGCCGTGGTACTGGATATAAGCAGAGACGGCGATGACGACGGCCAAGCTGGCATGCATGATGATGGAATAGACAAGGAACTGCCGGAAGTCCTGGTCTTCCGGATTGGCGACGGCGGTGGTCATGTTAGTTGTTGCGCGCGCGGCTGGTGATTGGCTCCGTGACGATGCTGATGTTGTTGATGCCGGAGAGGCGGAGCGCGTCCACGACGGCGGCAAAGCTGCCGAAGGGAACAGTCTCATCGCAGCGGAGGAAGACGCCTTCCTGCTTGTTCTTCAATTGATTGCGGATTCGGGAGCCGAGCTGATGAATATTGATGGGCTCATTGCCGAGATAAATGCGCTGAGCTTTATCCACGGTGACGACAAGACGGTCCTGGTTGATTTCCTTGACCGTTCGCGTTTTTGGAACGTCGACCTCGATTCCCGACTGGAGAATGGGCGCGGTGATCATGAAAATGATGAGCAGCACGAGGACCACGTCCACGAATGGCACCATGTTGATTTCGGAGAGCGAGCTCTGCGTCGATTTGGAGAGTTGCGGCATATATCCCGATTGTACCAATGCGGCCGGGTTGGAGCGGCCGCGAAAATCTAGGTCAGGGCTTTTTCGATCAGCGCGGTCACTTCCAAAGCAAACGTGTCCAGGCGCTGAGCGAGGTCGCGAATGTTTTGCAGAAAGTGGTTGTAGAAAATGACCGCGGGAATAGCCGCGAACAGGCCGGCGGCCGTGGTTACAAGGGCTTCGGCAATGCCGGGTGCGACGGCGCGAAGGCTGGCGGCGCCGGCGCTTCCAAGGCCGGAAAAGGCGTCAATGATGCCCCAGACTGTTCCGAAGAGGCCGATGAACGGCGATACCGCGCCCGTGGTGGCGAGCCAGGACATTCCTTTTTCGACGCGGCGCACCTCTTCGGCGGAAGCCAACTGCATGCTGACGGTCACCGCCTGCAAACTCTTGAGTTTTGGGGGATGTGGATTGGCGGCGACTCCACCGATCTGGCTCTGCAATTCGCGATAGCCCGCGGCGTAAACGTTGGCGAAAGGCGAAGCGACCATCACGAGCCCCTGGGGGTTGGCGACGCCGCGCGTGGCCCGAAAAACGCGAAGAAACTCGTCGCTCTTGCGCCGGATGCGGCCGAACATCCCCAGCTTCTGCAAAATCATGGCCCAGGAAACAACGGAAAAGAACAGCAGGAGCAGAAGGACGACGCGCGCAACCAAGCCGGTTTGCTTGAGAATTTCAAGGAGATCGGTGACAAAAATCGCGGTGAACAGAAAAATGACGTACCCCTCAGTGAGAACAGAAATTTTTCTGGGCGTAAGAAACGTAGCACACGCACCGGGAGCCTGCAACCAATAGGATGCAACTGTTTCTGATTCTGCTGCTTAACGGGTAACGGGTCTTTACTTGCCCAAAACTTCCAGCGCGGCGCGGAAACCCGTGGCGAGTTCTTCCGCGGACCCGCGGCCCCAGTAGTGGAGAAAAATGACCGTGGGCTGAGTGCCAAGCATATGGTGGTGAATGGCGACGACGTTCAGCTTATGAGCGCGAAGCGCTTTCAAGACGGGCGTGACCTCCGTTTCGCGCATGGCGATGTCACCGGCAATTTGCGCGTCGGCATCGTTTCCAGCAAAAGCGGCCCAGGTGTTCAGGCCCATGCGGGCATTGATGGATGCGCCATGCTCTTTAAGATTAAGGTCGTCGCGGCCCAGGGTGAACTTGTAGACGGAGCCTAATCTCTCACCGTCGGAGCCTACGATCTTATTCAGCGCAGCGGTATCGAAGGGAAACGCGGTGATCGACGAGGAGACTTTGGCCCCGGCGTTTGCGCTTGGGGGTGAAGAAGAAACGTGCCCGATGAGATCCAGCGCGGGCTTGATTTGCTTGGCAAGATCGAGGGCTTTGCCGTGACCGTGTACGTGCATGAAGAAGATTCGCGGCTCTTCCCAAAAGAAATGATTGTGAAGCGCAGTAACTTCCAGCCCGTTGTCGAGAAGCGCGGACATGACCGGGTTGACCTCCTCCTGTAAGAGCACAAGGTCTCCCATCATCACGTCGTTGCCATTGTCGCCTTTCGTTAGAGCCACCCAACCCCCGAACCCGAAGGGCGCGGGTGTCGCAACGCCGGAGATGGTTACGTGCAAATCGCTTCGCGGCACGTTCACCTTCAGGACGTTTGCTTTGTAATCGCCGCTTCGGCCCAGGATCGTGAGAACTTCCTGATAATCCTTGGGCACGTCCTGGGCGGGAAGGGGAACTGCGCTGAGCAGCAGGACTAACAAGATAGAGATGGAAATAGTGCGGACCAGTTTCATTGCGATGCTCCTCAATTCCACTTTACCGCGGAGCCGGCTGAATCGGAAACGCGAAGCGCCGCGCCGACAGAGTAAAGCAGGTGTGATAAACTGCGATTTGGGCATGAGCAAACCATTTGACATCGAATTAGAAAGACTGACAGGCCAGTCGTCTTATTCCGAGGCAGTTCGTGGTGTGGGCGCAGGGCAGCGGGGAACATTTTTCCTGGAGACGTTTGGCTGCCAGATGAATGACCACGACTCGGAAAAAGTCGCGGGTCTTCTGCTATCACGCGGCTACCAACAGGTGGAGACTCCGGAAGCTGCTTCGCTGATCCTTTATAACACGTGCAGCATTCGAGAAAAAGCGGCACAGAAAGTCTTTTCGCGTTTGGGCGAGTACCGGGAGAAGCAGGGCGAGGGCAAAGTCATCGGCGTGTTGGGATGCGTGGCGCAACAGGAAGGCGAAGATATCTTTAAGCGCGCGCCGTGGGTGAGTCTGGTTTGTGGTTCAGCAAGTTATAGCAAGCTGCCGGGAATGCTCGCGGAACTGGAAAACGGAAATCAACGCGTCACCGGACTGGATACAGATACCGACGAAACGTTTGAAACGGAAGTAACGCGCCGAGACAATCCGTGGCGTGCCCACCTGACGATCATTGAAGGCTGCGACAAGGCGTGCTCGTACTGCGTGGTGCCGTTCACGCGCGGTCCCGAACGCAGCCGAGCCAGCGATTCCATATTGCGAGAAGTGCGGCAATTGGCGGAGCTTGGCTATTCCGAGGTTCAGCTTCTCGGGCAGACGGTGAATTCTTACGCTGATCCGACGCCGCGAAGGATGCGGTTTTCGGAATTGCTGCTGGCGGTGGCCGAAGTAGGGGGAATTCGGCGCGTGCGGTTCACGACTTCGCACCCCAGCGACTTCACCCCAGACATTGTAGAAGCGATCGAACGAGAGCCGAAGCTCTGCGACCACGTTCATTTGCCGGTGCAGTCTGGGTCGACCAGAGTGCTGCGCGCGATGCAGCGAACGTATTCGCGTGATGAGTACATGGAAAAAATCGGAATGATACGCGCGGCGGGCCGGCCGATTGGGATTACGACGGACATCATCGTGGGGTTTCCAGGCGAGACGGAATCTGAGTTCAAAGAGACGCTTAGTTTGTTGGATGAAGTGCAGTACGACAGCATGTTCTCCTTCAAGTACTCGCCCAGGCCGAACACACCGTCGGTTTCCATGAGCGATTCGATTTCAGAGGAAGAAAAAAGCCGGCGGCTCGCGATCCTGCAAGACAGACAGCGAGAAATTCAAGCGTCCAACAACGCACGTTTGGTAGGAGACCGTTTTGAAGTGTTGGTTAGCGGGAAATCGCGTCGCGAAAACCAGTGGTCCGGGTACACGACATCGCACCGCATGATAAATTTCGCTTCACAAGAGAGAGAGCTTCTGGGAACCTACGTGCAGGTGAAAGTTACGGGAGCGACTCCAAACAGTCTGGTAGGAGAGCACGTCACCTAGCTCCGGGAGGCCTCGATGGAAGTGGAGATGAAGATCCGTGGCCTGATGATGGATCCCGTCACGAACATGCCCATCGTGGTGCTCAAGGACGTTCAGGGGCAGGCGATCCTGCCGATCTGGGTGGGCGTATATGAGGCGAACGCCATCGCCCTGGAAATCGAGAAGGTGCAAACTCCCCGGCCAATGACCCATGACCTGCTGAAAAACGTGCTGCTGGGGCTCGAAGTGCGCGTACAGAAAATCGTGGTCAACGACCTGAAGGACGATACATTTTTCGCATTGATTT
>Ga0307479_10006929_pt1 | contig 10432 bp, 7 predicted proteins | sample atmos_gasesECM4C_FD_203743 | JGI IMG/M metagenome (GOLD analysis project Ga0307479, IMG submission 203743) | Hardwood forest soil microbial communities from Morgan-Monroe State Forest, Indiana, United States - atmos_gasesECM4C_515 | ecosystem: Environmental > Terrestrial > Soil > Temperate...
TCCGTACCACGGGGCTGCTCCCCATCCCCAACCGTAGGCCACGGGCGCCGCCCACGGGTTGTAAGCCCAGCCGTAGAACCCGGGCGCGTAATAATAAGCCGGAACGTATCCGTAATACCTGTAACCATTGTAGTAGTAACCGCGGTAGGCGTAAGCGTACCTGCGGCCGCCGTAGTAGTAAGTCCGGCGCATGTACGGCCTGCCGCCGCGGTAATAGCCGCGTTCCGCGTATCCCCGGCCATGTCCGTAGCCAACCACTCGTCCGCCTCCGGCCCGCTTGGATTCGAAGCGCCTCTCTCCGTGTGATCCGTGATTAATGGCCATTCCACTGGATGTGTGAATCGAACTGACGTGGCCGCCGCGGTCGAAGCTCGCCCGCGTTCCCGTGCGAGTCTCGACGCTGGTCCGTTTCCCCGCGCTATTAAAATTGGTGGTGTGACCGGCGGCGGTCGTAACGCTCTTCCCGCCACCCGGGTGGTTCACAGTCCCGGGAGTTTTCACCCCGGCGGCGGTGCCCGTGTGCGCGGCCGCGGCATTACCGGTGGCGTGCGTGGTGGTATTGGTGTTGGCGGTGTGCGCGGTATTCGCGTTCCCGCGGGTGGTAGTGGTGGTGGAGTTCGCACCGCCGCGAGTAGTGGAATTGGTTCCTCCACGCGTCGCGCTCCCCGGCGTGGTTGCGGGTGTGCCGCCACGCGGTGTGTTGTTTGGCGTTCCTCCGCGCGGGGTGACGTTGGGTGTCCCCGTTCGCGGAGCGCCCGAGTTCGGGTTGGGACTTGGATTGTTGGGACGCGGCGAGCTTGGAGCGGGACGCGCTGCCGGCGCCGGTGCGGCTGGTGCGGGCCTACTGGGGGCAGGGGCAGGAGCCTCGGGTTTCTTTTGGGCCGTGGCCAGTGCTGGCACACTGGCGAGAAGCGCTAACAGGACTACACACCGAACGACTTCTCCGCTGGGCTGGATGCCTCTCATTTTTTCCTCCTGAATTCTCGGCCCCCCATTTTTGCAAATGATTCCGGCGCAACTGCGAGGTGCTTCCTTGACCGACCATCCGCTGAGTCCCTCGAAACGATTTGACAGTTTACGAGGCGCCTCTCTGCTGAAGTTTGTCCTTTGCGGATTTGAACATGGGGAAGGAAGCCTGCAGTGGAGCCGCCAACAGGAACTTTTTCATTAGTGGACCTCAGACCCGTGGCCCTGTTCTCGAGAGGCAGGTATCGCCCCGCTTTGCGGCGAATCTTACCGGCTGCAAATGTTGCTGTCAATGCTATGCATGCGGGGAGAATCCGAGATGAGGGCACGGAATGCCGCGCAAAAGAAAAAGCGGGGTGAACTATCTTCACCCCGAGCGAAAAGTTTTGTGTGAATTAAACGATACGCTTGCGCCGGAGGACGCCCAACCCGGCCACTCCGGCTGCCAGCAACGTTAGCGATGCCGGTTCCGGCACTGGCGTCCCGCCTCCGTTCCCGTCCGTCGGTCCCGCAATGTCAATTTGCACAGGAGCAAACGAATCTGGAAATGCAAACGCCAGTTGGCTCGGAATAACCACACCCGGTCCCGAAGCAAAAGTAAAACTCACCGAGGGGTTCCCATTGGTAGTGCCACTCGTGCCGTCCCCAAGCAAATTCGCAGTGGAATTCGTGCAGTATGCTGTCTGCAGGGAGCTGCTTGCGCCTACGTTCGACGAGTCGAAAATACCGCCAATATTTGTCCCATTAAGCTCGGTAAGGATGCCATTCCCGCCGAAACAACCCAGCAAGCCGAAGGTGCTGGTGGAAGTACCGCCCGCAGTACCTACGTCGGGGAGCGTGTTGAATTCAAACGTGATTGTGTCTCCCGCCTGGATTCCCAGCAGATTCAGTGGCAGCGCATCGATTGTGTTGAGGCCTGTTCCGACCGAAAATTCCACCACATCATAAAAGTTCAGCACGTTTACAGAATCACCAGTCACCGAAATGTTCGCGTCCGAAACCGATTGAATACGGTTAACGCAGGAATTAACGGTGGGGTTGGAGCAATCGATCCCACCGTCGCCCGACGGCCGTACATAGCCGCGCACGTAGGTGGTGGCCAGCGCGGAGCTGGCGGAAAGCGCGAACAAAAGCAAGAATGCAACGAAAATTAACCAAGGCTTGCTCGAGCGCATAGGTCACCTCAATTGGAGACGAGAACTCTAGGATGTTGCGGGGACGCTAACCCGTGGAGTTTCACAAAAGCATAACCCCGCGTTAAGTACTATTTAAGGTAACCTAATGAATTTCAAGCGAGTTCCTGAAGTTGGACGAATGAATGGAAATTTTCTGCACATTTCCTTACCTTAGTTGCAAACTCTTGTTCATTGACGGTAGGAATTGTTTCATCCTGCTACACTGGCCACCCTTTCCTAAGCCACCCACCTTGCCGCCTTTTCACCTGCCCCGCCTCCCTTGTGGCATAATCGCCCCAACTAAGCGCTTCTCAATTTCATGGATCAGCCCCCGATCAAGCCGCCCGAGAACGATCGCAGCAAGGACACGCTGGAAACGCGCGCGGGAAATGCTCCTGCACAAATTAGTTCACCCGATCAAAATCAAACCGCCGCGCCAGCAGCGCCAGCCCGCCAATCCAATTTTGCTCCGGGCGACACCGTTGCGAAGCGTTTCCGGATTCTGCGATTTATCGCCCAGGGCGGGATGGGCGAAGTTTACGAAGCCCTGGACATCGAACTGAAACAAAAAGTCGCGCTGAAGACCGTGCGGTCGGCATTTCTCACAGACGCAAATGCGCTCGAACGGTTTCGCCAGGAAATTGTCGTAGCCAAACGTGTCACCCATCCGAACGTCTGCCGGACTTACGATTTGTTCCGCCACGAAGCGGCGAAGGACGGCGAGGCGGACCTACTCGTGGTCAGCATGGAATTTCTTGCGGGACAGAATCTCGACCAACTGCTGAAAGGAAAAGGCAAGCTGAGCACCGCGGAGGCGCTGCCGCTGGTTCAACAGATGGTGGCGGGACTCGCGGCGGCGCACGAGGCGGACGTAGTCCATCGCGACTTCAAATCCAACAATGTGATGCTCGTGCCGACTGGTCCAGGTTCCGGTTCGCTGCGTGTGGTGGTCAGCGATTTTGGCCTCGCTCATTCGCTCGATGCCGGCGAATTCGCGCTCACGCGAACCGGTGAAATGCTTGGCACCCCTGCCTTCATGGCTCCCGAGCAGGTCACCGGAAAAGAGATCACTCCCGCCACGGACATCTATGCGCTCGGCGTCGTGATGTTCGAAATGGTCACCGGCCGCCTGCCCTTCGAAGGGCGCAATTGGCGCGAAGTCGCTTTCCTGCGTCTGGAAGTTCCTCCGCCTTCCGCAAAGGCCGTGCAGCCGGATTTGGATCCAGTGTGGTCCGACACGATTCAAAAGTGCATGCAGATCGCTCCGGCCGACCGGTTCACCGCAGTCACCGAAATCGAGCAAGCCCTCGCTGGAGAGATTCAGCCCACCATCCGTTCAAGGCGGGGAAAATTAACGCGCACTCTTCTCGCTGCCGGTGCGCTGCTCCTTATCGCACTGATCGGTGTTTTGATCGGCATCCGGTTTCCCGATCTGTTGCCCTGGGGAGAAACTCCATCCGTCACTGTCATTGGGTTCAAGAATATCTCTGGCGATGCAACGGTGGATGAGTGGGGTGACCAATTCCGTACGAATCTGGGCACCACTTTGGACGTCAAGCCCATCCGTTACATGAGTCCACAGAGCATGGCCAACTCGTGGAGGCCGCAAAAACCAAGCGAAATGCCCGAGGAACCCGCCCCTGAGTTTCTTTCCAAACTCCACAAATTCGGCTGCCGCTACGTTGTTTACGGGACGTATATGGTTATCGGGCCGCCGGGCAGCCGCAAAATACTCTGGAACATACGTCTCGTCGATGCAAAGACCGGCAAAAGCCAGGGCAGTATCACAAAAAATCTGACGGAATCGGAACTCACCGACGTCATTCCCGGAGCCGCGGAAGATGTTCGTGAAAAATTGGGTGTCTCACTCTCTCCCGAGGAGAAACGCGGGGCGGATCGCTCGCTCCCCGCGAATCAGGAAGCCTCGCAGGCGTATACAACGGGCATCAACGAACTTCAGAATTTCGAATATGCGAAAGCTAAGGATTCTTTCCTTGCGGCGGTGCAGGCGGACCCCAACAACGCGGAAATCCGAAGCGCCCTGGCGGAAGCCTGGTGGGACCTCGGCTTCGAGACCAAGGCCCGCGAAGAGGCCAAAAAAGCGGCCGATCAGGCGAACGAATTGTCCGACGTGAAGAAGGCCCTCATTCAAGCCCGGTATTCGTCGTACTCCGGGCAGTGGGATCAGGCCACGAAAATTTATGACTCACTCTGGACCCTTAGCCCCGATAACCACCAGTTCGCGCTCCTGCTTGCCAAGAGCCAGACCTCGGCAGGGCACTATCAGGAAGCCGTCGCAACCTTGCAAAAAATTGAGGGAAAGAAGGTCTCCGATTTCGTTCAGGGAGAACGCGATCTGCAGCTTGCCGAAGTTCAAGAAAAATTGGGCAACAATCCGGAACGACTGCAGGCGGCCAATTCCGCGGTTGCCATCGCAAAATCGCTTGGCGGCGGCCTCCTGCAAGCCCGCGCGGAAATTGTCCAGTGCCTGGCGATGATGGATCTGGGGAAGGTCGAGCAAGCACCGGCGGTTTGCGCCGACGCGGTTGAACTCAATCAGAAAGCGGGCGACGACCTGGGCACAGCGCGCGCCAAAAACTCCGTCGCCAACGGCTATTTCAATCGCGGAGAATTGGACAAGGCGGAGCCGCTTTATCAGGAAGCCCTCGCCATTGCGATGCGCATCGGCGACAAGCGGGATCAGGCGGGCGCACTATTGAACCTTGGCAACATCCAGTATCGGATGAACAATTTTGCGCAAGCCAAGCCGTGGTATGAGAAAAGCATCCAGGTCTCCACGGAGCGTACCGGGATAAACAACGATTTACTGCTTGCCAAGCAGAATTTGGCGGCCACGGAAGGGAGCCTGGGCGATCTGCAAGCTGAGTTAAAGTTGCTGCATGAAGTCGTCGATGGCGCGACCCGTATTGGAGACAAAGGACGGCTTGCTTTTGCCGTAATCAATCTTTGCGATACCCAGCTTCAGACCGGCGAGGTCGCGGAAGCCCGCAAAAGCTGTGAACAAGCCCTAAATTTGACGAGCGAAACCAGCGACAAAGGCGGCGAAGCTCAGGCGCAGTTTGTGATTGCGGGTGTATTGATGGCGACAAACGATCTGGCAGGGGCGGAAAAGTATTATCAGCAGGCTCTTCGCGCCCAGCAGCAGCTTCAATCCCAGCCCGATGCCGCCGCCACCCAAAATTCGCTGGCGAACCTGAAAATTGAAAAGCGCGATTTCGCGGAGGCCGAAAAACTGGCTCAGGAAGCACTGAGTTCGTTTCTTGCAGAAAAGGACACGACGAGCGAAGTGCTCGCTCGATGCAACCTCTCCCAGGCTCTTCTCGGGATGCGCCGCAATCAGGAAGCCGAAGAGCAGATTCTAGAAGCTGCAAAACTTAGCAAAGATCTACAGGACCCATCACTTCGCGCGATCTTTTCGATTCGGCGGGCAGTCGTAGAAAACACCATCATGCCATCGCAGGCTGCGATTTCGGAGCTCAAAAAGAGCGAAGTCGAGATGAGAAAATCCGGTTCGTTGCAGATTGCGCTGGAGGCGAAGCTTGCTCGGGCCCAGGCGCTGGCCGGGCCCGCGCGCAAATCAGAGCTGAAGGCAGTTGCAGAGGAAGCGAAACAGCATGGTTATTTGCTGCTGGCTCACAAGGCCGTTGAAGGGGCGGCGTAGTTCAGCGAGGTAATTTCGTCTTTAACACCCGGAAGGCGGCCCAGGTTCCTTCGTGTTTGGTGGGGACGTCGCGCGATTCTACTTCCACTTCGCGCCAGACGTGCTTCAGGAATTCCGAGCTCAGGATGATTTCGTTGGCGCCCGCCGCGGAGCAGAAACGCGAGGCGCGGTTCACCGCGTCACCCACCACCGTAAACTCCAACCGCTCCTGCGTGCCGACAAATCCGTGCAGCACGTCACCCGAATGCACGCCAATCCCGATTTCGCAGGTGGGCTGGCCGCGTTCCTTGCGCGCGGCGTTTAGCTTCTGTACCGCCTCCTGCATCGCCAGCGCCGCGTGCAATGCCTGGCGGTGATGCTCCGGATCGGGGTCGGGGCTGCCGAAGACCGCCAGAATTGCGTCCCCGATAAATTTGTCCACCGTGCCTTCGCAGCGGAAGATCGCTTCCACAAGCGCCGCGAAGTAAGCATTCAACATGTCCACCACGTCATCCGGCTCCATGGTGGCGCTCATGCGCGTGAATCCGCGGATATCGGAAAACAGGATGCTTACTTCGGAGCGCTCGCCGCCCAGCGTCAGGCGGCCGCGCCCGGCGCGCTCCAGTAACCGCTGCCGCACCTTCGGCGAAAAGTGCGTCAGCAACCGCTGCAACAGTTGATTCTGCGCCTGCAGGTCCCGCGTAAGCCGCTGCGAATAGATGGAAAGTGCAACGTGGTGTGCGATGGCGATGAATAGCCGCAGGTCTTCCGAGGTAAACGCGGTTCCCGCGCGCCGGGTATCCACGCACAACACTCCCAAACGTTCGTTTTGCCAGGAAAGCGGCGCGTACATCGCACACGTGGTTTGCATCCCGATCAGGCTGCGCGCGCCGATGTCGTTCTCCGCCGCCGCGGCCGGATTCCAGACGACCGCGGAGTTCTGCTGCAGCACATGTTCCGCCAGTTCCATGCTCGCCGAAGGCTCTCCTGCGGGTACATGCGCTTGCAGCAGCAGGCAGCTCGAACCGCGATCCCGCAGCAGCATCACCGCATGGCTCGCAACCGGGAAAAATTTCAGCAGGGAACTGACGGCGCAATCGAGCATCGCCTGATAGTTCGCCTGCGAAGCCATCTGCAGCGGCAAATCGTAGAAAAGCGCTTCCCTTGGCGTCGTCTTCAAATCTTCCAGCGGTTCCTTTATAGAAGTCCGCGTGGCGTCCAGCCGCAGGGTCACGCCCGAAACCGGTGGGGGAGCCATCAAGGTTTGCAATTTGTGAAGCGGCCCGCCGAAGTGCGCGGGGATGACCGGATCCTTTTCGACCATCGCCGGCAACAGGCACCCCAAAAGGTCGAACAGCGTTACCAGCGCGTGACCCAGCATCGCGGCGCGCTGCTCCGCCTGCTCAAATATCGCCCGAGTCGCATCCGAGCGTTTCGCCACGTGATTCGGCGGTAGCGCCAGCGAAATCTTTGGCAGGCGCGCGCGAACCTCACGCCGCAGATGAACGGCATCCAGCGCCGCCATCGCCGCAGCTGAATTCACCTCGTTCCATTCCGGCCGAACGATCCCCAGCCGGCTGGCGGAAACGGCGTAGCGGTCCCACGACTCTTCCCGGATCACGCGATCCACTCCGAAAATGCCCAGCAGCAGGTGAGGCGGCTCGATCTGCGGGCATCCCGCGTGCACCGCTTCTTCCGCTGCCAGACGCCAGGCAAGTGTTACGGTTTCCGAAAACGGCGGTGAGGACTGCTGGGCCATGAATACTCCGGTTTACCCGATTCGAATCAAGTATAGGCAGGAATTCCCAAGTCGCCGCGAGCATAGCAGAGGAAGCGTGCCCAATTCATGCCCCCGCAACACTCACGATATCCGGCTCTTATCGCCCAGCGGAAATGGAAAGCAAGGCCGGACTGGAGGCGCGAAGCGGTGCGAGCCGGATGTACTCCAGGTCATCCCTGTAGAACAGATTGTATGTGTCGAAGGGAATCAGGCGCCCGTCCGGGTGGACAATGTGGATGCAGGATTTCTTGACAGAACGCACGTCGAAGGCGTGGGCGTCCAGAAACTGCACGATCAGCACGCGGAAGATATTTTTGTAGGAGAGTCCGCTCGGAGCCGCGATTTTCGGCAGGCAGCACAGGAGTTCGCGCAGCGATTCCGCTCCCGATTGCGGGGAATGGTTGGTGGCGAAAAGTTTGAAGAGGCAATCGCGTACACCCGGCTCTTCCTCGTAGACGATCGTGTTGCGCGCGGCGTTCAGGAGCACGTCGGGCTCGACGAACCGAGTGAGTGGAAGGACTTTTCCGTCGAGCTTCAGAGCATAGGCCATCGCCAGGGAGTCCGGATGGCAGGGCACGGGAATCACGTCCTCCGCTCGAAAGACGGTGGACTGTTCGAGAATCTTGCGGCGGACTTCGGTGAGTGTGAGCCGGTCGGTTGCGGGGTCGAAGCGTTCCAGGCGTCCGGCATCCTGAATGGGTTGCAGGGTTACGCCGCGGACACTCGGTTGCTGCAGCGCGTAGTCGATGATCTTTCCGATTTCGCCGTCGTTCAGGCCTTTGCGAAGGGTGACAACCAGCGTCGTTGATATTTCATATTTGTTCAGCCGCTCGATAGCGCGTTCGCGAATGCTCCGCAGATCGCCGCCACGCAGATCGAGCAGCGCTTCACGTTCGAAGGAGTCGAACTGCAGGTAGACCTCGAAGTCCTCGATTTCGGCCAGGCGCTTTACGAAATCGTCATCCTGGGCGATTCTCAGGCCATTGGTATTCACCATAAGATGGCGTATCGGCCGCGCCTTTGCCAATTTGACGATGGCGAAAAAATCGGGATGCAGCGTGGGCTCGCCGCCGGAAAGTTGCACCACGTCGGGATGCCCCTCGTTTTGCACCACCGCGTCCAGCATCTTTTCGATCAGGGCAAGCGAGCGATGCTCGGTGCGCTCCGGGCCGCTGCCCGCGTAGCACACCGGGCAACGCAGATTGCACGAGTCGGTCACCTCCACGAGCGAAAGGCAGGAATGCTGCTCGTGGTCGGTGCACAAGCCGCAGTCATAGGGGCAGCCCCACTTTACCGGGGTGTTGTATACCAGCGGCATTTCCGGCTTTTTGATGAACACCTCGCGGCAGCGCCGGTAATAATCAACGTCATCGGCGATCAGCACGCGCTCTCCCCCATGCTCCGGACAGCGCTTGAGGAGGAAAACCTTGTCGTCCTGGAAAACGATCTTGCCTTCCAGCTTGCGAAAGCACTTCGAACAGATGGTGAGCGCTACATCGTAGAAAAGATACGGCCGCAAGCGTTCGGTCATTTTGCGCCCCTGCTTACCCTGATTGCGTCGCTCACCGCTTTGATTACCAGCCAGAGCAGCGAGCCGAGAAATGTCAGCGCGCAAAATACGAACCCTGCCGCGTAGACCGTGCTCACCGGCGAGTTCAGGTTGACATTAGAGGTGTTGAGGAAGCCGAAGCAGGAGCCGCCGGCCAGCAAAAAGGAAAAGAACAGGGTCAACAAGATAGGCTTGTAACTCGATTTCGCCGGCGGCGGAGGTGAAGGCAAATTTTTATTCATCAGATTCCCCCACCAGTTTGATCCGCGGCGACGGAGTGGCTTGAGGCAGAGCTGGGCGCAGCGGGCAGTGAACAGTCGCGCGGACTCAGCCAGCGCAGCAAATCTGCGGAGTAGTAAATCAGCATCGCCATACACGCCAACTGAATCGAGGACAGCCCAAGGAACAGGCGCACGTCCGGCTTCAGGAAATCACACGCCAGGCGGAACGTGAAGTACGCCACCATGAAACTCTTGAAAATGTCGCCCGGGAGATACGGCAGCTGCATTCGCCGCCAGAGATACCCTCCAAGTGCCAGCGCAAACAGCGCTTCGTAAAGCTGTGTCGGGTGCCGGGGAGTTGCGTCGCCGAAGTTTACCCCCCACGGCAGTGAGGTGGCTATTCCCGCGGTGTGATCTTCCAAGCCAGTCAAAAAGCATCCGATGCGGCCAATCGCGATACCCACGCAGAGGGGAACCGCAAAGAGATCTCCGGTGCGCCGCTTGATGCCAAGGATCTGCTTTGCCAACTCCACAGCAAATAAGCCGCCAATCAGCGCGCCGACGATCGTTTTCCCGCTCATCAGATAGGCAGGCTCTCGCCAATGGGCAAGCGTCAAGGCAGGATTTTCACACCAGTAGAGCAACTTGCTGCCGACCATCGCGCCCATTGTCGCGGCCGCGATGATCCACCAGCGGTTTCCATCGTCCAGCGCGTCGCCTGCGCGTCTTCTCATGACAAGGTAAATGCGGAAAGCAATCGTATAGGCTGCGGCTTCAAAAATCAGATGTGGATGGACTTTCAGTAAACCGATTGGAATGTATACGGGGAAGGTCATAAGGATCGGGAGTGATGACGTGCCAACGCTACGCCGGAAAGCGAAGCAGGTCAATCCACACCTCCGGCGGCGCCCTCAACGCTCACAACTTTCATGGTTTAGCTGGGTTTTCCACGTTTTCGTCCATACTGTTTCGTTGACAAACCTGTCCTCACCCCCTAGACTTAGATTTTGTCTTTACAGGGAAAGGTGTGACTGTTGCGATGAGGACGTACGTAGCCAAGGGAGAAGAAGCTGAAGCCCT
>Ga0307479_10006932_pt1 | contig 10431 bp, 10 predicted proteins | sample atmos_gasesECM4C_FD_203743 | JGI IMG/M metagenome (GOLD analysis project Ga0307479, IMG submission 203743) | Hardwood forest soil microbial communities from Morgan-Monroe State Forest, Indiana, United States - atmos_gasesECM4C_515 | ecosystem: Environmental > Terrestrial > Soil > Temperate...
ACAGCCGCGCTCGCCGCCTATCTGATTGAATCCGGCCGCGGCCACGAACTGGATTTGCCCAAAGGCGCAAAACTCGAACTAGAGTTGGGGCGCGCGCTATACCTCGTCAAGGAATAGGCGTGATCGACGTGCCACGCTTTACCTGGGTGGGATCGAGCACATTGTAGACATCGGGGATCACGACCCGCTTTTGATAAAGCGGTCGCGCACCCGATTTGCCACGGGATTCTTCTCTTTTTCCGACAATCTTCGGCGACCGATATTCTTTTTCATCGCTTTCGCCTCTCTGGTTCTTTCCACTGCGAAACCTCAGCGCGCTCTGCGTCTCGGCGTTATCTTTTCTCTGTCGCCGGCCTCAAGTTCCGACCGTCATTCTCTCGCATCCGTTGCTCCAGTTCTGCTGATTTAGCATGCTGATTTAGCTACGCTTGGCAAGTAGGTGTTGGCTTGTTAGAGTCGAGTGTCCAGCCTGCGCAAAGTTTCCATCGTGCAGACCAATAACGTGGGGAGAGGCTAAGCCGCATGGGCGAAGAGACAAAAACGGCGGTGCGCGCGGTCGAAACCGGCGAGCGCAAGGACCGCGTCCTGATTGTCGAGGATGAAGACAACGCGCGCAAAGGCTACGAGCAGTTGCTGCAAAAGTGGGGCTACGAAGTTCTCGGCGTCGCCGCAGCGGAAGAGGCCTTGGCCAAATTCGGCAACTTCCAGCCGGATACACTGATCGCCGACGTCGAGCTGCCCGGGATGAACGGCCTGGACCTGCTGAAGCAGTTGGGCGCGGACCTCCGTAACGTCCCGGCCATCATCATCACCGGCAAAGGCAGCGACGAGCGAGCCGTCGCGGCCATCGAAGCGGGCGCCTTCTGGTACATCGAAAAGCCCATGAAGGCTCCGGTGCTCCGGGCATTGCTAGACCGCTGTCTCGAAAAGGCCCGCGACACGCGTCAATTGGCCGTTTTGCAGCGGCAATTGCGCGAAACCGGACGCCTCGGCGATCTGGTCGGCGCATCCAAAGCCATGCAGGAAGTGATGCGCATCGTTGAAATGGCCGCGCCCAGTTCGGCATCAGTCCTGATCACCGGCGAAACTGGATCGGGCAAAGAAATCGTCGCCCGCAGCATTCACAAGCTGTCGCCCCGCGCCTCGGGCCCCTTTGTAGCCATTAATTGTTCGGCAATTCCCGAAACCTTGATGGAGAGCGAAATTTTCGGCCATGAGCGCGGCGCCTTCACCGGCGCGGCCGAGCGCCGCATCGGCTGTTTTGAGTTAGCCGACGGCGGCACATTGTTGCTGGACGAAATCGGCGAAATGCCCGCCCCCACCCAGGCCAAGCTGTTGCGCGTTCTGGAAGACCGCAAAGTACGCCGGCTTGGAAGCAAGAGCGAAACTCCAGTGGACGTGCGCGTTCTGGCGGCCACGAACAAGGATCCCGAACAGGCTGTGGGAAACGGCCAGCTGCGCCAGGATCTTTTCTTCCGCCTGAACGTGTTTCACATCCATCTGCCGCCATTGCGCGATCATAAAGACGATATTTCGCTGCTGGTGGAATACATCCTGCGAGACGTGAACGCCAAACACGGCAAGCACGTGCGGGGCATCGGCACCGAGGTCATGGACATCTTCATGAGCCACACCTGGCCGGGAAACGTTCGCGAGCTGCGCAACGTTTTGGAACGCTCCACGATCATGTGCGAAAAAGATTTGATCACGCGCAGTTGCCTGCCCGATGAGTTCGGCAAATCGCAGGCCAAGGGCCCGAGCGATCTCTCCACCATCAAGTTCCCCGTCGGCACGACAGTAGACGCCATGGAACGCGAGCTGATCCTGCAAACCCTGAACGCCACTGGCAACAACAAAACACGCGCCGCCGACCTTCTGGGAATCAGCCTGAAAACATTGCACAATAAGCTGAAGGAATACGGCGGATCCAACGCCGACGCGGAGTAGAGACGCAAAATGCAGCTGCGGCTGCGCACAAAACTTACGCTGGTGATGACCGGCCTGGTGCTCCTGGTCGTCGTCGTGCTTTCCGGGGTGTTCGTCGCACAACTTCTCGAGCAGGTCCTCCAACAAACGGACAAGCGCGCCCACGAAATCGCGCATCAGGTCTTCGACCAGGCGCATCGTGCGCTAACCGATGCCGCCAACGAAGGCCTGCGGCCCATTTCCAACAGCCAGGAAGATATCCATGAGTTTGTCTGGCAGGCTTTCAAGATCGATGAGGGGCTGCACGCGCAGTTAAAGGCCGCGAAAGACATCCCCTCGATTTACGAAGTTTCCATCACCGATCGCGATGGCATGGTGTTGATTTCGACGGATGAATCGTTGCAGGGGCAATTTCTCCCGCGCAGATTGCCTCTTTCTCAATTGACCCAGCGCGGCACCCTGCATCAAGTGAAGGCGCTGGCAGGATTACCCAAAATTTACGAACTCGATTTTCCGTTTACCAAGAGCGGCCAGCCGTTTGGCGAGGTTCGTGTAGCGGTGTCATCCGCGCTGCTGGTCGAGGAAATCTCGCCCAGCGTCAGGAAGTTCGGCACGATCGTGCTCCTTGCGCTTGTCATTTCCACCGGTCTCGCGGCCGTCGTTAGCGGCGCCACGCTCGCGCCCTTGCGCGGAATTTCCGACCAGTTGGACCGCATCTCCGCCGGGCAATTCGATACGTCGGTGCCTGAAGCTACGGGCTTCGGCACCGACGAGCTCGGGCAGGTGAGCCGCAAGATCACTCAGGTGGGTCAGCAATTGCGCGGCGTCCACGAAATTTTCAGCACCATGCGCGAGAACATGAACTCCGTCATGGCCGGCATGGAAGATGGCTTGCTCCTCTTCACCAAGGAGGCTCGCGCCGTGATGGTGAGCCCCGCGGCCGAGAAATTTCTCGGCGCACCGGCCGGTACCTTTCTAGGACGCCGCGTGAACGAGATTTTTCCTCCGGGCCACCCTCTCTACAATGTGCTGCAAGTGCAAGGCGACGAGTTGAGCGAAATTGCCGCCGAAACCGACTTGCAAACGATCGAAGGACCCCGCCGCGTCAGCGTCAGCGTCCAGGCCGTCCAGGAAGACGGCGAGCGTATGGGCGCGTTGGTAACCTTGCGTGACCTCGACTCCATTGAAAGCATCAATACCCAGTTGCAGGTGAGCGAGCGCCTGGCTGCGTTGGGCCGCATTACCGCCGGCGTGGCCCACGAAGTGAAAAATCCGCTCAATTCCATGCGGTTGTGGCTGGAGAATTTGAAGGAATCTTTGCCAGCGGAGATGGACACCAACGCGATGCAAGCGGTCCAGGTGCTCGATAAAGAGATTGATCGCCTCGACGCGGTCGTAAAGCGATTTCTCGATTTCACGCGCCCGATGGAGGTGCGCCTTGAGGCGACGCAGCTCGCCGACATCTTGCGCGAGGTAGTCGAAGTCGCGCAGCCGCAGCTCCGCAAATCCAAAGTTGAAGTGGCTCAACTGTTGCCGATTGATGTGCCCGAGGTCTACGTCGACCGTGCGCTGCTCAAACAGGCGGTGCTCAATCTGGTCTTGAATGCTGTCGAGGCCATGCCCAGCGGCGGAAAATTGCAGTTGATGCTAAGCAGGCGCGGCGAAATGGCGGAGATTAGCGTGGGCGATACCGGGAAAGGGATTCCGCCGGAAAATAAACAAAAAATCTTCCAGCTTTTTTTCACCACCCGCCCAGGCGGGAGCGGTATCGGATTGGCCAGTACGTTCCGAATTGTACAGCTTCACAACGGTTCGATAGACTTTACGTCGGAGGTCGGCCGCGGAACGACGTTCCGTATCGAACTGCCGCTCGCAGCCTGATCATTCATGACGCAGAGATCGACCCAGTCCCGTCGCGGCTCGCGATGCGCTTCGTTGCGCTTCGGCTCCCTGGGTCTATCCATTGCGGTGGTCTTCAGCGGATGCGCCGCCCAGAACAAAACCAAGGCAAAAACATTTCCGTGGGCCACGGTGATGTCGGTACGGCCTGTGTTGCCGAAAACGGAAACCGTAGTGGATGTTTCGCCGGACGCGACCTTGGACGACTCATTGGCTGAAGTTTCGCCCGACGCGCCTCCGCCTCCGTCCCCACTGGCAGCAACTCAAAGCGTGCCGCCGCGCCCGCGTGTCCAAGTTGCCCCATCCGAACCGAGCAACCCTACGCGTCCCGAGCCTCCACAGATTGCGCCGCAGTTGACCGCGGAAGAGACCACCGCGGCGCAGCAGCAAACCAATTTAAGTTTGAGTATCGCGGAGCGAAACGTTTCGGCCTCGCAAGGCAAACCGTTGAACGCCACGCAATCGGATCTAGCCTCCAAGGTGCGCAGCTTCGTCACCGAGGCCCGCGAGGCGGCGCAGTCCGGGGATTGGGCCCGCGCCAGCAACGCCGCGAAAAAAGCGCAAGTGCTTTCCGAGGAGCTGGCTCGGTCCTTGTGACACCGCCTCTTCCGTTGCTCACGGTCTCGCGCGCCTACTCGATTTGCTCTGTCCGGCTCCGGTCTGCCGGCGAGTACCGGCGCGGCCCAATGCGCTAGAATGCCTCAATGAAAAGCTTTGACGTGGCGATTGCCGGCGGCGGACTGATCGGCGGCGCCGCGGCTCTGGAGCTTGCGCAAGCCGGGCTGAGCGTGGCTCTGTTTGAAAAAGGTCAGCCGGGGCGAGAGGCGTCCTGGGCCAGCGCGGGGATCCTGTCTCCGGCGCCGGAAACTCCGGGAATGATTCCGATGGTGCCGCTGGGCAAGGCCAGCATGGCGCTTTATCCAGGATTCGCAGCGAATGTTGAAGAAATCTCCGGGCAAAGCGTCGGGCTTCGATCGTTCGGAACCCTGGATGCCCTGTTTTCGCGAGACGCCACCCGCGATCTGAGCACCTTAATCGCGCTGCATCACGGCTTGGGATTGAAAGCGGAGCCGCTGCGCCCCGAAGAAGCGCGCGAGCTGGAACCGGCCCTCAGCCCCGACGTGGAGGCAGCGGCGCTGCGCCCTGAAGAAGCGTCCATTGACAATCGCGCCCTTACGCAAGCGGTGCTGCGGGCCGCCCAGGAAAGGGGCGCACAGATTTTCCCGGATCACGAAGTGGAAGCAGTGTGGCGCGAGGGCGGCCGGTGCGCCGGCTTGAAACTTCGCGAACAGAACGTTCCTGCGAAGTGGACGATCGTCGCGGCAGGCTGCTTTTCCGCGAACATCGATGGGGTGGCGGCCTACGCTCCCGTGCGCCCAGCAAAGGGCCAGATGGTTTCGTTACGCGCTGACGAATTGAAGATTGAGCGCGTGCTTTGGTCCGAGAAAGTTTACGTGGTGCCAAGAAATGATGGGCGCATCCTGGCGGGCGCTACCGTTGAGTACGTCGGCTTCGACAAGCACGTCACTGCCGGCTCTGTGCACAAAATTCTATCGGCCGCCATCGAACTCGCGCCAGGCCTGGCAAACGCCCGCATCGAGGAAACTTGGGCCGGTTTGCGGCCGGACTCTCCCGATCATTTGCCGATTCTGGGCCCCACCGAGCTCGACGGACTGTTGATCGCCGCGGGTCATTTTCGCAGCGGCGTATTGCTCACGCCAATCACCGCGCGACTGCTCCGCGAGTGGATCACCGAACAACGAGTGAGCGTTGATTGGGACCGCCTAAATCCCATGCGTTTCGCAGCCGCCCATAAACCATCTGCCGTGTAGACCCGGCATTCAGCTTTTCGAATAGCACGCCCGCGCGCCGTGCCCGCCGCAGGCAGGACCATTCCCAGGCATTTTCGGTTTTCTTATCGCATTGCTGGTTTTGTTATCGCCGCGCCGCTACTGCGCCCGCGCAGGCGGCGGCGTAATGGGCGACGCCTGCCCCACATTGGTATATTGAATCTGAGTGCCGTCGAGTACCAGATCATGCTCGAGCACGACATCCAGCGTCGAACCACGAGGCAGTTCGGCTTCCGGTCCGCGAGTCAGCAGGATCGCCCCAAGTCCGGCCAATCCACCGATTCCGGCTCCAATCCCGGCTCCCTTCGCGCCTCCCGCGATCGCTCCGATTCCTGCCCCGGTAACCGTCGTGGTAGCCACCGTTTCGACGTCTTTGCCCTTGCCGCCAGACCCGGTCACCTTTCCTTCCGAATCCATGGTCTCCTTGCCGCCGCTGTCCGCACTGCGCGGGGCCGCGTTCAAGTCCACCGTATAGCCGTTCGGAAGAATTAGCGTGTTCAAGCGCATGCGGAATTCGCCGCGCCCCTTGATGCGACCAGGGCGCTTGGATTCCACTAGTTCGCCACGCAGATAAGAGCCAACAGGCACAACGATGCGGTTGTTCTGCGTGATCGGGAAAGCCGTGCGGAAATACAGCGAATCACCCGGTTTAGCGCCCCGCGTGGAGATCCCGTTTTCCAAAACGACCGCAAATCGCGTGCCGGAAGGCACGTCAATCCGTTCCGCTGGAGGACGCGCCGCGGCAGCTTGGGCGGGTCGGGCCGCCGGAGGGGGCGCCGAAGTCTGCGGCCCGTCCGGTTGTTGCCCCCGCGCAGCGCCGCTAGAAAAACAAAAGATCAACAACCCGGTGGAGGCGAAATAGAGTGCACGCGTGAGGCGCATGGGCTTTCTCCCCTGATGTGAGCGCGATGCTAGATGTCAGTGCGATGCTAGCCAAAGAAGTACGGATGCCCGCAGTATACAGCTTCGGCGCCGCAAAGGAAGATGCAGAGACCGCCGAGCGTAAGCTGTAGCGGCCGCCGACCGTTTACCCTGAGCTTCGAAGGGTGGCGGGCGCTCCCTTAGCGTGAATAAATCCGAATTTTCCTTGACCTTTGTTACCAGTCTGGTAAAATACCCAATAGGTGATCTTAATGGTTTGGAGGGCACCGCTCTCCGCCTGTTTCCGCGCGTAAACCATTTAGAATCAGGTCACTAAGCCGGTTGAAAGCGCATCTCCTTTGTTTTCAAGTCACTGCACAAAAAACCCGGCGGGTGGGGCATCCCCTATTTGCTAAGAAGAGCAGCGAATCGCCGGACCAGCGTTTGACCGTCCACTACCTCGGAGATAGGCTGTACCGAACAAAGGGAGGTATGCATGGCAAAGTTGGCGCTGATCTATGGGATGCGGTTGCTGCCAGAGGAAGACCTGGGCGAGGTCAAGGATGCGACGGTGGTGCTGAAGAATGGCCGGACGGCACGCGTGACCATGCACCTGATCGAAGGGACCAAAGAAGAAATTGAAGCAACGTTTCAGGAGTCAGTGCAAGCGTTTTTTGAGATGTATCCTGAGATTTAAGAAGCCGCTCAATGAGTGGCCCCCTAACTGGTAGCGCCGGCTTGTCCTGAGCCTCGACGGGCATCCTGCCCGATTCTGGGTGCTGTTCTTTACCGGTTCCCAAAATTTTCCGGATCCGCGTTGGGATCCCCCAGCGTGTCGGAGATGAGCACAGTCGATTGACCAGTCAGCTCGAAACGCTTGCGGCACTTGTAGCAAGCGACCAAGTCATCCAGGCGCACCATGTAAGAAGCAGCCTTGGCAAATTTCCTGCGGTCTTCGTCGCCGGCGCCGCGAGGCAGTTCCTTCTTTTTCCTGCAGACTTTCCAACGCACGGGAAATTCAAATTCGCCGCGGCAACTCGGGCAAAGCAGCTTAATCTTCCGGGTTTCTTCGCGCTCGGTGTAAAAAGCTCTCTCGTCCATAATTAGTTCGCGGGAGTGATCACCGCTTGGTCGATTGTAGCAAATTCGAGCCCGAGGTCGCGCCACCGCGGTAGCCAATATTCGAGAGCGGCCAGGGTGCGTGTACGGTCGGCATTCTGCCCGCGGTGGCTGCCGTCGTGGAGGCAAAGGATGTCGCCAGTCCGCCTCGCGTGCCCCTGCGTCGAGTCCTGCTGCACTTGACTAGCGTGGGAGGCGATAGGCTGCATGCGGCCAACGAGCCATTCGGAGCTGGGAGCGCGCCAGTCGCCCGGGATCAGCGTCCACATGACCGTTCGGAGCTCGAGTTCGCGGGCAGCGCCGGCGAGCCAGGGATTGCGAAGGCCCCACGGCGGGCGAAACCAGGCCGGCCTTGTGTTTAACGCAGCCGCGATGGCGTCCTGGCACCGCCGCAACTCGTCACGGATCTGCGCCGGGCCGAGCAAGAAAAGATTAGGATGCGTCTCCGTATGATTGCCGATCGCGTGACCTCGCGCGGAAATCTCCCGAACTAGGCCAGAGCATTGCCGTGCATAGCCACCGATCATGAAAAATGTCGCTCGCGCGTCATACCGGCCGAGAAGATCGAGCAGTTTTGGCGTGATCGCGGGATTCGGTCCGTCGTCAAAAGTGATCGCCAGCTTGCGCGGCGAGGTGGTGCGGCACGTGGTTGGCCCGAAGAGTTGCGCGCGCGGGTAGGAGGCGCCATAAGCGGTAAGCGCGGAGAGGCCTGCGAACGCGGCAGGCGCCGCGAGTATCCAGAGATTCACGCCGGGTATTCTCGCATGACCTGTCGTGGCGTGCCGAACGCGAATCGTGCGGTTCGTTACGAGGAGTTGCAACGCCCGACTAAACAGGCTGCAGAGAAATGCCAAGAATGTTTCCTTAGAGACTGAAGCCCACTGATAGCGCGGGTTGATGTCGGAGCCCCCTTCGTACCTCAGGGCAAGAAAGCTCCGACCCCCACGAAAGCAATCTATTCCGCAGCCTGTAAAGTCTGGCGCCTACATCGGGCTGGATGAAGTTTGCTTGCTCATTGGAGCGCGTGTCTGGCAGGATGCTGCCAGGTTTTGGGCCAAGTCGACGGGTGCATCGAAGGGGGATTTATGGCGGGCTTTTGTAGAAATTGCGGCACGGCGTTGGGGGATGGGCAGGCGTTTTGCGTTAAATGCGGAACACGCGTTGGCGATGTGGCGCAAGCGAATGTGGCGGCTCCGACATCTCCGGGCGCTGCGCCGCCAGTCGCTGCTGTTCCGCCCGCTGGGGGTGCTGCGCCGCCGGTCGCTGGCGTTCCGCCTGCGGCGTACTCAGCGCCCGCACAAGGGCCACCTCCTGCTTCCTCCGGGGCTAGCGCACTGGTAAAAATCTTGATCGGCGTGGTGATTGTGTTTGTCGTTTTTGGCGCGCTGGCCGCTGGGGCGATGATATACATTGGCCACCGCGTGCATCAGAAAGCGCAGGAGATGGGTCTCACACGTTCGTCCGAGGAGTTGCGCGAGAGTAATGCTGCGTTGCGGCGCATCGATGGTTGCGCGCTGCTGTCGAAAGCGGACGTAGGGCAGGCCGTGAAGATGGAAATTGTGCGCGCCGAGGCACAAAGTGGCGACGCTCCGGGATGTACGTATTCGGTTAGCGGGGATCCTGGAGAGCTGACGGCAAAACACCTGGCTTCGTTGCAGAGAAATCGGATGAGCAAAGCAGATCAGGAGACCATGGAGAATTTCAGCAAGACAGTTTTCCACGGGACGGCCGCGACTCCGGCAAGTGCCGGCGATCACCCAGGCGAGGCGGCGGTTTTTTCTTATTCGATCGACAATAACGCCGCACAGCTTCAAATGCGACTCAACAAGGTGGCTCTCGGCGGTTTGGGCCCGGGAATCACGCCGGCCATCCCGAATCTTGGCGACGAAGCATTCGACGCTGCCGGAGCGATGCTGTTTGTGCGCAAGGGAGACAAGGTGGTGCGCATCATGTATATGACTTGTCCGTGCGGTCTCGATGACGTGCTGCCGCTGGCGCGCAAGATCGTTGATGGCTTGTAGATGCCAGAGTTGACGCCCGGAGGCTGCGTCGGCGTCTCGTTGGGGAGATTGGTTGCCGATGATCGGTTGAGGTCCTTCGGCTACCCTTGTCGCGTAGCCTCAGGATGACAGTTGTGCTGGCGGGCCAGCGCGTTTTCTGAGCGCGCGCGTTGTCAACCGGGAAGGAGGCGGCGCGATTTCAGGTCTTCGAGAAGGCGCTCGACTTCGGTGTCGCGATCGAGGCGGGTTAGGCGCTCGGCCACATCGTCGGTGGCCAGCTCGACTCCGGCGCTGGCCGTCGCTTCTGTGTGGTGCACGCGATCCTTGAGGCGGTCGAAGGTGGCGCTCTTGGCGTTGTGGCCCAACGCGGTCTGGGCGCTTGCGGCTTTGCGCAGGGCGATGCTGCGGCGATGGCGGGCCAGCAGCATGTCGCGCTTTGATTTTGCTTCGTCGAGCTTCTGCTCTAGCTTCACGAGGGCTCCTTTCAAGGCGTTGACCTGGGCTTTCTGATCGTCCACCTGTTCGCGGTAGCTCTGGGCGAGCCGCTGCGAGGTCTGGTAGCGATCGAGGGCTGCGCGCGCCAGGTCGTCTTGACCCTTGTCCACTGCGCGTTCGGCCTTGCGCATCCAGTCGCTGCCTGCGTCTTCGTTCTCTTTCAGCTTTTTCTCCAGCATGTGCTGGTCGGCGATGGAGACCGCGACCTGCGTTTTGACCTGCATGTATTGATTCTCCATGTCGAGAATCACCTGCTTGATCATTTTTTCAGGATCTTCGGC
>Ga0307479_10006934_pt1 | contig 10428 bp, 6 predicted proteins | sample atmos_gasesECM4C_FD_203743 | JGI IMG/M metagenome (GOLD analysis project Ga0307479, IMG submission 203743) | Hardwood forest soil microbial communities from Morgan-Monroe State Forest, Indiana, United States - atmos_gasesECM4C_515 | ecosystem: Environmental > Terrestrial > Soil > Temperate...
ATCCGACCCAATCACCAGTTTCATCTGCTGCTCACTTCCCCAGAACTTCTCTGGCCGCGGCTACGACGTTCTCCGGCAGGAAGCCGAACTTCTTGAGCAAATCTTTCAAAGGCGCGGAGGCGCCAAAGGTATGCATTCCAATCATCTTGCCCTTGGGTCCGACGTAGCGTTCCCACCCAGTCGTCGCCGCCATTTCCACGGAGACGCGCGCCATAATCCCCGAAGGCAACACGCTTTCGCGATAGGCGGCATCTTGCTTTTCAAAGAGTTGCCAGGAGGGCATGCTCACCACGCGCGCGTTGATTCCCTCGGCTTTGAGCTTTTCGTAAGCGGCCATGCACAGCTGCACTTCACTTCCCGTGGCCATCAGAATTACATCGGGCTTGCCGTTTGCGGCGTCTGCGAGAACGTAGGCTCCTTTGGCGACGCCGGACGCCGGCCCGTATTTGCTGCGGTCGAAGGTGGGCAGCGCTTGGCGAGTCAGCACGAGCGTGGCCGGGCTGTGCCGAAGCTGCATGATGACTTTGTAAGCCTCCACAACTTCGTTGGCATCGCCGGGGCGCAGCACGATCATGTTGGGCATGGCGCGAAGCCCGGCAAGCTGCTCGATGGGCTGGTGTGTTGGGCCGTCTTCGCCAAGGCCGATGGAATCGTGCGTGAAAATGAAAATCGACGGCGTTTCCATCAGTGCCGCGAGTCGCATACTCGGGCGCATGTAATCGCTGAAGTTGAAAAACGTGGCGCTGTACGCGCGCAAGCGAGAGACGCTCAAGCCGTTGACCGCCGCGCCCATACCGTGTTCGCGCACCCCGAAATGCAAATTGCGGCCGCGACGTTCGTTCGCGTAAAAGTCTCCCGCGCCCTCGAACGTCAAGTTGGTTTTATTCGAGTGCGCCAGGTCCGCGGAGCCGCCGAGGAGCCAGGGAATATTTTTGGCCAGCGCGTTCAAGACTTTGCCTGAAGATTCGCGCGTGGCCATGCCCTTGGCGTCCGCGGGGAAGCTGGGCAAATCCTTGTCCCAGCCATCGGGCAATTGGAAGTTTTGCATGCGCTGCAGCTGATCGGCGAGCTGCAGAAATTGCTTTTTGTATTCGGAGAATTTCGCGGTCCATGCAGCGCGAGCTTCCGCTCCGCGCTTGCCGATGCCGTTCTTGAAATGGTCGTAGATGCCGTCAGGGACCAAAAACTTTGCGTCCTCCGGCCAGCCGTAGTTCCGCTTTACGAGTATGACCTCCGCTTCGCCAAGCGGCTCGCCGTGCGAGTCGGAGGAGTCCTGTTTGTTGGGCGAGCCATAGCCGATGTGGCTGTCGACAACAATCAGCGTAGGCCGGTCGGTGGTCTTCAGGAAAGTCTGATACGCGCGGCCCAGCATTTCCAGGTCGTTAGCGTCCGCGACGCGCGTGACGTTCCAGCCCAGCCCGACGAACCGCGTCATCACGTCTTCGCTGAACGACCAATCCGCGGGGCCGTCCAAGGTGACGTGGTTGTGGTCGTAAATCCAGCAGAGATTGGAAAGCCCGAGATGCCCGGCGAGAGAAGCGGCTTCGCACGCGACGCCCTCCATCATGTCGCCGTCTCCGCACATGGCGTAGACGTTGAAATCAAAAAGCTCGAAGCCGGGACGATTGTAATTCGCGCCCAGCCATTTGCTGGCGATGGCCATGCCCACGCTATTGCCGCAGCCTTGCCCGAGCGGGCCGGTTGTGGTTTCTACGCCGGCGGTCAAGTGCGACTCCGGATGCCCAGGAGTCTTGCTGTCGATCTGGCGAAAGCGCTTGATCTCTTCCATCGGGAGCGAAGGCTTGTCGAGCACTTTGCCGTCAGGAGAAACGTCCCGCACGCCGGTGAGATGCAGCATGGCGTAGAGCAGCATGGAAGCGTGTCCGTTGGAGAGCACGAAGCGATCGCGATTGGGCCAAGTAGGATCGGCGGGGTCATATCGCAGAACTCGCTGCCACAACGCGTAAGCCACGGGCGCAAGTCCCATAGGCGCGCCAGGATGGCCGGAATTGGCCTGCTGCACGGCGTCGATGGCCAGCGTGCGAATGGTATTGATGCTCAGCAGGTCCAGGTCGACTTGCGTTTTCGGCTGACTCACAGTAGCTCCCCAGCGGGTTAGAAGGACACCCGCCGCGCATTGACAGGACTTAGATGCCCGGGGGCGCACACCGGGTAGGGTATTTTATGCCAAAACGTCGTCGCTCGCTTCACAGGAAGCAATTAGGGGTCGGCGGTGTCATCGCGTGCCCAAGATCGTCGCACACGCCCGCAGATCTCCGCGCACTCACTTTCTCATTTCTTGAGAAGAGACTTTACACGCGCCGCGTCGCTCTTTGGCAGCCAGTCGCCCGGCAGCAAGCAAGTGTACGCATTCACTTCTGTGCCTTCCAGCAGCGCTACTGGTGCGCCCGAAACCTCATCTTTGTTCAAGAAGAAAATCCCCTCTTGATGCTTCTCGAATTTGGGAGCGTGCGCCCAAGCCACGTCATTACATTGAGGAAATCGGACCACCAGCTTGTTTTTCTTGAGTTTCGGACCCTTGAGGACTGACTCGATTTTAATGACCGCGTCATGCCAGTCCGGGTCGTGTTCCGTGACGCGATGCGGCACGGAAGCAGCGTCAGGCACCGTCCATGGGCGAACATCCGTGACCTTTGCGATGACCACGAAGTCCGCCGAAGCCAGTCGCTGCTTCAGTTCCTGATCACTGATCTGCTCCTCAATCTGTCCGATTGCCCTTTCGTTCACGCCGGCTCTCCCCGGCTTTCCGCCGCTGGACGTCGTCTCATGACTCAATTCCTTCACCGCAACCCCTGCGCCAAACATCCAGCCGTCTGTATAAAACGTGGCCTCCATGCCAGGCCGAAAAGCGCTTGGGTCTTTCACCTCAACCGTGACGTTGTCGCCTTTCTTCAACGAAACAGCCGCGGGCTTTTTCAGGATAAACTCGACGCGAACGACAATGGTTTGCGCCGATTTCGGAACTTCAGCAAACGAGGTGGCTCCCAGTTGGCTGACGGTGCCGGCAAATATAATGCTCGATTGTTGCACCACGGCCGCCTGGCTCCCCATCCCTTGCGGCAATGCCACGGCGGCCGCCGCTAGCAAGCTGACCGATATGATGCTGCAAAACAAAAATCGCAAATGATTCATGGGAGCCCCCTCGACACAGTGGCGGAAAAACGATTTACGGAATCACAGCAACGCTGAAATAAAACGGGTCAATGGAAATAGTCACCGTGTTGCCCGACCCGTCCGTGAGCTTCTTCTTACTGAAGTCCGCGGCGCGTTGGTAGGTTACGCCCTGCGGAAAATTACCCAGGTCCGGCGTATTGTTGGCGCAAAAAACCCCGCGGAACTCATTCCCGACCGAAAGCAAATAGTCGTAGTCCCCTAGATAAGGCAAGAACTGTTCGGTCGGCGCATTCGCCGGTACGCTCGCCAAAATAGTGTCTTGCACGGTTGCGAAGCCGTTGTGCGATTGCACCAAATGCGTGACCCACCGAGCGCCGGTGAATTGCTGATAGAGCAGACCCGCTACTCCATTGTTCGCTACGCACAGCGCGATGTTCGTCGCATTCCTCAACGTCGTGTTCGGTAAGTCCGTGGCCGACCATGTGACGCCCCGGTCGGTGGATCTCCTCACGTGGAGCGTGTAAATGTCTCCCTTGCTCCCGTGGTCTGCCCAGCCCACATACACCGTAGAGCTATTGTTGGGGTCCACGGCAATGGACAGCGTAGAACCGATTCGTTCCTGCCCGAGCGTTGGCAAATTCGACCACGGGATAGAAACTCCTTTTGCTACCAGCCGCCCGGGCAAATTGTCCGACGGGTCCTTCAAAACCTGGAAGGGATTCGGCCCCGTCGCTCCCGTGTCATCCCGCACCACGACGACGTCGCTGGTCGCGGTTTTGCCGTCAAATTTGCGCCACCCGAAAAAGGCTGCGTAGACGGTGCTGTCTCCGGCCACGGCCGGCCGGACCGACGGTCCGTCCTGTCCCATTGTATTGCGCGCTTCGATCGAAATGGATTTGTACGTAGCTCCGCCGTCCACAGACACGTCCACCGTTGCCGTGTGCCCGCCGGACTGATTGAAGTCATTGACGCCCACGTAGATGCGGTCGCCACTGGAAACGCCCAGGGCGCGCACGAATGGTTGGTCCACGTCGGTCCGCTTGGACTGTACGCTCATGGTTGTGCTGGAGCCGACGTCGTTCGTTTCCGACTCATTGAGCGTTATGGCTGTGCTGCAAGCCAGCGTCCCCGCGTGCAGATCACCGCGCGGATGGTTCTCGCCCGTTGCCATAGCGTGCGTTATGTCGCAAGTTACCCTCTGCACGGGAGTGATCGCATTCAGAACCCACGTATTTCCGCCATCCTGAGAGACATACACTGGGGCGTTCCCCGTGTTGGAAAACGGGTTGGGAGTGAACGCCGAGGCCACCATGACCTGCGGGTTGGCTGTCTGGATAGCCAGGAAAGGTTCGCTGTCCTGATTCGTTTCTCCGCTCAGGCTCGCCGGGATGAGATCCACAACCTTCACCTGAGGAGAAGCAGGACTGGCCAGCGCAGTGACTTCGGCGCCGAGTTTGGCAACCACCGCGGATTGCCCCCAGACGGACACTGTCCAGGCTATTAGAGCAAGCGTTCCAAAGGCCAAAATGCGCTTCCCGGACACAGCGAGGATGGTCATTGCGGAATTCTCCCCAGTAGTGGTTTCCCCACTTGAGGCCGCACTTTATTCCCAGTGGGGGGTACGCCGGCAGGGGAGCCAGGTTGCGCGTGCCAGGCATACGTTGCTAACACTTCTTCAGCTCTGGCCCCGTAACATACACCCGCCCTTCCCAATATTCAATGTACCTTCCGCCCGATATCTGTGGCGCCGCACGGCGGCGGCCTCCACTCTTGAGGTTCACCCTGAAGACTCTGCTGAATGGAAAGTGTTGGCCCACAGACGATTCACAGTTACACAGTAGGAGAGTAAACCCTACGAGATTAACCGGATGGATGACAGATTCGGGGGTATGGGGGTGCAGGGCCCCCTTCTGCAGTGGCGAGACCCGGAATCGCCTACAGAAGCACACGGCAGCCGCGGGCCCGGAGTTCCGTCAGCCACGAGGGAAGCCGGCCAAGATCGTTCCAGCGCAGATCAAGCTTGTGGAGCCTCTTGAGGCCGCGCAGAACCTCGGGGACTCGCGTGAATCGATTTCCGCGCAGATCGAGGTGGCGCAACTTGCGAAGCTTCGCGAACGAATCGGGCAGCGAGGCGAGGCGATTGTTGCGCAGCGCCAGTTCATCGAGCACAGAGAGATTTGCGAGGAAGCCGGGCAGGATTTCCAGGCCGATATTTTCCAGCCGCAGCTCTTCCAGTTTGACGAGCGCGCCCACGGAAGCAGGAAGTCCGCGGAGCGGATTCTCGCAGAGATTGAGGTAACGCAAATGGAGGAAGTTCTCGAAAATCGAATCGCTCAGAGCTTGCAAGCGGTTGTCGTGCAGGTAGAGATAATCGGTGATGCTGGTGAGCTTGCCGAAGGACCGCGGCAGTTCGGCAATCAGGTTGTGCCCCGCGTCGAGCATTCTCAAGCGCCGCAACGCTCCGAGTTCCTCGGGCAAGGCGCCAAGCCGATTGTTCGCCACGATGAGCACGCGCAATTCCTTGAGCTGCGCGATACCCGCCGGGAGGCTGGTCAGCTCATTGCGAAACAGGTTGAGGACTCGCAGCGACGCATTCTGCCAGACACCGGTCGGCACTGCGGTTAGCTGGCGGTCGCTGAGATCGTTGTCGGATTTCGCGGAGGTCATTCGCTGAGCCGTGGCAAGCCTGAATTTATTTTGTGACTTTCGCGATGAAGACGGAGTAAGGCTCCATGGGCAGCGTGTCGGACATGCCGGTGAGAGGTTTGTGGAAGCTAGTCAGCAGAACGCTGAGTTTCGGCGATGCAAATCCGAGGGACGACAGATCGAAGCGGACCTTTTGGTCCGATGCGGACATGTTCAGGACGACAAGGATCGCTTCGTCTTTGTAGCGACGCAGGTAAGCAAGAGCATGGGGATCATCTTCGTTGATGGAAATGTAGCTGCCGTCGAGGAGCGCGGGCTCTTTGTGGCGCAGCGCGAGCAGTTGGCGGTATAAGCTGAGGACGGAATTTTCATCTTTCATCTCCGCAGCGACGTTGTGCGTTTTGTAGCTGGGCGGCACCGGGAGCCAGGGCTTGGCTTTGCTGAAGCCGGCGTTTGCGCTGTCGTTCCATTGCATGGGAGTGCGCTCGCCGTCGCGGCCGATTTCCTTGGGCCAACCCGCGCGGCCGATGGGATCTTTTACGTCTTCCTTGCGCTTGGGATCGTTGTTTTCCATTCCGATTTCTTCGCCGTAGTACATGATGGGCGTGCCGCGCAGCGTGAGATACATTCCGGCCATGAGCTTGGCGATGTCGTCGTTGTGCGCGCCGTCGGCGTAACGTGTATAGGAACGCACGATGTCGTGATTGGTGATGACAAACACCGGCCAGCCGCCCGCGCTTTCGACGGCATTGATGTGCGCACGATATTGCGGAGCGGAGAGCTCCTTGAACCCGGTCATCATCAGGTCCATTGGCATTTGCAATTCGTTGTTGTGTTCGCCGTAGTAATCCTTCAGCTCGGAAACGTCCTTGGTCCAGGTTTCACCAATCAGGACGGCGCCGTATTCGTCAGCAACTTTGCGGAGGCCGCGTAGAGCGTCGTGAACTTCAGGAAGTTTTTTGTTGTAGATCTCGTTGGTGTTGGGCATGCCGAATTTGTCGGTGCCGGGAAGGACGGGATTGTCTTTCAGCTTGGGATCTTCGTAAAGAGTGTCCACCGCATCAAGGCGGAAGCCGGCGACGCCGCGTTTGTACCAGAAGCGCGTCTGGTCAAACATCGCGTCTTTCACGGCGGGATTGCGCCAATTTAGATCGGGCTGCTGAATATAGAAGTAGTGGTAGTAATACTGCTTTGTTGCAGGATCGAATTGCCAGGCAGGGCCACCGAAAGTGGAAGTCCAATTATTGGGAGGCTGGTTCGCGCCTTTTCCGTCCCGCCAGATGTACCAATCGCGGTGCGCGGAAGTGCGCGAAGATCTTGAGTCGAGAAACCATTTGTGCTGGTCGGAGGTATGGTTGACGACAAAATCGAGAATGATTTTGATGTTGCGCTTTTTCCCTTCCACGACGAGGCGATCGAAATCGGCGAGCGTTCCGTACATGGGATCGATATTTTCGTAGTCGGAAACGTCGTAGCCGAAATCGACTTGCGGCGAGGGAAAGCACGGCGTGATCCAGATGGCGTCAATGCCAAGGTCCTTCAGGTAGTCGAGCTTAGCGGTGATGCCCTTGAGATCGCCGATGCCATCGTTATTGCTGTCCGCGAAGCTGCGCGGATAGACTTCGTAGAAGACGGCATGCTGCCACCATTCATGGCCTTCCGCGTCGATCCTTTGCTGGGCGGTGGCGTGCGGGGCGCACGCGCAGAGGAAGAGAGTGAGTATTGCAGTCGATGCCTTTCTTGACATGGTCGATTTCTCCTGATTCGCGAGGTCTGGGCGATTGTGGCGCAGCAGTGCTGCGCCCCTACAAGACTTTACCGGCGCTTGCCTTTGCCTTGAGCGTCGGAAAAATGAATGACAATCTTCGCGTGCGCGTAGCTTTCCGAACCGCTACCGGGGATTTGCAGAGAGAGAATCGAACCGTCAGGCTTCTTCTTCAGCTCGGCGCCCTCGACGCGCTCGATCTGCGCCGCATTCCACGCCTGTAATTCGTGGTGGGCTCCGCTGGCTCCAGAAACATCCAGTGTTAGCTGATCGCGCGAAGCCGACCAAGTCTCCGAGAGGATGCGCACGCCAGTGCTTGCACTTCCGAGCGGAGGCAATGCTTGTGTTGCGGTGACCGCAAAGTCGTTCGAGATGAAGATACGTAGAAGCTTCGGCCCTTCCGATACAGGGAATCGCACGACCACGTGCTGATCTTCGTCGTTCGCTTCCACGCGAAAGGCGAGCAGTTTGCCATCCAGCTCGGCTTTTTGCACGGTGGCGCGCAGGCTGATGGACGGCCGGAATTCGATGATGGACTCGCCAGCGCCTGCGGTGCGTCCAGCTTCCAGGAAGATTCCTTCCGCAGATTTCGTGAAATTCAACTGCAATTTGTTTTCGCCGACGCGCAGATTGTTGATCCCGAGCGAGTTCCAATCCGCCGGCAAATGCGGAGCAAAAGTGAGGGTCGCGGCTTTCGCGTCGGTGGAGAGCCCAAACATGCCGCGGAGCAGCGGGCTTACAACCATCGCGGCGGACCAGATTTGGTGTGGCGAACTGGTGGACAGCGGCTGGTAGTAATCGCCGGAGAGAACTTCGGTGACGTGGCCCAGCGAGCCGTCCAGCGCGAGGAGCGCATTGGCTCGGAGATTCGCGTAGGCCGGTTGCGGACGGTGATAGCGATACTCTCCGACGCTGGCCCAGCCGGTGAAGAGCGGCCAGACGGAGCCGTAGTGATAGCCGCCGCCGCTGAATTTTGGCGAACGATCGGAGATGATGCGCATGCCCCAGTCGGTCTGATGGTCGGCGCCGGCAAGTTGCGTGATCATGGCGCTCGCGTTTTTCTGGTCGGGCAAGCCAAACCACATCGGGACGGTTGCGAGCACGCTCGGTTCGTCAACCGGTTTGCCATCGGTTCCCAGAGCGAAGGCATACCGCTGTTTGTCGGCGAGCCAGAATGCTTCATTTACTTTGCTGGATTGTTTTTCGAAGGCTTGGGCAAGCTCGGTGCCGATCGCGTCCTTGCCGGTCAAACGCGCAAGATTGGAAAGAGCGCGGATTGCCTCTGCGCCCAGACCGCTTTGATAAAACTCGGATTTTATTGGCAGCAGCGGGCCGCCTTCCACCCAGCCGTGGCCGATGCCAAAATTCTTGGGGAATCTCTGCTCGTCGTAAGTGGAGAGGAGAAATTGGTAAGCCTTCCAGACGCTGTCCCACTTTTCTTTCGCGAAGGCAACGTCTCCGCTCTCGGTCACGTAATCGTTCATGGCGATCATGTAGAGCGGAGTGGCGTCAGCGGAAGCGTAGCCGTAGGGAAAATCCTTGAACCACGGAACGAAGCTCGCGCCTTGCGCGATTTCGTGCGGCATCTTTCCGTCTTCGCGCTGATATTTGCTGACGAATTGCAACGCCGTGCGCGTGGTCGCGAAATCGCCTGCGGCGTTGAGCGCGAGTGAAGTCCACAGCGAATCGCGCCCGAAGAACCAGGCGAATCCGGGGCGCTGGCTTTCGCCCGACGTGCGATACCCGGCGACCAAACCCGTGCCGAGGAACGGATTGTTCACGACTCCTTGCACCATGCTCACGCGCGACCAATCGTAGGCTTGCTGAATTTGCGCGTCCGGCAATTCCACGCTAACCGTGTCGTTCAAATATTGCTTGTAATATTCCGCCGAAGCTCGCAACAGGTCTGCATAGCTAGCGGCTAATTTCTTATACGTTGCTTCCGCTTGCGGACGGCCATCTAGCGAACCTGCCATCACAATGAGCTTGGTGTCTTTGCCTTTGTTCGTAACGCCGAGGTGAAACGAATTCACCGCCGACTCGGAGTAATTGGTCTGATACTCGCCTCGCGCTTCCGTTGCGGTGGGCGAACCAACAAAGGCGGCAAACTTCTTGGTTTCCTCGCCGAGATAAAACGCGCGCTGATCTTTGTCCCAAGAAGAGTAGGTGCCGCCGAGTGCGGCCGGCCATTCGAGCTGAAAATCACGCAGGAAGCGGGCTGCGATCTCCAGCGGAAATTCGGTTTCGACCTCGAGTGAAATAATCGCGCCGGGCTCGTTCACAGGAACGAAGAAAGTCTCGTGAACCGAAAAAGTGTCGCTGGTGTAGATGATAGTGCTGGACTCCGGGCGAGTGATGAGCGTGCGGGCGAGAGTTTCCGCGGGGAAGACGCGGCCTTCCGTGTGAAATTGCAGGCGAAAATCGCGCAGCAATTTGAGTGGATACACCCAAGCTTCCATGCGGCCGGCCTCGTTGCCGAGCAGCCCAGCGCGGGTGCCCACGGCGCACAGAAATTCCCAAGGGCGCACTGGACGCGACAGCTCCAGCGACTGAGATCGCGTGTCTGCCACGTGCCCGGTTCCCCGGGCACCGTGCTGAGGCCCTGCCGCTGCGAACCACCACGGAATCAGCGCTGAGGCGGCGGCCAGCGCAAACGACTTTCTGGCTAGAGGCAAAGGAATTGCTTTTCTCAGCATGCTTTTAGTTTTTGGCTCGGGACGCATGTTTTTCGGGCGGTTGGCTGGCCGGCCTGAAGGCCGCCGCTACGTGGATGGCTTCGCTTACGTTAAGATTGAGGCGCGGATTCTAGCATGCGCCCAGTGCGGGAAGGTATCACGTTTTGTTCTCTTCGCGGCGGACATTCCTTCGATCGTTGAGCCGTT
>Ga0307479_10006937_pt1 | contig 10426 bp, 7 predicted proteins | sample atmos_gasesECM4C_FD_203743 | JGI IMG/M metagenome (GOLD analysis project Ga0307479, IMG submission 203743) | Hardwood forest soil microbial communities from Morgan-Monroe State Forest, Indiana, United States - atmos_gasesECM4C_515 | ecosystem: Environmental > Terrestrial > Soil > Temperate...
TGGCATACGGAGTTTTTCAGTCTCCGACTTGATCTTCCCCTGGTCCCACACATTCGGCTCTGCAAGCTTGTGCTCGAAGAAGCCCAAATTTGAGTACCAAGGTCCTTTCGCGGGTCCCTCCGGCAGACGCGCGCGATCATCAGGATCCTTGATGGGTTCGCCGTCTCCGCGCTGCGCCATCTCGGTCAGCAGAGCGAAGTCCAGGCGTTCGATGGGCTTGCTGCCTTCGAAGGTCAGTTCCGTCCCGATCCTTCCTTCATCCTCAAAGCCGGAGATTTCATGGCATCCAGCGCAGCCGAAGTGGCGGATCCACTTCTTGCCTTCGTCCTTCAGTTTGGGATCGTCCATGAAAGCAGCATCGGGATAGGAACTGGGCTCATTCTTTTTCAGCGTGACGAGATAGGAGGCTACGTCCGATGCGTCCTGCTCCGTCAGCCGCAGGCTGGGCATGACCGTCATGTTCTGGACTTGCAGTTCATGCCCATCGTTCGGACACTTGCTGTGTTGCAGGTCGAACACAAAGGGCAAACCCTTCTTGGCATAGTCTTCGGGACCGATGTCCTTTTTCTCCAGCGGACAATAGGGACGCGTGCGCTGGCGCGCGTTGTGGACCCAACGCACCAGGTAATCGTAGTTTGCCTTCTCGCCAACGCGAGTCAGGTTCGCGGCAAATGTCCCGCCCTGAATCTGATCGCCTTCGCCAACGGAGTGGCAGCCCAGGCATCCGCGCATTTCGAACAGTTCCTTGCCGCGGCCGGCATTTCCCGGATTGTGCCTCACCGGTGCGTCGGGTAAGGCCGACTGCCACAGGTACGCTGAGATCGCCTGAATCTGCTCGTCATTGAGCCGGAAATTCGGCATCCGCGTCATGGGACGAAAATCGGTCGGTTTCTTCAGCCAGACGGGAATCCAATTCTTGTTGAGCTTCAACCGGACGTCCTTCAGGTTTGGTCCGACTTTCTTCATGTCCTGCAGTAAGCTCTTCGTGGTTCGGTCGAGCTGGACGATCCGCAAATCCAGTTTGCTGTTCGCGACTCGGAGCGCAACTGCCTGGTCGTTCAGATGATTGGCTTCTGCGTTTGACTGCGCGGCGTCCGCCTGCTTCATCAGGTACGCGGACTGCTTCAGGTTCTCCTTCTTCTCCCCCTCCATTTGTTTGATCTGCTGTGCCATGGAGTTCAGGTCTTCCGGTTCCTTGTCGTAGCCCTCGAAACGGTGACATCCCACGCACCCGCGCTGGCGAAACAAGTCTTTGCCCTCGCTAAGAGTCCAGCCCACGTCGCCGCTCACCAGCACCATGTCCGCGGCGTGGCAGGTCTGACAGCCGGCCTCGACGTTCGGTTTCGGAAAAAGGGGCCAGAGCCAATGCTCGTAATTTCCGTGTGCTTTCTCAACGCTGGTGGTGGCCCGTCCATTGCCCTGGTGGCAGGGTGAACAGCCGAACCTGTCCGGATCATGGGTCTTCAGCAATTCCGGCTCGGGATGGCTGGTGAACGCCCGGGCATAATCGTCGGGCTGTTTCCCTTTTGGCGCCATCGATGCCGCGGTCAGCTTGACGGGCTCGCTGGTCCCCATGTGGCAGGATTCACAGCGATCCACAATGTTGGCTTCGGCCACGTTGATCTGCAGGATAGCGGGGTCCAAGGCCTCCGTTTTGTCCTGCAAACCGCGAATCTGTGCCGGCGTCAGGTTCACCATGTGCTCCGACACATACGCATCAAGCTTCGTTTTCTGGTCGCTGACTGGCTTGATCAACTCTCCCAGTTCCGCGCTTAGTTTGCCTCTCTCCGTCTTGAGGTCATTGTAGGTTTCTTCGAGTTGCGGGTAGGTATAGGTCGCCTTGCTGCCGTCCGGGTACTCGACTACCGGCGTCTGTTGCTTGTACTTGTCCAGATCTTTCAGCTTGCTCCGTTTTGAGGACGCGCTTGTTGTGGTCTCGATATCGTAGGTCAGGGCATTCACGTAAGCGCGGCGATCCGTGAAGACGTTCTGCACCGCCAGGATCTTCGCGCTTAAAATGCGCAGCTGATCGTTGATTTCCTTCGTCCGGGGCGCCGCTTGCTGATAGGTGTGCTCGTAATCCTGTTTCAGCTTCTGGTAATCGCTATTGCCCTCGACATCTTTTTCCGATTGCGCCGAGGCGGAACGAGCCGTCTTCAGAAACGTGGAGTAGCGGTCTTTCCATTCGCGCTGGTAAGCCTTCCAGGGACGCTGTCCGAACGCTTCGTCCCACAGCGCCCAGAATAGCGACGCCGTCAGGACTACCATCGTCACAACATACCAAGTCGCCAATGATTTCTGGACTAGCGGATCATTCTCGGGGACGGGCTTTTCCGGCACCACTTCCTCCTAAGCGTTGCGCGCGCCTAAACCTTGACCATTTAAACGTTAAACCAGGGCGTGATCCACACGTATTTGATATGAAACAAAAGGCGTAGCAGCATCTTGATCGGCAGGGCGAGCATGGTTAGCACGAAGAAAAACATGATCGAGTATTGCAACAAGCTCATGCGCTTGTAATCCTTTGGGTTATAGCGCCGGAAGAAGGCGTGCAGCGCGAACCCGCCCAGCCCGTAAAAGCCGCCCACCACCGCCGCTCCGAAGATCGCCTTTGCCCAGTTGGAGGTTATTCCGAAGAGGTCCGGGAGATCACGGTTGACCTCATAGATGAGGCGGTTGTGGTCCCAGGTTTGTCCGGGCCAGAACCATTGCCACCCCGGTCCGCGAATGAAGGTTCCGATGATGATCATCGAGACCCACAGCACAATAAAGCCGAAGAGGAAGGTCCCGATGGCAAACTTGCGCTGCTTCCACGTGTAGTAGCCGCTGCCCAGCGGGTTGGTATCGATGTAGGGAATCACCATCAGCCCAATGATGATCAAGGTCGGCATTACGACTCCGGCAATCCAGGGATCGAAATACACCAGCATTTCCTGGAGGCCGAGAAAGTACCAGGGCGCCTTGGCTGGGTTCATGGTCAAGTTCGGGTTCGCCGGCTCTTCGAGGGGTGCATTGAGCGTGATGGACCAGATCATCAGGATAATGGTGACGATGATGGCAGCCAGAAACTCAACGCGCAGCAGAAATGGCCACACGTGAATTTCTTTCTGCCATCCCGGCTGAAAGGGCCAGGTCTTGCGATATTGGGTTTTGGCAGCAGCGGCATCGCCCTCCAGTTGCGCGATCAACCGATCGTTGGCGTGTGCCTGCTTCCATGCCAGATAGATATAGAAGGCGAGCAGTGGAATCAATGCCACGATGGGCACGTTGTCCGGAGCGGAGGCGATGTCCCACAGTTGCTTCCAGTCCATACTATCGGCGCGCCTCCTTGACTTCGGATTCGAGCACGACCGCCGCCGGGCCCGAGATGCCGCCATCCTTTCGTACGCGCCAGAAGTGCACGATCATCAGCACCGAAGCGACAATAGGAATGCCGATGCAATGCCAGATGTACGACCGCAGAAGCGCGTTCGCGTCCACGATAGAGCCGCCCAACAATCCGAAGCGAACATCATTGTAGGGCGTCATGCCCAACATGTGACCGAAGGGGCCCTCATGTCCGAGGAGCGGTGTAGCGCGCGCCATGTTGGTACCGACAGTAACCGCCCAGAAACCGAGTTGATCATCGGGCAGCAGGTATCCGGTGAATGAAAGCAGCAGCGTGAACACCAGCAGGAGCACCCCAATATTCCAGTTGAACTCGCGGGGTTTTTTGTACGAGCCGGTCAGAAAGACCCGAAACATGTGCAGCCAGACGGTGATCACCATCAGGTGTGCCGCCCAACGATGCATGTTGCGCAGCAGCTTCCCAAAGGGCACGTCATGCTCCAGGTAGAGCACATCCCTGAATGCTTGCACTTTGGTGGGGTGGTAATAGAACATCAGCAGCACGCCGGTGAAGGTGAGCACGATGAACAGGTAAAACGTGATTCCTCCCATGCCCCAGGTGTAGCTGTAGCGCACCGCATCGCGGTTGATTTTGGCCGGATGCAAATGCAGGAACGCGTTCGAGAGTACACCCAGGGCGCGATTGCGCGGGGTGTCGTCGTGCTTGTGACGAAAGATGGAGGTGTAAACCTGAGTCTTGGTCGGGTCCTTGAGAAGATCGACCTGTTCCTTGGCTTTGGCCGGCAGGTCGATCATAAGTGACCGCACATCGGCCTTCACCTCGGTGGCTACTCGCCCGAGGATGCCAGTTGTCTTTCCGTTTTTTCCGTTCGAGCTATTTTCTTCAGCCATTTTCTTCTCTTTTCTGCTGGCGCATCTGGCGAGTCCCCACCAAGCCCTGGCCGTTCACGCTTCAACCGAGCTCAAGTCAGACTCATGTCGACAAATACGCTCCCGGATCGTTGAAGCTGCTCGGCTGACCCTTCGGCCACTGATAAAGGCGGGAGGTGTCCACGATGATTTCGCCGTCAGGAGCCAGTTGCACGAAGGCGCGGTCCATAGGGCGGGGCGCAGGTCCCTCGAAATTGATCCCTTCGTCATCGTAGCCGCTTCCGTGGCAAGGACATTTGAACTTGTTTTCGCTGGCCTTCCAGTCCGGCGTACATCCCAGGTGGGTACAACGAGCGTAGATGACAAAGATACGATCAGGTCTGCGATCCACCCAAATGCGATACTTCTGCTGCCATTTCGTGTCCACACCCAAACCGTAATCGGAGGGATAGCCGATCTTGAAGATGGTGGCTGGTTCGAAAAGAGTGCGGGGCAGAAAAAAACGGAAAAACGCCAGAAACCACGCCGTCAGAAAGGCTGTGACAGAAACCCACACCAGCCGGCGGCGGCGCTGGTTGACCGCACTGTCTTCCGGACCCACTGCGGCCACGCCCGCGGAGGCGGCGGCCTTCGAGGTGCCCACCGCACCCGAACCAACATAAGGAGTAGCCGATCCTGCTGGAGCAGGGGGTGTTTTGGCGGCATCCGGGTTCTCTGCCATGATCCTTCGATCCTCCTCCTAAATATGTCTGCTGAATCTGTTTCTCTGCTTCAATCGGCGACCATGGAATGCGCCGCCGGCTCTCTTTCCTGATCCTGGATCTCCGCTCCCGGTTCGCCGATCGCTGTCAACACCGATTCCGCGAGAGCTTGAATGAATTTTGGCGAGTCATTGAGGCCTCGCGTCATCTCAAAGCGCTCGATGCCGAGAAGCTGGGCTTCCTGCCGCGCATGATGATCAATCTCTCCCAGGGTCTCGACATGGTCGGAGACAAATGAAATTGGGACGATGCATACTTCGCACCGCTTCTCCGAGGCCACCTGCCGCAGTGTCTGGTGCAACGACGGCTCTAGCCATCGGCTGGCGCCCACCTTGCTCTGATAGCACAGGCGATGATCATTGGACCATCCTCCTTGCTCCATCACTAAGCCCACTGTATCTTCAACGTGCCGCTGGTAGGGGTCACCCTTTTCGATCACCGACACCGGGACGCTGTGCGCGCTGAAGACCAGCGGCACAGCCGGCGGATCGGGGAAACGGGCAAGCGCCTCATCGATCCTCTCCGCTACGGCTGCGATGTATTGCGGATTACCATAAAAAGTCTCGACACAAAAAGTCGGGACTGCGCCCTGCCACCGCCGTCGCCACTCGTTCAAGCTGCTGCCGGTCGTCGTGCTCGAGTATTGCGGATAGAGAGGTAACAACACGACTTGGTCCACTTCCGCATCCTGCAGCTGAGCGATCGCCTCGGCGGTGAACGGGTGCCAGTAACGCATCGCCACAACGCATCGCGCATCGACACCATCGCGCATCAGACGTGCTTCCAGAGCACGGGCCTGTTGCTCGGTGAACCGGCGAATGGGAGAACCCCCAATGGCCGCGTAGTGCTGGGCTGCTTTTTTCGCGCGCGTCTTTGAGATCAGCCTCGCCAGCGCACATCTGCCAAGCCGGGAAAACGGGAAGTCAATGATGTCGGGATCGCAGAAAAGGTTATAAAGAAAAGGTTCGACCGCCGCCGGTGAGTCGGGTCCACCGAGTTGGAAAAGGACTACACCAACACGTTTCGAAATCCCCACCATTCGTCGATCCCCAGAGAGGTGGACACGATGTTACTCAAAAACCGCCGCGTTCGTCAATGCATCACCGCTCGAAGTTTGTGCGAAACCAAAATGGAATCGATCGTCAATTCGCAGAGAACGGAGTTCGAACTCGCTTGCGCAAATCACATCGAGCTGTGATACACTTCCGTTCGTTCACGGGCGGTCGCATCGGTTTCGTCCCGCTCTAACGAGCGGAAAGCCGATTTATTCAAGTGGGGCAGGGGGTCTTGATACATGGGGCTGGTTCTTCTCTGCGTCATCTGGCTAATTACCTTCGCCAGCACTTATTTCTTTATTGCGAAAACCTGGTGGTTCCCCGCCGGAGCATCCGCTTCAGCCGCCGCGCTCGACCACCAGTTCGCTGTGACTTTCATCCTCATGGGCGTTATCTTCGTGGCCGCCCAGTTGGCGTTGGGATACTTCGTCTGGAGATATCGCGACCAGCCTTCCGCTGCCCGAGCCGACTATTCCCACGGCCATCTCGGGCTGGAACTCATCTGGACCACTCTGACTGCGATCCTCTTCATCGGGTTGAACTTAATGGGGAGTCCCATCTGGGCGGCGGAACGTTTTCGCCCGGCGGTGGACGGGGCTACGCGGGTGGAGGTCACGGCCATGCAGTTCGCCTGGTATTTCCGCTATCCCGGTCCCGACGGCAAGTTTGGAATCGCCAAGCCGGAATTGGAAGACCCGTCCGCGGGAGGGGAAGCGGCATTGGGCCTGGACCCGGCGGATCCGGCGTCGAAGGACGATGTGGTGACGGGCATTATGGAAGTGCCCGTGGGCCGCGAGGTGGAAGTCATTTTACGCGCGCACGACGTGATCCATAGTTTCTTTGTTCCTGCCATGCGCTTCAAGCAAGACGCCGTGCCAGGCCTTGCGATCCATATGCACTTCACTCCAACCGAGACCGGTGACTTCGAAATCGCTTGCGCGGAACTGTGCGGGCTCGGCCACTACAAGATGCACGGCATGCTGAAGGTTGTCAGCCAGGACGAGTTTGACAAGTGGCTGGCAGCTCGGGAGGCGGAGAAACAATAAATGGTTGCCCAGGAATCGCACCAACATTCGGCCCCTCAAGGCTTCATCCGCAAATGGGTTTTCAGTCTCGACCACAAGGTCATCGGTCTGCAGTATTACTTCCTCGCACTCACCGCGGTTTTCGTTGGCATGTTTCTTTCCCTGCTCATGAGGATCCATCTCATCTGGCCGACGGCGGTCCTGCCGTTGCTGGGCGAGATTAAACCCGAAACCTATCTCAGCCTGGTCACCATGCACGGTACGATCATGGTGTTTTTCGTGCTGACCACCGCGCCCCAGGGTGGCTTCGGCAACTATTTCCTGCCCATACAAATCGGCGCGCCCGACATGGCGTTCCCCGTCCTGAACATGCTTTCGTTTTGGACGACCTTCGTCGCCTACGTCGTGATGCTGGCAGCCTTTTTTGTAGTGGGTGGAGCGCCTCTTCACGGCTGGACCGGGTACGCGCCGCTGAGTGCGCTTCAATCCGCCGGGCCCGGTCAGGGCCTGGGCGCGGACCTCTGGATCACCAGCATCGCGCTCTTCTGCATCGCGTCGCTCATGGGCGCTCTCAACTTCATTACCACCACCCTCGACATGCGCGCCAAGGGCATGAGCATGATGCGCATGCCCCTGACCTGCTGGTCGTGGTTCATCACCGCCATCCTTGGCTTGCTGGCGTTTGGAGTTCTGCTCTCGGCTGGCATTCTTCTGCTCATGGACCGCAACATCGGTACCAGCTTCTTTCTGCCGCTGGGCACCATTAACGGTCAGCTCACCGGACATAGGGGTGGTTCGCCGCTGCTTTGGCAGCACCTTTTCTGGTTCTTCGGTCATCCCGAGGTCTACATCGCGATCCTTCCGGGGATGGGCGTAACCTCACAGGTACTTTCGACGTTTTCCCGCAAGCCGATCTTTGGTTACAAGGCGATGGTGTATGCGATGCTGTCGATCGGCCTGCTCGGGTTCATGGTCTGGGGACATCACATGTTCATGAGTGGCATGAGTCCTTACACGGCTTTTGCCTTTTCGATCATGACGATGGCGATCGGGGTGCCATCCGCCATCAAGACCTTTAACTGGCTGGGGACGCTTCATAAGGCCCGTATTCGGTTCCAGTCGCCGATGCTGTTTGCGATCGGCTTTGTGTCGCTGTTTGTTTCGGGCGGATTGAGCGGTCCGTTTCTGGCTCAGCCGGCGCTGGATATCCCATTGCACGACACCGCCTTCGTGCCGGGCCATTTTCATCTGATCATGGGTGTAGCCGCCATTTTCGGTATCTTTGCCGCAACCTACTACTGGTTCCCCAAGGTGTTTGGACGAATGATGAACGAGAAGCTGGCGCGAATCCATTTTTTCCTTACGCTGATCGGCACCTATTCCGTCTTCATGCCGATGCACTATCTGGGTCTGGCGGGCCAGCCCCGACGCTACTCTCAGCTGACCGAGCTCGCCTATCTTCATCCTCTGATGGGCCTGAACACGTTTATGACATACGCGGCGATCGTAACAGTCGCCGCTCAGCTGATCTTCCTCTTCAATCTGTTCTGGAGCATGTTCAAGGGACCGAAGGCGAGCGATAATCCCTGGGAGGCAACCACGTTGGAGTGGACCACCGCCACTCCGCCGCCGCACGACAATTTCGGGGGACGTACGCCCGTAGTCAATAATGGCCCGTACGAATACAGCGTGCCAGGAGCGACGCGCGACTACGTGATGCAAAGTGACCCGGCAACCGTGGCAGCACACTAATTAAGATGAGTATCTAGAGAGATTACGCGAGCAAGTATGGCGAGCTTCACTCCTACGATTCCGGCGCCCCACCCCACAACGTCCCGGGGAAAACACGGCGATCTGCCGCCAGTAGTAGGTGGCGGAGACGGCGGGCGTCCTGATCCAGGCTCGCCTGACTACGGAGCACGTTTGCGTCGGGCACGCCTCGGATTGGCTGTCGCTCTGACACCAATCATGATGTTGTTCGTGGCATTTACCAGCGCCTACATTGTGCGTCAGGGGCTACCGACCTTCGATCCGAACACAAACACCGTGGTGCATGACTGGATCCCCGTGCAGCTGCCTACACTTTTGTTTCTGGTCAATACGTGTGTGTTGCTGTTGAGCAGCGTAACCATCGAGTGTGCGCGGCGGCAACTTGCGCGGCAAGTCGCGCTCGAACCCGTGCACTCCATTCCAGGAGTATCCCTGGGCGCGGAAAGGAAATTTCCCTGGCTGGCGCTGACCCTTGTGCTTGGACTGTGTTTCCTGGCTGGACAATGGCTGGCCTGGAGGGATCTGGCGGCGCGAGGGTTCTATGTTGCCACTGGCCCCAGCAGTTCCTTCGTTTATCTGCTCACCGGCGGGCACGCCGTGCATCTGCTTGGAGGAATCCTGGCCCTGCTGGCGGCCGGAGTGTCCGTCCTGTTGAACCGGCCTTTGGCATCTCGCCGGATTGTGGTCGATGTCACTGCCTGGTATTGGCATTTCATGGCTCTGCTGTGGATTTACATTCTGGCGTTGCTGGAGTTCGCACACTAGCCAGACCACACTAGTCAGACAAGGAGAACGAACGCATGGCGGAAGCTGCCTTGCCGCAAAACGTCGCCGCGATCGAGACCTCGGCGATCTACGAGCCGTCGCTGTTTGGGACGTATTCGAAGAAAATCGGGATGTGGCTGTTCCTGCTGTCCGACTCGCTGACTTTTGGCGCGTTGCTCTATGCCTACAGCTATGGACGCGTCTCCACCCCAAATTGGCCGACACCGTTCCACTCCGGGAGCATCGTCAATGCCACCATCATGACCGCGTTCCTGTTGACCAGTTCGCTCACCATGGTCTTGGCAGTCAATGCGGCGGCACGTGGAAACGACAAGACCCGGGTCCTCTGGCTATTGGCTACCATGGCGTGCGGCGTAGGTTTCATAGTTCTCCACGCCAAGGAATGGAGCAATCTGATCACCGAGGGTCTCCGCCTGCCCATCTTCCCGGCAGTCCCGCACCAGGAGGTGGCGTCCGAATTCGCTAATGTATCCAAAGATGTGCCCCAGTTCGGGGCAACATTTTTCGGGCTGACAGGAATGCACATGCTGCACGTCACGCTGGGAGTGGTTTATCTGGGCGTCATCGCGCTGCGGCGCAAGTTCATCCCGATTCTTCTGGCGCTCTGGCTGGTGGCGTGGCTGGCGACACCCGCTTACAGTCCGTTCCACTATGGAGCTCACGTGCTGCTGATTGCGGCGCTCGCGTGCTCTCTGATTTTGTGGCTGAAGCCGAAAGTCTATGACGCCGCCGATGTCGAGGTCGCGGGGCTGTACTGGCACTTTGTGGACCTGGTGTGGATGTTCATCTTCCCCCTCGTCTACATAATGTC
>Ga0307479_10006940_pt1 | contig 10424 bp, 5 predicted proteins | sample atmos_gasesECM4C_FD_203743 | JGI IMG/M metagenome (GOLD analysis project Ga0307479, IMG submission 203743) | Hardwood forest soil microbial communities from Morgan-Monroe State Forest, Indiana, United States - atmos_gasesECM4C_515 | ecosystem: Environmental > Terrestrial > Soil > Temperate...
AACCGTAGTTGATCCCTATTCGTACGCCGCTTCTAAACTGAATGGCTTGTTTCAAAAAATGACTCAGCAGAGAAAGCGTTAGGAAGCCGTGGGCAACCGTCGCTCCGTAGAGCGACTCCTTTTCCGCGCGCTCGCGGTCAACGTGAATCCACTGCTGGTCGCCCGTCGTTTCAGCGAATCGGTCGATGCGATCTTGTGTCATCACGAGCCAATCCGTCACAGCGATCTCGCGGCCTACGAATTCCTTAAGTGAAAGGATTGTTTCCACGACGAGTGGTAGCATGGGGATCTCCGTTCGAAGAGATTGAAGTGCAGTTCGAAGCGGCATATGGTCAATGCGTTTCTAATTTCGTCGTGGGCTTGCCACACTTATTCAGTTCCTGCCTGGCGATCGATTCCGTGTGCACTTCATCCGGCCCGTCAGCTAGTCGCAGCGTGCGTACGTTTGCCCACGCGGCGGCGAGGAAGGTGTCTTGCGAGACTCCCGCTCCACCGTGCGCCTGGATGGCACGGTCCAAAACCTGCAAGGCAACGTTTGGCGCGACAACCTTGATCATCGCAATTTCCGCGCGCGCCGCTTTGTTGCCCACTGTATCCATCATGTACGCGGCCTTCAAAGTCAGAAGGCGAACTTGCTCAATCTCCATGCGTGAATTCGCAATGTCCGCGCGAATCGTTCCTTGCTCCGCCAGGGGTTTCCCGAAAGCTACGCGAGACTGCACGCGCTTGCACATTGTTTCAAGCGCGCGTTCCGCCACTCCGATGCACCGCATGCAGTGATGGATTCGCCCTGGCCCCAGCCGCCCTTGTGCAATCTCGAATCCCCGCCCTTCGCCAAGCAAGATGTTTGAAACCGGAACACGGACATTTTCAAATGTGACTTCGCCATGGCCATGCGGCGCATGGTCATATCCAAACACCCTGAGCAGTCGTTCGACCTTCACTCCCGGCGCGTCCATCGGCACCAGAATCATCGACTGTTGTTTATGAGGCTGGGCCGAAGGATCCGTTTTGCCCATGAAGATGGCAATCTTGCACCGCGGGTCGCCCGCCCCGGACGTCCACCATTTTCGGCCATTGATGACGTAGTCGTTGCCGTCCCGAACGATACTCGCCTCAATGTTCGTCGCATCCGATGAGGCGACAGCGGGTTCGGTCATCGCGAAACACGACCGGATTTCGCCTGCCAGTAGCGGCTTGAGCCAACGTTCTTTCTGCTCCGGCGTGCCATACCGCGCGAGCACTTCCATATTGCCCGAGTCCGGTGCCGAGCAGTTGAACACTTCTGGCGCCATGACGCTGCGGCCCATCGTCTCGCAGAGGGGAGCGTACTCGAGGTTTGCGAGTCCGGCACCTTGTTCACTGTCCGGCAAGAACAAGTTCCATAGGCCGACGGCGCGAGCCTTCAGCTTGAGCTCTTCGACTATCCCCGTGGGCGACCATCGATTTTGCTCGATCTCGTCGTAGAAGCGCTTCTCATTCGGATAAATGTGTTCGTCCATGAAGGCCTGCAGTCGGCCTTGCAAGTCCTTCACTTTTTCGCTGAATTCAAAGTTCACTGGGGATTCTCATCTACCAGTGGAGCCGTGGACGCACTTCTCAAGGAATTGAGCGGCGCCCGCCTTGAAGTCTTCGGCTTGTCCATGAGGTCCAAAAGTAATAGGAGCCACTCCAGCGGCCACGTTTAAGAACGACTCCTTGCCTGGCACGGAGGTCATGATTATATATAATGGCGTCCCCGTTAGTCACTATCATGTATAAGCAACTGTCAAGTTGTCTTATCAGAGCTTCCACGTGCGCGATTGTTCCGCCGCATTCTGAGGACCCGAGATGAGCTTGGGCGTATTGAAAGCACTTCAAAGTTAGTCGGTATGAGAATGGAAGGCTGAATTAGCAAACCGCTGTACGCAAAGTCGATTCCTGAGTACAACCAGAAACAAAGAGCGGGCGTAGTTCAGTGGCAGAACAGACGCTTTCCAAGCTTCCTCTAGTAACCCTTAAGTCGCTGGGGCGGCGGCACTTATACACAACAAGCAGCCGGCGTGCGCCGGAAGGCCGGAAACTACCAGTCTCTCTTCGTGGCAGTCGCCTCGCTCTTCACGAACGTGGACTAGTTGAGTCGCCGCGAAAGAGCTACATCGAGAAGCACGAGTCCTTCGGCGAGATAACGAGGACTCCGCGGCTTTTTGAAATTTATTTCTCTTCCGGACATCACACAAACTCTGTTTGCGCAGTCATCAATCTCCAGTCACCGATGAAGAAGAGCTGCACCTAGGAACCAATCCCACCAACTCCTCGCCGTCGAATTCTCAATCCTCTGCCAAGACTCCAAAGCCATCAGTAAATCTTGCCGCCACCATACTGGACAACAGTCGCATGAAAACTCCCAGTCGTGTGTGGAAGGTTTGGCGATTAACCTTGAGAAGAGCGAAGGTTCCTTACTTTCGGCTCTACGATCTTCGTTCAACGTATGCCACGCGACTGAGTGCGGGGGCGTCGCGGACGAGTGGGTCACGCAACTGCTTCGTCAGAGCGACTCGATGGTTTTCAAAAAGTATTCGCAGATGAAGTTGCGAATGCAAAGAGAAGCACTCGATAAAATGAACCACCAAGCAAATGAAATGACCGTAGAGGTCACAACCGCTGTGCTGGAGCCCAAGAGTTTGTGCACAGTTCCTGCGCAGTCTTGACACTTTTTGTTACAAAACGACGGCAAAATGGCACTCAGGATGGTCACTGAAACCGGAAATCGTTTAGAATCAACATAGCGCCCGTAGCTCAGTTGGATAGAGCGTCTGCCTTCTAACAAAGAAGGCAAAACGACTAAATGCTTTGCTGAGCGTCGCTTGCAGGTTCTCTCTCCTGAAGTCTCGCCCCCAGTTGTACCGAAGTTATACCGAATTCACTACGTTGCCCCGGCCACGAGGAGTTCTGGGCGGAAGTGGGAGATTAAGACAATCTTGCCTTCAGGGCTCTTCCACAAACCCTCGAAGTGATGAGGACCCACGGGCCCTTCCCATTCAAAATAGACAATCACTTTTGCGTGCTTGCCGACCATGAAGACGCTTCGGGGGTCATCCATCACGAATCGGCCATCGGCTTCGTGACCGCTCTCACCGGAAACGGATCGCAAAGCTCGGAATTGAGAGCCGGAGACAGCGTTTGCCTGAGGAGAAGAGCCGGACGAATTTGGAGTTGGCCAATCGATTCATCACCACACAGTCTTGACTGCAGCAAAGCCAAATCCATTTGGCCATGTCCCTTGATGGTGAGGCTGGTTGTCGCTCGGCGGTCAACGAAGAAGGCAATGAAAATTCGCCAACGGTGGACGAGAGGGATTCGAACCCCGGCCTCCTCGTTGCGAACTTGGTAAATTCTAAGCTAAAATGTGGTGTTGGAATCACTTAGCCTTCGCGAAGGGGTCCTCAGTTGGCCTACGTGGCCTACGGCAGCATGCGGCCCCAGTGACGGAATGCCTACTGCACAATCAGAGTCAGATTGATCGTGCGTTTTCCTCCATCCGCTTGCCCGGTAACCACCAAGACGTAAGTGCCTGATGGAGTGCCCGGGTTACCACCTCCTGGGCCGCCCGCGCCAGATCCGCCTCCACAGCCAACGACGAGCATAACTGAACCGAAAATTACTGCTGCGAGGGACGCGCGCCCTTGGCGGCGAATCTTTTGGAGCAACGATCCAAGAAAGATGATGAAGGCCAGCGTCAAGATAGGCGGCAGCCCGGGCCGGCGGCCGTCAAACTGGATGGGCCCCGGAGGAGCAGAAGAGCCGGAGCGCGCAGTCGTAGAGACCTGGACCTGAAATGTTGGCGAACCCACATTCGTGATTCCAACTTGGCTGGGTGTCGTTGAACAGACCGCCTCCGGCGGAGCTCCGGAGCAACTTAGTAGAATGACTCCCTGGAATTGGTTTGGTTGGATTTGTAGATTATAGGAGGCAGTTTGGCCTGCCGGAATCGTGATCGACGTAGAACTTCCGTTGGCAGCGCCGATCGAGAAATCTACGCCCGATGCAGTGAGAGAAATTGTTTGAGGCGAGTCGGCGGCGTTGTCTGTCAATTGCAGGCTGCCACTAGCGTTGCCGACCGAAGAAGCTGAGAAGGTGACGTTCAAGATACAAGATGCGTTGACGGCGAGGCTTGCCCCACAATTGTTCGTCTCTGAGAAACTGCCGCTGGAACTTTGATTCGTGAGGGCTACAACATTTTGGATACTGAGGGCCGCGCTGCCCGTATTTTGCAGTGTGATCTGGGAACCAGTGCCAGTTGCTCCAACGAGGAGTGATGGCAAATTCAATTGCGACTGGCTCAAGACAGCGGTGGGAATAGCCAAAAGTTGCAATTGAGCAGTGGCAGTGTGACTCACCGTTTCACTGGTACCGGTAAGCGTGAAAGTATAGTTTCCTGGCGGAGCTTGGTTGAGAGTGATTTGTAGAGTCCCGCTGCTGCCCGGAAAAGCGAAGCTTGGCTGACAGCTCGCGCCAGCCGGAAGGTTCGAACAACTAAGGTTCACCTGAGCGCGGTAATTGAATAGTGATCCGATTGTGTACGTGAAATTTGCGACGCCATTGGATGGCACGGCCAGAGTCGCCGGAGAAAGGCTGAGAGTAAAATCGCCGATACTAAGAATTCCCGTCGGAAAGAAGGTTTCCACGCCATCAGTGATTTGAACGCGGAAGGGATAGGAACCTGGGGCTATGCTGGGGTTGGTGGAAATGGAGATTGCGACTGAGCCGTGGGACCCTGGGGGCACCAAAAAGGAGGGTTCTTGAAACTGGCATGTTACTGTTGCAGGCAGGTCGAGACAGCCAACCGCTAAAAATGTGGCTGTAGCCTCTCCTAGTGAGCTAACGATAACGCCCATCTCGGTAGTGATGGAACCGGGCGCAATGGAAGTCGACGGGGACGGTGACACCGAAGCCTGGAAGCCGGATGGAACCGTAGCCGCCGTGACGAAATTGTAAGCGATTTCTGTTTCTGTGCCGGATTGCACTGTGATGGAAAAGACCTTCTGAAGGTTGAAACTGCTCCCAATCATGAACGGAACATCAACTGAGGGTTGTCCAGCTGGAATCGTGGCGCCGGCAGCAATCTGGACGGCAGGGTCGCTGGCAGTAAGTTGAAATACGGTGTCTGATGGAGATACGGCGTTTAATTGAATGTGCAGGGCATCCTGCAAATTGAGGACCGGTTTCTCATCCATTTCGATCTGGAAGGATGGAGCGGGTGCGGTTGGCCGAATGTGATAGGAAGCACTGTAATCGTCTTCATTTAAGAATACCGTGCTGCTATTTCCTAATAAGTTTCGTACGGCGAGGACCGGAATGTCTCTTTCACCCAACGGGAATGCATCAGCGGTTGAAGTGAATGTGCCGTCGCCGTTCCCCATCATGAACTGTACGTACCGGCGAGAAGTGGCAAATTCCGTTTGAAAGACCGCGAGGTCGGGATTGCCATCGCCGTTGAAGTCACCGACAAGTTGCCCGAACAGCCCCGTGGAGCTCGATTTGAATTGGCTAGTGAAGAACTCTGCTTGGTTTCCCAAGTACGGAGTGTATGTGGTTGGACCGCTGAAACTCCCGTCAGGTCTGCCAAGGTAGATACTAATCGTTGTGCGTTGGTTGGTCGCATAGGCACCTCCGTCCAACTGGATGATGTCCAGCAGGCCGTCGTGATTGAGGTCGGCGACGGTCATTTCCTGAACGTTTTGCAGGATTGCTGTTGGAGGTTGAAAGGTACCGTCGCCATTGCCCAAAAACTCAAGGATTTCGCCAGACTGAGGAAACCAAACCAATAGATCAAGCTTTCCATCCCTGTTGGCGTCTTCCACAAAGACCGGCGCTGGGGAAATAGGACTGCTGAGAGACGAAGGGTTGGCGACAGGTCCTGTGAGTGTTTGTGAGGATTGGCGAAAAGTACCGTCGCCATTGCCCAGATACATTAGGATGCTGAAGGTGTTGCCCTGCGAGCCGTTTTGCGCCACCGAGAGAAAGTCCAAGTTGCCGTCGTGGTTGAAGTCCCCGACTCCTATACCCGAGATAATCGTGCCGAAGCTCTGAGTCGGCGTAGGAATTATGGACACAGAACCAAACTGGGCGTTGCCGATATTGCTGGCAAAGGCGAAGGCTGGCTGGGAATTGTTTGAGGCATTTGAGATTGCCGCTAGGAAATCCAGTTTGCCGGTTTTCCGAAAATCGGCAAGGATAAAGTCGCCGATAAGATCAAAGGAATCGAAGAGGTTTGTGCGGACCGCTGATGCAAAGTTGCCGTTGCCTTGGTTCAACAGAACCGCGACCAGACAGGGGACGCCAGACTGGAAGCCCCCAACAGGGACTTGGATTTGAACTATGTCTGGTAGGCCATCACCGTTGACATCGGCCAGAACAAATTCAGTCTCCGCGGGGTTGGCGGTGTCAGTCTTTCCGCCATCCAACTTGCCCGCATAACCTCCTAGAGGTTCTCCAAATCCTCCCGCGCCATCATTTTGATAGACGGTGGCGGAATCCGTATTCTGATTGGCGGTTAGAATTTCGGGGCGCCCGTTATTCTTCAAGTCAGCCACAACGACAGAAAACATTCCTGGATCACCAGCATAAACCTTCAATGACCCGAAGTGCCCCGTTCCATCATTAAGCCGAACGCCGACAAGGTTCCCGGCCATAGCTCCTGTGCCAAGGCCGGGTTGAAAGGGAAACCCACCCGTAATCAAATCGGGGTGGCCATCGCCATTCAGATCCGCAACTGCCATACCAAAGACTGGGTCGCCCATTCCATAGGTCTGATAATTAGATGTGTTATCGAAATGGCCTCGACAGTCGCCGGGGTACACATGGACGACAGAGGCATTATCGCCAACGAGACCGTCGGGACACCCGTCACCGTTAACGTCGGCCAGCATTCCATTGTCAACAAAAAAACCACCAGCTGCTGCACCAGCCTCAAGGATCTGGCCTGCCGTGAAACTGCCGTCCCCCTTGCCGATATAGATCTGAGACGTGCCTCCCGCCGTATCGAATCCCGTTGCCAGTATGTCTAGGATACCGTCCGCGTTGACGTCTGCCACCGAAACAGCATCAGCGCTTTGATTGTTGAGGCCGTTTCCGTTCAGAGTAGGAATCGGCGCGCCAAAGCGGCCCGTTCCATCACCGAGCATGACAACAAATGGACCTGCCGTAAGTGAGGCAGAAACGCCGACAATAAGATCAAGCTTGCCGTCCTTGTTTACATCCGCAATGGCCACCGATAAGGGGGCAAAGGGTAGTGCGGGAAGCTCAATTTCAGCGCCAAAAGTCCCGTCACCTTTTCCCAGTAGGATCCCAACGGTCGAGGTATCCGCTTCAACGACAACCAAGTCAAGCTTGCCGTCGCCGTTTAAATCTGCCCCAGCGAGAGCGATAGGAGAGGTTCCAATGGTATGTATGATTACGGGCAATTGCGAGGTTCCGTCACCGTTCCCAAGGTAAATAAAGAGAGAATTGTCTCCGCCGTTCGCCACGACCCAATCGGTCTTTCCATCACCATTAAAGTCACCCTGCACGATTGCACTGGGGAGTCTCCCGGCAGGCAATGACGGTCGCAAACTGATGCCGGGAAGACTCACGGAAGACTGCGCTGCTTGGAAGGTCAATAGCGCTTGCCCAATATCATTGCGGTGCTGCACGCGGATAGGCAGGACACCAGGGCTAATCCGAGATGCCCCTTTCGAAGTCCAGCGCGGCTTTTCGAAACCAGCCAGGACTTCAGGCCCTCCCCGCTGAGCCAGTTTCCACCCCCGAAAGCGCGGAGGTGGTGTGGGGTGTGTCGATTTTGGGTACTGCGAGTCACCTTTCGATGGGATTGCTCCCATGCTGTGTGCTAACTGAGTGCGATAGGAATCCTGGCCATGGAGGTTACCTGAGAAGGAAAAGAGCCCGAAAAAAAGCAGTGCGAATTTCGCGAAGCAAAATATGTTACGGGGGGGAAATCGATTCGAGGGGTGAAGCAAGGGCCGACTCCCTATTGCTCATACGAGGACACTCTACAGCTATCCGATGAAAGAAAGACTATCCGGCCCAGGGATGTCTGTCAACTTTGCTCGCCTGACAGTTGTGCTACGCAAAAATTCCGTACAGATTTGAAGTCTGACCGATCCAAGCGAAAAACCATCCGCTCGACCTTCTTATATGCATCGCCGGCTGACAGGACCGGTCGTAAGTGTCGGATTCGAGCTCGTGGTAGAGATGAACTTGGTGCAGGTAGGAACCAACGAGTTCTTCCCCCAACTCGTTCGTCTCGTTGCCAGCGAGAGGCACAGCCCCGGAGATGTGTTGAGCAGCTGCATCTGCAGGGTAGACAGGTTCCACTTTCTTGATGAGTTTTGCGGGAACGAGACAACCCGGCAAGATAAATCGACATTTCGCGATGGACCGCTGGTTCGACATTCTGGAAGGCGAACCTCCACGAATGGTGGACGCCCCCATTCTCCATCACTATACCGATGCCACTGCATAGCTTCGGTCAGCCATTCATTGTTTCTTTTTGCGAAGACGGGGACTTGTTGAGCCAATGGCGTGCTTATGGCGGCATGAGCGGATTTTCGTTGGCTTTCAGTCCTCTCGTTGAGCACCAGACGGTTAAGCTTGCCTGTAGGAATGGCTTCAGGACGATGGTCAAAAGGGTCATTTATGACCCTGACAAGCAACGAGCGCGGCTGCGCTTCCTTTTGAACCATCTGATCAAGTTAGTCAGCGGATTTTCATTCTCGACGACTTCTCCGCAAGGAGGTGCTATGCACGTGGAATTATCCCTCCTGCTAATCCTGGAGATGACCGATTGGGCTTGTACCGTGAAGCACAGAGCTTTTTCAGAGGAAAAGGAATGGCGGATCATTACCTATCCGAAGGGTGCGACTTTGGTTGGAGTAAAACCCGCGGACTACGAAGGGGTTTCAGTCCGCCCAACAGCAAGGCTCCTGCTTCCCTATATGATTTTGGAGCCTTCATCGCAGAAACGGCTGCCGCTGCTTGAAATCCGATCCGGACCGAGCCAATTTCAAGAACAGTCGTCGAGAGCGATGAACATCCTATTGCGAAAACATGGGTATAAGAACCTCCCAGTTACTTTGTCACGAGTCCCGGTGCGAGTTTGAAGTCCCACAGGCCTTTCAACTGGCACCCGACGAAATGTCTGGAAAGATCTTGCATAGTAACTGAAGTCCGACTGTATGGCGCCTGGCCGCAACGCGGCGCAGTCCGATGAACAATAGGCATTCCTTGCTCTAATACTTCGTGCGTACGTACACCCCAAACCGTCCGTAACATGGAGAGCCCTGACGATTCTTGTGAGGATTCAGAGAGCCATCCATGCTTTTCTTGTTGAATGTCTTTCCGCAAACGGTGCATCGATAGACGTAGGTTGGGCCTTGATGTCTGGTTCTCGCTGCACGCCGCATGCTTGGCACGCGCGGCATCGCGGTTGAAGGCGGAACAGTAAGCGGACCCGTAGAAGTCAGTTCAACCGCGTAACGCGGGCTGAACACTTGCGAAGTTACCGTCGCCCCTTGCATTCGGTCCACGCGATAGGAACGATGCTCCCCTGAATCGCTACGGATTGCGTGCAGCACAAAATACCCCTCAGCTGTCTGCCGAAGTGAATACGGCTCTATGCGGCGCACGCTGCCGTCATACCTGAGATCGACGCATAGATGATTCGCCGCGGCGAAGCGGATGATTTCTAGAGTCGAACGGGAGGGGAGCGGAACGCCCATCGGCAGCACTCGCGAGCGGATGGCGATCTCGCCCGCGCCGTGCTGGATCAAAGCGCGTTCCGGAACTGGAGCCCTGCTCGTAATCCAGCTAAAGATCTCGGGCAGCGCATCCCAGAAGTCGCTGAGCGGCGGTAGCACGGGGAGTTGGTGTGACAGCATGTCCGACCACATCCCCTCAAGAGCTTCGCGATTAGGAATGAGCGACTGGAACGTAGGGACCGGGATTGCCTTGTATTCGCATTTCTGCCGGAGCACGTCCCAAAGCACCGTGGCCGTTGGCCGGCTGTCCGTGTGCCGGAAGAGGTTCACGACGTCGTAAAGATCGCGGGGCCGCGTGCGTTCACCGAGTGCGCGGAGTTTTTCTGCGAAGGCTTCCTCATAGGCGTAGCAATTGGCCCAGATTCCGCCTTCTGGGCGGTCGCTGTAAGGATGAAACACTTCGCGTCGCACAGAGGGAAGGACGAGCCTCTCGTCCGCCGTCAGGTCGAGTTTGATTTTCGGCCAGCCGCCTGAGGTTGGAGAAACCGGTCCCCGGTAAGCGATCTTGCCTTGGCAGTTGGGACGGCCGCGCGGGTTGTCGTAAATATCAAATTCGAGCTGATCAGCGGGAATATTGAGACCGGATTGGCCCGTTGCCCAGGAGACGACTTCCTCGAACACTCGCCG
>Ga0307479_10006943_pt1 | contig 10422 bp, 8 predicted proteins | sample atmos_gasesECM4C_FD_203743 | JGI IMG/M metagenome (GOLD analysis project Ga0307479, IMG submission 203743) | Hardwood forest soil microbial communities from Morgan-Monroe State Forest, Indiana, United States - atmos_gasesECM4C_515 | ecosystem: Environmental > Terrestrial > Soil > Temperate...
GTTGTTGCGCCGCGCCACGTCCGAGAGGGCGGCATTCAGCGTCTCGTCCGTGACCTTGACACCGTCGTGCTGGGCGCGCTGCAGCTGGATCTCCTGCACCACGAGCCGCTCGAGCACCTGCTGGCGCAGCACGTTCTGCGCCGGCAGGTCGAGCTTCTGCTGCCGCAGCCGCTCGCTCACCGCCTCGACCTGCTGGTCGAGGTCGCTGTTGAGCACCACCCCGTCGTTGACGATCGCGGCGACGCGATCGAGCAGCACGCCGCGGGTGTCGAGCTCGCGGGTCTGCGCCGCGGCAGGTCCGCACACGGTAAGCGCCGCCACGCCCACGGCAACGAGGGTGAGGGCCGTCATGATCCGCCGCATCGCTTCGGTTCCTTAAGGTTCAGGAAGGGCCCTCAGGGGGCCTTGATTTTCTGTGCACCCGTGTCCGCGGGAGTGTAGCCGCGGATCTCCTCGCTGAGCGAGGTATCCGACGCCGATCCGACACCGGCCAGTCCCGCGAGTTCCAGCTGCAGCCAGATTCCGGTATCCCGGGAGCCGGTGAAGCTCGAGACGTAGCGCCGGGCGCCGAGTCGCAGCCGCCAGCAGCACGCACGGTACTCGAAGCCGGCGAATCGCTCCAGTTCTTCGTGGTTGCGCAGGTCGAAGACCTCGCGTGCGAACACCGCCCAGGAGCGGTGGATCGGCCAGGCGGCCGAGCCGTCGACCTGGTCGAAGCCCCGGCTGTCGCAGCCGGTCGGGAAACCCGGCTGGATCGGCGCCGTCGGGTCGCACGGCAGCTGCACTCCCTGGACGAACTCCGGCACCTGCACGAAGCGCTCGTAACGGTAGCCCAGGTTGATCACCGAGTCGGGGGCCGGCTTGTACTGAAGATTCAGCTGGGTGCGCTCGCTGCGCTGGTTGTCGGGATCCCACTGGACGGCGGCGTCCGCGTTCCAGTCGGCGAAGGCGGTCAGGGCGAGCTGCGCGACGAAATCCGAATGCGGCGCGGCGAGCGGTGTCTCGCCGGGCAGCGTCACGCGCGGGGTCGTGAAGTAATAGCTCTGTCCGATGGTCGCGGTGAGGAACTGCTTGCCGGTCTGCGCGTCGAGCAGCCGGCTGGTGAGCCCGGCGGTCAGCTGCCTGGCATCGCTCACGCGGTCGGCGCCCACGTAGCGGTTGGTCCGAAACAGCTCGACCGCGTTCAGGTCCGGGAGCCCGGTATCGAATACCGGCAGCGCGCTCTGGTCGCGGTACGGGACGTAGAGATACTGAATGCGCGGCTCGAGCGTCAGGGTACGCTCGCCGTGCGCGCCCGATTCGCGCTCGAACACCAGTCCGGAGTCGACGCTGCCGAGCGGCAGGTTGCGCGACAGCGAAGTCGGCGTCCCCGGGAGCGTGTCCGTGAGCTGATAGAAGGTCGCGCGCCAGGCGATTCGCGGCCGGAAGAAATAGCCCGGCCCGGCGAGCACCAGCGACAGCGCCGGCGTCAGGTCCTCGCGCCAGCCGGCCGGCAGCGGCGGCAGCGGCAGCGGCGGCAGCGGCGCCGGCTGCGCCAGCGAAGCGAGGCTCGGCGCGTGCTGGAAGTCGACGATCTCCGACTCGAAGCCGTAGTGCACCACCCCCCACAAGGTGTAATCGCTGTCGGCCGCGAGCCGCGGCACGCGCGCATAAGGGCGTTCGTCGACCAGCACCGTCGTATCGATCGTCTGGTACTGCTGCGCCTGGCCATCCACGCTCCAGTGCGCGTCGCGGTAGGAGAGGGTGGCGCTGCGGTTGAGGAACGAGGTGCTGGTGCCGGCCGGGCTCTGGGAGAAATTCTGGAAGTAGAGCGAATCGCTCACCGTCTGTGCATCGACCGTGAGCCGCACGTCCGCCGGCAGCTCGGCGACGTCGTTGAGCTGCACGCGGCTGCGGCTGCCCTTGTACACGGTGTCGTTCGGCAGATAGTTCCACGCGAGCTCGCCGTGCTGATCCTGAGTGAGGAAACGCAGATCGCCCCCGAGGTCGGGCCCGCGCTTGGCGTACTCGACGGGCTGGAAGGTGAAGTCGGCGTTGGGCGCGATGTTCCAGTAGTACGGAACCGCGAGCTGGAAGCCGCTGCTCGAGGTGCTGCCGATGCTCGGGAAGAGGAAGCCGCTCTTGCGCTCGCTGCTGAGGGGGAACGACACCCACGGCAGATACACGATCGGCACGCCGAGGAAGTCGACGCTCGCATTGTGCCCCGTGCCGATCTGATCACGGGTGTCGAGCGTGATGCTGCTCGCCTTGAGCTGCCACGCCTCGGCCGACACCGGGCAGGTGGTGAAGGTGACCCTCCTCAAGTGCAGCACGCCGTCCGGAGTCAGCGCCAGGCTGGCGGCGGCGCCGCGGGCGCCGCGCTCGCGCAGGTCGAAGTGCGCGCCCTGGAACTCCGCTCCCGTGGCCGCCGAATAACTGCCACCGGTGCCGGTCACGTGCACCAGCGGGTCGCTGTACTCGATGCTGCCGGCGCTCCTGACCGACTGGTTGGGCTTGTCGATCTGCATCTCGCCGGCGCGCAACTCGACACCGCCCTGGCGCACCACGACGTTGCCCTTGAGCGACCCCTTGCCGTCGACGCTGACGTCGGCGGTGTCGGCCCTGATCTCGATCGTGCCGCTCGGCGCGCCGGCGGGTTTGCCGGCCTCGGCCGCCGCCGCCGCGGCGGCAGCGGGGGCTGCGCCCGATGGTGCGATCTGTGACGGGCAGGGCGGTTCCTCGGCCCGGGCGGCGGGCATGATGCCGCCGAGCGCGATGACGGCGAGGACGAATGTGCCCGGACGCATCATTAAGAGCGGCATTATAATGGCGCGCCGCAGCCACGCGGGCTGGCCGTAGTCCGCGCGCCCTATAGACCTGACACCCTGCATGGCCCATACCGACGCGCGACTTGCGCTGATCGAGGAGTGGTTGTCGCGCGAGCTGCGGCTGCCGGCGCCGCGTCTCGAGCCGGCCTCGAGCGATGCGAGCTTCCGGCGTTACTTTCGCGTCTTCACCGCCGGGGCGACCTACATCGTGATGGACGCGCCTCCGCAGCACGAGGACGTGCGCCCCTACCTGAGGGTCTCGCGGCTGCTCGAGTCGCTCGGCGTGCACGTGCCACACGTGCACGAGACCGATGCGCAGCGGGGACTGCTGCTGCTCGAGGACCTCGGCACGACGCTGTACCTCGAGCGGCTGAACGCCGGCGACGACCCCGAGCCGCTCTACCGCGACGCGCTCACGGCTCTCGCCGAGATCCAGGCGCGCGGCGGGGACGCGAGCCGCGAGCTTCCGCCCTACGACCACGCGGCGCTCGAGCGGGAGCTGGCGCTGATGCCCGAGTGGCTGCTCGGCCGGCATCTGGCGCTCGAGCCGCGCGGCGCAGAGGCGCAGCTGATCGCCGCCGCCTTCGCGTTCCTCATCCGCGAGGGGCTCGCGCAGCCCGAGGTGTTCGTGCATCGCGACTACCACTCGCGCAACCTCATGGTGGTGAGCGGGCGCAACCCCGGAGTGATCGATTTCCAGGATGCGCTGCGCGGGCCGGCCGGCTACGACCTGGTGTCGCTCCTCAAGGACTGTTATATCGCCTGGCCGCGCGCGCGTGTGGTCGGCTGGGTGGGCGGCTATCGCGCGCGGCTCGCCGCTGCCGGCGGCGCGGCGGGGGCGAGCGAGGCGGAGTTCCTGCGCTGGTTCGATCTGATCGGCGTGCAGCGGCACATCAAGGTGCTCGGCATCTTCTGCCGGCTGTGGTACCGCGACGGCAAGGCGGGCTACCTCGCGGATCTGCCGCGCGTGCTTGCCTACGTGCTCGAGACCTGCGCGCAGTACGCGGAGCTCGGATCCCTCGGTCGCTTTCTCGAGGAGCGGGTCGCGCCGGCGTTGCCGCGCGCCAATGCGCGCATTCTCGCGGCGCGGCCTGAAGGGGCAGTGCAGGCATGAAGGCCATGCTGCTCGCGGCCGGCCGGGGCGAGCGCATGCGCCCGATCACCGATTCGCTCCCCAAGCCCCTGGTGCCGGTCGCCGGCAAGCCGCTCATCGACTGGCATCTCGGCGCGCTCGCTCGTGCGGGTTTCCGCGAAGTCGTCGTCAATACCTCCTGGCTCGCCCCGCAGCTCCACGCGGCGCTCGGCGACGGCAGCGCCTGGGGCGTGTCGATCAGCTGGAGCGACGAGGGTCCGGTGCCGCTCGAGACCGGCGGCGGCATCCTGCGCGCGGTGCCGCTGCTCGGCCCCGGCCCCTTCCTGGTGGTGAACGCCGACATCTGGACCGACATCGATTTCGCCGCGCTGTCGCTCGAGGACGGCGCGCATGCGCACCTCGTGCTCGTGCCCAACCCGCCGCACAACGTACGCGGCGATTTCGGCCTCGACGGCGACCTCGTCGTGAGCCGCGATACCGACCGCTTCACCTATTCGGGTGTCGGCATGTTCCGGCGCGAGTTCTTCGCCGGCGCGAGCGGCGAGCGCTTTCCACTGCTGCCGCTCCTGAACCGCGCGATCGCTGCGCGGCACGTGCGCGGCGAGCTGCACCGCGGCGCCTGGAGCGATGTCGGAACCCCCGAGCGGCTCGCGGCGCTGGATGCGCGGCTGCGTGCGTTACAATGAACGCATGCCGCAGCTCAAAGGAATTCCGGTCGTAACGGCCGACGCCGCGGCTCCCCGCAGCGGCGAAAAATACGTTACGCCTCAGGGATTTACCGCCATCCGTGACGGCGTCAAGGCACGTGGGCCCTACCCGCCGGCGCCGCCTTCGAGAAAGCCCCCGTGGCTTCGGGCGCGCGCCCCCACGGGCAGTGGCTTTCAGGGCGTCAGAGCGCTCGTGCGCGAGCACCGCCTCGCCACGGTGTGCGAGGAGGCCAAGTGCCCCAACATCGGCGAGTGCTGGAACGCCGGCACTGCGACCCTGATGCTGATGGGCGCGGTGTGCACGCGCGCCTGCCGCTTCTGCTCGGTGGACACCGGCAACCCGCGCGGGTGGCTCGACCCCGAGGAGCCCGAGAACGCCGCCCGCACCGTCGAGCTCATGAAGCTCAGGTACGTCGTGCTGACCTCGGTCGACCGCGATGATCTCGCGGACGGCGGCGCCGCCCACTACGCCGCCTGTGTGCGCGCGATCCTCGAGCACAATCCCGCCACGGCGGTCGAGGCGCTGACGCCCGACTTCCGGGGCGTGCTCGCCGACGTCGCCACCGTGGTCGACTCCGGCATCGCGGTGTTCGCGCAGAACATCGAGACCGTGCGGCGCCTCACGCATCCGGTGCGCGATCCGCGCGCCGGCTACCAGCAGACACTCGACGTGCTCGCGCACGCCAAGCGCCATCGCCCCTCGGTCCTCACCAAGAGCAGCCTGATGCTCGGACTCGGCGAGAGCGACGAGGAGATCGCCGCGACGCTCAGCGATCTGCGCGCCGCGCAGGTCGACATCGTGACGCTCGGACAGTATCTGCGCCCGACGAGCAACCATCTGCCGGTCGAGCGCTTCGTCACGCCCGCAGAATTCGACCGCTACCGCGAGCTCGCGCTCGCGCTCGGCTTTCTCGAGTGTGTAGCGGGACCGCTGGTGCGCTCGAGCTACCGCGCCGAGCAGGCGCTCAAGCGCAACAACGCCGGTCTCGATAACCGGAGTCTCGCGCAGTGAGCGCCGCGGGCGCGCTCGCGGCCGCGGCCGCGCCGCTCCCCGCGGTGGCGGCCCGGCACGCCGTCCCGCCGGCGCTGACCCGCCGCCTGGGGCGTGTCGAGTACCTGCCGACCTGGCGCGCGATGCAGCGCTTCACCGAGGAGCGCACCGCCGCGACGCCCGATGAGCTCTGGCTCCTCGAGCATCCGCCGGTGTTCACGCTCGGTGCCAACGCGAGCCGTGCCCACCTCATCGCGCCCGGCGACATTCCGGTGGTGCAGATCGACCGCGGCGGACAGGTGACCTATCACGGTCCGGGTCAGCTGGTCGTCTATCCGCTCATCGACCTGAAGCGCTCAGGGCTCGGCATCCGCGACTTCGTCGCCGCGCTCGAGCGCGCCGTGATCGACCTGGCGGCCGAGTTCGGCGTCGCCGCCGAAGGCCGTCGCAGCGCCCCGGGCGTCTACGTCGCCGGCGAGAAGCTCGCGAGCGTCGGCGTGCGCGTGCGGCGCAACGGCAGCTATCACGGCCTCGCGCTCAACGTGGCGCTCGATCTCGAGCCCTTCTCGCGCATCAACCCCTGCGGCTACCAGGGCCTCAGGATGACGCAGCTCGCCGCGCTCGGCGGGCCGCGCTCGGTGTCGGAGTGCGCCGATGCGCTCGAGCCGCACCTGAGGCGCGCGCTCGGCCTGCCGGCGGCCGGCGGCTGACGGCGCGCCGCGCGCGCCGACGATGCGATGACACCGGGCGTTCGCCGCCTGCTGCTCACGGGGCTCGCGCTGCTCGCCGCCCTCGCGGCGCTCGCCGCCTGCGATGCCCGGCACCAGGGCACCGAGGAGCGCGTGACGCTCCTCAACGTGTCCTACGACCCGACCCGCGAGCTCTACCAGGACTTTAACGGCGCGTTCGCGCGCTACTGGCTCGCGAGGACCGGGCAGCGGGTACGCGTCGATCAGTCACACGGCGGCTCGGGCAAGCAGGCGCGCTCGGTCATCGATGGGCTGGCCGCGGACGTGGTGACGCTGGCGCTCGCGGCCGACATCGACGCCATCGCTATCCAGGGCAAGCTTCTGCCCATCAACTGGCAGAGCCGCCTGCCCGACAACAGCGCTCCCTATACTTCGACGATCGTGTTCCTGGTCCGCACCGGCAACCCGAAGGCCATCCACGACTGGGGCGATCTGCTGCGGCCCGGTCTCGCGGTCATCACGCCGAATCCCAAGACCTCGGGCGGCGCGCGCTGGAATTATCTGGCCGCGTGGGCCTGGGCGCTCGCGCAGCCGGGCGGGAGCGAGGCGAGCGCGCGCGAGTTCGTGCGGCGGCTGTACAAGAGCGTGCCGGTGCTCGACACCGGCGCGCGCGGCTCGGCCACGACCTTCGTGCAGCGCGGACTCGGCGACGTGCTGATCGCCTGGGAGAACGAGGCGCAGCTCGCGGTGCGGCAGCTCGGCGCCGACAAGCTCGAGATCGTCGTGCCGTCGGTGAGCATCCTCGCCGAGCCGCCGGTCACGGTAGTCGACAAAGTGGCGCTGCGCCACGGCACGCGCGAAATCGCGACGGCCTACCTCGAATTTCTCTACAGCAAGGAAGGCCAGGAGATCATCGCGCGGCACTTTTACCGGCCGCGGGACCCGGAGGTGGCGGCGCGCTACGCGGAGCGCTTTCCGCAGCTGAAGCTCGTCACCATCGCGGACTTCGGCGGCTGGGCCGCCGCGCAGCAGAAACACTTCAGCGACGGCGGCGTATTCGACCAGATCTACGCGCCCTGAGGGCTGCCCGGCGCGGCGGCCGGCTCGGGCTCCTCGCGCATCACCTGCACCTGGAGTCCCTCGACCGGAGCCGCGCTCACGATCACCGTGGGCCGCGCCGCGCCCGGCGCCGCGGTGAGATGCTCGAGCGCGCGCGCGCTGCCCTCGGCGCGCGCCTTGAGGATCGGACAGCGGAAATCACAGGGCCGGCGGCCGTCCTCGGGCTTCGGTTTCAGCACGTCACCGCAGAAGCGCCCGAGCGCCTCCTCGGCCGTCACGCCGAGGAGCCGCGCGGCCTGGCTGTTCAGGTAGCGGATGGAGCGCTCGCGGTCGACCGCATACACCCCCTCGACGATGCCGCCGAGCACTGCGCGTGCCTCCGCCTCGCGCTGACGCAACGTGCTGGTGAGGTCGATGAGGTTGCGGCGCATGTCCTCCATGGTGCGTGCCAGCGCGCCGACCTCGGCGGCGCCGCCCGCGGGAATCGAAGTGGAGAAGTCGCCCGAGCCGATGCGCATCGCCGCGGCAGTGAGCGCGCGCACCGGGCGTGCGACCAGCTCAGCGAGCAGCACTCCGGCGAGCACCGCGAGCGCCGCCAGAATGAGCGCAGTCACGAGCAGCTTGGCGTTCAGGGTGCGGACCGTGGAGTCGACCGCACTGGTCGGCAGCAGCGTCTCGATGAGGGCGATGGCCTCGCCGGTCGAGGCGAACACCGGCACGCTGGCGGCGTAGGTGTCCTGCGAGTCGATGCGCTGCACCGCCGAGTGGCCGTCCGCGAGCGCCGCGCTGTAGAGCGGGGTGAAGGCGTTGACCGCGCTGGCGGTATAGACGCGGTAATCGATGAGCTTCACCTCGACGCCCGTCAGGCGGGAGAGGGTCACGGCGAGATGCTCGTCGAGCCGCCGCACGGCGTACAGCCGCTGCTGCGCGCCGCCGCCGAGCGGCGCCCACCCACCCAGCACCGGCACCCGCTCGAGCGCCGGCAGCGCCATGAAGCTCGGTCCCTGCTCGCTACCCGCGGTGATGACCTGGCTCCAGTCGATCGCGGGGCCGGAGACCGCGATCGCGCTCTTGCCCGAGATGAGCGCGCAGGCATCGACGCCGGCCGCCTCGCACGAGCGGCGCAGCAGCGGCGGCAGCGCATCGCTCTGGCCCTCGGCGACCAGGCGCTGCAGCGTCGGCCGTTCGGCGAGCGCCCGCGCGCTCGCCAGCGCGTCCTCCGCCATGCGCCGCAGATCCTCACGCGCCGCGGTGGCGGCGAGCAGCACGCGGGCCTTGCCCTGGGCATCGGCCAGCTCGTGCAGCTCGCGGCTCGCGGACCAGGTGATGCCGCCGCTGACCAGCAGCACCAGCGTCACGTGGATCGCGATCAGCCACCGGCCGAGGCTGGTGCGTGCCGGATCGGGCCACCAGGAGTTCACCAGCTGCACCATGCGCGCGAGCATCGCCTTACCGCCGCTGGTAGCCGGTGCGCTCGACCAGGGTCTTCACGATGAGCGTGAGCCCGGCGAGGAGCGTGAGAAGCGAAGCCACCGCGAATGCGCCCACGAAGTTGTATTCGTTGTAGAGGATCTCGATGTCGAGCGGCATGGTGTTGGTGAGCCCGCGGATGTGGCCCGAGACCACCGATACCGCGCCGAACTCGCCCATGGCGCGCGCGTTGCACAGGATCAGCCCGTAGAGCAGGCCCCAGCGGATCTTCGGCAGCGTCACCTTGAAGAAGGTCATCCAGCCGCCGGCGCCGAGCGTGATGGCGGCCTCCTCCTCGTCGTTGCCGAGCTGCTGCATCAGCGGGATCAGCTCGCGCGCGACGTAGGGAAAAGTGACGAACATGGTGGCGAGCATGATGCCGGGGAAGGCGAAGATGATGCTGAGGTCGTGCTCCTGCAGCCAGGCGCCGAACCAGCCGTTGAGGCCGAACAGCAGCACGAACACCATGCCGGAGATCACCGGCGAGATCGCCAGCGGCAGATCGATGAGCGTGATCAGCACGCTCTTGCCGCTGAACTCGAACTTGGCGATGGCCCAGGCGGCCGCCAGACCGAAGACCGTGTTGACCGGCACCACCACCGCGGCGTTGATCAGCGTGAGGCGGATGGCCGCCAGCGTGTCGGGGTCGGCGAAGCTCGTGAGATAGACCTCGAAGCCGCGCGCCAGCGCCATCGCGAATACCGTCGCGACCGGGGCGATCAGCAGCGCAGCGAGAAAGGTGAGCGACACAGCGATGAACAGCCACCGCACCAGCGCGCCCATCCAGGTGTTGTGCCCCGGGCGCACCGCCGTGTCCGCCGGGGCGGCGCCGGGCTCGGCGGCTGGCAGCACGGTCGCCATCAGTGCGCCGCCTGCACGTGGCGCCGCCGGCCCCAGGCCTGCAGCAGGTTGATGGCGAGGAGCACCACGAACGACATCAGCAGCATCACCACGCCGAGCGCCGCCGCGCCGCGGTAGTCGAACTGCTCGAGATGGATGACGATGAGGAGCGGGGTGATCTCGGTCTTCATCGGCAGATTCCCCGCGATGAAGATCACCGAGCCGTACTCGCCCACGGCGCGCGCGAAGGCGAGGGTGAAGCCGGTGAGGAGCGAGGGCAGCACCGTCGGCAGGATGATGCGGCGGAAGGCGTAGAAGCGCGTGGCGCCGAGCGTCTCGGCCGCGTCCTCGAGGTCGCGCTGTACCTCGAGCAGCGCCGGCTGCAGCGCGCGCACCGCGAACGGCATGCTGATGAGCGTCAGGGCGAGCGTGACGCCGAGCCAGGTATAGGCGACCTTGATGCCCAGCGGATCGAGGTAGCGCCCGATCCAGCCGTGCTGCGAGAACACGGTGGTGAGCGCGATGCCGGAGACCGCCGTGGGCAGCGCGAACGGCAGGTCGATGAGCGCATCGACGATCTTGCGGCCGGGAAACTCGTAGCGCACCAGCGTCCAGGCGAGCACGAAGCCGAACACCACGTTGATGGTGGCCGCGAGCGCCGAGGCGCCAAACGACAGGCGGTAGGAGCCGAGCGCGCGCGGGCTCGTCACCACGGCGACGAACTCGCTCCAGTGCATCGAGGCCGCCGCCAGCACCAGGGCCGCGA
>Ga0307479_10006944_pt1 | contig 10422 bp, 9 predicted proteins | sample atmos_gasesECM4C_FD_203743 | JGI IMG/M metagenome (GOLD analysis project Ga0307479, IMG submission 203743) | Hardwood forest soil microbial communities from Morgan-Monroe State Forest, Indiana, United States - atmos_gasesECM4C_515 | ecosystem: Environmental > Terrestrial > Soil > Temperate...
TGAGATCGAGAGCAGGTTGGGCTTGGCGGCATTGGATATCTATGGACTTTCAGAAGCTTATGGGGCCGGGCGTTGGCCAGGAGTTCGCGGCTACCCGCGACGGTCCGACGATTTGGGAGGACCATTTTCTCCCCGAGGTAATCGATCCAGCGAGCGGTACGGTATTGCCGGATGGCCAGCTTGGAGAGCTCGTTCTGACCTCCCTGAGCAAGGAGGCCATGCCGGTTATCCGTTATCGCACGCGCGACCTCACTCGGCTGCTGCCGGGGACCGCCTCCAACATGCGGCGCATCGAGCGCATTCGAGCCCGCAGCGACGACATGCTGATTATCCGTGGCGTAAAAGTGTTCCCGACACAAATCGAGGAAGCACCGACAGCGGACCCGCTTCTGGCGCCAAACTATCTGATCGAAGTCGATCGACCCGACCGCCTCGACACGGTCCGAGTGAAGGTCGAGGCCCGCACTCCCTTACTGACCGAAGAGCGGGTTCGCGCTGAGCGGCGGGCTGAGCAAGCGATCAAGGCGAGGGTCGGCGTGACAACCACCGTAGAGGTCATGGCACGGGGCGCTATTGCCAGCTCGCAAGGCAAAGTCGTCCGCGCGATCGATCGCCGCCGGAAGGAGTAGTCGTGGAATCCGCGCTAAATTCCCTCGTCGCCGCCGGACTGCCGGCATCATCCGTGTCGAGCTGGAGCGCAATCCAACCGCATGTGACGGATGACTTTGGCTGTGACCTCGATCAATACATTTCTTATTGGGAGCAGACTTACAGGCTATTATCGGCGCTTCCAGTCAAGTCCTCCCGATCCGACGTCGAAAGGGCCGCTGCTCAGACACTCTTGACCGCGGGTCGGGAGTCTCGTGAGGCGTTTCTCAACGCCTATACCCGTCAACTATACAACAGCCTCACTGCGCAACGCTCCCGTTTTGTCCGGGTCGACCGGCTCGTGGCGGCCGCAGCCGCGGCTTTTCCTGGCCTCGTGCCGTCCGAAGCGCAGCTCGCCGCGGAATCGAAGCTGAAGCAGGGGGACAAGGATGGGCTCGAGATCGACCAAGGCATTTTTCTTTCGCACGTCCTCGCCGAGCGAGACTTGGGCACCCATCTGTGTCACGCGATGCTGCTGCCCCGCGCCGAAAGCGCGGATCTCGCCGCACAGTTTCAGGCTTCCGGCAGCCTCGATCTTGGCGCGGCCCGCATTGAACGCAGGGGAGAAGCTGTCCTTCTCACCACGGCAAACCCGCGTGTTCTAAATGCCGAAGACGACACAACCACCGACAGCATGGAACTGGCGGTCGATGTCGCGACGCTCGATCGGGCCAGCGGCGTTGCCGTCATGCGCGGTGATTTGGCGCATAAAGCTAAATACTCGGGCAAGCGGATCTTTGGCGCTGGCATAAACCTCACGCGCCTCTATTACGGCAAGATCCCGTTCTTGTGGTTCATCACGCGCGAATTGGGCTACCTGCACAAGCTGCTGCGTGGTATCGCGTCTGAGGACACAGTGCCGGATGACTTGCATGGGGGCGGCTTTGAAAAGCTTTGGATCGCGGCGGTGGATACGTTCGCGATCGGTGGACATTGTCAGATCTTGCTCTGCATGGACTATATCCTGGCTTCGGCCGGCGCCAAGCTGACACTGCCCGCCCGGAAAGAGGGCATCATTCCGGGGCTGGCAAACCTTCGACTCCCTCGCTTTACGGGGCTGCGCATTGCCCGCCAAGCAATCCAACATGGACTGGAGCTTTTCTGCGAAAGCGCCGAGGGCCGGCTGGTTTGCGACAAAATCGTTGCAGCGAACGAAATGGATCTGGCCATCGATCGAATTTGTGAAGATGTCCTGAGCTCCGGACGTACTGCCCTGATCGCCAATCGCCGTGCGCTCCGTATAGGGCTCGAGCCGCTCGATACATTTCGACAGTATTGTTCGGTCTATGCTCGCGAACAGGCGTACTGCTGTTTCAGCACCGAGCTGATCTCCAATCTCGAACGGAACTGGAATGCCCGAAGCCGCGAAACCGCCTGATGTGGTTGAACGACGAGGAGGAAGACAATGAGCGGTTTGCTTGAGACACCCGAAGTGCAAAGTCTGCTGAACAAGGTCAGCGGTCTCGGCACCGAGATCGGCAACGCGCGCTTGAAGCGCATTGTCCACCGCGTCGTGTCGGACCTGTTCAAGACGATCGAGGAGTTCGACGTCCAGCCGGACGAATTCTGGGCCGCGATGAGTTACCTGACCGAGCTCGGCCAGGCAAACGAGGTCGGCCTGCTGGTGCCCGGCCTCGGCCTCGAGAGCTTCCTCGACCTCCGCACCGACGCGGCCGAGCGCAAGGCCGGCCTCGAAGGAGGCACGCCGCGCACGATCGAGGGTCCGCTCTACATCGCCGGAGCGCCGCTCGCGAAGGGTGAAGCACAGCTCGACGACGGCAGCGAGGAGGGCGAGGTGCTGTTCATGGACGGCCAGGTGCGCGATGTAAACGGCGGGCCGGTGGCTGGCGCCGTCGTCGACGTCTGGCACGCCAACCCGCACGGCGGCTATTCCTTCTTCGACCCGTCGCAGCCGAAATACAATCTCCGCCGCCGCATCGAGACCGATGCCGCGGGCCGCTACCGCTTTCGCTCGATCCTGCCTGCGGGATATGCCTGCCCACCGCAGGGTCCGACGCAAAAGCTGCTCGACCAGCTCGGCCGGCACGGACGGCGCCCGGCTCACATCCACTTCTTCGTCACGGCACCCGGCTATCGGAAGCTGACGACGCAGATCAACATCGATGGTGACGAATACCTGCACGACGACTTCGCGTTCGCCACGCGCGATGGCCTGATCCCTGAAGTGCGCCGCTCCGCCGACCCGGCGGAAGTGCGGGCGCGCGGGCTGAATGCGCCGTTCGCCGAGATCACCTTCGACTTCGTCCTGCATCGTGAGCGCGCCGACGCGCCGAACACCGTGGTGACGCGCGCGCACGCCGAAGCGGTCTGACACGGGCCGGCGCTACTTATGCAGCGCGATCTCGCGATCTCCTCGATCAGTACCACCATCGTGGACGTGCCGACGGTGCGGCCGCACGAGCTCTCCTCGCTCTCCGTTACGGCGCAGAGTTACGTGATTGTCGAGCTGCGCTTGGCGAACGGCGCCGACGGCATCGGCGAGGCCGCAACATTGGGCGGCCCGCGCTGGGGTGAGGAGAGCGTCGAGAGCATCAAGGCGACGATCGACGCCTATCTCGCACCCGCGTTGCTGGGCGCTCCGGCTGACCGGTTCGAGGCGGCCCGCGCCCGCATGGACGCAGCCGCGAAGCGCAACAATGCCGCCAAGGCCGCGATCGAGAGCGCACTGTTCGACGCGGTCGGCAAGACGCTCGGCGTGCCCGCCGTACAGCTCCTCGGCGGCGCGGTCCGCGACAGCATACCGGTGCTGTGGACGCTCGCATCCGGCGATCCTGCCCAGGAGATCGAAGAGGCGGAGAACAAGCTCGCCGCGCGCCTGCACGACGCGTTCAAGGTCAAGATCGGCGCCCGGTCCCCGGAGGTCGACCTCGCCCGGCTGCGCCGCCTCGCCGGCGCGCTCGCCGGCCGCGCCAGCCTGATTGTGGACGCCAACCAGGCCTGGGACGAGACGACGGCGTTGCGTTGCCTGCCAGTGTTGACCGAGCTCGGCGTAAGGCTGGTGGAGCAGCCGCTGCCGGCCTGGGACCTTGCGGGCATGGCACGGCTGCGCGCTCGCTCGACCGTGCCGCTGATGGCCGATGAGAGCGTCTTCTCGGCGCACGACATGCTCGACGTCGTGCGCGCCGGGGCGGCCGACGTCGTCTCGCTCAAGCTCGTCAAGCACGGCGGGCTGCTCGCCACGCGCGATGTCGCGGCGGTAGCCGAGGCCGCCGGGATCGGCCTCTATGGCGGCTGCCTGCTGGAGAGCTCGATCGGCGCCGCCGCACACCTGCAAGTCTTCGCCGGACTGCGCGAGCTCGGCTGGGGCTGCGAGCATTTCGGCCCGCAGATCCTCGTCGACGATCTGGTCGAGGAGCCGCTGCGCTTTGCGGATTTCCGGATCCACCTGCCCACCGGGCCTGGCCTCGGCGTCGGCCTCGATCAGGACAAGTTGCGCCGGTATGCGCGGCAGTGAAGGGCACCCGGCCGGCCTTGTGCGGAAACTCGCGGGGCGACTTTTCTGCGCCGCCAAATTCTGTTGTTTTCGATGTACCGGTTTCGTTGTTACCCATTGTCGATTACGTTGATCGGGTGGTGCAAACTGGTTGATCCGCCGACCCGTCGATGTGCTCCTAAGAGATTGAAATATCGCCATCTTCGGCACCGTCGGCGGTACTCTCCGGTCGTGCAGCCACGATTTTCGTTGTATTTGGTCACCGGAGGCCCCAGGCGGGCCGTCACATTTCGCATCAAGAGCCCGCGGCAAGGTGCTACACTTTCGCCGAGGAAGCGAAGTGTCCTTACCTGAACGAAGAAAGGGAAAAGCGATGGCATATGACCTGCTGATCAAGAACGGGCGCATCGTCGACGGCTCGGGGATGCCGTCGTTTCACGGCGATGTCGCGGTCAAGGACGGCAAGATCGTCGAGCTGGGCAAGCTAAGCGGCCCGGCGAAACGCACGATCGACGCCGAAGGGCGGGTCGTCGCACCGGGGTTCGTCGACAATCACTGCCATTACGACGCGCAGGTCACCTGGGACCCGCTGTGCTCGTTCTCGCCCGACCATGGCTGCACCACGGTTATGTTCGGGAACTGCTCGCTGGCGTTGGCTCCGGTCCGCCCCGGCACCGAGAAGCGGGTCGCCGAGTTCCTCTCCTATGTCGAAGCGATCCCGATGGAGGTGCTGAACACCGTCGAGGTCGACTGGGAGACGATCCCGCAATACATGGACCGGCTCGACCAGCACCTCGGGGTCAATGTCGGCAATTTGATCGGCCATTCGGCGGTGCGCTACTACGTGATGCGCGACGACTGCCAGAAGCGGACGGCGACCGACGACGAGATCAGGGCGATGCAGGATGTCGTGCGCGACGGCATCAAGGCCGGCGCGCTCGGGCTCTCAGTGTCGCGCAACAAGGGGCATTACGACCCGCAAGGTGTCCACATCCCGGCCTTGTGGGCCGACGAGAAGGAGATCTTCGCGCTCGGCGACGTGCTGCGCGAGATGGGCACCGGGATCATCCAGTCGGGCGGCGGCCGCGCGGCTGAGCTGAAGGACGGGTTGATGGCCCGTCTGTCGGAGGCGACCGGCCGCACCGTCATCTACAACAATCTGGGGCAGACGGTTCGCGAGCCCGATTTATGGAAAAAGCACATGGCGCGCGTCGAGGAGACTTCGAAGGCCGGAATTCGCGCCTACCCGCTGTGCAGCCCGAACCGCACGACGCAGAGCTTCACGATGCGCAACTGCCAGACCTTCCGCGGCGCGCCGACCTGGCACCCGATCCTGCTGTCGTCGGACGAAGAAAAACTGCGGGCCTACGCCGATCCGGCGATCCGGCAGAAGCTGCACGACGAGGTCGTCGAGTTCAAGGTCGAGGTCCCGGCTGCCGGGTACTCCCGTAAGTGGTACGACTACATGTGGGTTGAGACCCCGGCGCTCGAAAAGAACCAGAGCCTCAAAGGCAAGACGATCCACCAGATCGCCAAGGACCAAGGCAAGGGGATCATCGATGCGTTCCTCGATCTCGTGGTCGAGGAAAATTTGGACACCGGCTTCATGATGGCCGAGAACAACGTCGACGACGAGGCGATGGCCAAGATCCTGACCTATCCGAATGCCATCGTCGGGCTGTCGGACGGCGGCGCGCATGTCCAATTCCACGGCGGCTACGGCTACAGCACGCGGCTCCTCAGTGAATGGGTGCGCGAGAAGCAGGTCATGACGATCGAACAGGCGGTGCGCCGGCTGACCTTCGACTCGGCCTCGGCACTCGGCCTCTACGACCGCGGGCTATTGCGTCCGGGCATGGCGGCCGACATCGTGATCTTCGATCCCGACACCGTTCGTCCGCTTCCCGAAAGCATCGTGCACGACTTCCCGGCGGGCGGCTGGCGCGTGAAGGAGCCTGCGGCCGGCATCATGGCGACGATCGTCAACGGCCAAGTCTTGATGGAGAACGGCAAGCACACCGGCGCATTGCCCGGCCGGGTGCTGCGCAACACCTACTACCACGCCAACCACGCCTAGGCTCCCGTCCGAACGGCCGGAAAGACCGCCCGCAACGAAAGTTGCGGGCGGTCGTCGTTTCAGGGCGCAACGCCTATATCTCGTGGCATGGATTTTGAGCTCTCGGACGAGCAGCGGGCGTTCCAGGAGACGGCACGGGCGTTTGCCCGCGAGGAGTGGCTGCCGCATGCCGCGGGGTGGGACGCGCGCGCCGAATTTCCGATAGAGGCGTTGCGCCGGGCAGCCGCACTCGGCTTTGCCGGCATCTATGTCGGCGAGGAATTCGGCGGCAGCGGGCTCGGCCGGGTCGACGCGACGATCATCTTCGAGGAGCTCGCCGCGGCCTGCGTCTCGACCGCCGCCTATCTCTCGGTCCACAACATGGCGGCGTGGATGATCGACCGCTTCGGCACGCACGAGCAGCGCGCGCGGTTTTTGCCTGAGCTGATGAGCATGGCGCATCTCGCGAGCTATTGCCTGACCGAGCCGGGCAGCGGCTCGGATGCGGCGGCGCTCGCCACCCGTGCGGTGCGCGACGGCGCCGATTACGTGCTGAACGGTACCAAGGCCTTTATCTCGGGCGGTGGGGTCAGCGACGTCTATGTGACGATGGTGCGAACGGGCGGAGCCGGGCCGAAGGGTATCTCCTGCCTCGTCGTCGAAAAGGATGCGCCAGGCCTGTCGTTCGGCAAGCCGGAGAAAAAGCTCGGCTGGAACACGCAGCCCACGGCGATGGTGATTTTCGAAGATTGCCGCGTGCCGGTCGCCAACCGGCTCGGCGCCGAGGGCGACGGCTTCAGGATCGCCATGATGGGGCTCGACGGCGGGCGCCTCAATATCTCGGCTTGCTCGCTCGGCGGTGCCCGCGCCTGCCTCGAGGCGGCGCGCGACCATTTGCTCGAACGCCGTCAGTTCGGCCGGCCTCTCGCGGATTTTCAGGCATTGCAGTTCAAGCTCGCCGATATGGCGACCGAGCTCGACGCAGCGCGCCTGATGGTACGGCGCGGCGCCGCGTGCCTCGATCGCTCCGATGCACAAGCGACGATGCATTGCGCGATGGCCAAGCGCTTTGCGACCGATGCCGGGTTCCGCATCTGCAACGAGGCGCTGCAGCTCTTCGGCGGCTACGGTTACCTCAAGGATTTTCCGATCGAGCGCTATCTGCGCGATGTGCGCGTCCACCAAATCCTCGAAGGCACCAACGAGATCATGCGGGTGATCATTGCCCGCCGCCTTCTCGGCTCGTGATTCGATGAGCGGGACCGACGAGATTCTCCTCGGCCGCGACGGCGGCCTTGCCATCCTTACCATCAACCGACCGAAGGCGCTCAATGCGCTGACCCTCGACAACTACCGCCGTTTTGCTCCGGCGTTACGCGCCTGGGCCCGGGACCCATCGGTTCATGTCGTGGTGGTTCGGGGCGCCGGTGAGCGCGCCTTTTGCGCCGGCGGTGACGTGCGGGCGGTCTACGAGGCCGGGCGCGGGATCGGCGGCAATCGCGATCTGCCGGCCGTCTTCTTTCGCGAAGAGTACGAGCTGATCCGTTGCATTCACCGCTTTCCCAAGCCCTACATCGCGGTCATGGACGGGATCACGATGGGCGGCGGCGTGGGGATTTCCGTCAACGGCGCCTATCGCATCGCCACCGAGCGGACACTTTTCGCAATGCCGGAAACCGCGATCGGTCTGTTTCCCGATGTCGGGGCGACACGCTTTCTGAACCGCTCTCCGGGAGAGATCGGTCGCTATCTCGGTCTGACCGGTGCCCGATTGAATGCCGCAGATTCGCTCTATTGTGGCTTTGCCACCCAATTCGTGCCGCATGAACGGGTCGAGGAGATGATTGCCGCGCTCGGCCGGATCGCCTGGGAAACGCCGAGCGAGCATGGCCAGATCGATGCGGCGCTCGCCCGCTTTGCGGTGGATCCCGGGCCCGCACCGCTCGCGGCATTGCGACCGGCGATCGATCGTTGTTTCGCCGGCGATTCGGTCGAGGAGATCCTGGACGCCCTGGCGGTCGAGGCGGGAGCAGGCGGCGCGCATGCCCGGTGGGCGGCGCAGACACGGGCGGGGCTGCTGACAAAATCACCAACCAGTCTCAAGGTCACGCTGCGCCAACTCATGATCGGCCGCGATTATGATCTCGAAGCCGCACTCGCCCTTGAATATCGGCTGACCCAGCATGTGATGGCGGCGCACGACTTTTACGAAGGGGTGCGGGCGATGCTGATCGACAAGGACCAGACGCCGCGCTGGCACCCGCCCACGCTCGCCGAAGTAAGCGACAGCGCGGTCGATGCTTATTTCGTGCCGATCGGCGACCGCGAGCTTCGGGTCTCCCGAGGCTGCTGAAAAAAAGGATAGCACGAGATGGCGGCGATCGGCTTTATCGGTCTCGGCAATATGGGCGCGCCGATGGCGGCCAATCTCGTCAAGGCCGGGCACGAAGTGAGCGGCTTCGATATTGCGGCGGGCAGAGCCGAGGCGCTGGCGGCGAAGGGCGGCCGAGCCGCGGCGACGGCGGCCGACGCCGCGGCAGCAGGCGATATCGTGATCACGATGCTGCCCGCCGGTGCCGATGTGCGCTCGGCCTATCTCGGGGATGCAGGGGTGCTCGCGCATGCCCGCAAAGAGGCCCTGTTGATCGACTGCTCGACGATCGATGTCGAGACCGCCCGCGCCGTTGCCGCCGCCGCCGCAGCTGCCCGGTTCGACATGCTCGACGCACCGGTCTCGGGCGGCGTGATCGGAGCCGAGACAGCGAGCTTGACCTTTATGGTCGGAGGCGATAGCGCGGCGTTTGAGCGCGGCCGGCCGCTGTTGGCAGCCATGGGACGGACGATCGTTCATGCCGGTCCTGCCGGCAACGGCCAGGCGGCAAAGATCTGCAACAACATGATCCTCGGGGTCTCTATGATCGCGGTATGCGAGGCCTTCTCGCTCGCTGAGCGGCTCGGGCTCGCGGCTCAGACATTGTTCGACATCAGCGCCAAATCCTCCGGCCAATGCTGGGCGCTGACTAGCTATTGCCCGGTGCCCGGGCCGGTTCCGGCCTCGCCGGCCAATCGCGATTATGTAGCGGGCTTCACCGCCGCGATGATGCTGAAGGATCTGCGACTGGCACAGCAGGCAGCCGGGGCGAGTGCCACAGCTACGCCGCTTGGTGCGGCGGCCGCCAACCTCTACCAGCTGTTCGTGGACGAGGGCATGGGCGGGCTCGATTTTTCAGGGGTCTATCGCTTCATCCGCAAGCCCGAGGTTAAAATTTGAAACGATAAATTTACCAACCGGCGTTAATCTGTCCCTGATTGCCGCCAAACGAGGTTCGGATGACCAACGCGTATCTCGAAGTAATTTCGCTTATCGAGCGCCTACACCGCAACTTCCTGGAGGTCGTGAAGCTCGAGCTCGAAGGGCTCGGGATCCACGACATCAACAACGTCCAGGGGCTGATGTTGTTCAACATCGGAGACGCGGAGATGACCGTCGGCGAACTGACGCTGCGCGGCTGCTATCTCGGCTCGAACGTCTCCTACAACGTCAAGAAGATGGTCGAAAACGGCTATCTCGTTCAGGAGCGCTCGCTGCACGACCGCCGTTCGATCCGCGTTCACCTGACCGGAAAAGGGACGATCTTGCGCGACCGGGTGAGCGTGATGCTTCATCGCCATCTAGAAATGCTGTCGCAGGCCGGTCTCAATATGGATGATCTTAAGGCCGTCGGCGTGACGCTTCGCCGGCTCGAGCGGTTCTGGATCCGCGCCGGCGACCTCGTGCAGCGGCCGCCGCAATTTGCCGCTTGATTTTTTGGTGACGCCGGGGCTGGGGTTGCGATTCTGCGCGCCCCACAGATAACGAGGGGGAGCGGTATGTCACCTCATCTTGTTTCCCTGGGGCCTGGATTGAGCGTCACCGGCCGGCTCGACCGCCCGGATATCGAGGCGCTCGCCCGCGCGGGCGTGCGCACGATCGTCAACAACCGTCCGGATGGCGAGGACCAGGGACAGCTCCCGGCTGCGGAGGCACGCCGCATCGCCGAGGCGCACGGGCTCGCCTACCATCACATCCCGATCACAGCTGCAACCTTGTCGCGCGCCGATGTCGACGCATTTGCCGCGACCTTGCGCGATGCGCCGGCACCGGTCGTAGCACACTGCCGCAGCGGAACACGATCGGCTCTCTTATGGGCGCTGAGCCGCATGCGCGAGGGCGCCGACCCGTTTGCCCTCGTCGCTGAAGCCGCCCGCCACGGCATCGACATCG
>Ga0307479_10006946_pt1 | contig 10420 bp, 13 predicted proteins | sample atmos_gasesECM4C_FD_203743 | JGI IMG/M metagenome (GOLD analysis project Ga0307479, IMG submission 203743) | Hardwood forest soil microbial communities from Morgan-Monroe State Forest, Indiana, United States - atmos_gasesECM4C_515 | ecosystem: Environmental > Terrestrial > Soil > Temperate...
TCAAGGGTCAGGAAAAACGTCTGCGGGACGTTGTGGAAACAATTCCGGCGATGAGTTTCACCGCGCTGTCTGACGGCTCCACCACATTTGTGAACAAGCGCTGGAGTGAATACAGCGGGCTTTCTGTCGAGAAGACTTCAGGCTCAGGTTGGCAACGTGCGATCCATCCTGAAGATTCTGTGCGCCATTCCGAGAAGTGGCGCATCTCTGTTGCGACCGGACAGCTTTTCGAAGACGAGGCGCGGTTCCGTCGCGCCGCTGACGGGCAATATCGCTGGTTTCTGGTGCGTGGTGTCCCATTTCGGGACCAGCATGGAAAGATTGTTAAATGGTACGGCACCCTCACCGACATTGAAGATCGCAAACGTGCAGAACAAGAGCGCGAGAGACTGCGTCAGCTCGAGGACGATCTGGCACACATCAATCGAGTAACCATGTTGGGGGAAATGGCCGCGTCGCTGGCGCACGAAATCAAACAGCCCATTGCCGCCGCCATCACCAGCGCCAACAGCTGCATTGAATGGTTAGCACACGAACCGCCCAATCTTGATCGGGCCCGCACGTCAGCAGCCAGAATCGATAAGTATGGGAATCGTGCGGCTGAAATCATCGACCGTATACGGTCGTTGTATAAGAAGTCTCCTTCACAACGTGAACTGGTCGACGTGAACCAAGTCATCCACGAAATGCTCACGCTGCTGAAAGGTGAGGCCGATCGATACTCGGTTGCCATGCGCGCGGAACTTGCCGCCGAAATGCCCAAAATCATGGCAGACCGTGTGCAGCTGCAGCAGGTGTTCATGAACCTCATGCTCAACGCGATCGAAGCCATGGAGGACTCAGGCGGAGAATTGATGGTGAAGTCGCACCTGCAGGACAGTCAACTCCAGTTCTCGGTCAGTGACACGGGCGGGGGGCTGCCCGCGGAGAAGATGGAACAGATCTTTTCTGCCTTCTTCACCACCAAGCCGCAGGGCAGCGGTATGGGGTTGGCCATCAGCCGCTCCATTGTGGAGTCGCATGGCGGCCGGCTGTGGGCCAGTGCCAACGATGGACGAGGAGCTACATTTCACTTCACCTTGCCGACTCATGTAACCGAGACATCGAGTCAGGTCAATCTTGATACGACCACCGTTCAACGCCTCGAAAAACCTAGCCCGTTGTTCTAGCCCGTTATCCTTGATATCCTTGCGCTTCCTTAAAGGGGTTTCGCAGCCTTCCACTTCCTTGTAAGTTACTGCAAGCACTGTTCCTTTCCCCCTGAAAAGGCTGGCGTCGGCGGTTCAACTCCGTCCCTGGCCACCACATTTCAAAGGGTCCAGCCCGGAGACATGGGTTACAGAATGTACCGGCTACATGGGTAACACTTTTGGGCCGAAGGGATTTTCCAGCGGTTCTAACACGCGAGTCTCCAGATCGAAGTATCCCAGATCATAATCCATAAAGCTCACCAGCCAGATATCGTCATGAACTCCTTTAATGCCGGCCGCCTGGCCGGCAAAGACCTGGCTGAAGTTGATCTTTTTGTTGCCCAGACAGATGCGGCCGCACCGGGTGACCACGATGGTCTTATCGTGAAGAGGATAGTCGATGTCGGGCAATCCCTGATGGGGGCGGGTGGAGGGTTGATAGACCTCGGACGGGCACTTCATGGCCAGGGCTTCGTGAGGACGTTGATGGTTGAAGACGTCGATAAAGTCGTCGAAGCGGGCCTGCTGCTGCAGGAAGTTGGCGGCGGCCGGCTTGATGGCTTCTTTCTTCAAGGTGAGATGCATGCGCTCGTGGCGACCGTTTTGCTGGGGATGGCCAGGGCGGATGGGTTCGATGCCGATACCCAAGCGGAGCCACCAGACGGCGAGCTTGTTCAGGTTGAACAGGGCATGGGCGGAAGCGAAGGGCACGCCGTTGTCGCTGCGGATATTGGCGGGCAGACCGCGTTACGGACCCTGAGTTCCCTGGTACGGCACGGCCAGGTGGAACAGGAAGGGACGAGAGGGAATCGGAAGGAATCAAACGATGCAGTATGCGGGGCGGTAGTTCAGCGGTTAGAACGCCTGTCACGCAGGAGGCCGCGGGTTCGAGTCTCGTTGCTCCCGCCAATTCTCCCTAAGCTCTTTCGCTGTCAAAAGGTGTCCCCGCGGATTAGTTCCCCGCTTCCGCCATCTGAGTAACGCAATGGATGAAGTATGGCGGTTGGGACCTCAGCGCTCTCGCCGAGTATCGATCGGAAGGGTGTTATCGGCGAGATCCGAGTTCAAAAACGGCTGTTCCTTTTCATCTCACCACTTCCGATGAACTCCCACGCATGTTCTCCGTCAACTTGCCTGATCGAGTGTCCGAGGTTGGGCCTCGCCGGTCGCCCGCTCACCTCGTGGCGACACGGCCGGCCAGTCTCCTCTCCATGCATCGGGTTCCTTGGCGTTCAGGTACCTGATGCGTACCGGCATGGCCGCAAGCCGGTCAGAAAGGCGAGCCTCATCGCGAATCGGCCACCAGTCGTACAGAAAGATCTCAAGAGGGCGCCACATGGAAACCCAGCCGCCGATCGTAAAGCTTTCCCGTATGATCTCCCCGATACGGCTGCCCTTCATTAAACCAGCTAAAAAATCGCCTAGGGCAATCGCCGATGCTAGGGTAACGAGACCAATTGCAAGGCTAGTCCGGCCCACTCTGAGTAATTCGCGCAGACGCCGTCGATATGCCTGAGCGCGTTGACTGAAGAACTCGTGAATCGCGTCGCGAAGCACAGCAGCCTCATCCGGTAACCCAGCCTCGCGGTCAAGATCAACGACCAGAGCCAGGGTTACGTCACGGGGCAGGTCCTTGGCCCAACCCACAATGAACTCCTCAGCTTTGGGGTCCAGATCCTTGTCGCGAAACGGAGAAGGGTCGATGGCATTGAATAACTGCTTCAATTCGCCTACATGTACTTCGATGACAGAGCACTTGGGAGGAAGCGCGTCGCCAGCAGAGGGTTTGTCATGGGTCCCGAAGGGGCTTGTCATCGGCCTAGAATACGCCATGCGACAGGACAGTTGTGAGCTGTTTCCGGACATTCGGAGCAACGCGGGTTCCCAGGAGTTCGATCGACCGTAACATCTTCTGGTGTGGAAGGGCCGAGACGCCCATCTGAAAGGTGATTCGAGAAAGACCTCCGAGAACCTCGTTCACGTAAAGTATCTTCTCCGCCACCTTTTCAGCATCTCCGATAATCAGGGCGCCGGTGGGTCCGCGCAGAGCGTCAAATTGTGCCCGAGTTGCGGGAGGCCAGCCCCGTTCCTTCCCGATCTCTGTGAAAGTGTGCGCGTATCCCGGATAGAAATCGTCGGCAGCCTCCTGCGTGGTGTCTCCCAAAAAGCCTATTGCGTGAAGTCCAACGATGAGTTTCTCGGCCGAGTGGCCGGCGCGGCGCCCAGCCTCTCGGTAAAGGTCGATTAGGGGCCGAAATCGCTTGGGTTCGCCGCCAATAATGGCGACCATCAGGGGAAGTCCGAGTGTGCCGGCGCGAACGAATGATTCTGGAGTGCCACCGACGCCGACCCAAATAGGCAGTGGATTCTGGAGTGGACGCGGATAGACCGCCTGTCCGGTGAGAGGAGCGCGGTGCCTGCCCGTCCAGCGAACATGAGTGTTCTCGCGAACCTTGAGGAGAAGATCCAGCTTCTCTGAGAAAAGTGAGTCATAATCGTCCAGATCGAAACCGAAGAGCGGAAAAGCCTCGATTGACGAACCTCGTCCTGCAACAATTTCAGCACGCCCATGGGAGATCAGGTCCAGAGTGGCGAATTCCTGAAAGATTCGGACGGGGTCGGCGGCGCTGAGAACGGTTACCGCACTTGTGAGCCGAATGTTCTTGGTGCGCGTAGCGGCCGCACCCAGGATCACAGGCGGAGCTGAATCCACAAACTCGCTGCGGTGGTGTTCCCCGATGCCAAAGACATCGAGGCCAACCTGGTCGGCCAGGACAATCTCATCCAGCAGATTGTCCATGCGCTGGAGAGCGCTCACGGTCAGACCCGTAGCCGGGTCAGAGATCACTGCTCCGAAGCTGTCGACACCGATCTGCATCTTGGTAACTCCTGACATTTGTGGCCGCGCCCGTTCGATCCCCAAGCGGGGACTGTGTGGAGGTGCTCCTCAGTGAGCTCTTAACGTTTTCAGTGCTCCGCCCCAAGCAATCACCTCGTCCGCCATTAGGTGCACAGCCTTGTCGTGCTGTTCGTGCGGCTTAAAGGTCGTGAAATTCTCGAAGTCTGTCCACATCGAGAGCGCCACCTGCGCGCGCACGTCCGCAATCTTGATTTCGCCCATCACGAGTCTCAAGTTCTCCACCGCTCGGACACCTCCTGCACCACCGTATCCGACAAATCCCGCCGCTTTGTTATTCCATTCGTGATAAAGAAAATCGATTGCGTTCTTCAATGCTGCCGAGGTCGCATGGTTGTATTCGGGGGTTACGAAAATGTAGGCGTCGAGTGAGGCAATTTTCTCGCTCCAGCTCTTTGTGTGGGCTTTGCCGTACTGATGCATGATGGGGGGTACAGGTTCATCGAGGAGTGGCAGTTTGTAGTCCTCGATATCGACAATTTCAAACTCCGCGTCGTCGCGGCTTTTCAGAAGGTCGAGCACCCACTTTGCGACAGCCGCAGCCTTCCGTCCCGGTCGCGTACTGCCGACGATGATTCCAACCTTTATCATTTGCTCTTTCTCCCTTCCGGTTCGGTCCTCATGTGACCGATGCTTACTCACTCAGCGATCATGATCATTTTTCTGGCTTGTTCTCTGGTGCGATTGGCCGTCACTTCCTGGGAGCTGAGCTGTTCAGCTGCCAGCAGCCCGAGCTGCTTAATGGATCCATAGAGTTGTTCCTTCTCCTTCTGAGACAGGGCAGACATGAGCGCCTCAAGGTCCTTTGCATGCCGCTCGAAGCACGATAGCGCCAGGCTCTTTCCTTCGGCAGTCAGGTGAACGACGCGCGCACGTCGATCAGTTGGGCTCGACTTGCGAACAACCAACCCTAGTTTCTCGAGGCGGTCGACCGCAGCGGTCATTGAACCACTGGCCAGGCGCACTTTATCCTGAATCTCAGAGATGGTGAGCGGGCCCTTGTGTAAGAGAGCTTCGAGCGCGACGAAATCCGTGAGGCATAGCCCCGTGTTGGCAATACTCTGCTCCGCCAGCAGGCTTAGAGCTCGATGAGCCTTTGCAATCACCAGCCAGAGCCGAGGTGCTGTGATGACACCACTCTTCTTCATCCTGTGCGCCCGATCAGGCGGCTTGGGGCCGCGCTTTGGCCCGGATACCGCTGAAACCGTACCCACCGAGCGCCTTCTGGGCGCCGTGCGCGAAAAACACCAGTCCCAGCACCAACCGAAGAAACGTTACGGCAGCGTCGTTGTCCGTGACTATCAGTTTGCGAATCATGTAGCAGGCTACATTGCCCGATCCGGGCAAACAGCAAATAAGATGACGTACCCTTATATAAGGATTCTTTTTGTCGAGGCAACGGCGGGGGCAGCTGCGACACCAGGGCCGATTAAGGCGTGAGATCAACTCGCCATTCGCGTCATATCGGCCAGATCATGGTTCGGCACGGTGAACCCTGTCGCAGAGGCAGGCATCCAAGGATGGCGCGGCCGCGCGCACGGTCTGAAAGCGTGCTGGTCGACCACGACAATGTCTTCGAGTGGCCTTGCATTGGGGACCTTCGCGATCTATTGGTGCAAGCCACACATGCCAAGTGAATGCGATCAAAGGATCGTTGGACAGATTCCATATCTCGCGGCGGTTGCGATTGATCTGACAGGGTTCTTGATCTACGCCAAAATCGCCAAACGTCGACCAACTAGCAGTTCAAGCTCGGAACTGCGGCGCTGAACCGACGCCGGTTTTTCTGGGCCGGATGACAAAGGCAACGACATTTTGTCGAAGCTTTCTTCCGCTTCGCTACACCAGATCAAGTATATCGACGAATCGACAGTTCACATGTCGAACCCTGTGTCGAGGCGCTTGACAGACAGCATAGTCAAGTTTCGGCTTCAGATGCGCAACCTGCTCTCACTCAAACGTTTCAGAGCAATTCCGCCAAGGGCACAACTTTGGCACCTCAGATGCCAGTAGCGAATATAAGACGCGATTTTATTCGATCGTTGTAGAGATTTTGGCCAGTCGGTCTGCAACTGTTGCCTCATTGTGTTCCCTTAGGAGCCGGTGAGCCGCGTTCGGAGACCCGCGACTTCGGGCCAACCCCATTTGAGACGGAGGGACATGCACATGCTGGAAAGGACGTTTGAGCTGTTGAGCGGTCTATGTTTGAGCGCCCTGACTTTGCTGATCGGTTTTTGTATCGTTGGCTCGATTGTTGCGGCCCTGAGAGCGGTCAGCCGGGGCAGCGGTACTGTGAGTGCGAAGTGGTAAAGAGGATCTTCGGTTTCGTGGGTGAAGTGAGTGTTTCGGGATGACCGCAACCGCGATATTCCTACAGATAATCTAAATCTCCGCGAAACCATCAAGGAATTGGCACAGCTGGACGGGGGGGTGTTGTGAGTCGCGAAGGCATCGTGCTTTCCGCGTGCCGCTATCTCGATGCCGTGGCCGCACAAGTGGAAGTGCCCTTGGGACTCGGCAGCCGTCACATCGCCGCCGCCAACATGAGCGCAGTTACCAAAGCGGTTGGAATTGTCGTCTCTGAGAGCTCGGTAGTGCGACTATTCTGTCATGGACAACTGGTCGGCGAGATCGTTCCAGAGCTTTGGATGACGGATCACGCCGCCCACCTGCGTGGTACCGTGAAGAGGGAACAAGTCGGCGAACTGGCGATTCTGACACCAAATCTGTGACCAGCCTCGATCGCGGAGTGAAGATGACGAACCACCGCTATACGGAACAAGTGCATGACATCTCTCCAGGAATTTAGAAGTCAATTACCAGGCCCGCAATCTTCAGCCGCTAGACTCTTCCCAAGTCGTGGCTCTTCTGACAAAGACTTCAAAGGCAGCGGAGGCGGGCCAGGTCAAAAGTCACCGTTTGATGGCACCGTACGCCAATCCGCAATGGCTGGGCTGAGAGATGGAGCGGTCTCTGGGCGGTTGGGTCTTGTGCTGTAGTGACCCTGTTTGATGTAGGCCGGCGGCGCGCAGTAAACGACCAGGCGAAGGCCAGCTATGACTCCTCGGTTTGCGTCCTATCGCGAAACGGTGCTGACCGCCTTTCAACAAGTGGAAGACAACCTGGCTGCTGTTCGTATTCTGGAGCAGGAAGCAGGAGTTCAGGCGACCGCGCTGGAGGCCGCGCAGCGATCTCTGAGCCTGTCAAATACACGCTACGAAGGCGGAGTCACCAGCTATCTCGAAGTCATCACCGCTCAGAATGCCGCCCCGGCCGACGAGGTTACAGCTGTCAACATTCTAGGCAGACGCATGGTGGACGCGGTGCTGTTGATTGAAGCTCTAGGTGGCGGGTGGGATAGCGCAGGCTTGCCACAACGCCCCGAGTGTTGCGGAGAGCTGGCGAGAGGTTCGAACTGATTTGTTATCCATTGTGGAGTTTGTGGCAGTGACGCCACCGTCCACGGAATTGACAGCTTAAGCCGCGAATTTCAAATTGCGTGTTTTCAAGTCGCACGCAATAAAGGAAATCGTACGGAAAGGGACGGCAAGAGACTTGTTCATCTTTGGATATGGACGATTTAGAGGAGGAATCGCAGTGAGCTTGAAACTCAAACTTGTTTTTGCACGCGCGATCGTCTGCCTGTTTCTATCGATCGGCTCGAATGTTTGCATGGAAGCTCAGGCTGCCCACTTTCATAATGCTCCAGCTTTCTCCGCTCAAGAAAAGAATCCTTACGCAGGGCAGCATGCCGCAATTGTGGAAGGAGCCAGGCTGTACGCGAGGAATTGTGGCTCGTGCCATGGAATTGGTGGGCGAGGAGCCGGGAAAATTCCAGCCTTGTCTCACGGCGCCCTGCAATCGGTTCCCGATGGAGAGGTGTTCTGGTTCATCACCACCGGATCGGTTGCCAATGGCATGCCCTCGTGGGCCCAATCATCCGAGCAGCAACGATGGCAGATCGTCACGTACGTGAAGGCGCTCAAATCCTCCACCGCGCCGAGAACAATTTCGCTCCCGTCGGGTTACAAGGCAGCTCCAACGAATGCTGCTGCCGCGCTAGAACCTTTTTCGGACCCCCGCTTTCAGCACCCAGGGACGATCCACAAGGTCAGCGTGCAGGATTTGCCAGCGCCATACTCCACAGAATCTGCAAACAACGGACCTCAGCTGGTGATCCGGCCGCCAGGGGCTTGGCCGAAGGCGACGGCCGGCTTTCATGTGCAGAGATACGCAACCGGCCTCGATAATCCGCGACGGATGCGCACAGCACCCAATGGCGACATCTTCCTCGCGGAAAGCAACAGCGGCATCATTAGAGTCTTCCGCGGAATCACGCCCGAGGGCAAGGCGGTCGAGACGCATGTTTTTGCCAAGGGGCTAAATGAACCCTGCGGCATAGCCTTCTACCCTCCGGGCAACGATCCTCAGTGGATTTATGTTGGGAATACGGATTCGGTTGTCAGGTTCCCGTATCAGAATGGTGACCTGGAGGCACGCGGAGCCGCGGAACATGTTGCCGATCCTCCTCATGGTGGGGGTCACTGGACCCGCGACAAAAAGTTCACGAGTGACGGCAAGAAGATGTTCGTCTCGGTGGGTTAAGCATCGAATGTAGATGATCCAGATACTACAGGAAAGGCGTATGTCGTCATGACAGGGAAGAACGGGATACGCCTTCCTCCCAAAGACGCTCTTGATCAAATTGGTGTCCCTGGCGTCGCAGTCCTCGCAGGTCGGTCCAAGTTGACGGAGTACGGGCACTCGCGGTGGATAGCCTCAATCGTTAGAGGCTGGCATCAGAAGAATCTGAAAGAATAAAATTGGAGGAGAAGCCATGAGCAAGAAAGAACTTTCTGCAAGTCAGGCCGGGCAGGTATTGCTTGGCAAAGAGATCTCGGTGAATCGTCTCGGCTTTGGGGCGATGCGCTTAACCGGTGAAGGCATCTGGGGGCCGCCGAAGGATCGGGCAGGCGCGCTAGCAGTCTTGCGTCGGGCCGTCGAGTTAGGTGTGCAGTTCATCGACACCGCGGATTCCTATGGACCCAACCTAAGTGAAGAACTGATCGCGGAAGCTTTGTTTCCGTATCCGGCCGGCGTTGTGATTGCGACCAAAGGGGGATGGAAACGCCCCGGACCCAATCAGTGGACCCACGATGCAACGCCGGCGCACCTTCGTGAGGCCGTTGAGGGTAGCCTGAAGAGATTGCGGCTGGAGCGTATCGACGTCTATCAGTTGCACACTCCGGATCCCGTCGTGTCCTTTGATCTATCGGTTGAGACCCTCGCACGACTGAGAGAGGAAGGCAAGATACGCAACGTCGCGCTTTCGAACGTCACGCAAGAACACATCGAACGGGCTCGCAAAATAGTCCCCATTGTCTCGGTGCAGAATCGCTACAGCTTCGCGGACCGTGAGTGGGACTATGTCGTGGATTATTGTGAGCGTAACCGAATCGTATTCATCCCTTGGTTTCCTTTGGGAGCAGGCAGGATCGCCGGTGAGATTCTTCACCAAATCGCGCAAGCGCACCACGCCAGCCCGACACAGGTGGCGCTTGCTTGGCTGCTATGGCGATCGCCAATAGTGTTGCCGATTCCGGGAACTTCATCGATCGAACACCTTGAGCAGAATGTTGGAGCCGCCACCCTGCGCTTAAGCGAAGACGAATGCGAGAAGTTATCCGGCGTTCCTGAACTCGCTGGATCGCGATAACGACAAGGAGGTGAGGATGGGGGGCGGCCCCGTGGTGTCGGCCGGTGACTATAACGTCGTGCCGACACCGCAGGACATCTACCCGACTCGATCGTTGGATACCAACGCGTTGATCGAGCCAGAAAGCTGCCAAGCTTTTGCGCGTTTGCTGGCTCAAGGCTGGACCGACGCGAATGCGTAGGCTACATCCGGACGAGCCCCTCTGGACACTATGGGATTACAAATATGAACGGTGGCCGAAGGACAAAGGCATGCGACTTCGATCACTTGCTGCTCTCACCGAAGGTGTCGGACCGGCTCCTGGACGGTCGCGTAGACCGATGGGCGCGTGGGCAGGAGAATGCCAACGACCTTCCGCCAACATGGATAATGCTCGATTTTTTGGACCAGAGCTTTCTAAGTCACGAATTCATTAATAGCAAGCCGCTAGGAGTAGGAGGTGCTCGGGTGCTCCAGGATGCCTGCCAAGACCCACCAAACGCATGGGCAATCGCCGCTAAGAACGACGAGCCATCTGCCTTTCGGGTCGGATGACGGGCATACAGGAAGAAATCCCGAGGTAAGAGTTGCCGACGATTCTTTCATGCATGCAAAATT
>Ga0307479_10006947_pt1 | contig 10419 bp, 8 predicted proteins | sample atmos_gasesECM4C_FD_203743 | JGI IMG/M metagenome (GOLD analysis project Ga0307479, IMG submission 203743) | Hardwood forest soil microbial communities from Morgan-Monroe State Forest, Indiana, United States - atmos_gasesECM4C_515 | ecosystem: Environmental > Terrestrial > Soil > Temperate...
CTGCCCGCAGCGGATAGCAAGATTGCCGATCTCGTCGAATCGAAACCGCAGCTGCCGCAGAGGGCGGTGCCGCTCCCTGTTGACGCGTCTGAAATATCCGGCCTCAGAAAAGATCAAAAAGGTTTGCTCGTGCTCAATGCCGTTCCTCCTCCACCTGACGTCACCGGCAAAATCCCGCTGGGAGAAGCGCGAGCACAGTTTGCCGTTTCTCCTGCGGAAGCCACAATTATTGCGGATCCGGCGGCCGGAACCGTGACCGGTGGACAGCCCTCCATGGCGGCGGGCAACGGCAGCCGAACCGACATTCCCAGCGGCGACACACTCGCGGAGATCGCTGCTGGGGGGGATGGAACCAATCATGGTCTGGCAGGATCGGGCACCGGCAGTGGTGGGCGCTACGGCAGCGGTCAAGGTAGTGGCTTGAATTCGGACAGCAGTGCCGGCGGCACCGGTCGAGGCACCAGCTCAGGCCCGGGGCTGGGAAGTGGCTCCGCAGCCGGCCGGGGGAGCGGCACCGGCGCCGCCAGCGCGCCTGGCGGGGGTGGTTTCCCAGGCGTCACGATTCAGGGAGGCCGGTACGGCAACGGCAATACCGGCAGCATGCTGTCCAAGACCGAACCTGGCCATCAAACCTCCTACAATATGACCATTGTTTCGACCGGCAGCAGCGGCGGCGGGCTCCCGGATCTCGGCGTCTTCCAGAATGAAAAGGTGTACACGGTCTACCTCGACATGCGCGCCAACGACGAGGATACTGCTCCTTCCTGGACGCTGCAGTATGCGGTGCTGCAGCCAGCGGCACGCGACCCAGCCGGCAGCGCGGGGCGAATCCAGGGAACGCCCACGCCGCCTTATGCCATGCTGAAGGAGGTTCCGGAGTTCAGTCCCGAATTGATGCGCAGGTGCGGGCACCACTTAATCATCGCATCGGGGATTATCGATGCCAGTGGGAAGCTCGAGCAAGTGTCGGTGAGGCAGAGCCCGGAAAGCCAGCTCGTCGACCCGCTGGTGGAGGCGTTGAAACATTGGATGTTCGAACCGGCCCAGATTGACGGTAGGCCGGTGGCTCTCAAAATCCTGCTGGGCATCCGCCTGGCAGTTTCTCGCTGAGCCTCCAGCAAACAGGCAAAACTATTATTCCACATGCCAAGTGTCTGCTCTATTTGTAAACTAATCGATCCATGAGTTCGTCTCCCTAATGCACGAGCAAGCCCAACCTCAGTGGCAAGTGGTATTGCGAAAACTCTTTCGTTCCCGGTGGACCTTCGCCACGTTGCAGGTTATGGATCTGCTGACGACACTGGCCGTATTCCGGGTGGGCGCGTTCGAAGCCAATCCGCTGGTCGCCCGGCTGACATTGCAGTTCGGACGCTTCGGCGGTGTGTTGGTAAGCAAGTTATTTGCCCTGGTAATTGCCCTGGGCGTGAAGCGACTGCTCTGGGTGGCGAACCTGTTTTATATCGGCATAGTCTGCTGGAATATCGTCGTTCTCATCATTCTGTCCCTAAAGCCGCGCTAGGCTTTAGATTCTTGTTTTTACAAAGCCAACGATTCAATTAACGCACAGGGATACCGGCTCACCTGCCTGACTCGTTCAATAGGACCGCCAAGCGCAACCCCGCCAGCGCGAGTCGCACATCGACAACCTCGATTTCCGCATCGTAGTAATCCTCTTCAACATCGTTATCGTAGTCGAGCCAAGCAGCCTGCGCATACTTGTGTAATTCGTTTGCCCAATCCTCAGGATTGCCACCTGCGGTCAGATCCCATTGAGCGATGAGTTGCTCAAGATGTGCAACGTATTGGTTTTGATTCATTCCTGTGTGTCCAATACTGATAACAGCATTGAAAACAGCACGCGAAGCAGGGTGAGTGGCTGAGACGATACAGTATCCGAAGGGCATTTTCGCTGCTGAAGTGTCGGAAAATGTTAACAAATGCTAAGGGTGCTCATCGACGGTGGCACTGTGCCCAAAATTGTGCCCAGTGGTCGCTTGGATGCGTTGAGTTCCAAGTTGGTGTGAAGTGCCGAAACCCGCATTTTTACTAGTGAATCTAAACGCATCCAAACTAAGCTAAAGTGTTGATTCTTCGTGAAACCAATCTTCGGGACCAGGGGGTCGGAGGTTCAAATCCTCTCTCCCCGACCAATCTTTTCAATCAGTTAACTCCCATTTTATCCTCATCTTGCGAGACCAGGGGGTCAGTCGTACAAACCCTCGCGTTCCGTAGCTTTGGAGCGAAGGGGCTCCAATTGCCCGTCCAAGTTGTGATTCTCCAATTTTTGCCGGCCGGCGCTGCATAGATTGGGTCGACTAATTTCCGGTTTCGACGTCATCTGTCATCTTGGCCATTGGCGGCGTGTTCACTCCCGTGCTCGCAAAACACTCGAAGTCGTTCTCGCTGATCGATTGCATCTCGGTTGGTGTCGACCGGATACAGCGCAATTTCGAGCCGATGCGAAGGCAGGTCGAGAGCTGGCAAGGGACCGAACTCACCGACGTCACGGCGAAAGTGGTCATCTACGAGGCATTCGTCGAAGGTAAGCTCGAAGCTCCAAAGCACCTTGCTCGCACCGTGCATGACCTCTACTTCGAGCCAACGTACGAGGAATTCCGGCCGCGAACCATCTGGAGTCTCTCGAACGCGTTTACATCCGCGTTCGAGGAACTCGAGCCAATCCCACAATTCAAGGCCACAGCTAAGCTGGGCGAGTTCCTTGAGGCGCGGTTCTCACAATCGTTCTAGCTTGTCGGGCGGTGTCGGCCGACCGCCCCCTTTTCCAGCAAGCATCGCGCGCAGGATCGAGGCTTCCCCCGAACTGACTTCCCAGAAGCCCGTTTCTGGCCAATCAATAGACGTGGCCATAAGCGCGTTTATCGTTACCTACCTAGCGAAGTCTTCCTCAACTCGCGTCGCCGACGATCCCCACTACTCTTTGTAGAAAAACATGCGACCAATCGTGACGATGAACATCACATATTGAGCAGAGAAATCATGTCCGCGACTAGCGTTCAATTCACGGTTGCCACGCACATCATGGCTGCTCTGGGTTACTACAACGGCGAGGAGATCTCCTCGGCGACCCTGGCGGACAGCGTGAACGCGGACCCCACTTTCGTTCGAAAGTCGCTCTCGAAGCTCTCGAAGGCGGGCTTGGTTGTGACACGACGCGGCAAGAGCGGGGCTAGCGTGCTTGCGCGTTCGCCGCGACAGATCACGCTGTTGGACATATACCGTGCCAGTGCGGCGCCACCGGCGTTTGCGATTCATTCGTATCCGGTGGACAAAAGATGTCCGGTAAGTCGGAACGTCAAGGAGTGCATGTCTAGGGTACTTTCTGAGACACAGAACAGCTTCGAGAAATCACTCGCAAAAATAAGCCTTGCAGATCTGGTTGGTCAGATCCGGGAAAAGATGCACTGATTTTTTTGATTTTAATTGTGCAAATAATAAGAACAATATATTGGGAGGACTAAGGGAATGGTGACGGGAACGGAACTGACGTCGGAGGAGCGGGCGGAGAACAATGCACGGCGAACCAAAGCACGAGTGTCGGCCAGGTTGTGGGTTGCCGCTGGCGTAGCGGGAATAGTCATTTTGGGTGCATGGCTCAAGTATTCCCCTGGCGCGAGCGGAAGTTCCGCCGCTGCTCCGCCTGCTGCACTTCCGCAAGTAGTGGTGAGCAAACCGCTGGTGCAGGACCTTGACACACGGCTGGGCTTCCTTGGTCAATTTTCGGCGGTCTCGCAGGTCGAGCTGCGCGCACAGGTGGGCGGCACACTCACTGGAATATTTTTCAAGGACGGGGATATCGTGCGGAAGGGTGACCTCCTTTTCACGATTGATCCTCGCCCCTACGAGATTACGCTCGCCGAGGCGACTGCTCAGCTCGATGTTGCATCGGCTCGTCTGGAACTGGCTGACCGACAGCTTGACCGTGCCAAGGATCTGGAGCAGAGCAACGCTGGAACCGTGGAAAACGTGGACCAACGCACGGCCGATCGACGTGCGGCTGAGGCTTCGATCGAAGACGCCAAGGCCCGGATCCGGGATGCGCAGTTCGACCTCGACCATTGCCGGATTACGGCGCCGTTCACAGGGCGCATGGGCACGCATCTGGTTTCCGTGGGCAATCTGATTGCTGGCAGTCGCACCGCGACCAGTCCGACGACATTGCTCGCGACGCTTGTGTCGCTTGATCCGATTTACCTCGATTTTGATATGAGCGAGTCCGATTTTCTGACTTACTCCAAGTACCGCGAACGCCTCAAGGGAGCGCATGTCCAAAAGGTCGAGGTGGCGCTTGGCGATGACAAGAGGTACACACGGAAAGGCGTATTCGATTTCCTGGACAACGTACTTGACCGGTCAAGCGGCACGATTCGCGCCAGAGCCACTGTTCCGAATTCCGATCTTACCTTGACGCCTGGCCAGTTCGCTCTTGTTCGAGTGGTGGTCGCGACTCCTTCACCGACACTCCTCGTACCGGACACCGCAGTGCTGCCTGACCAATCGCAACATAAGGTTATGACAGTCTCGGCGGAGGGGGTGGTGGTGCCAAAGCAAGTCGAGGTAGGAGATATTCGCGGGGGTTTGCGAGTGATCCCATCGGGGCTCGCACCGAACGACCGCATAATCGTGGGCGGGCTCCTGCACGCCCCGCCCGGAACCAAAGTCGCGACTCAGGACGGCACGATCCGCTACGACGGCGGTCGGGACTAGAAGCGAGCCAAAAACATGCGTCTGACACATTTTTTTATCGACCGCCCCCGTTTCGCGACCGTACTAAGCGCTTTCGTAACGCTCCTCGGGCTCGGTGCGCTCGCAATCCTGCCGGTGGCACAGTACCCCGAGATCGTCCCACCCACAGTGCAGATCACGACGGTGTACCCGGGCGCTTCCGCGGAGACCGTAGCGCGCACCGTGGCGACGCCGCTTGAGCAGCAAATCAACGGCGTCGAGAACATGCTCTACATGGGCAGCCAGTCGACTGGCGACGGTAAGCTCACCATCACCGTAACCTTCCGGATTGGCACGGACTTGAACGTAGCCCAGATGCTGACGCAGAACCGCGTGGAGGACGCCTTGCCGCGGTTGCCGGAAGACGTTCAGCGTCTCGGTGTGCAAGTCAGGAAGGCGACGCCGAGCATACTGCTGGCCATTCACCTCTACTCGCCGGATAAATCGCGCGACAATCTGTATCTCTCAAACTACACAACCTTGCACGTGAAGGATATTCTCGCGCGCCTCGAAGGTGTTGGAGATGTGCAGTTCCTGGGCGGCCGGGAGTACGCGATGCGCATCTGGCTGGAGCCCGACAAGGTTGCCGCAAACAATCTGAACGGCAGTGAGGTGCTCTCGGCACTACGCGCCCAGAACCTGCAGGTCTCGGCTGGGATTCTTAATCAGCCGCCGGCTCCCGGGCATGAGGCCTATCAGATCAACGTCGAGGCACTCGGCAGGCTGTCCACGCCCGAGCAGTTTGGCGACGTTGTCGTCAAATCCGATAAGCAGGGAAGGGTAACACGGGTGCGCGACATCGGCCGCGTCGAGGTGGGTGCCGCTGATTATGGGTCAACTGCATATATGGATCGCAGCGACGCCACGGCGCTCCTGATTTACGCCCAGCCGGGTGCAAATTCGCTCGCAGTTGAACATGAAGTCTTGTCGGCGATGAGAGATCTAAAAAGGGAGTTCCCCCAGGGCGTCGATTACAAAATCATTTACGATCCGACGACCTTCATCGCCAAATCGGTCCGCGAGGTCGTTATCACAATCTTCATCGCGATCCTTCTCGTGCTCGGCGTAGTGTTCGTGTTTCTTCAAAGTTGGAGGGCTTCGATTATCCCGGTGATCGCAATTCCGGTGTCTCTCATCGGGACGTTTGCGGTTCTGTATCCGCTCGGGATATCGCTGAACAATCTGTCGCTTTTCGGCCTGGTTCTGGCGGTCGGCATCGTCGTCGACGACGCGATCGTTGTTGTCGAAAACGTCGAGCGCAATATGCGCTCCGGCATGTCGGCGTCTGATGCCGCCCACAAGACGATGGACGAAGTTGGTGGAGCGCTGATCTCGATCGCGCTCACGTTGTGCGCCGTTTTCGTTCCATCTGCTTTCCTCTCCGGAATCTCCGGACTATTCTTTCGGCAGTTTGCCGTCACGATCGCAGCATCGACAGTCATCTCGTGCTTTGTTTCGCTGACACTCAGCCCGGCTCTTTGCGCTGTGTTGTTCAAGGAGCACAATCCAGAAAGGGTCTCGTCACGCGGGCTCCTTGGTCGATTTCTTCGCACGGGCTTCGGTTGGTTTAACAGGGGCTTTGAGAGTTCGTCAAGCGGGTATGGGAATTTGACCCGCCGGCTGGTGCGAGAAGTGGCCATTATGCTCGTGATCTACATCGCGCTGGTCGGAGTTGCCGGGCTGGAGTTCAGGCGAGCTCAGACGGGTTTCATTCCGGAACAGGACCAGGGGTATCTCATCACCATAGTTCAGCTTCCTCCCGGAGCGACGCTCGCTCGGACAGAAGAGGTTATGAAACAAGCGACCGAAATCATCCTGAATACTCGCGGCGTCGAGCACGTTGCCCCCTTCGCGGGCCTCGATGCGACGACATCAACGGTAGCGTCCAATTCCGGGACAATTTTTTCCAGTCTGCCCTCGCTCTACAACCTCGAAATTCCTGGCGTAAATGCGAACACAGTATTGGCCGACCTGCGCACGCGTCTGTCAGTGATTAAGGATGCGCGTGCGCTGACCATCCCGCCTCCTCCGGTACAGGGCATCGGCAGTGCCGGTGGTTTCAAGATGATGCTAGAGGACCGCGCGGGGTTTGGTTCGGAGGCAGTCGTGCGGGCGGCGAATGATCTCGTCGCTGCCGCGAACAAGGATCCGCATTTCGCCGGGGCATTCACGTTGTTTAACACGGGATCACCCTCCGTCTACGCAGACATCGATCGAGTGAAAGCTGAGAAGGTTGGACTCACGCCGACTGATGTGTTTTCGACGTTGCAAGTCTATCTGGGCTCCCAATACGTGAACGATTTCAACTTTCTGGGCCGAACGTACGAAGTGGTTGTCCAAGCCGACGGGCAGTTCCGGCGTAATCAGCCGGACATCATGCGGCTGAAGGTTCGCAATACCTCCAGTGAGATGGTGCCGATCGGGACGGTCGCACAGCTAAAGGACGATACGATCCCGTACCGTGTACCGCGCTACGATCTTTTTCCAGCCGCTGAGGTGCAAGGGGTCGCTGCTCCGGGTGTCGCCTCGGGCACGGCGCTGCTCCGCATGAAGGAGCTGGCCCACCAGGTTCTTCCGCAAGGCATCGGGTTCGAGTGGACGGATCTCTCGTTCCAAGAGCAGCAGCGTGGAACTCCCACGCTCCTTGTCTTCGGCGCAGCCGCTCTCTTCGTGTTCCTCGTGCTGGTGGCGCAATACGAAAGTTGGAAGTTGCCGATGGCGATCGTTCTGATCGTGCCGATGTGCCTGCTCGCGTCGGTAACCGGGTTGCTGGCACGCGGGTTGCCGATCGACATCCTGGCACAAATCGGTTTCGTTGTGCTTGTCGGCTTAGCCGCCAAAAACGCGATCCTGATTGTCGAATTCGCACGCCAGAAGGAAGAAGGTGGCGCAGCCGCCGGGGAGGCAGCAGTGCATGCAGCACGTACACGGCTCCGGCCGATCTTGATGACATCCTTCGCGTTCATCTTAGGGGTTGCCCCGCTCGCGGTCGCGACGGGAGCAGGCGCCGAAATGCGGCGGTCACTGGGCACGGCCGTGCTGTTCGGGATGTTGGGCGTGACCTGCTTCGGCCTTCTCTTCACGCCGGCCTTTTACACCTTCATCCGCAATCTGGGCCGTAAGGAACGCACATGAGTCAAAGCGCACGCAAAGCGATCGCGGTGGTTGTTGCGCTCAGCGCTGGTTTGGCTGGCTGCGCCGTGGGTCCACGCTATGAGAAGCCCACCACGAATTTCGCTCCATTTCATAATCTCGCTGGCGTCAGTACGACGAAGCCGGCGTTTCCGGCACCAGCTCTCGAGAGTTGGTGGACGGGCTTCAACGATCCGATGCTTGTGACTGTTGTGCAGCGCGCCCTAGACCAGAATCTCGATCTTGCCGCTGCCTTTGCGCGTGTCCGCCAGGCCCGGGCGGCAGCTGCGGCAGCGGGCGCGCAACTTCTGCCGACAGCCGATTTCGAAGCGACGGGCACAGCTCTGCACCAGAGCGTTGTGAATCCGTTTGGTTCTGTTGCGAACGGTTTTCCAGGCTACAGCCGCGATCAACGAGAGTACACGGTTGGAGCCGCGGCGAGCTGGGAAATCGATCTTTCCGGAGGGCTGCGCCGCGGCGCGGCCGCAGCCGCTGACGAACTCCAGGTTGCGCAAGCCGAGCAGGTTGGGACTCGAATCACAGTCGCCTCCGAGGCAGCAGACGCATACCTTCAGGTAAGGGAGTTTCAGGCACGGCTTGCAGTGGCGCAGCAACTCATCGACACCGATACACATCTCCTGGAGTTGGTCGAGGTCCGTCGACGCGTGGGAGTGGCAGACGAGCGAGAGGTTGCCCAAGCGGAGGCACTTCTCAAACAGGCCAAGTCAACAGTGCCCTCCTTGCGCGTGGCCCTAGAAGCGCAGCTGAACCGTCTCGACGTCCTCATGGGTGCTCAGCCGGGAACGCACGCAGAGGAGCTTTCCAAGCCGGGCACGATTCCCGGAATTCCGGCGATTGGAGGCGCCGACCAGCCTCTCGATGTCCTACGCCGCCGACCGGACATTATCGCGGCCGAGCGCCGGCTTGCCGCGTCAAACGAGCGAATCGGCGTTGCGATCTCGGATTACTACCCGAAAATTTCGCTGTCCGGCGCGCTCGGTTTCGACAGCATCAACGGGGGCACTCTTTTTAACGGGAAGGCGTTCCAGCCCGTCGGGACGGGAGCGCTGCGATGGCGGCTGTTCGATTTTGGCAAGGTCGAAGCCGAGGTCGCCCAGTCGCGCGGCGTCTATGCCGAAGCCCTTGCCGGGTATCGGCAGGCAGCCTTGAGAGCCACGGAAGACATCGAGAATGCATTGATGGAGCTCGCGCAAACACAGGTGCGCCTGGAGGAGTTGCAAGGTGAAGTTGCCTCTCTTACGCGGGCTCGCGATCTTTCAGAACGGGCCTACAAGGCCGGCGCAATTCCGTTGACCGACGTTCTTGATGCGGATAGTCAACTTCTTGTTGCACGAAATGACGTGGAGAGCACCCGAGCGGATGCGGCCCGCGCCGCAGTGCGCACGTTCCGCACCCTTGGTGGCGGCTGGGACATTCGTAGCAATCCGTCTCTGAGCGTAGTCAAGTAAGAGCACCCAGAACTTGAAACCAGATCTCGTGGTCCTCGACATCACGATACCCCTGGATGAGCGGACTCGAAGCTTCCTCTCGAATGACCATGTCAAGAATCTTCACGTCATCAACTCCAGCGTTCCCGGTTGGATGTCCTGCTTCTATTTCATCTCTGCCTATCGACTCATTGTTTGCGGGTTCGGGGTGGTTGGCCGCTAGCCGGAAGTAATCCAGATTGCGATATACGGATCGGTACCGACAAGTCGGCTAGTGTTTACCGATGGAAAGAGGTGGCGATTGCGATTGCTGCATCTGCCTGAGTCACGGCGGAGCGGGTGCGACACATGATCGCGCACTTTGACGTTGTCCAGAAGTTGGCTTCTGGGAAGTTAGCCCAAAGCCTTCCAGAATTAGGAAACATTGTCCCTGGGGTGTTCACCCCAGTGTTCGCAAAACAGTCGAAATCGTTCTCACTCATCGACTGCATCTCAGTGGGTGTTGACCGCATGCAGCGAAACTTCGAGTCGATGCGGAAACAGGTTGAAGCCTGGCAGAGAAGTGAACTAACGGACGTCACCGCCAAGGTGGTGATCTACGAGGCTTTTGTCGAGGGCAGACTGGAAGCTCCCAAACACCTTGCCCGCACTGTGCATGACCTCTATTTCTTATGTGGCGCAGAGATTTATGTGGCGTCCGCCTCGGGACGCACATAAAGACGGGTCGATCACGGCAGACCAGCGCCACATAATTGTGGAGTAGAGTCAGGGTGAGAGACTCAGGATGCCTGGGGAGCCAGGTTTAACAGGCGGCGAAGCGCACTAATGTCAGGGCGTATCTGATTCGGAGAAACATCTCTTTCATCGCGGCGCTCCCAATCGAGAAGCAGTGCTTCCACCATTTCCTTGCCGTCTGGATCACGAACCGCTTCCAACGGCGTGCGCCCGCCCAACGCAGGGATCTTCTGGTGGACCCAGCTTTCGACTTGCTTCTGCATGGTGGCTTGCAGGAACTTCCTGGCTTCCGGATCGGCCAACAGCGCCTCCATCTCGGCATTGTGCAATTCCGCTTCCTCTGCATCTTGTGGCGTATTCT
>Ga0307479_10006949_pt1 | contig 10418 bp, 11 predicted proteins | sample atmos_gasesECM4C_FD_203743 | JGI IMG/M metagenome (GOLD analysis project Ga0307479, IMG submission 203743) | Hardwood forest soil microbial communities from Morgan-Monroe State Forest, Indiana, United States - atmos_gasesECM4C_515 | ecosystem: Environmental > Terrestrial > Soil > Temperate...
AGGGTGAGCTCTTGGTGAACGAAATCGCACCGCGGGTGCACAATTCCGGCCATTGGACGCTCGACGGCGCGTCGGTATCGCAATTCGAGCAACACATCCGGGCGGTAGCAGGCTGGCCGCTCGCCAAACCGGTTCGCCGCGGCCGTGTTGAGATGACGAACCTGATCGGCCGCGAGGTCGAAGATTATCGGCGCTATCTCGATGTGCCAGGGGTTGCCGTGCATCTCTACGGCAAAACGGTGATCCGTCCGGGCCGCAAGATGGGCCACGTCACGCGCGTGTCTGACGACTAAAGCATGATCCCGAAAAATGGACGCCGGTTTTCGGAAAAGATCATGTTCAACAACAGGCTAAAGCGAAATACCGGGTCAACCTAAAGTCATTTCGCTTTAGTCGTCCTGCGGTGGACTTTTTGACGCTGTTCTGCTACAGCCCGCGCCAAGGTGGCGCAGGCCTTTGGTCGTGCGGCATCATGCAATCCCAGAACCGAATGCAAGAGGAGCACGCGTGCAGGTTCTTGTCCGGGATAACAACGTCGACCAGGCCCTCAAGGCGCTGAAAAAAAAGATGCAGCGCGAGGGCATTTTCCGCGAAATGAAGCTGCGCGGGCATTACGAGAAACCATCGGAAAGAAAAGCTCGGGAGAAGGCCGAAGCCATCCGCCGGGCCCGCAAGCTGGCGCGCAAGCGCTTGCAGCGCGAAGGGCTGCTGCCGATGAAGCCCAAGCCCACCCCCACTGCCGGAGGCGCCAGATCGGGTCCACCGCGGGCGCCGCGCTTCGGCTAACCAGCGACGGATTCAGCCTTTATTCTTGTGCCAGAGCCTTATCGATCCTGATTTGACTCAGTATCGATAAGGCTCTGGCTTTTTCGGCATGCCCCTCTCGCCATGTCCTCGTTTGGCCGCGGAAAACTGGATTGCATGATCGTCCCGCCGTGGCGGGTTTTTGCCGGTGCGGGCTGTTATCGTTGCGCCGTGATGGGCGGCAAACCGGCGAAGTCGAGGCCCCGCGTGCTGGCGCAGTTCGTGCTGCTGCCCATCGCTCTATTTGCCCTCGCCGGCTGCGCCACTCCCGGTAGTCCAGGCGCCTCCGACCAGGACAAGCCGCTCTATCCCGGACCGCAATCTAATGTCGCTTCACTCAGCGAGGTCATTGCCGCGCATCCGGACGATCCGCAGGCGTACAATATGCGGGGCGCGGTCTATGGCGAAGCCGGCCGGCCCGAGCAGGCGCTGGCCGACTTCAATAAGGCGATCAGCCTCGATCCCAACTACGCGCAGGCCTACGCCAATCGCGCGCTTGTGTACCGTCGGATCAACAAGCTCGATCAGGCGCTTGCCGATGAGAACAAGGCGCTGGCGATCGATCCTTCTTACGCGGCGGCCTATGTCGGCCGCGGCATCGTCTACCGCGAACAGGGACGCAACACCCAGGCGCTTGAGGATTTCAACAAAGCAATCGGGCTACAGCCGGAAAATCCGGAGGCTTATTACAATCGCGGGCTCCTCTATCAGAGCCAGCGCCAGCACGCCTTCGCGATCGACGATTTCTCGACTGCATTAGGGCTTGCCAACAAAAAGACCGAGCCCTACGTGGCGCGCGCGCTGAGCTATCTGGCGCTCGGCGATACCAAATCGGCGGCTGGCGATCTCGACGAGGCGGTACAGATGGATCCGCTGAATTTGCGCGCTTGGACCAGCCGCGGGCTTGCCTATGAGCGGCTGGGACAGAAGGACAAGGCCGCGGGTTCGTACGCCAAGGCGCTCAATATCAACGACAAGTACCAGCCCGCCAAGGAGGGCTTCGCCCGCGTCGGCGGCAAGGTCGGACAGACCTATCCGACGTTTTGAGCGTTTCATTAAGGCATCACGCGCCGAAAGGAGCCGACATGACCATTACGCTTAACCACACCATCGTGCCGGCGCGCGATAAGGTGGCCGCGGCAAAATTCTTCGCCCAGATTTTCGGATTAAAGCGTGCGCGCACCGGACACTTCGCGCCGGTACGGGTGAACAAGGAACTGACCTTGCTGTTCGATGATGACGCCGATTTCGACAGCCATCATCTCGCGTTCCATGTCACCGGCCGCGAGTTTGACGCGATCCTCGGTCGGGTCAAAAAAGCCAATATCGTATTCGGCAGCGCGCCGTGGAGCCTCGAAGATGGCAAGCTCAACAATTGGGGCGGCGGCCGCGGCTTCTATTTTCGCGATCCGAACGGGCACGTGCTGGAATTGATGACAGTCCCGCAGTGACGTTTGCGTCGCTGCCGCGAAGTTCTAGTCGAGATCGCCCGCGAGAAAACGCCCAACAGCGTCAAGCGCTCCGTTGGCGTCGAGGTCTTCGTGACCGCCGTCCAGAAAACGCACGAAGTGTTTCGGCTGGTTGGCGAGATCGAATAATTGTTCGCCCATCGCGTAAGGAACGACCCGGTCGTGCACGCCGTGCATGATCATAACCGGCGCCGTGACCTTGCCGATGCGCGTGTCGGACCGGAACTGATCCTTCATCAACAGCGAGACTGGCAGATACCAGTAATGCCGAGCGCCGACCGCGACCGCCGACGTAAATGGCGCTTCGAGAATGACGCGGCCCACCGGCCGCTCTGCGGCAATGGCAATCGCAACGGCCGAGCCGAGCGACTCGCCCCACAAGACGAGTTGTTGCGCCGGGTAGCGCGCGGCGGCGAAGCGATAGCCGGCTTGCGCATCGGCAATCAGCCCCTCTTCGCTTGGACTGCCGGCCAAGCCGCCATAGCCGCGATATTCCAGTGCGAGGAGCCCGATCCCGTCAGCGATAAGCCTACTGAAGCGCTCGACGCGAAAACGCAGCGCGCCGCCATTGCCATGGAAGTACAGGATCACCGGTTTACCGTCGCGCGGTGGCACGTGCCAGGCAGCGACACGCGCGCCGTCGGCCGCGGTGAGCGACACTTCCTCGGCTTCGGGCAACCCTGCCGCCGCCGGAAGCACGTGGGCGGTGTCGGGGAAATACATCAACGAGCGCTGCGCGAGATACATCATCGTCGCCAGCGCTGCGTAGAGACACAAGGCGATGACGGCAATCCAACCGAGTGCCAGCATTGTGCGTGAGCCGGATCGTGTGCGCGTTTTCTTATGCCAGAGCCGTCCGAGCAAGCTCTTGGACATCGCCGTTGCCCGCCAACGCAGCGGCAAGCTCACCTTTGTCGTGGCGTCTGTCGGCATCCCCGCACAGCGGAAGTCGGACTGCCTAATCCAGTCGGCTCCAAAATACACGCCTACATTCGACAGTCACATCGCATGGAAAGACCGGCCGGATGACTCAAGCCGGCCGGTCCAAATTCAAGGCGCTACCGCGCTTAAGGCGGCAGACTCGTTACTGGCAGATTTGCACGGTTCGCCAGCGATAGCCGTAGCCTTCAACCCAAACCTGGCGCTTGCCCCAGTAGCAGCCCGGCGCCAGCGCGGCATAGCCTGGACCCGGGGCCGGATAATAGACGGCCGCGGGCGGAGGCGGCGGATAGTAGCCCGGCGGCGGCGGAGGCGGCGGGCTATTGGCAATAGCGCTTCCGATAATCGCACCCGCAGCAACGCCACCGATGATTCCGGCGCCCACTGCGCAACCGTAGCAGCCCGCGTTTGCCGGCGCCGGCGCCGCGACCGCAGCGAAGCCCAACGCCGCAGCCGCGGCGAGGCCCACAAGCGACTTATGCATGTGCTTTCCTCATGTAATCGGCCGGGTGCCGATCTAGGATGTTGACAGGCGGAAGTCCCCGAAACCCCCGAATTCGCGACGAACCCGCCGAAACTCAAGAGCCACTCTTTGGCGGAAGTTAGGTGCCGAAAATCGTCACCATTCGCAAGTGGGAAGCAAGTGGGAGGCGCTTCCGCCAAGGAAACGCCTCAACTGTTTTCCTAGGCTTGCCTCACACGACTAGTCGGTCAGACGCAGGCGCGAACCCAAGCGTAGCCGTTCCATACGCGGCGCCACACGCAGGGCGGCGGATAGGGATACGGCGCGTAATAGCCATAGTAGCCGTATGGATAGTAGTACGGCGCCGCCAGTGCGGTGCCGACAGCGGCTCCGACCGCAAAGCCGCCAAGGCCCCAACCCCAGCCCCAACGCGCTTGCGCAGGCGCGGAGGTTGCCACCGCTGCGCCGGCGAGGGTGGCGACAGCTACGAGGGCGGTCAGTATTCTTTTCATGACTTCACCTCACGTTTCGCTCGCAATCCCAGATTGCGCCTGTGGCCTCTAAAATCCCATTTATTGGTGAATGCACACTGAATGGCCCTGCCAGAATGCAGCCATCTTTCGCGACTTCTCCGGGCGACTATCCTGCCGGCGATCAGGTTATTGCGGCGCCACGCAGCTTTTCACAGCGGCGGGGCTCGACCGTCCGCCGTCTTCAGTTCCACATCAAAACTTTGTCATAAAGGTTCACCGCGGAGCCTGCCGGCGCCCGCCGCGTCGGGCGAGTTTTTGCCCCGACCAAGCCAGGTCGTACTTCGCCGGCCGAATTGAAGCCATCGGTTAGCCTCTGATCCAATTTTGCATTTACCGGAGGCGAAATTGCCGCACCCATGCCGATAGCGGCGCTCACGCAATAATGTCGGGCGTGAGCTGGTCTTCGATAAAGGTGATGCGGTCGCGCAGGTGTAATTTGCGCTTTTTGAGGCGCTGCACCTGGATGAGATCCGAGCCGGGCGAACCTTGCAGCGCCGTAATCGCGGCATCGAGGTCGCGATGCTCCTGCTGCAGGCGCGCCAGTTCCGCCCGAAGCTCGCGTTCTTCCTCTTGCGTCATCGCTACCTGGTCGCGCCGAGCCTACAATGCGCGGTTTTTCGGCCGACAAGCCGCCGGGGGCTTACACCCGCTTGCACCCGACTGCACCTAAGTGACGAGCGATTATCGCGTTTTGGCCAATCGCCCACAAGTCCGCCGCAAACTATGCCGGCAGGGATTTTCGAGCAGGCAAAAGCGGAGTATTCTTAAGGCCGACTGTCAGGGTGTAGGAACGATCGGAACTGGCCATCTGCAAGGAGACATGCCACATGGCGATTGAATCGCATCTTGCGGAACTTGAAAAACGACACCACGCGCTTGAGCAGGAAATTGCAGAAGCACTCACCCACCCCTCGATCGACGACCTCCACATTGCCGAACTGAAACGTAAAAAATTGCACGTCAAAGACGAGATCGCCCGGCTAAGGCAGGACACGCTCGTCCACTAAGTTCTCAGAGTTCAGAGACAATCGTTGCGCCGCCTGTGCAAGCGGCGAGGAATAGTTATTGCCCGGCTTCGCGCCGGACATTCACGCTTCAACCGGACCTATAAAAAGGTGATGGCGTGGCCCGAATTGCGTCTCACATCGCCTTGACCATATCCCGCAGCTTGAACTTTTGCAGCTTGCCGGTCGAGGTCTTCGGGATTTCGGCAAACAAGATGTGGCGCGGACATTTGTAGGAGGCCAGATTCTTCCTGCACCAGGCGATCAGCTCGTCGGCGCTGGCGGTGGAGCCCGGCTTGAGTTCGACGACGGCACACGGAGTCTCGCCCCATTTTTCATCCGGCTTGGCGACCACGGCGACCACCTGGACCGCTGGATGTTTGTAGAGCGCGTCCTCGACCTCGATTGAGGAGATGTTTTCGCCGCCGGAAATGATGATGTCCTTGGAACGATCCTTGAGCTGGATATAGCCGTCGGGATGCATGACGCCGAGATCGCCGGAATGAAACCAGCCGTCGGCAAAGGCTGCCGCGCTCGCTGATTTATTTTTTAGATAGCCCTTCATCACTACATTGCCGCGGAACATCACCTCGCCCAGGGTCTCGCCGTCGCGCGGCACCGCCTGCATGGTCTCCGGATCGATCACATCGAGCGCTTCCAGCACCGGATAGGCGACGCCTTGGCGCGCTTTCCTGGTCGCTTGATCGGAGGAATTCAGCGCCTCCCATTCGCGATGCCAATCATTGATGGCGGCAGGCCCATAGGTTTCGGTCAAACCATAGAGATGCGTGACGTTGAAGCCGGCGGCCTTCATCGCCGCCAGCACGGCCTCGGGCGGCGGCGCTGCGGCGGTCGCGAATTGCACGACGTGCGGCAGCGGTTTTTTCTCATGCGCCGGCGCGTTGAGCAGCGTCGACATCACGATCGGCGCGCCGCACAGATGCGTGACCTTGTGCGTGACAATGGCATCGTACATCGCCGGCGCGCGCACCCCGCGCAGACAGACATGGGTGCCGGCGACCACCGACAGTGTCCAGGTGAAGCACCAGCCGTTGCAATGGAACATCGGCAACGTCCACAGATAAACCGGATGCTTGCCCATGCCGCAGGTGATGACATTGGCCATCGCCAAGAGATACGCGCCGCGGTGGTGGTAGACGACGCCTTTGGGATCGCCGGTGGTGCCCGAAGTGTAATTGAGCGAGATCGCGTCCCATTCGTCGCCCGGCATCAGCCAGGCAAAATCCGGATCGCCGCCGCGCAGGAAGTCGTCGTATTCGATATCGCCGAGACGCTCGCCGGCGCCAGTGAATTCCGGATCGTCGTAATCGATCACCAGCGGCTTGTTCTTGCAGGCGGCGAGGGCCTCTTTGACCACCCGCGAATATTCACGGTCGGTGATCAGCACTTTGGCATCGCCGTGGTCTAGCGTGAAAGCAACGATCGCCGCATCGAGACGCGTGTTGATGGTGTTGAGAACGCCGCCGGCCATCGAGACCCCGTAATGGGCCTCCAGCATCGCCGGCGTATTGGCCAGCACGACGGCGACCGTGTCGCCGCGCCTGATGCCGCGCTGGGCAAGCGCGGATGCGAGGCGTCTCGCCCGCGCATAAAATTCTCGATAGGTGAAGCTTCGTGCGCCGTGGATGACGGCGGGATGGTCGGGATAGACCGCGGCCGCGCGCGCGAGAAACGACAACGGTGTCAGCGGCTGGAAATTCGCGGGGTTGCGATCAAGATCGGTATCGTAGGGACTGGGCATTTTTCACTCCCCGACGACGTTTGCCGCCAAGGCCGAGCCTAGCGAAAAGTTTTGACGGAGCGAATAGCCTAGAAGGAAGGCAAATAGTCGCCGCCGGGCCGCCTTGCTGTTCGCGCCTGCATGCCAGGCGTATAGTCTCAAGCCACCGCCAGCCATGAAGGCACGGCCATGGACATTCGCTCAAGCCGCTATCACGAGATCTATGCGCGCTGGCAGCGCGATCCGTTGGGATTTTGGGGCGAGGCCGCATCCGACGTCGACTGGTTCGAGAAGCCGAAGAAAGTTTTCGATCCTGCCGCCGGAGTTTACGGCCGCTGGTTTGTCGGCGGGGTCTGCAACACCTGCTTCAATGCAGTGGATCGCCACGTCAATGCCGGGCGCGGCGAGCAACCCGCGATTATTTACGATTCGCCGCTCGCCGACGTAAAGCGCACCCTGACCTATCATCGGCTATTGACCGAAACCCAGGTGCTCGGCGGCATGCTGCGCGACCTCGGCGTCGGCAAGGGCGATCGCGTCATCCTCTATATGCCGATGGTGCCCGAGGCGGTGATCGCCATGCTCGCTTGCGCGCGCATCGGGGCCATTCATTCCGTCGTGTTCGGCGGCTTTGCCGCGCGCGAGCTCGCCACCCGCATCGATGACTGCAAGCCGAAAGTGATCTTGTCGGCAAGCTGCGGGCTCGAACCGGGGCGCGTCGTGCAATACAAACCGCTGCTCGACGACGCGATCGCGCTCGCTGCGCACAAACCGCAAACTTGCCTGATCCTGCAGCGGCCACAGGCGCAAGCGCCGCTCATCGAAGGCCGCGACCGCGATTGGGCGCAAATGCGCGACCACGCGCTCATCCATGCCCGTTCCGCTTTCGATTGCGTGCCGGTGGAAGCGACCGATCCGCTCTACATTCTCTATACATCGGGGACGACCGGCCGGCCGAAAGGCGTGGTGCGCGACAATGGCGGCCACATGGTCGCGCTCAAATGGTCGATGAAAAATCTCTACGGCGTCGAGCCGGGCGAGGTGTACTGGGCCGCCTCCGACGTCGGCTGGGTGGTCGGACATTCCTACATCGTCTATGCGCCGCTGTTTCACGGTTGCACGTCGATTCTCTACGAAGGTAAGCCGGTCGGTACGCCCGACGCCGGCGCGTTCTGGCGCGTGATTTCGGAGCACGGCTGCGAAGCGATGTTCACCGCGCCGACGGCGTTCCGCGCCATCAAAAAAGAAGACTCGCAAGGCAAGCTTCTGGCGCAATACGATCTTAAAAAATTCCGCACGCTGTTTCTCGCCGGCGAGCGCGCCGATCCCGATACGCTCGTCTGGGCGGAGAAGCTCCTCAAAGTGCCGGTGATCGACCATTGGTGGCAGACCGAGACCGGCTGGGCCATTGCCGGCAATCCGGTGGGCCTCGGCATGCTGCCGGTCAAACACGGCTCGCCGACCGTGGCGATGCCCGGTTACGACGTCCGTATCGTCGACGAAAGCTGCCGCGAATTGCCGCCCGGCAAGATGGGATCGATCGTGGTCAAGCTGCCGCTGCCGCCGGCCTGCATGCCGACACTGTGGCAGGCCGACGAACGCATGCGCGAAAGCTATCTCGAAGAATTCCCCGGCTATTACAAAACCGCCGATGCCGGCTTTAAAGACGACGACGGCTACATTTTCGTGATGGGCCGCACCGACGACATCATCAATGTCGCCGGTCACCGGCTCTCGACCGGCGGCATGGAGGAAGTGCTGGCGTCGCATCCCGACGTCGCCGAATGCGCGGTGCTTGGCGTCAAGGATGCGCTCAAGGGCGAGGTGCCGTGCGGCTTCATCGTGCTCAAATCCGGCGTCAACCGCCCGCCCGGCGAGATCGAGAAAGAATGCGTCGCGCTCATTCGCGAAAAAATCGGACCGGTGGCCGCGTTCAAGATCGCGATCACCGTGGCGCGGCTGCCGAAAACCCGCTCCGGCAAGATTCTGCGCGGCACCATGAAGAAGATCGCCGACGGCGAGACCTGGCAGATGCCCGCCACCATTGACGATCCGGCGATCCTCGACGAGATCGGCACGGCGCTCAAACGCAAGGGAGCCGACGCGGCGGTCAAGTAGGCATGCACGAACGGCGCGCTTGTGCGTTAGACGGGAATGGCTGTTGCGAGACTTTTCCTTTTTGTGATCGCGGCCGCGCTGTGGATCGGCCTTGCCCAGGCGCAGCAGCAAAACGCGCCGGCTGCCGCGCCAAATGCCGGCGCTCCGCCGAGCCAAGCCGCTGCCCCCGCGCCGCATCCGCCCACCCCCGACGACGTCTGCCGCGCGCTTGAACAGGACGCGGCCGAGAACGAGCTGCCGGTCGAGTTTTTTGCCCGCGTGATCTGGCAGGAAAGCCGCTTCAACGCGCGCGCGGTGAGCAACAAAGGCGCGCAAGGCATCGCTCAATTCATGCCGGCGACCGCGGATTATCGCGGGCTCGTCGATCCGTTCGACCCGATCGAGGCGCTGAAGAATTCGGCGCGCTACTTGCGCGATCTGAAAGCACGCTTCGGCAATCTCGGCCTCGCCGCCGCGGCATATAACGCGGGACCCGGGCGGGTCAGCGCCTGGCTGACCAGCCACCGGCCGCTGCCGGGCGAGACCCGCAACTATGTCGCCATCATCACCGGCTGGACCGCGGACGAATGGGCCTCGGCCACCCCGCCGAAAACGTCCGAGACGACGATCCCGCAAGGCGTGCCGTGCACGCGGCTCGCCAATCTGATCCTGGCGCCGAAAGAAGAGGCGCAGCGCATGGCCGCGTATGTGCCGCGCTGGGGCATGCAGCTCACCGCCAGTTGGTCGGAGAGCAAGGCCTGGGCAACGTATCGGACGATTCAGAAACAATACGCGACGCTGATCGGCGATCGCGAGCCGATCGTCATACGCAGCCGCGGCATCGGATTAGGCACCGCCATGCGCTACAACATCCGCATCGGCGACGACGATCGCGGTTATCTCGAGAAGTTCTGTCAGAAACTGATCGCCGCGGGCGGCGCTTGCGTCGTGCTGCGCAATGATCGGGGATGATACCTCATCCTGAGGTAGCCGCCGTTAGCGGCCCTCGAAGGATGACTCTTCGGTCTGTCGCCCTCTGAGGCTCGCCCCGATCAGTTCGGGGCTCGCACCTCAGGGTGACGGGAAACATTCAACTGAAATTCGGAATCACTCGCTCTTGCTGCCGCCGCCGAGCTGCTTGAGCTTGGCGAACACCGCCTCGACATTGAGCTCCTCGCCCGGCTTCTTTGCCTCCGGCTCGGGCTCTTCCTTCGGCGCGGTCGTCACCGATGCCGGCAACAGCGTGGCGCCCGGCTCCTGCACCGGCGCCGGCTTCTCCTTCGCCGCCCGCTGCACTTCGAGGTCGAGATCGATCTGCGAGCAAAGCCCGAGCGTCACCGGATCGAGCGGCGTCAAATTCGCCGAATT
>Ga0307479_10006950_pt1 | contig 10418 bp, 9 predicted proteins | sample atmos_gasesECM4C_FD_203743 | JGI IMG/M metagenome (GOLD analysis project Ga0307479, IMG submission 203743) | Hardwood forest soil microbial communities from Morgan-Monroe State Forest, Indiana, United States - atmos_gasesECM4C_515 | ecosystem: Environmental > Terrestrial > Soil > Temperate...
GCGCCGCCCGACGTGAATATCGGGATACTGGCGCTCTTTGCGATCACCGCGATGGGCGTTTACGGCGTGACGCTGGCGGGATGGTCTTCGAACAACAAGTATTCTTTGCTCGGCGGGCTGCGCAGCTCGGCGCAGATGATCAGTTACGAGCTGGCCATGACGATGTCCGTCGTCGGCGTGCTGCTGATGGCGGGCAGCTTCAATTTGAAAAAAATTATCGAGGCGCAGGCGCACCATCCGGAGTGGGGCATCTTTGGCTGGAACATCTGGCCGCAGATCCTAGGCTTTTTTTGTTTTTTCGTTGCGGCAATTGCGGAAACGAATCGGGCGCCCTTCGATCTCCCTGAGGCGGAATCGGAGCTGGTCGCGGGTTTTCATACGGAGTACGCCAGCTTCAAGTTCGCGATGTTTTTTATCGCGGAGTACACCAGCATGATCACGGTTTCTTGCTTGTGTTCGATCATGTTTTTCGGCGGCTGGCTGTCGCCCTTCCCTGCTTCGTGGACGTTCACACATTACTTTCCGTCGGCGGTCCTGATTCCGTTCGGCTTGTGGGTTATCTGGGATGGGATCCGCTATGAAACGGTTTTTGGCCGAATGATTTTGCCGGTCCTGGGAACGGCCATCACGGCCGCAGGCGCGGCTCTCATTTTGTTGCCGGGCGTGAATGCGTTCATTCAAGGGCCCTTCTGGCTGCTGTTCAAGATTCTTTTCTTTCTCTTTGTGTACGTATGGATGCGCGGGACGCTGCCGCGTTTCCGGTATGACCAGTTGATGGCGTTCGGATGGAAATTGCTGCTGCCGCTGTCGATCGTGAACGTGATTGTCACCAGCTTTGTGATTCTGGCAAAGATGCAGTGGTGGGGCGCAAAATGACGGCGCCGCTCGTGGTTTTCTTCGTGCTCGCGGCGCTGGCGGTGATTGGCGCCATCAGCTTGATTTTGCAGAAGCATCCGATTCACAGCGCGCTTTCGCTGATCGTGGTGATGGTGGCGCTGGCGGGACTTTACCTGCTGCTGGGCGCGGAGTTCGTGGCCGCGGTGCAAATCATTGTTTACGGCGGCGCGATCATGGTGCTGTTCGTGTTCGTGATCATGCTCTTGAACGCGGGCGTGGAGGAACACACCAGCATTTCCAAGATGGCGGGAGCGCCGGGTTTGCTCCTGGTGGTGGCGTTGGCGGCCTTTGTAGCGGCGACGATTGCGCGGTCGGCGGACAACATACAAACGACTTCGCAGACGGGGGAGATGTCTTCGACGCTCGGGATTTCGGGCATGATTTTCAAGGACTTCGTGTATCCCTTCGAGCTGACGTCGTTCCTGATTCTGGTGGCGGTGCTTGGCGCCATCGTGCTGGCGCAACGGGAGAAGACCTGAGATGGTGCCGACGAACTATTACGTGATCCTGAGCGCGATCCTGTTCGGGCTGGGCGTGTTTGCCTTTATTTTCAAGCGCAACATCATCACCATTTTCATGTCCATTGAATTGATGCTGAATGCGGTGAATCTGGCGTTCGTGGCTTTTAGCCAGGCGCTGGGAAAACTGGATGGCCAGGTTTTCGTGCTGTTCGTGATCGTGGTGGCGGCGGCGGAAGCGGCCGTGGGACTGGGAATCATCATTTTGATCGCGCGCAACCGGCAGACGCTAAACGTGGAACGCGTGGACCTGCTCAAACTCTAATGCCGACTTACCCGATGCTCGAATACTTGTGGATTGTTCCGCTGCTGCCGCTGCTGGGCGCGGCCGTGAATGGGCTTTTTGGCGCGAAGTGGCCGAATAAATTCGTAAATATCGTGGCAATCGGGTCGACGGGGCTGTCGTTTCTCGGCGCGCTGGAAGCGGTGCGCGAATTTTTCGAGTCGGGGCAAAAACTTTTTCACAAAGAATTCTTCACCTGGATTGCAGCGGGGAATTTCCGCGCGGGCTTCGATCTGCAAATGGACCAGCTCACGGTGGTAATGGTGCTGGTGGTGACCGGCGTCGGCTGGCTCATTCACATCTATGCGACCGGGTACATGGCGCATGAAGGCGGATACTACCGCTTCTTTTCGTACCTCAATTTGTTCATGTTTTTCATGCTGATTCTGGTGCTGGCGGCGAATTACGTTTTGCTTTTCGTTGGCTGGGAGGGCGTGGGACTTTCGAGCTACCTGCTCATCGGTTTCTATTTCTTGAGGAAATCGGCGGCGGATGCGGGGAAGAAAGCGTTCATCGTCAATCGCATCGGCGATTTCGGATTCATGCTGGGGATGTTTTTACTGTTCCGCGCCTTCCACACGTTGGATTTCCAGGCCATCTTCACGAGTTCTACGCTCCAGGGCTGGCCCGTCGAATTGAGCGGGCATCTTGGAACTTTGACGTTTGCGTGCTTGCTGATTTTCATGGGCGCGTGCGGAAAGTCGGCGCAACTGCCCCTGTATGTCTGGCTTCCTGACGCCATGGAAGGGCCGACGCCAGTTAGCGCCCTGATCCACGCAGCGACGATGGTGACGGCAGGCGTTTACGTTGTGGCGCGCTCCCACATTCTTTTCACGCATGCGCCGACGGCGATGCTGGTCGTTGCTATCGTCGGCTGCGCGACGGCCTTTTTTGCAGCGACCATCGGCTTGGTGCAGACGGACATCAAGAAAGTTCTGGCATATTCCACAGTCAGCCAGTTGGGCTACATGTTTCTGGCGTGCGGCGTTGGCGCGTTTTCCGCTGGCATTTTCCACTTGATGACGCATGCGTTCTTCAAGGCGCTTCTCTTTCTCGCGGCAGGCAGCGTAATTCACGGGATGGGCGGCGAGCAGGACATGAGCCGCATGGGCGGGCTGAGTAAGAAGATTCGCTGGACCTTTGGGACTATGCTGGTCGCCACCTTCGCCATCACCGGCATTCCTTTCTTCGCAGGATTCTTCTCCAAGGATGCAATCCTCTTCGCAGCGTTTCAGAGCCCAACCGGTGGAACCATTCTTTACGCGTTCGGTTTGCTGACGGCGCTGCTTACGGCGTTCTACATGTTCCGGCTCATTTTTCTTACCTTCGGCGGCAAGCCGCGCTTTGACGAGCACAAGGTGCACGTTCATGAATCTCCGTGGAGCATGCTTGGGCCGCTCGTCATACTCGCCGTGCTCTCTACCATCGGAGGCTGGTTCGCTCTGCCCGCATTCTTTCAAGGCCCGGACTATTTCGCCAATTTTTTGGGTCCTGTGTTTGGCGGACATGAGTCTGCGGAGGCGGCCGGCGAAATCGCCGCTCATCAACTCGAGTTGATCCTGGCGGGGGTGGCCGTGGGGGCGGCACTAATCGGTCTTGGCGTTGCCTATTGGCTGTATCTCAAGCGACCCGGGAAAGCCGACGGACTGGCGCACTCGCTGAAGCCCGCGTATACCACTCTGCTGAATAAGTATTACGTGGACGAACTGTATGCGGCAGTGGTGGTGAGACCGCTGCTGTGGATTTCGACCAATGTGCTTTGGAAAGCCGCCGATGTGGCCGGAATCGACGGGGCGGTGAATGGAATCGCGGACGGCGCCAGGGCCATCGGCGACGGCGTTCGGCATACGCAATCCGGCAACACGCGCAGTTATGCGGTGTGGGTCGTCGTAGGAGCCATCGTGATCATCGCGGTCATCTTCTTCTGGCCGTCCGGCGGAAAGCCGGTCCTCGGGATGGTGCACTGATGCTGCCCGCGGGACATTTGCTTTCAGTGGTGATCTTCTTCCCTGCCGTGGGAGCGCTGGCGCTGTTATTGCTGCGCGGCGACGATCACAAGTTCGTCCGCATCATTGCGCTGATTGTTTCGCTGGCTGAATTCTTGTTTTCGCTTTTGATGATTCGGGCGGTTCCCATCGGTGCGACCGGGTATCACCTCGAGGAATACTTCAAGTGGATCAACCAGCCGCCGATCAATTACCACCTGGGCGTTGATGGAATCAGTCTGTTCCTCGTCATCTTGACGACGTTCCTGACGCCGATTTCGATTCTGGCCTCGTGGAAGAGCATCGAGCACCGCGTGAAAGAATTTTTCGTGATGCTGCTGATGCTGGAAGTCGGCGTTGTGGGCGTATTCCTTTCGCTGGACCTTTTCCTCTTTTTTCTTTTCTGGGAAGTGATGCTGATTCCCATGGCGCTGCTGATCGGCATTTGGGGCCACGACCGGCGCGTGTACGCCGCCATCAAATTCATTCTCTACACGATGGCCGGCTCGATCTTCATGCTGGTTGGCATCATCTGGTTGTACAACGCCACCGGCACGTTTGACCTTCCGACGATCCAGACATTGCTGCATACCCCTACCTCGCAGGGCGGGCTGGAGCTTTCTTCCTCGACAGAGATGATATTGTTCCTGGCATTTTTCGTGGCGTTTGCGATCAAGGTGCCGCTCTTCCCGCTGCACACCTGGCTACCGGACGCGCACGTGGAAGCACCCACAGCCGGCTCGGTGATGCTGGCGGGCGTACTGCTGAAAATGGGGACCTACGGCATGATTCGCTTTTGCCTGCCGCTTTTCCCGGAGGCTTCGCGTCGCGCGGCGGGGTGGATCGCGGCGCTGGCGATCATCGGCATCATTTACGGCGCGCTGGTGGCAATGGTGCAGCCGAACCTGAAGAAACTGGTCGCGTATTCGTCGGTCAGCCACCTCGGCTTCGTGGTGCTGGGCATTTTCGCGTTTCACAACATTTCCATGCAGGGCGCGGTTTACCAGATGCTGGCGCATGGCGTCTCGACGGGCGCGCTCTTCCTGCTCGTGGGCATGCTATACGACCGCCGGCATACTTTTGAAATCAGCGAGTACGGCGGGCTGGCGACGCCGATGCCGAAGCTGGCGGCGTTTTTCTTGTTTGTGGCGCTCTCCTCGCTGGGATTGCCGATGCTCAATGGTTTTGTCGGCGAATACCTGGTCCTGCTCGGCACGTACCAGCGGCACTGGGGCTGGGCTTCGTGGGCCGCGCTCGGCGTGATTCTTTCCGCGTGCTACCTGCTGTGGTCGTATCAACGCGTGTTCTTCGGCGAAATCACGCGGGAGAAAAACCGCACTCTGCCCGATGCCTCAGCGCGGGAGAGGTGGATTCTCGTGACCATGGCTGTTGTTACTTTGTGGATGGGGATTGGTTCAACCTTTATCACCAAGCGCACCGCAGCTGCGGCGCAAGACGTGATCGACCAAGTCGAGCCACAAAGACCGTATGAAGCTGCGGCGCCTAACGCGACGACACCGAGCGCGATCACGCAGACCCGGACACCGCTGCAAGCTAAGCGTGATTCCGCAAGCGCCGCGGCAAAAGTCGTTTCCACGGAAAGGCTGGGCCTCCGCTAAATGCTGCCGCGCGCGATCGACGCTTATCGAGTGCTGCCGGAACTGGTGTGGTGCGGCTTCGGCGTGCTGGTGATGCTGATGCAGCCGTTTGTGCGCAGCCGCCACTTTTTTACGTTTCTTGCGCTGATTGGCACGCTGGCAGGGGCAGCCGCGGCGGTGACCGCGGCGATGCATGCGGGCCCGGCGTTCGGCGGGCTGGTGCAATCCGATTCGTTCAGTTTCTTTTTCCGGCTGCTCGTGGGCGCGGTGGCGTTTCTGGTGGTGCTGGCGGCGGGGCCGTACCTGGAGCGGGAGCGGCTTCCCTTTGCGGAATTTTACGCGCTGCTATTGTTTGCGACGGCGGGGATGGGCGTGCTGGCTTCGGCGCAGGAGCTGCTTACGGCATTCATCGGGCTGGAGATGAGTTCGATTTCCAGCTACATCCTGGCGGGGTACCGGCGCGATTCGCTGAAGTCCAGCGAATCGGCGATGAAGTATTTCCTGCTGGGTTCGTTTGCGACCGCGTTCTTTCTCTATGGGATTGCGCTGGTGTACGGGTCGAGCGGGACGACGATGCTGGTCAAAATGGATTCGGCAGAGCTGTTACACAGCACTTTGTTCGAACTGGGGCTGGCGATGATCCTGATCGGACTCGGCTTTAAGGTGGCCGCGGCGCCTTTCCAGGTATGGACGCCGGATGTTTACGAAGGAGCACCGACTCCGGTTACGGCGCTCTTTTCCGCGGGACCGAAAGCGGCAGCTTTTGCCTTGCTACTACGGATCTTCGCAACGGTTCCCGCGGCCACGCACTTCTGGTTCTGGGCTTTCTGGGCGCTGGCGGCAGTGACGATGTTCGCGGGCAATTTGGGCGCGCTGGTGCAGACGAACGTCAAGCGGCTGCTGGCGTACAGCTCGATCGCGCACGCGGGATACATCCTGGTGGCGTTCGCGGCGGTTACTTCGATGGCGCAGGGCGAAGGCGGCTCGGCTGCCGCGGGGCCGGCTTACGCCGCGGTGCTGTTTTACCTGCTGAGCTATGCGCTGGTGAAGCTGGGGGCATTCACGATTGTTTCGCAACTGGGCGGGGCGGGCGAAAAAAATCTCTCGCTGGACGATTACGCGGGGCTTTCGCAGCGGCAGCCGTGGGTGGCCGCGGCTTTGAGCGTTTACCTGCTTTCGCTGCTCGGGTTGCCGATTACCGCGGGCTTCTTCGGGAAGCTGTACATCTTCAAGGCGGCGGTGAATTCGCACCTGCTGTGGCTCGCGGTGCTGATGGCGATTAACAGCGTGATCGGGGCGTACTACTACTTCCGGCTCATCGTGGTGATGTACATGCGTGAGTCCAGCGCGGAAGCGACGGCGCTGGGACCGGTGCGGTTTCCCCTGGGCGTGAGCGTGGTGCTGGTCGTGACGTTTGCGGGAACGATTTTGTTTGGCGTATATCCGAATCCGGTGCTCAACTTCATTTTGCAGCCGACTCTTCTCGGTCGCTAGCTGAGAGGCCGTAGCGGGGCCCTCTGGACCTCATTTGGAGTGCGGGAGCTTTTGCGTGATTTGGAGGCCCAGCACATTGGGGACGTCTTGCCGAAAATAAAACCGGCCCGGAAGGTTGCGCTGCCGGGCCGGATGGGAAAGCCTTTTGATTGAGTTAGATCTTCATGAAAATAATTACGAGCGTGAAGAGCGAGAGCGTCTCGACGAACACCAGACCGAGAATCATCGCCGCGCGAATGGCCGCTGCTGCTCCGGGATTGCGGGCCATGCCTTCGCAAGCCGCCGAAGCGATCCGGCCCTGCCCCAGCGCGCCACCAAAGGCCGCCAGCGCCATGCCAAAGCCCGCGGCGATAGCCATGAGGCCTTTGCCTCCGGCTGTTGCGGCTCCTGTTTCTTCCGCGAACGCGGACGGAACTAGCAACATCACCGCAGCGAGCGCCACCAACACCATCGTCCACTTCTTCATCACTTCCTCCTTATGAATCGCCGCCAGGAGGTGGTTCCCGGACACCGTGCAGCCGGGCTCACACTGAAGCAGCAAATTGCCGGCGAAGACGCACCGGCAAATCTCGATTTAATGCTCGTCAGCCGTAGCCATGCCCAGATAAACCGAGGGCAAAACCGTGAAGATGTAGGCCTGAATAATCGAAACGAAAATATGCAATCCGATGAAGGCAATGGGAATCGTCACCGGGAAAATTGCCACGATTACTGCCCAAATCGGCGCTTTAGGCCAGACCGCAAGCGTGGCAGAAGTGAAGAGCCCCACGAAAATACTGTAAAGCAGGTCGCTGGCAAAAATGTTGGCCCAGAGTCGAACCGTAAGCGAAACGATTCGAGCCGTCGTGCTGATAATCTCTACCGGAAAGATCAGCGGCGAAAGCCAGGGGACGGGACCGGCGAAATGCTTTAGATAACCCGCAGGCCCATGGTGTTTGATTCCCTGCCAGTTGAAATACAGGAAAGTCAGAATCGCGCAGGCAAACGGCACAGACACCTGCCCGGTAGGCGAGGTGAATACAGGAAGAACGCCAAGCAAATTGGAGAATAAGACGAACACGGAAATGGAACCGACGAATGGAATGAGCTTAGCGGCGCCGTGGTGAATATTTTCTTCCAGAAGATCCTTGATGCCAAAGCCGAGCGGGTTGGTCAATAACAGCTCCGCGACTTGCTGCATTGCTCCGGGCTTTTCTACGGATAGCCTCGACCGCAATAAGAGTGCCAGCAGCGTCACGAGCACAAGGACAACGCAGGCCATTACGACATGTTCGGGGATGGGCAGTTCCGGGTCGCTCGGCTGAATGTGAAGCATGGCGAGGAGCGCCAGGGCAAATTGACCGAGGTAGTGGTTCACAAACTGTGTGATGCCGCTTACGTGATGTTCCATTACGCTGGTGACCTGGAAACGGTCATCTCCCTACTCCGCTGGATGCCAGATTTCGTACACACTCGCCGCGATTGTGGCGGCTCCTAAAGCACACAAACCCACAACCATGCTAACAAGGGGAACTCTCAGATAAATAAAAATAACATAGACGGCGAGGGCTATCAACCCGTAGCGGAAGAGCATGGCGAAGTAGGTGAGGAGGGGGACGACGGGCTTTTCTTTGCCGGCTTGAGCGGTGGAGGCGAGGACCAGTGCGTCCAGGCCGCGCTGGAGCCAGCGGAAGTTCAGCCAAGCGAGAACGGCGCCGACTGCCAAACCAAGGCCCCACAAACGGTCGCGAAGAAGGGCGACCGATGCGGCGGCCAGGAAGCCGATCAGGAGGGTCAGCCAGGAAATGCGGCGTTCGGTGAGGGCGGCAGGCGCCGATTCAGGTGCGCTTGGTGCCATCGCCGCTACCTCCGAGCCGCCGGAGAACGTCGCGCACGCCGGCATAGAAGCCTATGCCGCCCAGAATAATCAGGAAAATTGGCTTGGTGTGCAGCCAGCGGTCAAGAAAAAAGCCGAGAAGCCCGCCTACAACGACGGCCGAGACGAGGACGAAGGGCAGCTCCATGGCAATGGCGGCTTGGTTGGAAACTTCCTTCGCCTTCTCCCCTGCAGGTGAGGGTGACTCGGAGTTTTCCGGCTTATTGTCCGAAGGCATATTGGGCGAGCCGCGTGAACGGCTCAGGATACAACCCGGCGGCGAGAGTGACAAACACGGCGACGGCGAGGGCCACGGCTTGGGCGCTGGTCATGACGGGACGCGGGGCTTCGCCGGGCTGCTTGAGCCAGGCGTGAACGACGATGCGGAAGTAGTAGTAGAGGGCAGGGACGATGTAGAGGACGGCGAAGACGGCGAGCACGGGATGGTGCGTTTCGATGAGGGAAAGGAAAATGAAATACTTGCCCATGAAGCCGGCGGTGGGGGGGATGCCGGCAAGGGAGAGCATGAAGATGAGGAGAAGAAGGGCGGCGGCGGGGCTGCGTTGATAGAGACCGTTCAGGTCTTCGAGCTCCTCGCCGATGAGGCCTTTCTGGCGGAGGACGATGATCACCGCGAAGGCGCCCGCGGTCATAAAGACATAGGCGAATAGATAGAAAGCAATTCCGGTGAAAGCGGTGTCGTTCCCTGCTACGAGGCCGAGCAGGATGTAGCCAACGTGCGAGATCGAGGAATACGCGAGGAGGCGCTTTACGTTGGTCTGTGTCAGGGCGGCGAGATTGCCCCAGGTGAGTGAGGCAACAGCGATGCCGGCAATGAGATAAATCCACGTTTCGTGGGACGGGGCAAAAACCGAAGTGAACAATCGCAGCAGCAGCGCAAAACTCGCCGTCTTTGAGGCCACGCTGACATAAGCGGTAACGGGCGTCGGCGCGCCTTCGTAAACGTCGGGCGCCCATTGGTGAAAAGGCACGGCGGCGATTTTGAAGAATAGACCCACGGCAACCAGCACAAATGCCGCGACAAGAAAGAGAGGCGCCTGGTGCAGCAAAGAAGGATCCATGTGGAGCGCGGCAGGATAGCGTTCCGAGAGGATCTGGCGCGCCTGCTCACCCGCCGCGCCAGGCAGGCGGCTATATTCGATCACAGCCGCAAGGCGAGTTTGCGGATCAAATGCCGCCTGGATGTTCCGGATATTGGTCGTGCCACTCAAGCCATAAATTATGGAAAAACCGTAGGCCAGGATTCCGGAACTGAAAGCGCCGAGCAGGACATACTTTAATGCGGCTTCATTTGAACGCTTCTCGCGGCGCAGAAAACCGGTGAGCACGTAGAAGCTGAGGGCCATGGTCTCGAGGCCGAGGAACATGACGATCAGGTCTGTGCCGGAGGCCATGAACATCATGCCAATGCAGGCGAAGAGGACGAGCGCGTAGTACTCGCCTTCCTGCTCGCGTTCGATCTCGAGGTATTTCACGGAGAGGAGGATGACGAGCGCGGTGGCGGCGAGGAAAAGGGCGCCGAAAAAGATAAAAAACGGATCGACGACCGCGGATTCATTGAACCCGAAAAATCTACCTCTGACGGCAACGGTTCCGCGGAGCCTCCACAGCGTGAAGGCGCTGAAAAGAGTGCCCGCCAGAGCCATGGCGGCGTTCAAGTATCTTTCTTTCTGCTCGATCCAGAAATCGATGAGCAGAATGCCCAGACCGAAGAGGAGAAGCTCTATCTCCGGGAGGATAACGGCGCCGTCCCCCTGGAGATAGGTT
>Ga0307479_10006951_pt1 | contig 10417 bp, 6 predicted proteins | sample atmos_gasesECM4C_FD_203743 | JGI IMG/M metagenome (GOLD analysis project Ga0307479, IMG submission 203743) | Hardwood forest soil microbial communities from Morgan-Monroe State Forest, Indiana, United States - atmos_gasesECM4C_515 | ecosystem: Environmental > Terrestrial > Soil > Temperate...
GCGGCCGATAATTTCCGGTGCGCTGATCTTTCTTTGGTTCAGCGGCTTAAGCGCAATGAAAATATTTCCCGTGTTGGTGGCGCCGCCGCCGCCGGTGAAGGCGATCACATTGTCGACGGCAGGATCTTTCTTGATCACCGCTTCAATTTTCTGGATGGCATCGTTCATAGCAGGGAACGAAGAATCTTGCGGCCCCTGCACGGCACCGCCCATGGCTCCGGTGTCTTGCTGCGGAAAAAAACCCTTAGGAATTTTCATGACCAGCGCGACGTTTAAAGCGATAGTTAGAAAAAGAACCGTCAGGGTAAGAAATGCATTGTCCAGAACCCAGTGCAGGCTGCCGCGATACCACGACAACAAGCGCTCAAAAAATCTCTCCATAACCATGAACACGCGGCCATGTTTCTGTTTGTGCTCGTCGCGCAACAGGTACGCGCACATCATCGGTGTGGTGCTCAGGGAGATGACCATTGAAACGATAATGGCCGTGGACAGCGTAATGGCAAACTCGCGAAATAGGCGTCCCACAATTCCGCCCATCAGCAATAGCGGAATGAAAACGGCAATCAACGAGATGCTGATCGACAAAACGGTAAATCCAATTTCCTGCGCCCCTTTCAGTGCCGCGGGGAAGGGCTCCATGCCCGCTTCGAGATGGCGAGTAATGTTCTCCATCACCACAATGGCGTCGTCCACCACGAACCCTGTGGCGATGGTCAGTGCCATCAATGACAGATTGTCGAGACTGTAGCCGCACAGATACATCACCGAAAAAGTTCCAACCAGGGAAACAGGAACGGCAACAGCCGGAATCAGCGTGGCGTGCCCATTCCGCAAAAAAATAAAAACCACCACAATCACCAGCACGATGGAGAGCATCAGCGTGCGCTCCACGTCGCTTACAGACGCGCGAATCGTAGTGGTGCGATCGAGAACAATGGTGGTCTCGATTCCTTGTGGAATGGAAGCTTCTATCGAAGGCAGCTCGGCGCGAATACGATCAACGGTATCAATAATATTTGCCCCTGGCTGACGGAAAATGATGAGCATTACCGCGCGTTTGCCATTCAAATAACCGGCGGCGCGCACGTTTTGTACTGAATCGATTACATTCGCAACATCAGACAGCCTGACCGCGCCTCCGTTCTTATAGCCGACGATGATCGGCTTGTAGTCTTCCGCGTGGGATATCTGATCGTTTGCGAGAATGTCAGCGCTGGTGGCGCCATCGGTAATTTGCCCCTTGGCGAGATGGGAGTTTTGCAAACGCAGCACCGATTGCAAGTCCGTCATGGCCAGCCCGTAGCCGGCCAGCTTCGTGGGGTCGACCTCCACGCGCACGGACGGCAACGCGCCGCCACCCACGTTCACCTGGCCTACACCCTGGATTTGCGAAAGTTTCTGTTGAATGACCGTTGACGCTTCGTCGTACAACTTGTCCGGACCATATTTATCTGAAGTGAGTCCGGCAATCATGATGGGCGCATCCGCGGGGTTGACTTTGCGATAAGTGGGATTCGCGGGAAGATTTGCAGGCAGATAAGTCCGCGCAGAATTTATGGCCGCCTCGACGTCCCGAGCTGCTCCGTCAATATTGCGGCTAAGGTCGAATTGAATAGTAACGTTAGTTGTCCCCAAACTGCTGGTGGAAGTCATCTCCGTAACGCCGGAGATGTGTCCGAATTGCCGCTCTAAAGGAGTGGCGACGGAAGAGGCCATAATCTCCGCGCTGGCTCCCGGCAAACTGGAGTTGACCGAGATAGTTGGAAAGTCCACCTGCGGCAACGGCGAAACCGGCAACACTTTGAAAGCGATCGCGCCGGCAATGGCGATCGCGATCGTGAGTAGCGTGGTCGCGACCGGCCGGTAGATAAATGGAGCGGATACGTTCATGAATGCTCCGCGGTTTGCGGCTGGGTGCCCGGACCCCAAGCAGGAGACTTTCGCGAAAAGCGCTGTGCGATGCGGTCAAAGAAGATGTAAATCACTGGCGTGGTGTAAAGCGTGAGCACCTGGCTCACCAGCAGGCCGCCCACCATGGCGATTCCCAGTGGCCGTCGCAACTCCGAACCAATGCCCGTGCCAAAAGCCAGCGGCAGGCCGCCCAGAAGCGCGGCCATGGTAGTCATCATGATGGGCCGAAAGCGAAGCAGGCTCGCCTCGTAAATAGCGTCGGTGGGATTTTTTCCATGGTGGCGCTCTGCTTCGAGCGCGAAATCAACCATCATGATTCCATTCTTCTTGACGATACCAATCAGCAGTACCAAACCGATGATGGCCACCACGCTAAGGTCCTGATGAAAAATAATAAGGGCAAGAAAAGCGCCAACCCCCGCGGAAGGCAGCGTGGATAGAATCGTTACCGGATGGATGAAGCTCTCGTACAACACCCCAAGCACGATGTACACCGTCACTAGAGCAGCCAGAATCAGCAGAGGCATGTTCGAGAGGGAATTACGAAATGACGCAGCGGTACCCTGAAAATCGGCCTGCAAGCTGGCCGGCATCCGCATGTCTTGCTGAATTTTGGTGATCGCTGAAATGGCCCCGCCCAGCGCCGCGTTGGGCGCAAGATTAAACGAAACGGTGATCGCTGGGAACTGTCCTTGGTGATTGATCGACAGCGGTTCGGTCATCAATTCAAAATGTGAAAATGCGCCGAGCGGCACGGCGTTACTTTGTGCGGAGCTCGTGAGTGCCGCCGTATTAGTGACCTTGTTTGATGTGGTATTTGATGTCCCGGCCGTGAGCGCATTCACCGGCGGAGTCAAGCTGCTCGCCGTCGGATTGTAGAGAGGACTGGTAGTCAGAGCGTTCGAACCGGCCGACGTGGAACCATTTCCGGTGGAACTTGCCGGCGCTCCGGTAGTGCCTGCCGCGGCATTGGCCTGAATATACAATTTATTTAATTTGTCCGGATCGAGTTGAAACTGCGGCTCGGACTCCAGAATGACGTGATATTGGTTCAACTGCGTGTACATGGTATTGATCTGCCGCTGTCCGAACGCGTCGTACAGCGTGTTGTCGATCGTCGTCGGCGCGATTCCCAGACGCGAAGCCGTCGCGCGATCGATCACCAGTTGGACCGCAAGCCCGCCGGGTTGCTGGTCGGTGGCCACATCTTCCAGCTCCTTCAAATTTTTTAGCTTGGCTACGAATTGATTGGTCCAGTCATTCAGTTCGTTCGGATCGGGATCCTCCAGCGTGTATTGATATTGCGTGCGGCTGACGCGGTCGTCGACGGTAATATTTTGCACCGGCTGCATGAATAGCTGAATGCCTTGCACCTTAGCGAGCTTGGTCTGCAGCCTTCGAATCACATCCGAAGCATTCAGATCTCGCTGGTTAAGCGGCTTCAGATTAATGGAGAGCCTTCCACTATTGGTGGTGATGTTCGTGCCATCAGCGCCGATGAACGACGACAGGCTCTCCACTGCCGGATCGGCAAGAATGGCGTCGGCGAGTTCTTGCTGTTTTTGCGCCATGGCTTTCGGTCCAATGGTCGGCGGCGCCTGTGAAATTCCCTGAATAATTCCGGTATCCTGCACTGGAAAAAATCCTTTGGGAATGACGATATAAAGGAAGATCGTGAGACACAGCGTTCCCAGCGCCACCAGCAGCGTAATAGTCTGGTGCCCCAGCACGAACTTCAACGTGCGGCCGTAAAAGGCGATCATGCTTTCGAACATGTGTTCCGACTTCTGATAAAACCATCCCTGTCTTTCCGTGGGGTTGTGCTTCAGGATGCGTGAAGCCATCATTGGCGTGAGCGTCAAAGAAACCACTGCCGAGACCACGATGGTCACCGCCAGGGTCACTGCAAATTCCCGGAACAGCCGGCCCACCACATCGCCCATGAAAAGCAGCGGAATCAACACAGCGATCAGCGAAACCGTTAAAGATAAAATCGTGAAGCCAATCTGCTCGGCACCCTTTAACGCCGCCTGCATGGGAGGTTCGCCGGCCTCGATATATCGCGAAATGTTTTCGACCATCACGATGGCGTCATCCACAACGAATCCCGTCGAAATGGTGAGCGCCATCAGCGACAAGTTATCCAGGCTGTAGCCCAGCGCGTACATCGCCCCAAACGTGCCCACCAGCGACAGTGGCACCGCTACGCTGGGAATGATCGTGGCGTAGAGATTGCGCAAAAACAGAAAGATGACCATGACGACCAGCGCGATCGTCAGCATCAATTCAAATTCGACGTCCGACACGGAGGCCTGAATCGGCGTAGTCAGGTCCGTGAGCGTAGTGATATCGATCCCTTTGGGAAGATTCGCTTCCAGTTGCGGCAGTAGCGCTTTAATCCTCTTCACCACGCTGATGGTGTTTCCGCCGGGCTGCCGTTGAACGTTCACGATGACCGCCGGCGTTTTGTCCATCCACGCAGCCTGATTGGTGTTCTCCACTCCATCCACGATATTGGCAACGTCGGTCAGCATCACCGGCGCACCGTTGCGGTACGCGACCACCACCTTCCGGTAATCCTTACTGGTCACCAGTTGATCGTTGGCATCGATCTGGTAATCCTGACGTAGCCCGTCAAAATTTCCTTTTGCGGCATTGACGCTGGATTGAGTAACCGCCGTACGCAAGTCTTCCATATTAATTCCGTAGGAAGAGAGCGCCGCCGGATTAGCTTGAATACGCACTGCGGGTTTCTGACCACCGCTGATGGTGACCAGTCCAACGCCGCTCAATTGCGAAATCTTGGGAGCCAGCCTGGTATCCACCAGGTCTTCGACTTGTGAAAGCGGAATGCTACTCGACGTAGCCGCCAAGGTGAGCACAGGAGCATCCGCTGGATTTGTCTTGCTGTAAATCGGCGGCGCAGGAAGATTCGCGGGCAGAAAGTTTTGCGAAGCATTGATGGCCGACTGCACTTCTTCTTCGGCGACATCGATATTCAAACTCAGTGTGAATTGCAACACGATGACGGAGCAGCCGCCCGAACTGCTGGAAGTCATCTGACTGAGTCCCTGGAGCTGGCCAAACTGCCGCTCTAACGGTGCGGTCACCGTCGTGGCCACCACGTCCGGGCTCGCGCCAGGATAAAAAGTGAGTACTTGGATAGTCGGATAGTCGACTTCAGGGAGCGCGGAAACAGGCAGCTGCGTGTAACTCACAATACCCACCAGTAATATGGCGGCCATTAACAGCGCCGTCGCAACCGGCCTCAAAATGAACGGACGTGACGGACTCAATGCGGCTTGCTCCCCTGACTGTTGGCGTTTCCTGGAGCGGAAGTATTTCCCGGAGTCGCGGCGTTTTCGGAACCGCTCGAATTTGCTGGACTATTGATATTTCCGGGAGTGTTGGGGTGTGTGCCCCCAGGGCCGCTCCCTCTTGTTCCGGGGCCGCCGAGAGCGTTGCCAGGAGCAGGTGGATTATTGGCGGTAACCACTTTGGAGTTGTCCTGCAACTTATCAAAACTGCTGTTTGCCAGCACATCCCCTGGCAACAAACCCGTGACTTGTGTAGTCCCGCCATCCGTCACACCGGGTTTAATCGTGCGCATATGTGCGGTATTGTCCTGCAGAACATAAACAAACGCAGTCTGCCCGTTATGTTGGATTGCCGAACCGGGAATTAAGGTGGCATCGTGCAGGGTGTTCACCAGCAGCCGCACATTGACAAACTGATTCGGAAATAGCGCACCATCCTTGTTTTCAAACGTAGCGCGAGCCTTTACCGTGCCAGTCGTCGTGTCGATCTGATTGTCCAGCGTCAACAGCTTTCCGCTAGCTATTTTCTGTTGCCCGCTACGATCAAACGCATCCACCGTGAGTACTGCCTTGTTGCGCAAACGCTCCTGCACCGGCCCCAGACTGTCCTCGGGTATCGTGAAAATGACCGTGATAGGCGACATTTGGGCAATGACCACCAGCGTCGTCGCTCCCGATGACTGCACCACGTTTCCCGGATCCACCAGCCGCAAACCAACCTTGCCGGTAATCGGCGCCACGATATGGCAATAGCTTACCTGGACCTGATCGAACTGCACCGTGCCCTCATCAAGCTTTACCGTGCCCTGATTTTGCAGCACGATTTTTTCTTGATCGTCCAGCTGTTGCTTCGGAATGGCTCTGCGATCCCACGCTTCGTGGTATCTCTGCAGATCCATCTTGGCCATCGCCAAAACATTTTGGTCCCGCTCCAGCGTGCCCTGCGCCTGCATCAGGGTGGCCCGGTAAGGCCGAGAATCAATGTCGATCAGAGCGTCACCCTTGTGTACGATTTGCCCTTCTTTGTAGTACACCGCGGTAACAATGCCGTTCACTTGGCTGGTAATCGAAGAGGTATAAACCGGTGTGACCGTGCCGATAGCGTCCAGATAAACGCCGATGTCGCCCTTCTGTGCTGTTAGCGTCGTCACCGTAACCGGCCCTCCGCCACCTCTAGGTGCCTTCGCAGTTGTTGCCTCCTGGTGGTGCAACACGAGCCAGAAGCCCACCCCGAAGACCAGCAGGATGAGCACCCACATAAAGATGCGCACGGCTGTGCTTCGCCGGGGCGGCGGCGCGTCCTTCGGCGGGGGTAACTGATGTTCGGACCCGATAGCTGGATGTTCATTTTGATCAGCAGGCAAAGTGATTTCTCAACCTCACGTTAGTCGGGACCGGGGACAGCAAGTCCTCATTTATGGACGAATAGTAACCGCTCTTTGGATACAGCCAAACCTAATATTGGGTGCGGCCTTCCCGTAGGGCGTTTCTTCTCTAGGGGGTAGCGGGGGAGCGCTACTTGCCTCGAAACAGAAAGGCGAGGTCGACAATTAGAATGATCACCACCGCCAGCTCCAGAACGAAGCTGCGCGTTTGATTGAACTGATCCACCATAAATCTGTACAGCTCACCGGCGGTGCGCAGTTTCTGATCCACCAACCCGCGATAATCGGGCACGCCAACCTTGGCGGCAATCAAGTTGTAAAGCCGCGCATAGAACATATCGCTCAAAAATTTCACTGCGTTATCCACCTTTTCCGTCAGTTCCATCACATCCAGGCGGATGGTGTTCAGCCGAGCCGCCTCACGGGAGAGCCGCCAGGCGGTAAGCAAGCCGCCTTGGCGCTCCAGCGACCGATACACCCCGTCAAGCAGGCTCGTAAGCAAGGTGTCGTAATAGCGAAATTCGAGCAGCTGGCTATTGGCGTATTCCAGCAGTTGTATGGTGGTCGCCGCTACTTCCGAGCTGCCGTAGACGAGAGCACCACCCCAACCCACTACCAGCAAGTCCGCGTGGGAGTAGGAGATGCTCGATTGCAACACCTCCTGCCGCTCCGCGTCAGATAACAGTGCCGATTCCCCTCGCACCAGCTGCGCTATCTCCGGACCATGCGATGCCAACAATTCTTCGGAAGCCAGGTTGTGACCATCGGCTCCTCGTATCTCCCGGAGTTGTATAACGTAATAGTCTTCTTTGAGCCAGGTATCATAGGGTTTGACCAGAGCGCGGGTGGCGTGTTGCAAAGCAGTGCGAAGTAATTCCGTGGCCCGGCTTTCGAGTTCCGTCGCGCCAATCCATTGACTGGCCTGTTGAACCAGAGCACCCCAGTCGCAGTCGAACGGTAACTCCAGCTCAATGCTTACCACGCCGTAGTCGTAATAATTCGTCTTTCCCTCGATTTGTTCACCGGCCTTCAAGACCATCGGACGAATGGCTTCCACCACCGGCGATCTCTCAAAGTGCAAATAGTGCGGAATGGGAGGAGTTAAACCGATCGAGTGTTGCACACCGCCTGGTTCGAGCAGGGGTCGTAGTACATCAAGGCGTATCGCCTCGGCAACTTCATAGAGAAACAAAATGCGGAACTCGCCCTTCAAGAACTCCGGCCCTCCCGGGCTACATCTACATTACCCGCGAGCAGGTAAACATGCGAATCACAAAAATTTGGCGGTCGAGAATGGCCCTATCCCATGCTTATAAACACAACGGGCAGCCCGTTATGGCTGCCCGCTGCATTTTGACTGCGGTTGTCGGCTTAGAATTTAGTGGTTGTCCTCACCATGTTCGTGACGCCACTTCCAATAATTGTCCTGGTCTCTGCGATTCAGCTTCGAGTAATCGCGGTACTGTCTGTGGTTCTCGGTGAAATATTGATGGTAGTAGCGATCCTCATTGCTATCCCAGTTGTGGTAGTCCTTGTGAGCGCGGTCGTACACGCGTTTCTGATGCTCATCGCGATGTTCGTCGCGGTGTTCATCCTGCGACGCTGCCCTGCTGACTACGGCGGCGGGTGCGCTTAGTGCGGCAGTCAGGAACAGAAAACTGATGTATCGGTATCCGGCTTTCATACTCCTCCTTGAATTTGACTTCAACGAGCGACATATTTGCGGACGCGACCAACAAAAGTATGACCATCTGACTGGCGATGTTCAATGCCAGATAGTACTAATATTTCACTAAGGTGTTTAACGTATAGCTTTTACGCGCCAAATAGGCACTCAATCGGCGCTTGAAAAATGAAGGGTGTAATCTGAAATCAGCCCATTGGCCAGTCCGAAATCGCATCATTCTCGGGCCTGAATATTCTACATAGCCCGCTGGCAGCGCATTTATGCCCAGGGTTCGTGCCACTCGACCAAAACATGTCCATTAAAACGTGGCTCCTTCTGCTATTTGTGCTGGTTGCGGCCGGCATCACGCTCCTGGTGCTGCGCCATCCGCGCGTCGCTGAACTTTTTCACAAACACATTTCCGACCGCCCCAGGCGCAGGCTTTTCTTAGCGGCCATCGGATTTTTCGTCACCTTCGCGGTCGCCAGGACGCTTGCCTACGTCAACTTCCACAACATCGGCCCCTTCCACGATATCTACATCGGCGGCCGACACATTCATCATCTGGTCTGGGGGATTTTGATCTTGCTGGCCGTCGGTTTTGCATGGTTGCAGGATGTTGGCGTAGGCGGAGAAAACTCATCCCTGGTCGCTAGCCGCCTGATGGCCTTCCTCTACGGCGCAGGCGCGGCACTCACCCTCGATGAATTCGCGTTGTGGTTGAATCTCGAAGATGTTTACTGGGCGCGCGAGGGTCGTGCCAGCCTGGACGCCATCGTCTTGTTCGGAACCTTCCTGATTATCGCGCTTTACGGAGGCCGCTTCTTCCACGCAGTGGCCAATGACTTGATCTTCCATCGCAAAAAATAAATCAAGCTGCCTCGCAGCGCGAGAGCTTTCGCTGATTGACGCTACAATAAGCGACCACATGAAACCCGCTGACAGCACGGTCATTCGACTAATTGCGCTATTCAAACTGCTAAAAGCGCTAACTCTCATCGCCATCGGTGTGGGCGCCCTGAAGCTGATTCATCGGGACGTCTTTAGCACCTTGGAACACTGGGTCGTAGTGTCCGGCCTCGACCCCGGCAACCGCTGGGTGGAAAGAGGTATTGCGAAGGCCTCGAATCTCAGTCACGCTAAAGTAAAGGACCTCGGTATCGTAAGTTTTATCTACGCGGGCTTGTTTCTAACCGAGGGAATCGGACTCTGGCTCATGAAACGGTGGGCCGAGTGGTTCACCATCATCATCACTAGTTCGCTCGTGCCGGTCGAAATTTACGAGCTATACCGCCATCCCACTGGCGCGAAAATTCTGGTGCTCATCCTCAATATCGCGGTGGTCATCTACCTTCTCTACCGCATCCGAACCCATAAACAATGTTTTAAGTGAGGAGCTAATCAGGATTGCAGTGCCAGTGTCTGCTGGGCATCGACTTGCGCGGACTGAGGCTTGGCGAAAATCGTGGCGACTAGCCCGCACGCTGCCGCAAACGATAACCACAGGCCTGGAATGGCGCGATTACCGGAGATATGAATCAAGTAAGTGCTTAATGCCGGTGTGAATCCGCCAAAAATTGCCGTAGCCAGGCTGTACGCCAGGGCAAATCCCGACGTCCTTACTTCGACGGGCATAATTTCGGTCAGTGTCACCACCATGGCCCCGTTATAGCTGCCGTAAATAAAAGACAACCACAACTCCACCGTCAACAACCTGGCGAACGACGGCTCTCTGACCAGCCAAAGCATGGCCGGATAAGCAGTGATCAGCATCAGCAGCGTGCAGCCGAACAGCAAAGGCCGTCGCCCGATTCGGTCAGACAGTGATCCCATGATCGGCAGCCAGAAAAGATTCGACGCGCCCACGCACAGGGTCACGATCAGGCTGTCGATACTCGCCAGATGCAGCACCGAATTTCCAAACGTCGGCGTGTACGCGGTAATCATGTAAAACGACACGGTCGTCATGGTGACCATAAACGTGCCCACCAGCACAATCGCCCAATTACTTCTCAGTGAACGAAAAATTTCCGCGGTGTTCGGTCTGTGTTTGCGCGCCAGGAACTCGTCGGTTTCCGCCAGAGATTTTCTTAGCCTGAACAAAAACGGAATGATCAGGCAACCGAGAAGCAGCG
>Ga0307479_10006952_pt1 | contig 10417 bp, 10 predicted proteins | sample atmos_gasesECM4C_FD_203743 | JGI IMG/M metagenome (GOLD analysis project Ga0307479, IMG submission 203743) | Hardwood forest soil microbial communities from Morgan-Monroe State Forest, Indiana, United States - atmos_gasesECM4C_515 | ecosystem: Environmental > Terrestrial > Soil > Temperate...
GCGGCCGCAACGGCACAAATCTACCGCGAAATCATCTGATCGCAGTTATATCCGATCTCGTGCCGCACCGGCGTTTGCGCGATACCACGCCACCGTTGCCTCGATGCCGGCATGCAGGGGGATTTCGGGCAGCCATCCGGCCCCCCGCAATACCGACACGTCGAGCAGTTTGCGTGGTGTCCCGTCCGGTTTGCTGGAATCCCAGCGCGTTTCGCCGGTGTAGCCCACCGCCGTGGCGACCATATCGGCGATCTCTTTGACGGTGTGATCGATGCCGGTACCCACGTTGATGTGATTTGGCCCGTCGAAGTGTTCCAGAAGGTATAAACACGCGCTCGCCAGATCATCGACATGCAGCAGCTCACGCCGTGGAGTTCCGGTGCCCCAGTTTGTCACCTCCGGCGCTCCGCTAGCTCTGGCCTCCTCATATCGGCGGATGAGCGCCGGCACCAGATGCGAGCCTGATGGGGAAAAGTTGTCGCCCGGTCCGTACAGGTTGGTTGGCATCGCTGAGATCCACGCCAGGCCATGTTGACGCCTGACCGCCTGGACCTGAAGGATGCCGGCAATCTTGGCAATCGCGTATGCGTCGTTGGTCGGCTCCAGCGGGCCGGTGAGCAGCGCGGTCTCCTTAATGGGCTGCTGGGCGTATTTCGGGTATATGCAGGACGAGCCGAGGAACAGCAGCCGCGGCACCCGCGCGGCCACTGCACCGTCCAGCAGGTTGACCTGGATCTGAAGGTTTTCCGACAAAAAATCAGCTGGATAGGTGCTGTTGGCCATGATGCCGCCGACTCTGGCCGCGGCGTCGATGATGACCTGAGGCCTTGACTCGAGAATGAAGTCAAATGTTGCGGCCCGATCCGTCAGGTCGAGTTCACTGTGTGACCGCACAAGAAGATTAGTGAATCCCTCTGTCCGAAACCTGCGTAACACAGCGGACCCGACCAGCCCGCGGTGCCCGGCGATATACACCGGAGATGCACGGTCAAGGACGCCGACTGAGATGTCCATTCTCCTGCTTATGTCCGACCGGGAAGCATCGGCTTGTCAATCCATGGCTTGCCCGCGCACTCCAAGGCAGCGATGTCCGCGTCCACCATGATCCGCGCAAGTTCAGCGGTGTGTATGGAAGCCTTCCACCCCAGCGATTGGGCAGCCTTGGTAGCATCGCCGATCAGCGAATCCACCTCGGTGGGGCGAAGATAGCGTTCGTCAAATCGCACATACTTCTCCCAGTTGAGCCTGGCATGGTCGAATGCGGTCTGGGCGAACTCGCGCACCGTGTAACCGCGCCCCGTCGCCAGAACGAAATCGTCCGGGTCCGAAGTCTGCAGCATCCGCCACATCCCTTCGACATACTCAGGTGCATACCCCCAGTCGCGAACAGCATCGAGGTTCCCCAGGTAGACGTGAGACTCGATGCCGGCCTTGATCCGTGCAACAGCTCGCGTAATCTTTCGAGTCACGAATGTCTCACCGCGCCGCGGTGACTCATGGTTGAACAAAATGCCGTTCACCGCGAACAATCCGTACGCCTCTCGATAATTGCGCGTCGCCCAGTACGAGTAGACCTTTGCCGCGCCATACGGTGATCGTGGGCAGAACGGCGTCTGCTCGTTCTGAGGCGGCGGCGATGCGCCGAACATCTCCGACGAGGACGCCTGATAAAAGTGGCACTCGACCCGGGAAAGCCGAACGGCTTCTAGCAGTCGTATGGATCCCATACCTGTGGTCTCGCCGGTGTGCACAGGTTCGTCGAAGCTGACGCGCACGTGCGACTGCGCCGCGAGGTTATACACCTCGTCGGGGTCGATGGTGCTGAGCAATGTCACCAAACGGGTGCCGTCGGTGAGATCGCCGTAGTGCAAGAACAGTCGTGCATCCGCCTCGTGTGGATCAACGTAGAGGTGATCGATCCGCGACGTGTTGAACGTCGAAGCTCGACGGATGAGCCCGTGGACCTCATATCCCTTGCTCAGCAGCAGTTCGGCGAGATAGGAGCCGTCCTGTCCGGTGATTCCGGTTATGAGCGCTCGCTTCACTGGATTCCCACTTCTGTCGGTGCATGCTCGTCACCACATTTCCGGCACCCCATCGTGGCCTTCTCACGCCTTGTTATGCCGCAACGGCGAGGCGTCGCCGTCGGCTTCATAGTAGGTGTCGAGGGCGAGCAGACGTTGAGCGACGGCCTTGCTAGTCCGCCACGGAACGCATCCGATCGCGGCGGGCACATCTCATGAGAAGAACGCCGTCCCCAAAGCCACTGAAAAGCAGCGGATTCCGGCCTCAACATGACTGACCTTCAATCTGGGTGCGCGGCGTTGACCCTCTCCTGTCGGCCCGGGGGAGCACCGACTAGTTCTGTCCAACACCTGCCCTTGTTGTTACATAACCGATTGGAGCGCTCATTTACTTCTTGTCTGTCGATCGTGTTGGCGCGCCGGGGCGCTGCCGGGCGGGAGTCGAGGTGCCCTGTCAGAGGCCAGCACCGTGGCGCCAGCGCCGACCACGACCCCGGATGCGAGCGTCACGTCGTTCGAGATGCTTGCGCCGATGCCAACGAACACCCCGTCGCCGAGGCGCACCCGTCCCGCGAGGTGCGCGCCCGGGCCGACAGTCACGAATGACGCAAGGTACACGTCATGGCTGAGCGTCGCCCCGATGTTCACCTGGCAGTGTTCGCCCACCACCACATCGACGTTGAGGACTGCTCCAGGCGCGATGACGGTGCCTGCGCCGATCGTGCACGAGCGTCGACGTACGCCGCGGGGGAGACGACCGTCACGAAGCGGTCGCCCGGCCACGCGGCGACCAGGTCGCGACGCAACGCCGGTGCCCCGACGGCACCGAGGACCCACGTGTTGCGGTCGGCCGGCGAGGGCGCGGTGATATCGACCTGGTCGTGTGCGGCTGCGTCGAGGTAGTCAGGAGAGACGGCCCAGAACAGCTCAGTGCCGGGTGGCAGGTAGCAGGCCGCCTTGCGGGCCTGCCCGCCGGCGCCGAGGAGGCCGACACGATCCGGCGTCGTGCCGGCTGCATGATCGGTCGTGCTGTCCATTCCGAGATCGCTCAACCTGTGTATCGAACGACACAGTAGCCCCTGGCGACTAGCCGGCCCACGCAGCGGCCGTCATGTCAGGCGTGCCCGGGGGCAGCTTGGGTGCACCTACTCATCGGGTTGCGCCGCGGGTTCGTGCGAGACTCTCCCCGTGGCCCTCAGATACCGCCTGCAATCCAACCCGTTCGTCGCCAGGCTCGTTACGAAGTATTTTTTACCCCTTGGCACCCGTCAGGTCGGCGATGACGTGGTGTTCTTCAACTTCGGCTACGAGGAGGATCCGCCAATGGCGCTGCCATTGGCAGCGTCCGACGAGCCCAACCGGTACGGCATCCAGCTCTACCACGTCACGGCCTCCCAGGTGGATCTCACCGGCAAACGGGTGCTTGAGGTCAGTTGTGGCGCCGGCGGTGGAGCCTCATACATCGTGCGGAACTTGGGCCCGACCGCCTACACGGGACTGGACTTGAACCCGGCTAGCATCGATCTTTGCCGAAAGGCTCACATTCTGCACGGCCTGGATTTCGTGCAGGGCGACGCCGAAAACCTGCCCTTCCCCGATCAATCCTTCGATGCGGTGATCAATGTTGAAGCCTCGCACCAGTACCCGCACTTCCGTCGTTTCCTCGCCGAAGTGGCACGCGTGCTTCGCCCGGGAGGACATTTCCTGTACACCGACTCCCGCCGGCGTGGCGCTATCGCCCAGTGGGATGCGGCGCTGGCCGACACCTTTATGCGAAAGATCTCGGTAAGGAACATCACCGACGAGGCTAAACGCGGGCTGGCGGCAAATACGCAGCGGTCGCAAGAGCTGCTTAGTCGCCGCGTGCCGCCGTTCCTGCTCGGCGCAATCCGTTATTGCGTTAGCGTGATGGACTGGGACCTGCGCCGCGCCGGGGGGTTTACTTACCGGCTGTACTGCTTCGTCAACGATTGATTGTCGCCGACCTCAGGTCAGTAGACACACTACAACGTCACGAGAGCCGACCAGCCAACCGCCGAGCGTGGGCGAACTCTTGAACGGGCGCCTGGGCTAAGGTCTTCAGACGCAACCCCCGCTGCGGCCCAAACACCGCGACCCCCAAGTGCAGCGCCAGCCATGTGAGTAGCCACCACGCTACCGCAATGATCCTAATGGCGGTGGTCGACGCCGGATCCACGATGAGCCAGCTGAGAATGCGTAGCTGGTCGAGCCAGTTCCGCCGGGTCTTCGCGTTACGTACCGATTCCGTGCCAGCCGTTTGAGTGCGCACCGACAGTTCTTCTGGCACAAAACAGACCGCCGATCGCAGCATCAAGCGAAACCAGAAATCCAAGTCGACGAGCTGATAGATATCGTCGCGAAAGCATCCCACATCCAGTGCCAACTGGCGCCGAAACATCACGCAGGTGGGTTCACCTATCCAATTGACGGCACCGCCCATCAACATCATCTGCGTAACCAATGACGGTCCGTGGTTGTAATCTCGAAGCTTCAAAAAGTAGATATGGGGCTTGCTCGCCACTCGCCACCACCACGGGACGTTGTGGTTCACCACATGCCGGGGCGCGAAGGCCAGTCCGACAGTCGGATCATCGAAACATCGGGCGAGTTTCTGCAGGGCTCCGGGAAGCAACCAGTCATCGGCGTGTACGAATTGGATACAGCTGCCGCGCGCGAGATCCAGGCATTTGTTGTGGTTTTGGTTGAGGCCGAGTCGAGTTTCGTTGCGTACTAGTCGGTCTCCCGCTCTGAGCATTGTTGCGGCGATGGCGGCACAATCGTCTGACGAATCGTCGTCAACGACCACCATCTCGAATTCCACACCATCCTGCTCCAAGACGCTGCGTAGACAACGCGCGATCGTAGCGCTGTTGTTGTACATCGGTACGCACACCGAGATAAGTGGGTTCGACGGCGAGTCGTCAACATCGTTGCGGCGCATCGCTACCACGCCCGATCCATCAACGGGCAGCGCGCCCGGCCACCCAGGTCGCCACCGGCCTCACCCACTCGCCACAATTGAGCCGACTTACCAACGGCTGAGATGCTCCAGCACGTCCTTAGAGATGATCGCATCGAAGTAGGTGTCGGGTCGCTCGGCGATCCACTCATCCACGTCTGCGACAACAGCGCGATCGAGGACAGCGGGCCACTATGCGCGCGGCCTTGGATGCACTGGCGCTCCCGATAACACCGAGATCGTGGTACTGGGCCCACGATCCATTGCAGGCCTGAGATCGGGGATGCTGTCGAATACGCCATCGTAGGGCGGCTCAGAGACTACCCATACCCTTGACCAGAAACACGACCCCCGCCAGAGCGAACATGGTTTCGACGATCCGCCAACGGTGAGCCTGTGTCCAGTTGTGCAGCTGCAGCATCACCGCTTGAGTCTTCTCCGGCATCGCCAAGTAGGCCACCAGTGGAATCTCGATGACCGCAAAGACCAGCGCGATGAACACGACGAACGCGCTGAACTGCATGCCGATAGCGGTCCCCGAGGCCATGACGACGGTCAACACGATCGGGCCCTCGACGGGCGGTACTGACGATGTGATGCCAAACACGAACACTGGCCAAACCAAGCCGCCCTGCAGCATGTTCTGAGCGCGGGCCGACAGCCGCGAGAATGCGGTCGGTGTGCGCGGCTGCATCGCCAGGGCCGACGCATCACCGTCGCCTATCCCTACCCCTGTCCGTGCCCGTGCCCGCTCACGGGCCGAAACGGCCACTGCGAACAGCAGAAAGAGCACACCAAGGGTGATCTGAAGACGCCCGCCCACGAAAAAGATTGGGACCGCGGACCTCACATTTCCGATCGTGGACACCACATTGTGAATAACCACTAGCGCGGTACCGCGCAGCAGTATCAGCACAGCTATTGCAACGCTGATACCCGCGGTCATGCCGCCCAGCCAATATGCGAACAAATTGAGCACGGCCCGCCGCCGCGACATCAAAAGAACCGCGACGCCCAGACGGGTGGGGTCAGCCACAAACCCCAACCCCAGAAGCAGCACGTAAGTCCACATCAGCCAAACCGCCTAAGGGCGGTACCTTCTAAAAGATCGGCGGCAGCGGCAACGCTTTCGCCAGGCTTGGTCATCCGGGTGGCGATTTCTCGGGCTCGGGTTGTGTACTGCGGCGCGAGGATACGGCGGAGGTCCGCAACCAGCGATTTCCGGGTGGTGCTCGACAAGCGCCGGGCGCAGCCGACCTTCAGTCGTGTGACCTGAGCCGCCCAGATCGGCTGATCGGCCACGTCCCAGAGGACCAACATAGGGATTCCGGCGCGCAGGCCTGCGGCCATGGTGCCCGCGCCACCGTGGTGGACGACCGCGCGACAGATAGGAAAGACGACCGCATAGTTCACCAGGCCCGCAAGTTTCACGTGGTCATAATGTGGGATGCGGTTGGAGCCGCTGACGCCGGAATAAATCAACGCCCGTTCGCCTAACTCCATACAGGCCGCAGCGATCATGGCGATCGTGTCGGCGGGAGACTGGACCGGTGTGCTGCCGAAACCGAAGTAGATGGGCGGTGTCCCGGCCGCAATCCACGACGCGACCTCATCGTCGGCATCGGTCGGCAGCTCCAACGTCAGCGCTCCGACGAAGGGCCGCCGGCCGTTCCATTCCGCCGCGAGTCCGGGGAAGCAAGCCTCGTCGTAGGCCTGGATTTCGAGCGATCCACGTTCCGCCATCCGTTTCGCCGCTGGGGCCGCTGCCCTTGGCAGGCCCAGTTCACGGCGTTGCGCATCCTCGGGGTCCTTGGTGATGCGCCCGTACACCCACCAGAGCGCCCTCATCGCCGAACGGACCACAGGCGTCGGCGCGGTAAGAAACGGCAGGGAGAGCTGGCCGTTGACCCGCATTGGGACGTGGTGCAGCCCGACCAACGGAATGCCGTAGTACTCCGCGACATTGGCGACGACCCCGTGGTACGTCTGGCCCGTCACCAGTAGGTCAGCCCCGTCCGCCAGCGCAACCAGTGTCCTACCCATCTCCGCCCAGCCATCGATAAACAGGTCCCGGCCAGCACGCCACAAGCTGATCGGATCCCGCGTCTTAACATCAGGGTGGAGGAAATCCGTGACATCGCTTATCTGCTCCTGCGAGTCCGGGCCGTATGCGACCCCGGCAAGCCCGGCCGATTCGACGAAACCCACCAGGTTGGGCGGAACCGCCATGCGCACTTCGTGCCCTCGCCGCAGCAGCTCCCGACCGACCGCGGCGCACGGCTCGACGTCTCCACGAGTTCCATGGGCTGCCAAAACAAATTTCATCGGCCGAACGCAGCCCTTCAGCTGTCGCCGCCGTAGCCAAGGATTTTCATCCGGATGCCCGAACTGGTGCACCCTCGTAGCGACCCTCGGCGACCCGAGCAAACACAGATTTCATCGCTTCCACATAGGTGTTTACCGATTCTCGCGCGATCGCGTTGTTCGGGAAGTTCACCACTATCGACACTTCATCGAAGAGACGAATCACCGAGATATAGAAATGCGCCGGATCTCTGGGGTCGCAGTAGACTCTCACATTCGAGTCGTCCAAGCTGGACGTGACGGTAGCGTTAAACGGAGGAAGGCCGGCATCCATGTAGTTGATCATGGTGCAGTTCGATCCCCATTTCCTAAGCCACGGCGCCAATTTTAGTACATCGTTAAACGACACATTGGCGAGCTCTATATTCGAATCAAATGAAGCTTGCGCGGCACGAGCAGTGGCTCCGAAAGACGCAGGGTCGACAGGCACAGTGAACGGAACCACGCCCGTGAACCAACCCATTGCCATAAATTCCGCTGGAGACTTGCGCTTGTCAGTTGGCGTAAGTCCGTAGTACGTCTCCGCTCCGGTCAATTCATATTGCGCAAGCGCCGTGCACGCAAACAAACCACCGCTGAAACGGGCACCCACCGATGCGCAGAGGGATTCGAATTCGAACGTCTGTTCCGGATCCATCAGTCGTTCGACCAATACGTCCCCGCCCGAGGGTACCGATAGATCGCCAACTGGCAGGGGGAAGTCCGGCAGGGTTCCGCCGTTGAGTTCGGCGAACTCGATCCAATTTCGGACCTCCGGGGAGTCCAAGGTCATTGCGGCGATGTGCTTGCCCTCCCGCGCGCAGAAATCGTCATGGCTAGCCACAGGCGGCAACTGAAGAGGCGAGCCACCCGCTACGACGGTCTGGTAGTTCATCGCGACCTCTTTGTATATCCCGGAAATAATCGTCGGGTCGCAGTGGAGGTGATCGACAATCGCATAGAATGTAAAGTGATCCGCACGCTGAATAATGCCGAACCTGAAGCAATCCCACTGCAGTGGATCGGGGGTTGACAGTACAAATCTTTGCCATTCGTTCGGCGCCATCTGGCCAAGCCTGACAGGGGTAAATTCGATGTCGGCGGAGTCACCGATGGTATGCCGAATGATGTGGTCCTCATCCTCGTACTCGAACCAACTGTGATATGTACTGTGCCGGCGAAGATGCGCGTTGATGACGTAATTCATGACACGGACATCGCACCGGCCGGGTATGTCTGCGCAGCCAATGACTAGCCGCGCATAATCGAGTCCTTGGGCCGCGTAGTCGCAAAAGCCGCGAATATGGGCCGCCTGCATATTGGCGAGCGGCACGGGGCTTACCGGCGCTTGCCGGACCTTCTCAAGCGAGGCGGGTGATGGTTGCCAACACACGACCGAGCCCGGGTCCGGCATCCAGTCATAAACCGTGCCTAGGATCAGCCCCACTCGGGCTGATGAGCCTGCGCCTATGTACACTTTTGCCTCCTCTGCTCAGCACGTGCGGTTCGCGGACATTTCGGCGTGATCCCACATCACGACGGTGTCGATGCCACGTGTGCTGATCCCAACTTTTCGCATAGAAGTCCGGCCAAACCCTGAATGGTGGTGATGTCGTTCGAGGTGAGGCGGATCCCGGTTTCGGCCTTGATGTGGGTGCGGAGCTCAAGGTTTCCCAGAGAGTCAAGGCCATATTCGGAAAGCGGGCGATCCGGATCGATGGTGCGGCGCAGGATCAGGCTGATCTGGTCGGAGATCATGCGTCGCAGGCGGGTGGGCCACTCTTCCGGCGGCAGCGCGTCCAGCTCGTCACGCAGTTTGCTTGCGCCCGTTGAGGTTTGGTCCATCGCCCGGAACAGTTCAGCGAACCGGCTGCGTTGCGCGAAGGCAGCGGCCCACGGTGTTCCCGTCATCTGCGCATACCCGGAGTACGCGCGGTCGTGGCGCAACAGTGTCTCGAACGCGAAGGCGCCCTCGTCGGCGGTGATGGCAGTGTTGCGCCAGTGTGCGGCGACGGAGGTGCCGCTGGCCCCTTCGCCAGCGGAGCTGGCCTCGGCTAGGACTGCGGCGGCGGCGCCGACGTCGGCCCACAATGCCCACCCGATCGAAGTGGCGGGAAGGCCCTGAGCTCGACGCCAGTGAGTGAACGCGTCTAGCCAGCTGTTAGCCGCGGCGTACGGACCCTGCCCGGGCGAGCCCACCAGTGCCACCGCCGAGGAGAACGAGCAGAACCAGTCCAGCGGATGTCCGGTCGTAGCCTGGTGTAAGTTCCACGCGCCGTGGACCTTTGGAGCCCAGTTGCGGTCGAGGAGTTCGTCGCTGAAGCTGGTCAGCAAGGCGTTCTCGAACACGGCAGCGGCGTGCAGCACGCCGCGCAACGGCAGCCCCGTGGCGGTCGCGACTGTCACCAAACGCTCAGCGGTGCCGGGTTCGGCGATGTCGCCGCACTCCACCTCGATGTCGGCGCCGATCGCCCGGATGAGCTCGATCGTCTCCAGCGCCATTTGACTCGGCTGAGAACGCGAGGTGAGGACGATGCGACCACAGCCGGCCGCGGCCATCTTCTCGGCGAAGAAAAGCCCGAGGCCACCCAAACCGCCGGTGACGATGTAGGAGCCGTCGCGCCGGAACACCTGGGCCTGCTTGGGCGGTAGCACGACACTGCTGCGGCCGGCGCGGGGCACGTCGAGCACGAGTTTGCCTGTGTGCTCGGCCGCGCTCATCACGCGGATAGCCGTGGCCGCATCGGCAAGCGGGTAATTAGTGATTTCCGGTGGTGGCAACTCACGCCCTGCGACGAGCCGGTAGACCGTGCCCAGCACCTCGCCGATTCGTCGCGGGTGGCTCTCTGCCATCAGCGCCAGATCGACGTGGTGGAAGGTGAGGCTGCGACGGAACGGGAACAGCTCCAGCCGGGTGTTGCTGTAGACGTCGTGCTTGCCGATTTCCACGAATCGTCCGCCGACGGACAGCAATTCCAGGCCGGCGCGCTGTGCGGCGCCGCTGAGGGAATTGAGCACGATGTCGACGCCGTATCCGTCGGTGTCGCGGCGGATCAACTGGGCGAACTCG
>Ga0307479_10006953_pt1 | contig 10417 bp, 9 predicted proteins | sample atmos_gasesECM4C_FD_203743 | JGI IMG/M metagenome (GOLD analysis project Ga0307479, IMG submission 203743) | Hardwood forest soil microbial communities from Morgan-Monroe State Forest, Indiana, United States - atmos_gasesECM4C_515 | ecosystem: Environmental > Terrestrial > Soil > Temperate...
CAACCGAGGGGGTGTGCGAGCGGCTGATGCGTTCGATCCCCTCCATCCCGCCACCGCAGGACCGGGCGGCTTCGCCACGTTGTTATCTGTGTCGATGCGCCTCTCCCAGATCCCCCTGGGGATCACTGTCACGCCCGCGCGTGTCCTGGCCGCGCTTCTCCTCCTGCTCGCCGCCGCAACCGCGGGGGTGGCTTGGTGGAACGCCCGGCGCCTGGGTGACGGCGGCACCCCCAAGGTCGACGAGCCGCTGCAGCGCCTGCGCGGCTTCCACATCTTCGGGCCCGACGAGGACGACGACGAGCGCCCGGTGCACGTCCCGCTGATCGGGCGGCGGGCTGCCGCGCCACCGCGGCCCTCGGTCCAGGTGACGCGGACCGTCCTCCCCCCGGGGGCGCCGGTCGCCCGTACGGTCCTGCCGCCCACGCTGCCGGCCCCGCCTGCGCCCAACGGCAACGGCAGTGGCAACGGGCACGGGAACGGCTCGGGCGAGGCACCCAAGCCACGTCCCCGGGGCGGTGCGCGCAGCAACGGCGTGCGCCCCGACATCGACGACCAGCTCGACCGCGACATCCTGCTGGTCGAGGACGACGACAGCATCGCCACCATGTACCTGATGCTGCTCGACGCCAAGGGCTTCCGCACCCGCCACGCTCGCGACGGCCTCGAGGGCATCGCCATGGTGCGCAAGGACAAGCCCGCGCTCATCCTGCTCGACATGCTGATGCCGCGCATGGACGGGCTGCAGTTCCTCGAAGCCCTGCGCGGCTGGCCGAAGACGAGCAGCATCCCCGTGGTGGTGCTGTCCAACGTCGCCGATCACTCGCTGGTGGAGCGGGCCATGGCGCTGGGCGCGGTCGAGTACCTGATCAAGGCGCAGACGCGGCCGCAGGTGCTGGTCGGCGCGCTGCCGCACTGGCTGCGGGGCAACCGCGCCCTCACCGTTTGAGCCACCGTCTCGGCGCTCTCCTCGCCGCGGTGCTCGCGGCGACACTGCTGACCGCGTGCAGCAGCCACGCGGTGACCGTCCCCTGGCTGAATGTCGGAGTCCCCTTCCCCGGCCCCTCGCCGGCGCCGTCGCTGCTGTCGGGACAGGCGCCGCCCACCACGAAACCGGGCGTCCCGCAGGCGAGCATCGAGCAGTTCGTCCCCGTCGCCAAGCGCTTCGTCGAGCAGCATCGCGGCCTGAAGTTCAAGAGCGACGTCCCCGTGACGCTGCTCGACGACGTGGCGTTCAAGGAGCGGCTGCTGGGCAAGTCGTCGAGCAGCAAGACCCCGTCCGAGCAGCTGACCATCGCGAGCAAGGAGCTGAAGGCGCTGCACCTGATCGACAAGAGCGTCGACCTGGGCGCCGCCACCGACACCCTGCTCGGCGCCGGAGTCTCGGGCTTCTATGACCCGAAGTCGAAGTCCCTGGTGGTGCGCGGTGTGGCCGCCACGCCGTACGTTCGCCAGGTGCTCGTCCACGAGCTGACCCATGCGGTGCAGGACCAGTGGTTCGGCATCGACCGTCCCGCCCTGGACAAGGCCAACGACGAGCAGGCAACCGCGTTCCAGGCGGTCTTCGAGGGCGACGCGGTGCGCATCGAGGACGAGTACCACAATGCCATGTCCCAAGCCGATCAGCGCCAGGCCGACAAGGAAGCACAATCGCAGGGCGGCGGTCTTCCCGCCGGAACGCCGCAGGTGTTGCTGGAGCTGATCAGCTTCCCGTACATCGTCGGCCCCGACTTCATCCGCACGCTGCAGCAGGCCGGCGGCCAGGCCAAGGTCGACGACGCCTTCGTCCACCCACCGACGACCAGCGCCGAGCTGATCGACGTGCAGCGTTTCCTGAGCGGCGTCAAGGCCAAGTCGGTCGCCGCACCCCACGCCGACGCAGCCGGCTTCGACACCAGCGTCCTCGGTGAGTTCGGCCTGCTGTTGCTGCTGGAACGGGCCCCGGGCTTCTCCAACACGCAGGCGGTCCGCATCGGCGACACCTGGGGCGGCGACAACTACGTCGCCTGGGACTCCGGGAGCGGCGCCTGCGTCCGCGACAACATCGTCGCCGACAACCCTGCCGACGAGTCGCAACTCGACGCCGCCCTGCAAACCTGGGCGAACAGCGTCCCAAAAGGCACCTTCACCCCCGCCAACAACGGCCAACCCGCCCAGTTCACCGCCTGCGGCTGAGCCGCGTGGCCGAGGGGTGACACAGGAACGCCGCCCCCTTCACCATGGCGGCCATGGCAGCACGGCGGTCCGGCCTGTGGCACAACGGCGACTTTATGCGCCTCTGGGGCGGGCAGACGGTCAGCAGCCTGGGCAGCCAGGTCTCGCTGATCGCCATCCCCTTCGCCGCGGTGGTGCTGCTCCACGTCTCGGCCTTCCAGGCCGGCCTGCTCGGCACCGCCGAGTACCTTCCCTGGCTCCTCATCGGGCTGCCCGCCGGCGTCGTCGTCGACCGCCTGCCGCGGCGTCCGGTGCTGATCGCTGCCGACGTCGGCCGCGCCGTGGTGTTCGCCTCGGTGCCCGCCGCGTGGTGGGTCGGCCATCTCGCGGTCGCCCAGCTCTACGCGGTGGCCTTCGTCGCCGGCATCCTCACCGTCTTCTTCGACGTCGCCTACCAGTCCTACCTTCCTGAGCTGGTCGGGACCGAGCACCTTGTCTCGGGCAACTCCAAGCTGGACACGACCGGCTCGGCGGCGTCCGTGGCCGGCCCCACCCTCGGCGGTGCCCTGATCGCCGGTGTCGGCGCCGCAGCGTCGGTGCTCGCCGACGCGGTGAGCTACGTGGTGTCGGTCATGATGCTGCTCGGAATTCGCGGCCGCGAGAAGGCGCTGCACGACGCCGAAGCGCCACGCGGACACTGGCTGCGCGGCATGCGTCGCGACATCGTCGAGGGACTGCGCTTCCTGCTCGGCCATCCCCTGCTCCGTCCCATCGTGTTCTGCTCCGCGGTGGCCAACTTCTTCATCGACATGGTCCTCGCCCTGGTGGTGCTCTTCGCGGTGCGCGACCTGGGGATGTCGTCGACGGCCGTGGGACTTGCCTTCTCGGTCGGATCGCTCGCGCTGCTCGCCGGCGCGGCCGGCGCACCCCGCATCGCCGCGCGCATCGGCACCGGACCGACCATCGTCGGCTCGGCAACCCTGTTCCCGTTCGCCTTCGCACTGCTCGCGCTCACGCCACGCGCCCATCCCTTCTGGTTCATCGCCGCGCAGAGCGGCATCACCGGATTTGCCGCCGTCGTCTACAACGTCAACCAGCGCAGCCTGCGTCAGGCGGTGACGCCGTCGCGGCTGCTTGGACGGGTCAACGCCAGCAACCGCTTCGTGGTCTACGGCGTCAGCCCGGTCGGCACCTTCATAGGCGGCATCCTCGGCAGCGCGCTCGGTCTGCGCACCACGTTCTGGATCGCCGCGGGCGGGCTGGCGTTGCCCGCGCTGCTGGTGATGTTCTCACCGGTGATCCGCCTGCGCCGCATCGAGGACGTGGCCGCCGCCTCCGCCGAAGGCGAAGAGGTCCGCGTCGCGCCGTCGATGCCGGGATAAGCCGTCTCCACCTGGACGCAGAACTCGTTGCCGTCGGCGTCGTTTTCCTCCAGCGAGGGCTTGGGCTCGGAGAGCCTGAACGGCGAGGTGGTCCGGGAACTGCGCTCCTTCACTCTGCTCGTGCCGGTGGTTTCGGGCTTACCCCTGCGCCCGCTTTCATGAAGTGACGCCCCATCGAGTGAGCTAGCTCGTCTTCACCGGACTTCAAGCAAGAGAACGATGATGGGCCTATGGAATCCGACGATATCGCCCCAAGTCAGGAGCACCCGGACACAACCGTACCGCAACCCGGTGGAATCCTCATGGCCCGATGGCAAACCCTGCGCATCCCAGCCGGAGGGCTCATCCTCCGCCTAGGAAGTGGCGGGCGCCAGCTAGAACCCGTAGTCCCCGAGCTGGCGCTGGAAATGTGGCCCCATTGGTTCGAGATCGCGCTCCGGCACGCAAGCGCTGCGCGGCAAGACCATGTGCAGCTCCTTGCGGCTCGGGATTCTCAAAGCTCGACCGCCGGCCAGCACCTTGACGACGAGCTGCAGAATTCAATACAGACCATCACTGCCATGGCGTTCGCAGTTGACGCGCTCTATGGCTCTTTAGTTGAGCAAATCAAGTTGTCCTCGTCGACGAAGGCCGCGTGGGCTCAAAACAAGACACCCCGGCACGCGAGAGTCCTTGAAGCGATCCGGATCGGGTCGGTGCTTAGAAACGACCAGGTGCGAAGTCTGAAGCGCGGCCTATCCTCACTGTTCAAGTTCCGCGACTGGGCAGTGCATCCGCCAGCCGACTTCCGCCACCCACTCCTTCACCCCGATCTGCAGGTTGGTGTGGATCAACGATTTCTTGCATTCAGCAGCCCAAATGCCGACCGCGCCGTGCTGTGCGGGTTAGAGGTCCTCGTCCGAAGCCTTGATCACCCGCGCGATATCGCCGCATTCAGGCCGTGGTGTGCCTCAATGCGGCAGATATTGGACGATCTCCTGCGGGCCGCCCATATGACCTACGCTGACTCGGCGCCCTGAAGACAAGGAGCGCTGGCTCAATTGGCGAGTCCGCATGTCAGGCGCCTTAGACCCAATTTCGCGACGCGCAACTCCGCGCGGACACGCTCACGCGGGGTTGCGGCCCCTCTCCCCGGGACCATTGCCAAGTGTCTTCCCGCGTCCGAACCCGTGGCGGCAAGACGCCGCGGCACCGACGCAGTCCAAGGCGTCAGTTACCTCTAGTTCGAAGGCTCCGCAATACATATTGGATACGCGAACGTTGTATAGGTCCCTTCTCCATAAACGCCTTCAACGGACTTGACACGAATTCGGTAGAGAGTGTCAATCATGCGCGGATCAGAGACGCGCGCTCCAATCTCTCGTAGGGCAGTCGTGGCATCGTTCCCGAACCAGGCCGCATTACCACTCTGGTGCATCCGTCGCTCGGTAGCATGGAGATGGCTGAGAAGAGTATCGCGGCGCTCATTTCGATAATCCTCAAGCAACGCCTCTAAGGCGCTGTAGGCACTGTACAATCGCGGCCTGGGCTCGTCTGTGAGTGGGAAGTCCTCAATGAGGAAGAGAGGGCCTTCTGCAAAGTGCGCCTCCGATTCCGTGTATGCATCATCGCTCGCCACCAGTCCTAGGATTCTGGCGTCAGGGTGCGACTCGGGTACCATCGAAAACCACAGGATGGCTGGGAGCAAGTCGTTGTGGCCCGGCAGGACCGCTCGCCTCGCCATGCAGCGCTCCACTTTGAAATCGACGATTGCACTACGCCGGAGTTCGAAGAGCTCTCCACCAGCACGTCCGAACCCGAGCCGATTAGCGTCAACCAAGCGCTCGGTCAGCGTGCGCAACTTCTCGTGTGTGGTGCGAGGCCTGATTATCGCTCGTCCAGAACTCTGAACCTGCGGTCCAGTAAACCCAAGCGCGAACGTTGTCTCCCGGTGGCGGTCGTTGACCACCGGCCCAGCAATCTGCTCAACATAACTGGACAAGCGCCTTTCATCGACGTACAGGTATTCGATCGGCTCGTCCATCGGCGATCTCCATCTGCAAACGCACCGTCATGCGCCGGTGACCGGCGCCTCCGCCGGAGCAGAAGCGGCTGGCAGATGCGCGTCACGATCCAGCGTTGTCGCCACCAACGCAGCCTCACCGTCTCGGACACACACGCTCGGCATGTGCTCCCGCCACACATGACCCCATAATGAAAGTATGGCAATGTTGGCGGGAAACGCAACAGGCGCTGGCCTCTTCGGCTTCTCCGACCCCACCCCTGCCCCCCAGTTCCAGAGATCTCGCCCTGGCCTTTCACGCTCGTCACGGCCGAGGCCCTTGCGCCGAGCCGCCGCTGCCCTCGATGACGCGGCAGGCTGGAACGGGCGGCTCGCGCGCCTCTCTCCGCCGTCCCTACGCACCGCCTCGGGCATCAACCCCGCTTCGTCTTATCGGCGACGGCCCGGCGACGTACCGCGAGTCCTGCTCGGCCGAACGTAACGGCCACATCATTTCGAATGCGCTCGGGCGGGAGACGCGCCGCTCCCCCGCCGCCCGGGGGGCCGGGCGCGAGACCCCTCCCGATGGCACCTTCACCCCCCGCCCACAACGACCAACCCGCCCTGTTCACCGCCTGCGGCTAAGCCGCGCCCGCTTCAGTCGATCGATCCGCGACGAGCGAGCCAGATGCTCTCGAACTCGAGCGCCGTACGTCTCGCCAGGATGTCGTAGTCGGCGTCGTAGTGGAGGATGGCCAGTCCATGGCGGGAGGCGATGGCGGCGAGCAGGACGTCGACCGGTGGCAGTCGGTGGTGGCCGGCACGCGCTAGCTGGCGCTGCGCGTCCACCGCGTGACGCTCCACCTCGGGGTCGATCTCCGCGCGCGGTAGCGCGAGCAGTCCGTCGAGGACGTTCGCGTAGTCGCCGCCGCTCCGAGCGGAGTATCCCGCCTCCAGCAGAAACGGCAGGCAGGTGAAGATCTCACCGGCCTCGATGGCCGCGGCCACCTCATCGCGACGCCGCGCGCTCACGCCGGCTGAGAGTGTCAGTCGAGCCCAGGCGGAGTTGTCGATGAGGGCGCGGCGGATCACCCGTGGACCCAGCCCTTCCTCCGCACCTCAGCGGCGGCGGTTGGATCGACCGGGAGCGCACCGCTCCGCACGAGGTCGGCCAGAGATTGCCGTCGCTCCGCGATCTCAGCCCCCCGCGCCTGGAGCAATGCAAGCTTTGCCTGGGCTCCGAGAATGACCAACTCGCTCATCTCGATCTTGGCGTCACCCGTGACCTGACGCAATTCGTCGAGGGCGGCTTCGACGGGCGGCGTCTCCGTGACGGCGTGGCGTCGCCGGTTGGTGGGCATGGCGCGAAGTGTAGCACCGGTGTGACACCGCGCTGAAGGCGGCTCAACTCAGCCGCGGCGGGAGCGCAGGCGCGCTGCCTATCATCCGCCCCATGCCTCGCCCCGCACCCCTGCGCCCGTGAGCGGGATCGACCCGCATCCTCCGGTGGCGCTCAAGGCGGGCCTGCAGGTGGCGACGGCGATCACACGGGCGCTCGGCCCCGCGCGGTACCCGCTGGCCGACGGGCTCGGCCTGGTCGGCTACGCCCTAAGCGGCAGCAGGAGGCGCAACGCCGCGCGCAACCACCGCCGCCTCGACCCCGGCATCAGCGCCAAGGAGGCCCGGCGGCGGGCACGGCGGTCGTTCCAGGAGTTCGCCCGCAGCGGGATCGACTTCGTTTGGGCCTGCGGGCTCAGCAGGAACGCGACGCTGCGGCACGGCCGCTGGGTGCCCGTCGGCAGGGACGGCACCCTCCGCGACCCGCCGAACGGCGGCATCTTCGTGCTCACCCACTTCGGCAATTGGGACATGGCGGCCAACATCGCCTGGTCCGGCGGCCTCCATCTCACCACCGTCATGGCCACCACCGGCCCCCGGGCGATCACCGACCTGGTCGTCTGGGCCAGGCGGGCCAACAAGATGGAGGTGTTTGAGGCCAACCACGCGGCCATGGGTATGGTCCACGCGATCCGCCGGCGCCGCTACGTGGCCATCCTCAGCGACCTGCCCGACGGCGGCCCCACGGTGACCGTCGACTACTGCGGCGGATCGGTGCCCTTCTCCTCCGTGCCCGCCTGGCTGGCGCTGCGGACCAAGGCGCCGCTCATCCCCACCGCCTGCTGGCGCGACGCCGACGGCACCTACCTGCTCGAGTGCATGCAGGCCATCGAGGTCAGGGCCGACGACGACGAGCGCTCGCTGATGCAGCGGGTGGCGGCGATGATCGAGCCGGCCGTCCGGGCCCACCCCGAGCAGTGGTACCCGTTCCGCGAGTTCTATACGGACCTTCGCTAAATCCGAGTGCAGCGGTGTATGGTTGCTTGATAGCAGGGCTAGAAAATCCCAGCAACAGGTGAGCAGCCCGCCGATGGCACACATTTCCGGGACGAGACGGCAGGGGGAGGCGGGAACAACCCTGCCCGTCCAGGTCGCCGAACTGCGCGGCGAGGCCCAGCGGCTGGCCGCGCTGGACAAGGTGAAGTCCGACTGCCTCGACCTCGTCTCCCACGAGCTGCGCAGCCCCATCGGCGTCGCCCGCGGCTACGTCACCATGCTCCAGGACGGCTCGCTCGGCGCGATGAGCCCGCGCGCCGCCGCGGTGCTCCCCGTGGTGATCGGCAAGCTCGACGAGATGAGCCGCCTCGTCGACCAGATGCTCGACACCGCGCGGCTGGACGACAGCCGGCTGGACCTCGACCTGCGCCGCAGCGACGTGGGCGGTCTCGCCGCGCAGGCGGTGCGGTCGACGCCCACCACGCCACGGCACAACGTCGTGTTCGACGACGACGGGCTCGACGCCGTCTGCCTCGTCGACGCGGCGCGCGTGCTCACCGTGATCCGCAACCTTCTCGACAATGCTGTCAAATACTCGCCCGCCGGTGGCGAGGTGCGCTGCGCCGTGCGGCGTGACGGCGACGTGCTGTGCATCGCCGTGCACGACCATGGGATCGGCGTCGACGAGGCGGGAAAGGAGCGGCTGTTCACCCGCTTCGGGCGCGTCGGCAACGCGACGGAACAGGGGATCCCCGGGACAGGGCTCGGCCTCTACCTGTCGCGTGAGCTGGCACGGCGGCAGGGCGGGGACATCGAGGTCGAGTCGCGGCTCGGCGCGGGCAGCACCTTCACGCTGCGGTTGCCGCTGTATCGCGGCTGACGTCGGCGGCGCGAGCGCTGCACCGTCTCTCACCCGCACGGTGCAACGCGCTGCACCACCCCACGCGTCGAATCCGCAACCGCCAGGCCCCCATCCTGCAGGACCGCCAACCCCTGTGGCTGCTCCAGCCCGGTCGCGATCACACGATCCGCCCCGCTCCGCGGATCGACCGCGTGTACCGAGTGATTGCGCAAATCGGTGACGTAGAGCAGCCCGTGCAACTCGACGATGTCGTCGAGCTGCGCCAGGTTGCCGAGCATGCGAACACCTGCGTCGATCTGCACCAGCCCGTGCGGCGCCTCCGCCTCGGCGACGACCCACAGCCCGCCGCCCGCCGGATCGGCCACCGCCCCGACGACGCGCCCGAGTCCCTGCGCCAGCGTCGTCGCGTTCCCGGGGTGCGCCACCGCAACGCTCAGCACCGTCCCGTGCGGACTGTCCGGCACGATCACGCGATCGCCCGCGGCGTCGTACGCGATGCCGTCGACGCCGAGCTGACCGCCCGCCGCCGGCAGGGTGAGCAGCACCGTCCGCGTGTCGTCGGGATGCACCAGCAGGATGCGCTGCCGTCCCTGCTCCGCGACGACGATGTCGCCCGAGGCAAGGGCGAGCACTCCCTCAGGGTCGGCGATGCCGCGCAGCGTCCGCGCCACCGCGCCGGCGACGACGCGATCCACGACCTGCGCCGCGCCGTCGATAACCCACAGCGCTCCGTCCGCCGCGACGGCGAGGTCGTCAGGACTGCCCCCGCGCCACAGCACCGGCAGCCCGCTCGCCGCTGCCGGCACCACCGGGCAGCCCGCGAGCCCCGCGAGGGCGGACGCCGAAGCCGACGCCGACGCCGGGGCCGCCGACCCACCCGGCGAGCCCGACGCGCTCACCGACGGCGCGGCGCTGCCTCCAGGAGAGCTCGTGGCCTCCGAACACGCCGCCAACGCCACCGCCACGCACAGCCCCGCAGCACCGACACCAGCGCGCCCGATCACCATCTCGGCCCCCAGCCTACGCCCAACGCGAAACCATGACGATTCGGGTAGCAACGAAAAAACCGCTGTGAGCACAAGGGGTTCCCTGCTCCACCGCGGCGGGACGCGTGGTACGGTCGAGGCCGGTTGGAGGTGCCCCGCGGGCAGGCGGAGGCGACATGGAGCCGGCGACGTGCCGGCGGTGCGGCGTGGCGGTCCGCAGGAGCACACGTGGGTAGACGAGGCCCAGGGTCCGGGCTGCGCCAGGCGGGAACGGCGGAGGAGGCGAGGCAGTGGCTGCACCTCCTCGACGCGCTGGGCTCACCCAACGCCGCCCCGCTGCTGGCTCACCTGTCGCTGCGCGCGGCCGACGCGAACGCGCTGCAGGACCTGTGCCCGCGCGCGGCCGCGAGTTTGCGCCGCATCCTGGCCGAAACCTCGGAGCCCGATGCGCTGGACCAGGTCAACGGCGTCCTCGCCGCGGTGTACGGCGACATGGAGTCGCGACTCGGCGCGCGCCTGGCCCGCTCGGTGTTCGCGCTGGCATCCGACGGGTTCCCCGACGAGGCGTCCCGCTGCGTCATGCTCCGCTGGGACCAGCCGCTGCGGCTCCTGCTGCTCGACTTCGATCTCTGCGGACTCCCCGACTCGCGGCGCGACGTGGTCACCGCCATGGTCGGCCACCACCTCGCGGTGCTCGACACATTGCGCACAGCGGTCGCGC
>Ga0307479_10006954_pt1 | contig 10416 bp, 8 predicted proteins | sample atmos_gasesECM4C_FD_203743 | JGI IMG/M metagenome (GOLD analysis project Ga0307479, IMG submission 203743) | Hardwood forest soil microbial communities from Morgan-Monroe State Forest, Indiana, United States - atmos_gasesECM4C_515 | ecosystem: Environmental > Terrestrial > Soil > Temperate...
GGGAAGAGCGGCTACTACGAGGTTGCCGAGGACGGCAGCCTGGGTCACTTTTTCGGAAGGCGGGTTCCGCCGGGCCTCAGCGCAATGCGTCGGACGAAACCGTAGGTTTCCTTCGCCCGGTCAGCGACCGTGGCACTTCTTGTATTTCTTGCCGCTGCCGCACCAGCAGGGATCGTTGCGGCCCAGCTTGGTCCCGGCGGGCACCGGCGTCGCCGCTTCCCCACCACCGTTCGGGTTGCCGGCGGCGGCGGTTGCGGACCCACCCTGGCGGGCCCGGCTGGTCGCCATCGCGGGCGGCGGCGCCGGGGTGGGCGGCTCTTTGACCAGCTGCACCCGGAAGACCGTGGCGGCGATCTCGTACTGGATGTCGTTGAGCAGCTCCTGGAAGGCCTGGAAGGCTTCGTTCTTGTACTCGACCAGGGGATCCTTCTGCCCGAAGGCGCGCAGGCCGATGCCTTCCTTGAAGTGCTCCATCATGGTCAGGTAGCTGATCCATTTCGAGTCGATGGTTTTCAGCACCACGAACTGCTCGACCTTGCGCATCATCGGCTCGGTCATCTCGGCTTCTTTCGCGGCGTAGGCCGTGTCCGCGTACTGCATCAGGCGGTCGACGGCCGCCTCTTTCGTCTCCCCAAACTCCTCGGGGGGCATTTCGTTGAGCGGCGGCAGCGGAAACACCGCGCCCAGCTGGGAGACGAGTCCTTCCAGGTCCCAGTTACCGGGATGCCGCGATTCGCAATGCTGATTGACCGCGTCCTCGACCACCTTGCGGATCCAGGTCTGCACCTGTTCCCGGAGGTCGACGCCCTCGAGTACCCGGCGGCGCTCGCCGTAGATGATCTCGCGCTGCTTGTTCATGACGTCGTCGTACTCGACGAGGTAGCGGCGGGCGTCGAAGTTGTGGCCCTCGACCTTGGTCTGGGCCCCTTCGATCTGTTTCGAGACCAGGCGCGACTCGATCGGTTCGTCGTCGGCCACCCGGAGCATGTTCATCATGCTTTTGATCCGCTCGCCGCCGAAGATCCGCATCAGGTCATCGTCCAGCGCAAGGAAGAAGCGGGACGAGCCTGGGTCGCCCTGCCGGCCGGAACGGCCACGGAGCTGGTTGTCGATCCGGCGGCTCTCGTGCCGCTCGGTACCGACGATGTGCAGCCCGCCGGCAGCGGCCACCCCGGTACCGAGGACGATGTCGGTGCCGCGCCCGGCCATGTTGGTGGCGATGGTGACGGCGCCGGGCTGGCCGGCCTTGGCGACGATCAACGCCTCGCGTTCGTGCTGTTTGGCGTTGAGCACCTCGTGCGGAACGCCTCGCTTCTCCAGCAGCCGGGCGAGCCGCTCCGACTTCTCCACCGACACGGTGCCGACCAGGACCGGCCGGCCGGTGCTCGCCGTTTCCTGGATCTCATCGGCCACCGCCTTGAACTTGGCGTCCTCGGTCTTGTAGATCAGATCGGCATTATCCGCCCGGATCATCGGCTTGTGGGTGGGGATGACCACCACCTGCAGCTTGTAGATCTTGTCGAACTCCTCGGCCTCCGTGACGGCGGTACCGGTCATCCCCGCCAGCTTCTTGTAGAGACGGAAGTAGTTCTGGTAGGTGATGGTGGCGAGCGTCTGGGTTTCCTGCTGGACCTTGACGCCTTCCTTCGCCTCCACCGCCTGGTGCAGGCCGTCGGCCCAGCGGCGGCCCGGCTGCTGGCGGCCGGTGAACTCATCGACGATGATCACCTCGCCGTCTTTGACCAGGTAGTCGCGGTCGCGGTGGAAGAGCGTGTAGGCCTTGAGCGCCTGATTGATCTGGTGGGCCTCGTCGACGTGCTCCAGCTCGTAGACATTCTTGATCCCGGTCCAACGCTCGATCTTCGCGATCCCTTCCTCGGTGAGCGCCGCCGACTTCGTCTTCTCGTCGACGGTGTAGTCCTCCACGGCGAGTCGCGGAATCAGCCGCGCGTACTGGTAGTACTTTTCGGTCGATTCTTGCGCCTGGCCGGAAATGATGAGCGGCGTGCGCGCTTCGTCGATCAGGATGCTGTCGACCTCGTCGACGATGGCGAAGTTCAGGCCGCGCTGTACGCACTGGGTCAGGTCGACGGCCATGTTGTCCCGCAGGTAGTCGAAGCCGAACTCGCTGTTGGTGCCATAGGTGATGTCGGCCTGGTAGGCCTCGGCCCGGGTGACCGGCCGCAGATGCTGCAGCCGAGGATCCGGATGGGTCTCGTCGAGGAAGTCCGGGTCGTAGACCAGGGACATCTCGTGGCCGATGACGGCGACGCTCATCCCCAGCGCGTGGTAGATGGGGGCATTCCAGCCCGCGTCGCGGCGCGCCAGGTAGTCGTTGACCGTGATCAGGTGCGCGCCCTTGCTCTCGAGCGCATTCAGGTAGAGCGGCAGCACGGCGACCAGCGTCTTGCCCTCGCCGGTTTTCATCTCGGCGATGTGTCCCTGGTGCAGCACGATGCCGCCTACCAGCTGGACGTCGAACGGCCGCAGTCCGATGGTGCGCCGGGCCGCCTCGCGGACGACGGCGAACGCCTCGACCAGCACGTCATCCAGCACCTCACCCTGGTCCAGCCGCTGACGGAACTCTGCCGTCTTGGCCTTCAGCTCGTCGTCGGTGAGCTTCTCGAGCAGCGGCTCGAGCTGGTTGACCTCGGCCACCCGCTCGAGGTGCCGCTTGACTTCGCGGGCGTTCGGATCGCCTAAGACTTTGGTAAGGACGCTCATGGCTCGGGCTGGATGATCAGCAACCAGTAAGCATACCCGGCCAATTGCGCCCCAAACGACAAATCAGCGTTAGCTGAGATCGGCTTCGACCAGCCCGAGGGTCCCGTCATGCCGGCGGTAGAGCAGGTTGAGCTCCTGGCTGTCCTCGTTGAGGAACAGGAAAAAGGCGTGCCCGAGACGCTCCATCTCTTCGCGAGCGAGCTCCTCGGACATCGGCTTCATCTTGAAGCGCTTGATCTTCGCCACCCCGTTCGGCCGCAGCGCCGGGGACGCCGGCGGGGTCGGACCCATCGCCACCGCCGCGGCCGACTTGCTGCGACGATGGTCCTTGAGCTTCTCCTTGTGCTGCCGGATCTGCCGGTCCATCTTGTCGATCACGAGGTCCACCGCCTCGTTCATGTGGCCGGCGGACTGCACCGCCTTCAGGATGTTGCCCGTACGTCCGGTGACGTGCACGATCAGCTCGGCCACCTTCATGTTTTCCAGGCTCTTGTTCTTCTCGGTGCCCAGTTCCATTCGGGCTTCCAGGATGTGGTCGTAGTGGCGCGCCAGCTTCTCGAGTTTGGCCTGTGCGTACGCCTTGATCTGGGGATCGGCCGCGGATTTCTTGGCCTGGATCAAGATCTCCATAGGTGCCTCCTGCGAGATCTTTGTGCACAGGAGTATAGATCAGCGGCTCTGGCACCGGCAGCAATCGTGGCGGCGCGAGGCGAGCTCGAGAGTTAGGCCGCCCGCTCGTTGGCGCGACGATCCGGGAAGACCCGGGCCAGCTCCGGTGGAATCGGCACACCAGCAGCGAACAGCTTGTCCATGATGTGCGGCCGGATACCGGTCGGCCGAAAGACGCCCGTCATCATGCCGTCTTTGCCGACACCGTGTGACTCGTAGAGAAAGATCTCCTGCATCGTGATCGTGTCGCCTTCCATGCCGGTGATCTCGGTAATGCTCGTGACTCTCCGCTGGCCGTCCCGCATGCGCGACAGCTGGATGATCAGGTCGACGGCGGACGCCACCTGCTGCCGGATGGCCTTGGTCGGCAGGTCGATGCCCGCCATCAGCACCATGGTCTCCAGACGTGAGAGAGCGTCGCGGGTGGTGTTCGCGTGCAGGGTGGTGATCGAGCCGTCGTGGCCGGTGTTCATCGCCTGCAGCATGTCGAGCGCCTCTCCGGCACGACACTCACCGACGACGATCCGGTCCGGGCGCATCCGCAGGGCGTTGATCACCAGGTCGCGGATGGCGACCCGGTTCTCGCCGTTGAGGTCGGGTGGCCGCGACTCCATGCGGCAGACGTGCTCCTGGTGGAGCTGCAGCTCGGCCGCGTCTTCGATGGTGACGATCCGCTCGTCGGGAGGGATGAAGGACGAGCAGACGTTGAGCAGGGTCGTCTTACCGGTACCGGTCCCACCGGAGATCAGGAGATTGGCGCGGGCCATGACGCAGGCCTTGAGGAAGCCCACCGCCTCGTGGGTGATGGTGCCGAAGTTGACGAGGTCCTCCGCCTGGTAGGGATCGCGCGAGAACTTCCGGATGGTGAGCATCGGCCCGTCCAGCGCGATCGGCGAGATCACCGCGTTGACGCGGGAGCCGTCTAGCAGTCGGGCGTCCACCATCGGGGTGCGGAAGTCGATCCGGCGGCCGACGGCGGAGACGATGAAGTCGATAACACGCAGCAGGTGATTCTCGTCGTCGAACTTGCGGTCGGTCAGCAGGATCTTGCCGTTGCGTTCGACGTAGATGTTTTCATAGCCGTTGACCATGATTTCGGTCAAACTCTCGTCCAGGACCAGGTCGCGAATCGGTCCCAGCGCCTCGTAATAGCGGGCGAGTTCGTCCTGCGAAACCTCGGACGCGTTGACCATCTAAGTCACAATCCCCCAAAACAGGAATCCAGGGACAGGCAGACTGTCCCGCGCTATGTAACGGCCAGTGCTGGCAAAGTTTGCGCCCTGGCCAGGACGACAAACGCCGAGATCGCGCCCCCGGCGCGGGTCACCGCGTCCGCCGCCGCCGTCAGCGTGGCCCCGGTGGTGCAGACGTCGTCGACCAGCCCCAGGCGCTCAGGCGGCGCCAATGGCCCCATCCAGGCGAAGGCGCCCACCATGTTGACCTGCCGCTCGGGCTGGCTCAGGCCCACCTGGGCGGGCGTGGGCCGCACGCGGGAGAGCCCGCCGACCAGGGGGATGCCCAGCGGGCGCGCCAGGGCGCCGGCCAGCCGCTCGGCCTGGTTGAAGCCGCGTTCCCGGCGCCGGCTGGGATGCAGCGGGACGTAGGTGAGCGCCGCGAGATCGAGGCCGGCCGCCGCGATGGCGCGCCGGAGTGGTTCAGCCAGGACGTCGGCGAGCCCGGGCCGCGGCCGGTATTTGTAGGTGTGGATGGCCCGCTGCAGCGGCCCGTCGAGCCGGCCCACCGCCACCAGCGGCGTGCCGTTGAGCGTCATCATCGAGACGGCCTCGACGGAGGCGGCGCAGCGCGCGCACCAACCCATGCCCTCGCGGCCGCATCCGCCGCAGCGCGGCGGAAAGATCAGGTCGAGGAGACGCACTACGCCGCGACTCGCAACTGGTCGCCGGGCTTGATCGCGTGGCGTCGAATCGTGCCAACCGGGAGCTCGGCGCATTTGTCCGCGCGCCAGACGAACGGCACCATCCCGATCCAGGGCAGCAGCCGCTCATAGGTCTTGACGACGACGTTCTTCTTGTCGACGAACACGGCGTCGATCGGGAAGCGCATGAACATCATGTGGATGCCACTGCAACCGTGGAGCAAAAGTCCGCCGTTCTGCGGCAACCGAGCCCGCCCCATCAAGCCGACGCCTGCTGTGAAGAAATTGCTGGCTACCTCCAGCGGCTCAGCAATTACAGATCCGTCCTGTTTTGTTAAGCGCAAAACTCTTTCTCCGTATCAGAATGTCTTGATTGTATCAGCGAGAGGGTCTTAGCGAGCTTCTGCGCGCCGTGCTTAGCGGCCCTCAGGCCGCCGCGCTTTCGCGCGTAAGAGGGCTGGAGGCGCGTCCGGAATAGTGCATCACGAGCGCTGCCGCTTCTGCGGCGGCGAGTGGCGCGCTTCCGGACACCGGCGCCGAAGCCCGGTTTAGTTTGTTAGTGATGCTGAAACGTGTGGATGATAATGATCACGGCGGGACCCATCAGCACGATGAACAGGGTCGGGAAGATGCAGCCGATCATCGGGAAGAGCATCTTCAGCGGAGCCTGCGCGGCCTGCTCCTCAGCGCGCTGCCGGCGGCGGCGCCGCATCTCTTCGGACTGGATGCGGAGCACCTTGGCGATACCGACACCGAGCTGTTCCGACTGGATCAGGGCCTGGATGAAGGTGTGGAGCTCCTCGACACCGGAGCGGCGACCCATGTCGTCGAGGGCCTCCAAGCGCGGCCGGCCGAGCCGGATCTCGTTCAGGACCTGCGCGAACTCATCCGAGAGCGCGTTCTTGAATTTCTCCACCAGCCGGCCGATGGCGGCGTCGAAGCCGAGGCCGGCCTCGACCGAGATGGTCAGCAGGTCCAGCGCGTTCGGCAGAGCCAGGCGGAGCTCCTTCTGGCGGCCCTTGATCTTGTTGTTGAGCAGGACGTCGGGGAGGAAGCGGCCACCGACGAAGCCGATGCCGGCGGCCCCGACCTTGAGCAGGAACGTGGTCGGAAACAGGAAGCCCCCGATCCAGAAGGCGATCAGGGCAGCGACCAGCCCGGCGATCACCTTGAAGACCTCGAAGCCGTTGACGGTGAGTCCGTAGGGCCGGCCCGCGAGGTTCAGCTTGTTCTGCAGCACCACCTGGCGGTTCTTCGCCATGCGGGAGGTCAGCAGGCTGCCCAGCCGCTCGAGCGCCGGCTTGATGAAGCGCTCGCTGAACGGCAGCGAGAGCTCGATCTCGTCCAGCGTCAGGTTGTGATCGCGGTACTGCGCCAGCCGCTCGGCGATCAGGTCCTGGCGCGGCTTGGCGGTCATCGCCTGGACGGCGATGAAGACACCGCTGAAAGCGAGGAAGGCGAAGACGATGGTGAAAATACTCATTCAGCTACACCTGGATGTTCGTGATTTTCGAGATGATGCCGTAGCCGATCGCGATCGAGATCAGGCCCATGCCGATCAAGATGTAGCCAAGCCATTCGTGGAAGAGCGGCGTGATGTAGCTCGGAGAGATGAACGTCAGGATCAGGGCCAGCGCGAAGGGCAGGCCGGTGATGATGTAGCCCGAGGCGCGGGCCTGCGCGGTAAGGGTGCGGATTTCGCCCTGGATCCGGATGCGTTCGCGGATGGTGAAGGCAATCGTGTCGAGGATTTCCGCCAGGTTGCCACCGACGACTCGGTGGATCTGCACGGCGGTGACCATCAGGTCGAAGTCTTCGCTCTCGATGCGCTTGACCATGTGCTGGAGCGAGTCGTCAACCGAGACACCCAGGTTCATTTCCCGCACCGCCCGGCTGAACTCGTCCGCCATTGGCGGTGACGAGCTCTTGGCGATGGTCGCCATCGCCTGGGCGAAGGAGTAACCGGCCTTGAGCGCGTTCGAGAGCAGGACGATGGTGTCGCCCAGCTGGTTGTTGAAGGCCTTGAGCCGGCGGCGCTGCCGGAACTTGAGGAAGAATCCCGGGGCGAAGTAACCGACAGGAATGCCGACCAGGGCCAGAACCGGGTTATGGAAGCGAAGGAACAGGATCGCCATCAGGAGCACGATCAGGCCGACGATCAGCACCACGTACTCCGAGACGCGGAGCTTGAGGTCCGCCTTGGCCAGTTCCTCTGTCAGCCGCGAGGTGCGGCCGCCCTTGTTGCGGGTCAGGCTCTTGTTGAATCCTTCCATCAGGCCTTCGAAGACGCCGCCCTTCTTGGCGGTTGGGGTGGCGGCCGGGTTGTAGCCGTCCAGGTGCAGCTCGACCTCGCTCGAGGTGGGGTTGCGGTTGGACATCAGGGCCATCACGACGATCAGCGCGCCGATAGCGGCCATGGCCGCAAAGACCAGCTGGATCGACACTTAGTTGCCTCCTTTCCCGGACGGATCCGGTGCCGGCGTGAAGAGTTCCTTCGGCACGCCCTCGCCTGACGACTGCAGGTGATCGAAATACTTCGGGATGATGCCGGTGGCCGTGAAGAAGCCCTGCACCTTTCCGTCTTCGCTAACGCCGGTCTGCTTGAACACGAAAATGTCCTGCACCTTTACCTGGTCTCCGTGCAGTCCGAGCACCTCGCTGACGGCGATGATCTTTCGCGTTCCGTCCCGCAAGCGGCTCTGCTGCACGATGACGTTTATGGCGGACGAGATCTGTTCCCGGATCGCCCGGGAGGGCAGTTCTGCTCCCGCCATCAACACCAACGTTTCCAGGCGGTTCAAACTGTCACGCGGCGAGTTCGCGTGGATAGTCGTCAACGATCCGTCATGGCCTGTATTCATCGCCTGGAGCATGTCCAGGGCCTCGCCGCCGCGGCACTCGCCGACCACGATGCGATCTGGGCGCATGCGCAGCGCGTTGACCACCAGGTCCCGGATCGCGATCCGGCCACGGCCTTCGACGGTCGCCGGTCGTGACTCAAGTGTTACAACGTGCTCCTGGTTGAGCTGCAGCTCGGCGGCGTCCTCCACCGTCACCACCCGCTCCTCTTCCGGGATGAAACTGGACAGGACGTTGAGCGTGGTCGTCTTCCCCGAGCCCGTCCCTCCGGAGACCAGCATGTTGAGCCGGGAGCGCACGCAGGACCGAACGAACTGCGCCATCGGATCGGTCAGGGTGCCGAACTTGATCAGGTCGTTGATCCTGTAGGGGTCCTTGGAGAACTTTCGGATGGTCAGGATGGGCCCGTTGAGCGCCAGCGGCGGGATGATGACGTTGACGCGGGAGCCGTCCTTGAGGCGGGCGTCGACCATGGGCGAGCTCTCGTCGATGCGCCGGCCGATGGTGGAGACGATCCGGTCGATCACCCGGCGGAGCTGGTCCTCGCTCTCGAACTGCACCTGGGACAGCGTCAACTTGCCTTTGTGCTCGACGAAGATCTGGTCCGGCCCATTGACCATGATCTCGGTGACGGTCGGGTCGCTGATCAGGGCCTCGATCGGACCGAGCCCGAGGAAGTCGTTGAGGACCGAATCGAGGAGTCGCGCCTTCTCCGGCTTGGTCAGCGACAGCCCCATCTCCGCCACCACGGCGTTGAGGGCCTCGGTGATCCGGGTCGCCCGCTGCTCCTTGTCCTCGTCTTCACCCTCGTCGATGTTTTCGATCAGGCGCGCCTGCAGCCGGTTCTTGATCCGTTCGGCCTGCTGCTCGAAGGGCGTCCTCGCGCGGGCGGGCGCCGCCCCCGGGCGGGTCGACGACGTCGTCCCGGCCTGCGGGACGTAGGCACCGTCCGGCGGCGCGTTCGGATCCGGTCCCTGTTGCTTTTGGACGCGGTCGAGGAGTGACATGGCTAGAGCTGCCTCCCGCCCGTCACTGAAAGCGGCGCGGCCATCACGGTGCGTGGCGTCAAAGAGCAGCCGACAACCCCGCGAGTCATCTCAACCTTCCTAACGGCGGGCGAACAGACCCTTGCGGGGTTTCTTTTCGGCGCTCTCGGAGTCGGCCGCGGGCGCCGGCGGGAGGAGTTTGGCCACCAGCTCCCGGATCCGCTGGCTGATCTCGGATTCCGGATGGGTGGTCACGAAGGGGTTGCCGCGGTTGATCGAGTTGATTACCAGCTTGGGGTCGTTGGGGATCTGGCCGGCGATCGGGAAGCGCAGATTGGCCTCCACGCTCTCTTTGTTGAACTCCGAGTGGGCATCCGACTTGTTGAGCAGCAGCACCACCCGCTCAGGGGAAATGGACAGTGAGTCGAAGATCTTCAGCGCCAGCTTGGTGTTCTTGATCGCCGGAATGCTGAGCGAGGTGACGACCACCACTTTGTCGGCGTGGTCGAGCACCTCCAGGTTGATCTCACCGAGGTGCGCACTGCTGTCCACGATGATGTAGTCGAACATCTTGCGCAGTTCGCCGAAGATCCGCCGCACGTGGTCAACCGTGACCAGGTCGGCCAGCTCGGGGCTGATCGGGGTGAGCAGCACCTTGATCCCGTAGGGGCCGTCCACCATGATCTCCCGGATGAACTCCGGATCCATGTGATCGATGTTTTCGATCAGGTCGGTGATGCCCTGGGAGTGGTCAAGGTTGAGCAGGACGCCGATGTCGCCGAACTGCAGATCGAGATCGACCAGGGCGACTTTGCCCTTGGTTTCGTTCGCCATCGAGACCGCCAGGTTGGCGGCGATCAGCGACTTCCCAACGCCGCCTTTGCCGGAGTAGAAGAAGAAGACCTGCCCATGCTCGGCGCGCTTGGCGGCCGGCGTCCCGCCCTCGGGCGGCGCGGCCGCCGCCACCGCGGTCGCCCCCGTCGTCTTGGCCAGGAACGACTCCTTCTTCTGCTCCAGCTGGTAGACGCGGCGAATGCTGGCGATCAGCTCGTCGCCGGAAAAGGGCTTGATGAGGAACTCGCGAGCGCCGGACTGCATCGCCCGCCGGAGGTAGTCGCGCTCCCCCTGGACGGACATGATGATCACCGGGGAGCCGGGCACCTCCGCCGCCAGCAGCTCAGTCGCCTGGATGCCGTCCATGATCGGCATGTTGACGTCCATCAGGACCAGGTCGGGGGCCAGCTTCTTGGCTTGCTCGACCCCTTCCTTGCCGTTGACGGCGGTGGCGACCACCTGGATGTC
>Ga0307479_10006956_pt1 | contig 10416 bp, 11 predicted proteins | sample atmos_gasesECM4C_FD_203743 | JGI IMG/M metagenome (GOLD analysis project Ga0307479, IMG submission 203743) | Hardwood forest soil microbial communities from Morgan-Monroe State Forest, Indiana, United States - atmos_gasesECM4C_515 | ecosystem: Environmental > Terrestrial > Soil > Temperate...
TCGGCGGCATCCCGGCAGCCATCGCGCCGATCACCCGCGAGAAGCTCGATGCGGTCTTGCCGCGGACCTGGTCCGGATCCAATCCCGTCGATATCGTCGGCGACGCCGACGCCGCGCGCTATGCAGCCGCGCTCGAGGTACTGCTGTCCGATTCCAACAACGATGCGATCCTGGTCATGAACGTGCAGACCGCGATCGCTCCGGCCGACGAGATCGCAACCACTGTCACCGGTCTGGTCGCCAAGTACCGTCGGCAGCATCGCCACTCGGCCAAGCCTGTGCTCGCGGTCTGGGTCGGCGCGGAGCCGAAGGTGATCGAAGCGTTGAGCAGTGCTGGGATTCCGAACTACCCGACCGAAGACGATGCGGTACGCGGTTTCATGCATCTGGTGCGCCATCGCGAGGTCGTGCAGGAGCTGGCGCAGGTGCCGCCGGCCATGCCCAGCGCGTTTGCGCCCGATATCCAGGCCGCCAAAGAGATCATTGCGACCGCGCTCACCGATGGCCGCGAATGGCTCGACCCGGTCGAGATCAGGCGGCTGCTCGAGGCTTATGATATCGCGATGGTGCCGACTCTTGCGGCGGCCGATGCCGAGCAGGCGGTCGCATACGCCTCGGAGCTGTTCGCGCAAGGCGCGACCGTGGTGCTGAAGATCATGTCACGCGACATCGTGCACAAATCCGACGTCGGCGGCGTCGTGCTCAACCTTACCAGTCCCGACGCGGTGCGCACGGCTGTGGCCGACATCCTGGCGCGGGCGAAGGCGCTCCGCCCGGAGGCGCGGATATCCGGCGTGATCGTGCAGGCGATGGTGGTGCGGGCCAAGGCGCGCGAGCTGATCCTCGGATTTGCCGATGACCCGACCTTCGGTACCGTCATCGTGTTCGGCCGCGGCGGCACCGCGGTCGAGATCATCAACGACAAGGCGCTGGCGCTTCCGCCGCTCGATCTGAAACTGGCGCGCGAGCTGATCGAGCGCACCCGCGTTTCGAGGCTTTTGCGAGCCTATAGGGATGTGCCCGCGGTCAAGCCGGATGCGGTGGCAATGGTTCTGGTCAAGCTGGCGCAGATGGCGGCCGATATTCCGGAAATCCGCGAACTGGACATCAATCCGCTGCTGGCGGACGAAACCGGCGTCATGGCGGTCGACGCCCGTGTCGCGATCGGACGGGCTGAACGAAAGTTCAAAGGCTCAGGCCCGGCCAATTTCGCGGTGCGGGCCTATCCGTCGCAATGGGAGCGGCACATCGAGGTCAAAGCCGGCTGGCACGTCTTTGTGCGGCCGATCCGTCCCGAGGACGAGCCGCTGATCCATGACTTTTTGCATCATGTTACCCCCGAAGATCTGCGCCTGCGGTTTTTCGCGCCGATGAAGGAGTTCACTCACGAGTTCATCGCTCGCCTGACCCAACTCGACTACGCCCGCGCGATGGCGTTCGTTGCGTTCGACGAGGCAACCGGCGAGATGGTCGGGGTAGTCCGGATTCATTCTGACTCGGTCTATGAGAGCGGCGAGTACGCGATCCTGCTGCGGTCCGATCTGAAGGGCAAGGGACTTGGCTGGGTATTGATGCAGCTCATCATCGAATATGCAAGGTCGGAAGGCCTCAAGGTCATCTATGGTGACGTGCTGCGCGAGAACACCGTGATGCTGGAGATGTGCCGAAATCTCGGCTTCGCGATCAAATCCAATCCCACAGATGGCGATATCTGCGAAGTGCGGCTGAAGCTCTAGGTCTCCCGATTCTTTCGGGCTGAGCCGCCGGCGGCTATTCCTGCCCGGCTGCGGCCGGTTCGGCTGCGGCTCTTGCTGCCGGCCGTTTCAGGCTTTTGATGATGATCGTGATCAATGGCACGATCAGTAACGGAAGGACGCCGTTCAGCGGATGGTGCATCATTCCGGATAATTCCGACTGCAGCCCGCGCACTTCGAGCTGCAGCGCATCGACGGAAGTGCCGTGGATTTCATTCGCGAGCTCAAGCTCCCGCCCCGACGGCGGCCTTGAGGCGAGCGCGAACAGCATTGCGGCGATCGCGAAGTTGACCGCGCCAAGAATGGCTGCGGCGGAGATCGCGCTCCAGATCCGGACCAATGCGAAATAGGCCGACAGCTCCAGCATCAACAGTCCGAACGCGGCGATCAGCGCCGCGAACGCCCGCAATCCGAGACCCATCACGAGATGCCGCAGCTTGATATCGGCGATGATTCGGTCGGTGCGCCAGAGCGCGCGCAGATGTTTGACGACGTTTTCGTTATTCACGTTAATGTCTCCTTGCCAACAGACCGACGACGATGCCAAGCGCGAAAGCCGAGGCGAGCGAGGCGATCGGACGCTCCGCTAGCATTTTCTCAACATGGCTTTCTTCCTGGCCGAGGGCCTCGCCGAGGTCGTTCAGCGCGGCCTTGATTTGATCGGCGAGGGCTTCGGCGCGAGCCTTTGATTGATTAAACGTTTCCTCGCCGTTCACATTCAGTATGCGCGACATGTCGACCTTCAACGACTTGAGCTCGTTTCTCAACGCCTCTGAATCGAACATCGCGTCTCGCCTTTGTTTGGACCCATGGAAATCCTAAGTCGGGACGCCGCGCGGCTATTGATTTGCGTCAACGGCAAAGGCGGATGGCCTCGATTTGAGGCAGGTCAAACGGGATGTCGTGCGAGCATCTAAGTCTCGATTGTTCGGAAGGTAGTGCTCCCCTCAAAGAGGAATACGGATCTTGGCGTTTCAACCCCAGTTAACGGTTACGCCGGAAGGCGATCTGCTTGAACTGCGTCCGGCTGGGTCGTGGACCGCGGCCAATGTGACCACACTGGAGACGCTCTCCAACGCCGTCACCGAAGAGCTTGACCGGTCGAAGGCCGTAACCGTGAACATGGCCGAGGTGCGCGAACTCGACACGCTCGGGGCCTGGTTGCTGGAGAAGATCTCGCGGCGTGCGACCGCGGCCGGCCATCGCGCCGAGGTGATCGGCGTCGCGGACAAATATGCCGGGCTGATCGAGGAGGTCCATCAGGTCAATCGCCGCGATCCGGCGCCCACGCCAACACTAAATCCCGTCGTGGCCAAGGTGAATGATCTCGGCCGCTCCGCAGTCGGTGCGATGGAGGACATCAGCGCATTCCTGCAGATGCTGGGCTCGCTCGCTCTTGCCCTCGTCGGTGTGCTGCGCCGGCCGAGATCGCTGCGGCTGACGTCGCTGGTCTATCAATTGTACAGGGTCGGCTGGCAGGCGATCCCGATCATGGTGCTGATCACCTTCCTGATCGGCGCCATCATCGCGCAGCAGGGCTTCTTCCATTTCCGGAAATTCGGCGCCGACTCCTACGTCGTCGACATGGTCGGCATTCTGGTGCTGCGCGAATTGGGTGTATTGATTGTCGCGATCATGGTTGCCGGCCGCTCGGGAAGCGCCTACACCGCCGAGCTTGGCTCGATGAAGATGCGCGAGGAAATCGACGCGCTGTCGACCATGGGCCTCGATCCCGTTGAAGTCCTGATCCTGCCCCGCATTGTTGCGCTGATCTTCGCGCTGCCGATCCTGAGCTTCATCGGATCGATGGCGGCGCTCTATGGCGGCGGGCTGGTGGCGCAGTTCTATGGCGGTATGGGACCTTCGATCTACATCGCACGGCTGCATGAGGCCGTGTCCGTGACCAGCTTCAAGGTCGGCATCATCAAGGCGCCGTTCATGGCGCTGGCGATCGGCATCGTTGCCTGCAGCGAGGGCTTGCGCGTGAAGGGCAGCGCCGAATCGCTCGGCAAGCAGACCACGACCTCGGTGGTGAAATCGATCTTCCTGGTGATCGTGCTCGACGGGCTGTTTGCCGTGTTTTTCGCATCGATCGGAATGTAGCGATGCAGGAAGCGGCCCCTCAGTTCGCGATACGCGTCAGCGATCTAGTTGTCGGCTTTGGCCGGCAGGTGGTGATCGACCATCTATCGCTCGATGTCCGCCGGGGCGAGATTCTCGGCCTGGTCGGCGCTTCCGGCGGCGGCAAGACGGTGTTGATGCGGACCATCATCGGGCTCGTTCCGCGGCGAAGCGGGGAGATCGAGGTGATGGGTGAAGCGATCGGGCGCAGCGAAGATCGCAGCACCCAGAATGTCGCGGGACGATGGGGCATCCTGTTCCAGCAGGGCGCGCTGTTTTCGTCGCTGACCGTGCGACAGAACATCCAGTTTCCGCTGCGCGAAAATCTGGTGCTGTCGCAAGGCCTGATGGACGAGATCGCGACCGCCAAGCTCGAAATGGTCGGGCTGATGCCCGAGGACGGCGACAAGTTTCCCGCCGAATTGTCGGGCGGCATGACCAAGCGCGTGGCGCTGGCGCGCGCGCTCGCGCTCGATCCCGCGATCGTGTTTCTCGACGAGCCGACCTCGGGCCTCGACCCGATCGCGGCCGGCGAATTCGATGCGCTGATCAAGACCCTGCAGAAAACGCTGGGATTAACGGTCTTCATGGTGACCCACGACCTTGCCAGCCTGAACACCGTCTGCGACCGCGTCGCGGCGCTGGCGGACGGCAAGATCGTCGCAATCGGGCCGATGCGCGAACTGCTGCAATCCGAGCATCCCTGGGTGCGAGCCTATTTCCACGGCAAGCGTTCGCAGATGCTGCAACCCCAAGTGAGTTAAGGCGAGCTGAAACATGGAAACCCGCGCACCCTTCGTCGTCATCGGCGCTTTCGTTCTGGCCGCCATCGTCGCCGTGTTCGGCTTCGTCTACTGGCTGAACAATACCGCGGGCCTTGGCCCGCGGACCAGCTATCACGTCCAGTTCGACGGCTCGGTGCCGGGGCTGTTGGTCGGCGCCGGCGTGCTGTTCAACGGCATCCGTGTCGGAGAAGTCACCGAGCTTGGCCTCGCCGCGGATAACGCGCGCCGCGTCAACGCGACGATTTCGGTGGCGTCGACGACGCCGGTGCGCGCCGACACCAGGGTCGGCCTGGAGTTCCAGGGCCTGACCGGCGTGCCCGTGATCGCGCTGGAGGGCGGCATGATGGCTGCGAGTTCCGGCGCGGTGCCGACGCTGATCGCCGAGCCCGGAGCGGGTCAGAGCATGACGCAGGCCGCCCGCGATGCGTTGCGCAAGGTCGATTCGGTGTTGAGCGAGAATTCGGAACCGTTGAAGAAGACCATTGCCAATCTGGAGACCTTCACCGACGGACTGGCGCGCAACACTGGCAAGCTCGACGGCATCGTCGCCGGTCTCGAAAAAATGACAGGTGGTGGCGCGCCGGCGCAAAAGATCACCTATGACCTGCGCGCGCCGCAAGATATCGCCCCCACAGCCAAGACCATCAAGGGCCAACTGGCGATCCCGGAGCCGACCGCGGTCGCGATGCTCGAAACCCAGCGCATGCTGTTCTCGCCGGTCAAGGACTATCCGGATTTCGCGGATTTCCTCTGGGCCGACAGCATTCCGAAATTGCTGCAGGCGCGGTTGATCGATGCCTTCGAGAACTACGATATCGCGCATGCGCCGCTCCGCGCAGCCGACGTCGGACAGACGGATTTTCAGCTCTTGATCGATGTCAGGCGCTTCCGGATTGCCACGGATTCCGCGCCGACAGCGGATATCGCGCTGTCGGCGAGGCTTCTGGACAAGAGCGGAAAAGTTATCGCCTCGCGCCTGTTCGAGGATACCCAGAAGCTCGACCACATCGAACCGGCAGCGGCGGTTGCTTCGTTCAATGAGGCCTTCGGCCGGATTGCGAAGGAAATGATCGGCTGGACCGTGCAGGCGCTGTAGATCATGATCCGATTAGATCATGATCTCATGTCTCTGTTTGAGCATGATCTTTTCGGAAACGGCTTCGCGCTTTTCCGGATCATGCTGGAGCGGTCCGGTCGAAGCTATTCGAGGGTCTTCAGGTACGACAGCAGGTCGTGAATCTGGTCGGGATCGAGCACGAACTCCGGCATCGCCGCATGACCGGTGTTGATGCCTTCGGCCAGCGCCTCGCCGAGGGTTTCTATGGGTAGCGCAGGTGCAGGGTCCGGAACGAGCGGCGCGATCTTTAGCGGGCTTGGACCTGCCCGGTCGATCGCATGGCACCGCGCACAATGGGCTTTGGCATAGGCGTTTCCGCGATGCTCGGGGGAATCGGCCAGAACCGGCGTCGCCAGCGTCAGCGTGACGAGGGCCTGGCACACAGCAAATCGCAGCATGGCATACCGTTCTTTGAGTTCTTCGATGGAACGATAGCTGGGCCGAGCGTCACGGTTTCTCGGCCGATTCGATCGGGCCCGTTACCGTTTGCCGCTTTGCCAGGACCTCCTTCGCTCGCTTTGTTGAGGATAAGCCGCATCTGTTGCGCCGTATCACCGAACTGGCGGTGCGTGAATTGAGCCAGGCTCGCGATCACATGGTTTTGCCGGGGCGCCGTTCGGCGGAGGAAAAGGTCGCGACATTCCTGATCGGCTGGCGCGACTGATTGGTTCGGCTGAGGCGGCCCTCGGCTACCGTGCCCCTGCCGATGAGCCGGCAGGACATTGCGGATTATCTCGGACTGACCATCGAGACGGTGAGCAGGACCTTCACCAAGCTCGAACGCGAGGGTGTGATCGAGATCATGCCGGGCAGCATCTACCTGCTCAATCCCGCGCGGGCCGAGGCGTTGGCCGCCACTTAGCGAATCCGGACCCGTTGCCGCGATTTGATCCCGATCAACGACCGTCTCCCTGGGGTTCTGCATAATTCCCGCAAATTTCTCCTGGGAGGGAAGTGATATGCCTTTTGATGCAATGCTGGTTGGCTTGGCGGTGACGGTCGTCTTCGTCGGGTTTGCACTTGCGCTCGCTTGGGCCGACCATCAGACGCGGTCTCCGTAAGACCCAGCCTCGCAGTTTCCTTCTGGATGATCGGTCGCCGTATCCCCGCGGCGCCATCGTATCCGCGTGGCTATGTACCTTAAGGTACATTGCCAAGCCGGGCGCGAGGGGGCAAAGATCATGCGCAAACACCAAAGGACCGCGGCCGCTCGGACGGAACGCGATTCCGGATGAGATGGGGGATTCCGCGATGCGCCTACTTCGTCAGCTGGTTCCGATGCTCGCGCTCCTGGCCGGCGGCTCGGTGGCGCACGCACAGGCGACTTACCCCGACCGGCCGATCAAGATGATCGTGCCGTTGGCGGCTGCGAGCGCGGTCGATGTCGCCGCCCGAATCGTGACGCAAAAGATGGCCGACAATATGGGCCAGCAGATCGCGATCCTGAATCAGCCAGGCGCCTCCGGGCTGATCGGCGCCGAGCAGGTCGCCCATGCCGAGCCGGACGGCTATACGATCGGCGGATTCAACGACAGCATCATGACCATGGTGCCGAACCTGCAGACGAAGATGCGCTGGGACATCCTGAAGGATTTCGAGCCGGTGTCGCTGGTTGCCACGGTCGAGTGGGGACTGATCGCCGGCAACCAGACCCCTTACAAGACCGCGGCCGACCTGATCGCTGCTGCCAAGGCCGCGCCCGGAAAGATCGACTACAGCTCGGGCGGCCCGGGCAGTCCGCAGCACCTCGCCATGGCGATGTTTGCTTCCGCCGCCGGTATTTCGTTGACGCACGTGCCCTACAAGGGCGCCACGCAGGCGGCGACCGATGTCGCCGCGGGCCAGATTCCGGTCTGCTTTCAAGGTCTGGGAACGGTGGCGGCCCTGGTGCGCGGCGGCCAGGTCAGACTGATCGGCGTCAGCACGCCGAATCGACTGCCGCAATTCCCCGACGTGCCGACCGTGTCGGAATCCGGGCTGCCCGGCTTCGTCTTCAATTCCTGGTTCGCGATCCTGGCGCCGGCGGGAACACCGAAGGAAATTGTGGCGCGGTTGAATGCCGAGGCGCGCAAGGCCGTGGGCGATGAGGAGGTTCGCCACAAGTTGGAGGGGCTCGGCTTCGTGGTGCGCGGCAGTTCGCCTGAGGAACTCGGCGCGATGACGCGCGACCAGCTCGCCAAATATGCCCGCGTGATTAAGGAGATGGGGATCGGCAACGAGTAAGGCGTCGCCCCGGTGCAAACTTGCCGCACCCTCAATAACCACGGTGGATTGCGCAACCGCTTGCCCTGCCAGCATCTTTGGCTATTCTGCACCGCACGGCCGGAGGCAGCTGGCGATGCCATCAGTGGTCCGTTAGCCCCTCAAGGTTGCTGATTTACGGAGCTTCGCGCGTTGCGTGCTCCGCTGCTGGAGTTCTAACCTTCGTGTCTCAGGACAAAACAGCAGATGCTCGCCGCTCGTCGAGTAGCAAGTTATCGGTCCTGCGCAAGCATCCGATCTTCTGCGATCTTGAGCCCGAAGCGCTCGACCAGCTCTGCCGTTACGCCAAGCACACCTCGCTGAAGCGGGGAGCCACGATCTGTTCCAAGGGCGACCCGGGCAACAGTCTGTTTGCGGTAATCAGCGGCACCGTGAAGATCAGCATCTCCTCGCCAGAGGGCCGCAACGCGATCCTCAACCTGATCGGTCCGGGCGAGGTGTTCGGCGACATTGCCGTGCTCGATGGGCAGGCGCGGACGGCCGATGCAATCGCAAACACCAATTGCGAGATTTACGTCATCGATCGCCGCGACTTCCTGCCCTTCGTGCGAAGCCAACCGGCGCTGGCGATGAAGTTCATCGAGCTGCTCTGTGGTCGGCTGCGCCGGACCAGCGAGCAGGTCGAGCAGCTCATCTTGCAGAATCTGCCGGGCCGGCTCGCCAGCGCGCTGCTCGGCCTGACCGAAAAGCAACCGCTCGATACCGCAAGCTGGACCATCGCCATTACTCAACAGGAAATCAGCGAGATGGTCGGCATGACGCGCGAGAGCATCAACAAGCAGTTGCGCGCCTGGGCCGCGCGCAGTTGGGTGCGCCTCGAGCACGGTGCCATCGTGGTGCTCGATGCCAATTCGCTCCGTGAACTTGCCGAAGCCGGCTCGGGCGGCGACGAATGAGCGATCGTTCGTGGCCGTGAACAATTACCTGCAAGTGTGAGCCAGATCGCATTCCCGCGCGCCAGCCCGGGCTATTGAGGCCTCAGCGATCCCACGCAGGAGGCATCCATGCACGGATTTCAACAGAATTCGCGTCCGCCCGACCGCTATGATTTCTGGAACTGGGCCGTGGGTCTGCTTGCCCTCTACGGCGCCGTTGCGCTGGTGCTGGTCGCTTTCATGATGCGTTACCCGGCGATCTCCGATTGGGTGTCGGAAGCGGCGCAGGCTGAATTCGCCGTCACGACTCCGTCGCCTGAGATCGCGCCGACGCAGCTCGCGCAGCCCAATAATGAAGTCCGGACGGTCAAAGCCTACTGATCGCAGCCCATCGTCGGCCTTGGCGGCTGCGTTCAGCGATAGCCTTCGCCGGCTTCCGTGCGAACGTCCGGGGTCGCCTTCCCGGACCATCCGAGCATGCTTGCGCGCACGGCGGCCTCAGCCATCAATAATCGCCACCGCCCGGGTCCAGCCTGCGGAAGCCCGTTCGATCTTCACGGGGAAGCACGACACCATGAATCCCGTGGCGGGCAAAAATTCCAGATTGTGCAGCTTTTCGATGTGGCAATAGCCGATGTGGCGGCCGGCCTTGTGGCCTTCCCAGATCAAGCTGGCGTCTTTGGTCTCGGCGTATCTCTTGGCTGTGTAGACGAACGGCGCGTCCCAGCTCCAGCCGTCGATGCCTGTCAGCCGAACGCCGCGCTCGAGCAGATACATCGTCGCCTCATAGCCCATGCCGCAGCCGGAATTGACGTAGTCCGGCCGGCCATATTTAGCGCCGGCGCTGGTATTGACCACGACGATCTCCAGCGGCGAGAGAGTATGCCCGATGCGCTTGAGTTCGTTCTCGACGTCTTTCGCGGTCGCGACATAGCCGTCCGGCAAATGACGGAAATCGAGTTTCACGCCGGGCTGCAGGCACCATTCCAGCGGCACCTCGTCGATGGTCCACGAACGCTCGCCGCGATTCATGGTGGGATGAAAATGCCAGGGCGCGTCGAGATGCGTGCCGTTGTGGGTGGAAAGCTGGACCTGTTCGACGGCCCAGCCCTGTCCGTCCGGCAAATCTTCCGCCTTCAGTCCCTCGAAGAACTGCAGCATGCGCGGCAGTCCCTGCTGGTGATCGATGTACTGGATCGTCGGATGATTGCCGGGCGGATCGGCCGGCACGTCGTTCTGCAATGGCACGGAGATATCGATCAGCTTTCGCGCCATTGCGCTTGCTCCTTTGTCTTTCTGTTCAGGCCACGACGTTCAGCAGCTTTGCCGCGGTTCGGCCGAGGATGTCGGCCTTTTCGTTGTCGCTGAGCGACGCGGTAGCGAGGATCGGATCGACCGGATGCATTTCCCAGGGATAGGGATAGTCGCTGCCGACCACGATCTGGCCGGCGCCGACCTGGGCGACGAGATGGCGGATCGCCTCGGGCTCGAAGATCAGCGAG
>Ga0307479_10006958_pt1 | contig 10415 bp, 13 predicted proteins | sample atmos_gasesECM4C_FD_203743 | JGI IMG/M metagenome (GOLD analysis project Ga0307479, IMG submission 203743) | Hardwood forest soil microbial communities from Morgan-Monroe State Forest, Indiana, United States - atmos_gasesECM4C_515 | ecosystem: Environmental > Terrestrial > Soil > Temperate...
GCCGGCTAGTCCGCCTTGAAGCGGAACTCGCCGTCCAGCTGCTGACGCGCACGACCCGCGGTGCCGCTCTCACCGAGGCAGGCGTGACCTTTCGCGACCATGCGGTGCGGGCCTGCGCAGAGATCGATCTCGCACGCGAGGCGATCCTGCCGGCCGGAGACCTGCACGGAAGATTGCGCGTCGCCGCCCCGCTATCATTCGGCCCCACGCATCTCGCACCGGTACTCGCGGAGCTCGCACGCCAACATCCGCGCCTCCAGGTGCAGTGCAGCTACAGCGACCGTTTCGTCGACATCGTCGGAGAGGGATTCGACTGTGCCGTTCGGGTGGGCTACCTCGCCGACTCGAACCTGATCGCCCGGCGGATCGCGCCGGTCCCGGCAAAGTTGGTTGCCAGCCCCGAGTACGTGAAGGAGCACGGCGCTCCCGAAACGCCGGACCAACTCGTCGAGCATCAATGCCTCATGCAAGGAACGGAGACCTGGCACTTCGTCGATGGCAAGAAGACGGTCGCCGTGCACCCACAAGGTCGCTTCAAGGCGGACAACGGTCTAGCCCTTGCGGCAGCAGCCGTCGCCGGCCTCGGCATCGCCGCGCTGCCGGACTTCTTGACGGAAAAGGAGCTCGCGTCTGGGGCGCTGGTAGCGCTGATGAGCCGCTATCCGCTACCGGATATCGGGATCTTCCTTGTCCGGCCGCCGGGTCAGCACCCTGCGCGAAAAATCCGAGTCTTAACGGAACTGCTGATCGAGCACTTCGGATGAGCTGAGACGTGGCGTCGGCCCGTTCGCGGCCATAGCGGAACCTGCACCCGCCGAACCGGCTCCCTCACCCGTACCTAAGCGCCGTCTGATCGACCGGCAGCTTGCGCAGGCGCTTGCCGGTTGCCGCAAAGATCGCGTTCGCCACGGCGGGCATGATGGCCGAGGTCCCTGTCTCGCCGATTCCGCCCGGTAACTCCGAGCTCTGCACGATGTGGACCTCGACGGTCGGCGCCTCGTTCATCCGCAGGATCTGGTAGGTATCGAAATTGGTCTGCTCGACGCGTCCGTCCTTCAGGGTGATCTCGCCGTACAGCGCGGCCGTGACGCCGAACATCACCGCGCTCTGAATCTGCGCGCGGACGGTATCCGGATTGACGACGGTGCCGCAGTCGATCGCGGAAGTGACGCGCCGGACACGAACAGATCCATCCTTCGACACTTCGACCTCGGCGACATGGGACAGATAGCTCGCGAAAGCGAACTGCAGGGAGACGCCACGGCCGACGCCCTTTGGCAGAGGCTGTCCCCAACCGGCCTTTTGCGCGGCCAGGTCGAGCACGGCTTTGGCACGAGGCGACTTGTCCAGGAGAGCGCGCCGATAGGCGACCGGATCCTGCTTGGCCGCCGCCGCCAGTTCGTCCATGAAGCTTTCAACGACGAAGACGTTGTGCGACGGGCCGACGCTGCGCCAGAAGGTGGTTGGAATTCCCGGAGGCTCGACGCGCACATACTCGACATGCATGTTGGGCAAGGCGTAGACGAGATCGATCGCGCCTTCGGTGGTATCGGGGTCAAGGCCATTGTTGAAGAACGGAGGAGCCCACCGGGCCATGACCGAGGAGCCCGCGAAGCGATGGCTCCAGGCGACCGGCATTCCCTTCTCGTCCAGACTGGCGGAAAACCGGTCGAAGAAGCACGGTCGATACATGCCGTGCTGGATGTCTTCCTCGCGCGTCCAGACGACCTTCACCGGGCCGTCGACCTGCATCGCGATTTGAGTGGCTCGGGTGACGCCGTCGATCTCCAGTCGCCGACCGAAGCCACCGCCGAGCAGATGATTGTGGACCACGATCTTGTCCAACGGCAGGCCGGTGACCTTCGCCGCTGCGGCCTGCGCTCGTGCCATGGCCTGCGTGCCAACCCACACTTCGCACGCGTCCCTGTGGACGTGAACCGTGCAGTTCATCGGTTCCATCGTCGCGTGCGCGAGGAACGGAACCAGGTACGTCGCCTCCACCTTCTTGGCGGCGCCCGCCATGGCTTTCTCGATGTCGCCGATATTCTGCGCAACCGCCCCCGGATTGAGCGTCGCCTGCTCGAGCTCGCGCACGATCTGGCTCGTGTCGAGCTTGGCGTGCGGACCCTCGTCCCATTGGATACTCAGCGCCGCCAGCCCCTTCTTGGCAGCCCCCATATGGTCGGCCACAACGGCCACCGCGTCGTCGAGCCGGACGATCCGGCGCACGCCTTTCACTTTCTTAGCTGCCGTATCGTCGACGCTCTTGACGCGACCGCCGAAGACGGGCGATTGGGCAAGAGTCGCGATCTTCACGCCCGGCGGGCGTACGTCGATGCCATAGACGGCCTTCCCGTTGACCTTGGCCGGAGTGTCCAGCCGCTTGGCCGGCGTGCCGATCAGCTTGAACTCTCCCGGTGCCTTCACCGCCACTTTCTCGGGAACCGGCATCTGCGCCACATCGGCGACCAGAGCACCGTATTTGATCCTGCGCGCGCTCGCCTTGTGCACGACTTCGCCGTGCTCCGCGTGACACGTGGAGGGATCCACCTTCCAGCGTTTGGCGGCCGCTGCGATCAGCATCGTTCTGGCCGCGGCACCGGCCTGCCGCAGGGGCTGCCACGACCCGCGTACGGCGTTCGAATTGCCGGTCGCCTGCAGCCCACCCAGCAAGGGGTTGCCGTAGAACTTTTCGTTCGGCGGAGCATGCTCCAGCCGCACCTGCTTCAGGTCCACCTCCAGCTCTTCGGCGATCAGCATCGGGATGGACGTATACGTGCCCTGCCCCATCTCCACATAGGGCATTGTCAGTGTCACCGATCCATTGCTGCCGATGTAGACGAAGGCGTTGGGTTCGAAGCTGCTTGACTCCGCCGCCATGGCATCGCCGAACAAAGGCGGCAGACTGAAGCCAAGCGCGAGCCCGCCGCCGGCAGCCACGCCGGCCTTGAGGAGGGTCCGCCGGGATAAGCCGTTCGAGATTCCACAGTCCTGGTGGTCCACGGCGACAGACCGGGTCTGATCGAACGTCATGGTCAGCTCTCCTTCCCGCCCGCTCCAGGTGACGTGGCGGCGCGTTTGATGGCCTCACGAATGCGGTTGTAGGTGCCGCAACGGCAGATGTTCCCGGACATCGCATCGTCGATGGCGGAGTCATCCGGATGGGGATTGCTTGCCAGCAGTGCCGATGCCGACATGATCTGGCCGGACTGGCAGTAGCCGCATTGCACCACCTCCAGGTCGAGCCACGCCTTCTGGATCTTGCGGCCGGCGGCTGTGTTGCCGATAGCCTCGATGGTGGTGATCGCCGCGTTGCCGACGCTTTGGACGGGCGTCAGGCATGAACGGATCGGGGCTCCGTTCATATGCACCGTGCAGGCGCCGCACAAGGCCATGCCGCAGCCGAATTTCGTGCCCGTCATGCCGACCACATCGCGCAACACCCACAGCAGGGGCGTATCGCCATCGACGTCCACGGTATGGGCCGTGCCATTGACTTTGATCGTGTAGGCCATTCATCACTCCTGACGCGCTGATTCAAATCGAGCATGAGACGGGGTCGGCATGGCTTCGCTCGGGTGGTCATTCGAATTCTCCCGTTCCTGCCGCCAACAATCGAGACGACGCGAAGGCGCGGCGTGCCGCCCGAGCGTCCACGTGGTGGCAATCCGGCTCCAATCGACCAGGGTGACAGTATTCGCTGATATCGATAAGCTGCTCTGCTCCCTCGGAAGTGTCAATTGCCGAAAGCGTCAAAGTTTTGACCGGGAGGGACAACGCGATGTTTGCAAGCACTGCACACGAAATTGGCATCGTGCAATATCCTGGCGCACAGGTGGCCTGTATCTTGGGCCTTACCGATTTGTTCGGCGTCGCTTCCACGATTGCGCTCGATCAACGGCGATCTGGCCAAAGCCCACTTCGTGTTACGCATTGGCAACCGCTCCATAGCGGCGACGCGAATCTTTCTTGCGCCTATGACAGCGCCCCGCGCGGCAACCCAAAGCCGCGGACTCTGATCATCCCGCCGACCCTGGTGAACCTTCCAGATCCTGACGTCCCCGCCGGCGTGGTGTCCTGGATCCGTAATCGCCATGCCGCCGGTGCCACGTTGGTTTCACTGTGCTCGGGCGCGTTTATCCTTGCCCAAACGGGTCTCGTCGATGGGAAGTCGGTTGCCACACATCAGATTTGCGCAGAGGCTCTGGCGAAGCGTTTTCCGCAAATCGTAGTCGATGTGAATCGGCGCATTATTGATCATGGCGACATCGTTACGGCGGGCGGATTTCTCGCATGGGTCGATCTTGGCCTGTTTCTCGTTGACAGGATTCTTGGCCCGGCTATGAGGGCGGCGACGGCGCGATTTGTTCTTTCCGACCCAGCGGCGGGTGAGGTGCGCTGTTTTACCGGCTTTGCTCCTCCTGCGACGCACGGAGATAGAGCCGTGTTGAAGGCTCAGGAGTGGGTGCACATGAGGGACGGACGAGGCGTCTCCCTTGCGGCCATGGCGATCGCTGCCGGGCTGGAACGGCGCACGCTGCTGCGGCGGTTCGCAAGTGCAACGGGTATGACCCCCATCAAGTATTGTCGGGACGTTCGCATTGCGCGAGCGCGCGAGCTCCTGGAGGGAGGAAACACCTCGCAGAAGCAGATCGCCCAATCGCTCGGCTATAAGGACGTGGCCTCATTTGCACGTGTATTTCGCAAGGCCGTAGGTTCGGCGCCGGGCGCCTACCGCAAAAGGTTTTGCCGTAACGGCATCTCGCCAGCCGATTTCGCAGCGAAAGATGGCTCACGTCAGAAGAAGCACGTACTCGAGGCTGGCCTTCACACGGGCTGAACGAGGCACCGTCGCTCGCCAACCGATCTACCGCCGCCGCCGCGGTCGCTTCCCCGAATCTTTTCGATCAGCCGGCTGTGTTTCCGGATGGTTTCGTGTAGCTCTTCGTACTCTCCCCGCTCAATCAAGAGCATTCTGATGTTCCTGAGCCACCCTCATCTCATCGTGTGCGCGCTGTATCACGACGGCCGGAGAACAGCCTGGGCGGACCACAATCCGGACGATGAGGGACGGGGCCTTCACGACCTCCATTCAATTTCCGAGCGTCTGGCGGCGCCTCACCCGCTGGTATACCGATTCGGTGACGGTGCCCTCGCGCGTCCGCCTCTCCCGTAGGGGTCTCGCCCGGCTTCTGCTTGGGCTGACAAGGCCTGCGCCGCCGCTGCTACTGCGGCGGATGCCACTGGGCGCGGTAGGCGACGCCGGCGAACGCCATGCGGGCTCCATAAATATTGGCGCGCGCGCTCTATGAACACAATTTCATTTCAAAATAAGTTCACGAAGATATTCGTTGCCCAGAACTTTTCTGTATTCACTCCGGGCCACTCTGGCCTTGTTCTGACACTCGGTGCTACAGATTACTTTCTTGGCCACTGCTTCTAGCTCGACGCCTTTATCTAAAGCCGCGGCCGCGTTTTTAAAAGTGATCCAGAGATACATATTGGGCTGATCCGGCGATTTTGGAGTGGCCTGCAAGACCTTGTAATCGATGATTAGCCCAGCTTTCTTCATGGCTTCCATGGTCGGCTTCCATGTCGAATTTAGCCAATCGATGTACTCTTCAAAATGCCCGTACTCAACGTGTATGTAGTCCACCTCAGTGACCGGGCCGTCGGTATACGCGCGCTCATCCTGGGCGCGCGCAGTAAGCGAAAGTGAGGAAGCTGCGAGACACATGGATAAAAAAATAGTTTTAATCATTTTCTCTTCACCTGTTTTGATATATCTCTACTCGACCATCCTCATTACTTAGGCTTGCGGAACTTCAGGATGAACTGGTCCGTGTGTCCGCGAATCGTCTGGTCGAACACTTTGGCCGTGCGGGAGTCCGCCGGATTGGCGAGAATCGAACTCTCGGAGTCGAACTTGAACCCCAACCGCTTCGACCTCTCGGAACGAGGCGAAAGTTCGTAACGCTTGTTCATGGCGTCCTCTTGAGGTGACGTCACGTTCGGATCTGGCGGGCGGCGATCGGCCGCCTCACTCTTCAAGACAAGCTGGCGCGCCGCTTTCGGACGTCGCACCGGGCAGTGCGAGTCGATTTCCCGGCGGCCTTGCGAACTTGCCAATCCCGATCGGCCGCAGTTCAATGGGAGGCGGTGCCGGCTCGGGACCGCCGGTCTGCCGAATTTGAATCGCATGAGGCATCAGGGTTTCCACAAAAGGAAAAAGTTCTGCTCTTTGTAGTGGAGACCCGACAATTCCGCAAGTTCATTATTCTCACAATGATGGTGCCGTTTCAGCACGATGCTGCTATTGTTTGCAGGAGCTTTTAAGAGTGCTTTAGGAGGCTCCCGTGCTTGATGATTTACGCGCCCTCGTAGAGTTTGCCCGGGCCGGGTCCATCACCGGTGCAGCCGATCGTCTATTCCGGACGCCCTCTGCGATTACCCGGCAAGTACAAAGGCTGGAGGCTGCATTGGGTGCCGAGTTGCTCGACCGCTCGGTAAAGCCGCCGCGTCTGAACTCGCTGGGCTCCAGGGTGCTCGAACAAGCGCGAGATCTGCTGCAGCGGACCGAGGCGCTGAAATCTCTTACGTCGAGCGACGCCGAACCTCACGGCCTCTTGCGCATCGGGCTCGCGCATGCCCTGGCCGAGGGGACGCTTATCGAACCAATTCAGGCGCTGACTGAGAAATATCCCAAGGTCCGAGTGCGGCTGTCGAGCGAACTTACCGGTGAATTAATTCACCGGCTGCTCGTGGGTGAACTCGACGTTGCTGCCGTGCTTCTTCCCGAAGGTAAAGCCGCACCTCCACCTCTTCTGACGAATATCATCGCGAGCGACCGCATGGAGATCGTTCAAGGCGCCGCAGGCAACGTTGACAGTAATTGGAAAAGTTTGGGCCGAGCACCCTGGGTGCTCAATCCGCCTGGGTGCTTTCTTCGGGCGAGCCTCATCGATCGGATGGAGCGTGCCGGCTTCACTCCCATGATTGCGGCTGAAATCCACAACATGCATATGCAGCTGGCGTTCGTTCAGTCGGGTTATGGTGTCGGGCTGCTACCCGCTCGCTTTATTGCCAGGAATCATTCTATTGATCCCGTGAAGGTATTGCGTCCCCCATCGTTTGACCTGCATCGATCCGTTGCGATAGTCCGGGTTGGGCAACTCGGCGCCTTGGGGAAGGCCGTCGAACAGTTGGCACACGGGTTGCGGCAGCTGTTTGAGGCAGCCGACACATGGAAGCCCGTGACGAGGCACCGCCGAGGTGTGCCCGCGAATCGGCGGGCGGCGCGACCGCGCAAGTAGTCGCCGAGCGCTGAGTCCTCGCTCTTGAGTTCGGTCGTGGCGTCGCTGCGGTCCCGGTCGCGCTCCTTGATCGGGTCACGTTTCTGCTGCAGCAACCGACGCGCGTCCTCGGCCGCGTTACGAGCTGCGGCCATCGATTCGCCCACTGCCGCAAGGCTGTCGCGCCGAATGCTGCCCAAGCCCATCTCGCGGCGGCCGCCGGTCGCTAGCTGGCGGAAGAGGTGTAGTCAATAGGCCCCGCCAGCGCTCGGTCTCCGGGCTGTACGCGCTCCTTCCCCCGTTTTACCCCCGGCGCCGGGATCATCGGCTCCACCTATGTGCACTTTTCCCCCGAAGGCTACCGAGCCGGTCGTGCAGTCCGGCCCAGGTCAGTGCATGCACGTGCATGGGGTGTTGTGGAGCTACCCCCGACGAGATCAATCGGGCGTCTCTCCGCCCGCTCCGCACCGAGCACTTGCGGCTACTCTTCTGGTGCCCGTGAAATTCCTAAGGCGTCGCTAACGTGATCGTCGATCCAGCGATAACTGGCAAGTGCCCACTCGCCACATGGGTCGCTTCTACGGCCCACTTCTTTCCCAGTCTCATCGACGAATTTGCCCGACGCAGCCGAACCGAGCGGGACCATGAAGAAACAGTGTTCCCGTAACAAATCAAAGTCTCCGATGGGCTGATTTCGGATCGTCTGAAAGTAACCCTTCGTCCACGCAAGTGCGTTGGTCCAAATGGGCGCAATAAGTAGTCGCCCTGGACGCAGTTGAGAGGGCAGTGGCTGCGGAGTCTGAGACCGCCGGTCGTAAATATATATTAAGTGCGCCCCCGGCATTGGTGCGCGCTCTTGTGGGACGTTCGCAAAGACGACTCTGCCAAACAGATATGCGCCATTAGGGAGCTGCATCACAAATATGTCCCCACGCTCCGGAGGCTTCTGACGAGGCTTTAGAACTGTTAGGTTGGTCCGAACAGGCATATTAGAATGCGTTACCTTTGCGCCACGCGTTTCCCCAGTCAACTGCGTCAAGGTACCAAGAGTGTGTTGGGCTCATGGAATTCCGAGTGTTCTCAAAATGCGGGGTTCCGCACGATTAACGCCTGCTCAATCGCGCGAGCTTCGCCACGCGTAACCGGGGCCCTTGTGACTGCTTGCAAAGAATCGAATCTAGCTCCATGTGCGCACCACGCGCGCCTAGGTCACACGTAATTTCACAGCAAACAGCTTGCCCATTACGAATACCGACGCACACATCGACACCGGCTTCGGCATTCTTTCCTAACGTAAGCGCTTCGGGAAGCACCCTTGCGGTAGGTACAGACCGTTACCTATGTGCCCGGCCTGTACCCAGCGAAGGCTGGCGGAGAGAGTGTCTTTCGTCAAGCCCCGCCACGACCCGCGAAATGCCATGCGTCATTTCCCGCTCCGCCCTTCTTTCCCCCTATCCACAGCCCAGCTACCCTTCGTGCAATGCCGCGACCATCAGTGCCGGCAGGACCGTGGCCTCGCTGTCGCCGGCAAGGTGCACACACCTTCGCGCACCCGCATCCCCAAAACCTCCTCACGAGGGCATACGAACCAAGCTCCCGACAGCCAATACTTCTAAGGCGCAATTCCTTTACACTCATCGTGCCGCCTCCAAAGCGCCCAGCGCCTCTGGATCTTGAATGAAGCACGCGAAATCGCAAAAGGACTTCTGTGCTGCCACACGAGATGCCGTCGCGTCGGAGTCCATGGTGACTGCCTCCGATATACGAAACGTCAACGAGCTTGGTCCCATTCGCCGACTTCCGCTGGGGATCAAAATAACGGCGTGCATCTTCGGACTTTACGCCGCTAGCCTTGCCATCGCCGCTATCCTGCATAGCCTAGGTGCAGTCGGGGAATTCGAGAACTGCCGTCGGAAGTGCGCCGCGTATCATCGAACGGGAAATTTGGTGGAGTATCCACCAGAAATGAAAGAGTTCGGCTGGCGTCGCTCAAGACCGCCTAAATGTGACTGTCTCTGATCGATTGCAAGATTCACTTGTAAAGTACCTGTGCTTTTAGGTTAGTTTGAACCCTTCTCGTTAAAGTACGAAAGGCTTCACTTATCTTAGATGAACACAGAGTTGTGTCCGGCTCTTTGTCGAGCGTACGGCGCGCGCTGTTCCTGCAGATTGCTGACCGTAAAGCGCCGCGGTGATGAGCCTGATCCAGTCTGCCAAGCTCAACGGCCACGATCCGTACGCCTACCTGAAGGACGTGTTCACGCGCTTGGCGACGCAACCAGCCAGTCGGGTCGAGGAGCCGCTGCCACACCTATGGCAGCCCAACAATTCGGCCAGATGAATTTATTTGAGCAGCTCGGGCTAATTGCGATAGGAGGAGGGACTGCCTCTGCGATCGCCATGGAGCCGAAGGCGCAACTGTCAGCAATTTGCATCGCAGTGGCGATCATATTGGGTTTGATCACTGGCGCCGCCACATTCCTCAAGATTCGATCGACGATGCTCGCATTGAACCGACCGTCAGAGCGCCTATTAGCCCTTCTCTACGCTGGAATGTTCGCCGCGGTACTCGCAAGCAGCTACATTGCCGCATTCGCCGTGTTCGTCGTCCGCCGTTGGCTTACCCTCTAGCAAACCACTCCCTGTCAAGGTGGTTTCCCCGGTTGCTTACACCGTAAAGGCACGTGCATGCACGGGCTTCATGCTTCATGCTGGTGGTCATGGACACGTCCTCGCGGCTTTCACCGAGGCTGATCGTCCGGAAAGCCCATCCCAGAGTGGCCTCGCATGCGAACAGCTCTCGTCGACTCAAAGCGGTCGGATCGGGCCTGTCAGTAGCGGACAACAGCCGCGCTCGCTTTAAGAGAATCGCCATACGCCCTCAGATTCTTTTCCAGCAATTCTTTCGCGATCTTGACCTTGACCTCATCGAACTCGGAGAAGCGGACCAACCGCACTTCGTCCAGACGGATAACATGCCATCCCATCGGTGTCTGGACGGGTACAGAGGTGTAATCACCGACTCTTAAATCGCGCACCGCGTCAATGAAAACCTGATTGGCGGTCGTCAGCGAACCCCACCCAAGATCGCCCCCGCGTGCAGCAGATCTTGGGTCGACGCTA
>Ga0307479_10006959_pt1 | contig 10414 bp, 4 predicted proteins | sample atmos_gasesECM4C_FD_203743 | JGI IMG/M metagenome (GOLD analysis project Ga0307479, IMG submission 203743) | Hardwood forest soil microbial communities from Morgan-Monroe State Forest, Indiana, United States - atmos_gasesECM4C_515 | ecosystem: Environmental > Terrestrial > Soil > Temperate...
TGAGAATACGATGGCGCCCTGGCTGCTCCAACTGGCTCCACGAACACCGGCAGCATCCCCAAGCGTAACGGTGGCGCCTCCGGCCACTGCGACCTTCTTCAGTTTTCCTCCTGCGACAAATCCTAGCCATTGATTATCTGGTGAGAAGAAGGGATTCATTGCATTCTCGGTTCCGGGAATAGCTCTCGCTTCCAAGCTGTCCAATCGACGAACGTAGAGTTGTTGCGTACCGGTTCGGCTAGCAACGTACGCAAGATAGGTTCCGTCGGGCGAAATTGCCACTGCTGGTTGGTCGAAAGCAGCGAGCCGGTCTCCCGGTGGCAAATCGATGACCGTCCGTGTGACCGGTCGGGGCTGCGGTGATAGCGCGGGTTTCAGATTCCACACGATAACTCCCGTCACAGCAGCGACTACTAGAGCAGCCAGACCTACGAAAAACGACAGTCGCCAACCACTGAGCTGGCTTCCAATAACGTTACGTGGCTCCGCTGGAGCGGGAGCAGTCAGCGCTTCCTGAATCTCGATTTGGGCATCGCCAGCATCTCGAAGGCGCAGAGTCTTATCCTTCTGTAGGCATCGCCGCAGGAGATCGCGAATTTTCGCTGGCGTGTTGACCGGTAGAGAATTCCAATTGGGCTCGCGTTCAAGCACCGCGGCAATTGTGTCTTGTACCGTCTCGCTGCGAAATGCCGCTCGGCCTGTCAGCAGTTCGTAAAGCACGCAACCGAACGCCCAAATGTCGGTCCGTTTATCGACGGCTTTGCCTCGGGCTTGCTCCGGGCTCATGTAAGCCGGCGTGCCCAGAATTCTCCCTTCTTCGCTGAGCGTTGGCGCTTGTGAGAGGTCCGTCTGGCTCTCAGCGGCAAAGGCCTTCGCCAAACCAAAATCGAGAACTTTCACTCTGCCTTCCGGCGTGACCTCTACGTTGGCTGGCTTCAAGTCCCGATGGATCACGCCTTTTTCGTGCGCGGCCTCCAGCGCCTCAGCAATCTGGCCAGCAACTTTCAGTGTCTCTTCTACTCGCAGCGGGCCAGCCTTGAGCCGCTCCGCCAGCGTCTCGCCCGGCACCAGTTCCATCACCAGGTAGTACACACCGTCGGACTGCTCCAGCCCATGAATCGTGGCGATGTTGGGGTGGTTGAGCGCAGCCAGCATTCTCGCTTCTCGCTGGAAACGGGACAGTCGCTCGGGATCATTGACGAATGCCGTCGGAAGAACTTTGATGGCTACATTGCGGCCCAGCTTAGTGTCACGCGCCTCGTATACCTCGCCCATCCCACCCGCGCCAAGCAAGGAAACGATCTGGTAGAAGCCAAGCTGACTACCGATCATTGACGGACCACCGTCTCCTGTCCGCGCCTTTGCCAACACCCCGACGGCTGCCTGTCCAGCTCCCGATTCGAGAAATCTCTCCGCTGGTTTCTCTTGCGCCAGGAGCGCCTCCACTTCCTGGCGTAGCGCATCGTCACCAGCACACGCCTCTTTCAAATAAGCTGCCCGGTGGCTTTCTTCGCGCTCCAGGGCAGAGTTACAAAGGCGCTCGATTCGTTCCCACCGTTCAGGGTTCATGCTGGTTCACTGTTACGCTCATCTCTGACTGGCGCGCTGTCGGCGCGAGTGGAAGCGCTCTAAGCGAGAACCATTTCGACGCAACCTCTCTCCTTGCGCGGGTGTTCCTCGTAGCACTCGGGATCGCTGGTCGAGAGCTGCTTGTTAAGACTTACGTCTTGGCGGACAAGCGGCGCACCTCGTCCGCCCAACCCAGGACTACGACGATCTGCTTCGATATAGCTCTATCCTGATCGTCATCCTTGATCATTAGGAAACGCCTGCCATCAGCCGTCACATCATAGTTGGACGAAGTAGCTCCCGGTGGTCCACATGAGCTGCTCATCCCGTGCGAGTAGTGCCCCTTCCATAGTTCTTGCGGACGACCGGCTCTAAAAGTCGTGGCGGTGGATACTTCGACAGCCATCATGCTATCGCCATTGCGATAAAAAAGTTCGCCGCCCTTTCGTTTCCATACCGGATCGGTGCCCCCGTCGTTCGAGATCTGGATCTTAGGACCAGGCCCCGGAAACTCCTGCACGTACACCTGTGGCCTCCCCGATTCATTCGAACAATAGGCGAGCCAGCGGCCATCGGGTGAGAATTTCGGTGACCCTTCCGGAGCTTTCTCATTACTGAATGCTTCCGGCTGATGATTGCCGTCAAGATACATGGTCATGATGCTCGGGGCAACACCCGGGCCCGCTGCCGTATATGCAATCACACGCCCGTCCGGAGACCAGGACTCGGCACTCTGGGAGAATCCTGTGGCCGAGAGCTGTTGTGGCGGACGGCTCCTATCCACGGGAACTTGCCACAGCCGCCATTTAGCCATTGGTCCGGAACGGTAAGCGATCTGATTGCCATCTGGCGACCACACCGGCCAATGGCTTATACCATCGTTGGTGATATTCGCCAGGACACCCCGATCAAAATCGTAGACATACAGATCATGATTGGGTCCTTCGACTTCAATAGCCAGTCTCCGATCATCGGGCGACAGCCGTGGATGAAGGTACGATTTTGCCGCCACCGCCAGGGCTTCAGTCTTTCCGCTCCGATCCACCCACACAAGTGTTCTCGCCCCTCCTTCACAAATCCCAGAAATGTAAGCCAGATCGCCGCTAGCCGAGACATCAAAATTTGCTAAGCCAGAATTTCGGCTCATTAGCACGCCATTAAGAACTGTAAATGGCTGTCCTTGTACTTCAAGCCGTGCAGGATCAAAGCGGACGGCGAGAATCTTTCCGTCATGTGCATACAGCAGGTGCCCTGATGGCGAATAACGCGGGTGCGTGCCGCCCTCGGCCAGCACTTTCTTCTGTCTTGTGGCTGGCGAGAAGACCGCGATGCGAGCTTCATCAAAGGTTGCTGTATCTGTGGCGCTCACGGTCACCAGCACGGCCTTACCTCCTGGAAGAGCGCACGGGAATTTGTGCAAGCGTTCTCCTTTCGCAAAATCAATTTGCACAATCTCCTTTGGCTCTCCGCCAGCCGCGGCAACAGCCATAATTCCACCGGGCACCTCTGCGATAAAGTAGATAACGTCGTCCTCGGCCCATGTTGCTCCAGAAAAGTCATCCGCGGCGCAGATATTCATCGGTGCACCACCGCTCAGGGCAAGCCTGCGCATCGCAGGGGCTGTATTGTTGGCGACCAGGAATCCCATCCACCGGCCATCCGGAGAGAAAAATGCCGCGGCGCCGTTTGGAACGTCTTTGACGCGTTTCGATTCCAGCTCACTCAGGGATCGAAGATAGAGTGTGTCCGAGCCGGGGACATTCGTATTGACGATCACGCGTGTGCTTGGGGCCACGGTATTGAAGGCGATGCTCGTGCCGTTCGGTGAAATCGCTACCCGCTTATTGAAGCTGGCGGGGAAGAACTCTCCCTCGGGCGCCGCGATTGCGAACTGCGTGAGATTGCGCGGCGTGGCACCTCGATATCGGCTAATGGCGAAGATACCAGTCGAGGCCGCGCCTGCGGCAGCGCCGGCCAGGGCGCTGATAATTTGTCGGCGTGTCATGCCTGCCGGTTTCTGAGGGATATTATCCTGTGCTGGACTGGCCAAGGCGTCTTCCAGCTCGATCCGCGCATCACCGACGTCGCGCAGCCGGCGCTTGGGATCTTTCTCCAGACAGCGTCGCAGTAGACGATGGACACTGTGTGGAGTGCCGTCCGGCAATCGGTCCCACGCTGGCTCCCGTTCGAGGATCGCCGCGATCGTGTCCGAAACTGTGTCTCCCTTAAATACCGGACGGCTGGAGAGCATTTCGAAAAGTACGCAGCCGAAAGCCCAAATGTCCGTGCGCTTGTCTATTGGCTTGCCGCGTGCCTGCTCTGGGCTCATGTAGGCTGGTGTACCCAAAATCCGTCCTTCCTCGCTGAGGGTCAGAGCTTGGGAGAGGTCCACATCGCCATCGCCGGAAAAGGCTTTCGCTAAACCGAAATCCAGCACCTTCACGCGACCCTCAGGCGTCAACTTCACGTTGGCCGGTTTTAAGTCCCGATGAACAATCCCTTTCTCGTGCGCCGCTTCCAGGGCTTCTGTAATTTGGCAGGCGACTTTTAGCGCCTCCTGTAGAGGCATCGCCCCCTTGCTGATTCGTAGTGCCAAGGTCTCGCCCGGAACGAGTTCCATCACCAAGTAGTGCCTACCGTCCGACTGCTCCAGTCCGTAAATCGTCGCGATATTGGGATGGTTAAGTGCGGCCAGCATTCTGGCTTCGCGTTGGAACCGTGCCAACCGATCGGGATCGTGGATAAGGCCCGCCGGAAGAACTTTAACGGCTACATCGCGGCCGAGCTTCGTGTCACGCGCCTGATACACTTCCCCCATCCCGCCTGCGCCCAGCAAGGAAACAACCTGAAAGGAACCAAGCTGGCGCCCGATCATCGACTGCTCGCCATCTGCTCTCTGCATCTTTGCCCACACCCTCCTGGAGACCTCTGCACCAACTGATTCCAGAAATCTTTCCGCGGGTTTCTCTTGCGCCAGCAGCGATTCAACTTCGCGTCGGAGTTCGTCATCCCCTTGGCAGGCTTGCGCCAAAAACGCCGCTCGCTGGCTTGTTTCCTGCTCCAAAGCGGCGTTACATAATTGCTCGATTTTCTGCCAACGCTCAGGAGTCATTCGCTTCCTCCTTGCTCAACTCGCGTTTGAGCCACATTTTGGCTAATCTCCAATCGCGTAGAACCGTGTTCGGGTGAACTTGCAACACCTCGGCTGTTTCCTCCACGCTCAAGCCGCCAAAGAACCGCAGTTCCACCACGCGGCTTTTTCGCGGATCTACTTGGGCGAAGGTCTTCAGCGCATCGTCCAGCGCTACTAGGTCTTCGCCTTTCTGCTGCGCTCCCACAAACCCTTCGTCGAGAGTGATTTTGGGGTTTCCCCCTCCTCGCTTTTGGTCACGGCGAGCGCGGGCGGAATCAACCAAGATCCGGCGCATTAATTGAGCGGAGAGTGCAAAGAAGTGGGCTCGGTTCTGCCAATTGACCTCCCGAGCATTCACCAACCGCAGGTACGCTTCGTTAACCAGCGCTGTGGTTTGTAGGGTATGGCCGACGCGCTCCCCGAACATGTATCTGCGAGCCAGCCGGTGCAGTTCCCGGTGAACGATGGGGAGCAACCGGTCCAAGGCCGCGTCTTCTCCTCGACTCCACGCCTTGAGCAGCCGAGTTACCTGCTGGGTTGTTTGGAGCATCGCCCACTCCACATATGAGGGGCTTATTCCGGGATTGCCGCTGAGTATACCCCACCAACTGAAGGAGTTAGGAGGAATTTCAAAAATCTTTTCCTGACGTTGTGGTTTTCGACCTCTGCCTCCGCTTTCCCCAGTGAGGCAGGAGGCAACGTCATGAGGAGAGCACAGCGAGGGGCAGTGATCCTAGGATTGGGACTGATGGCGACTGCAAGCGGAGCTACGGCTGCCAAGACTTGTCCCGCAGCACCAGCGGAAGGCTTGGTTATCACCATTCACGTTCACAACTATGCAGAAGTTGACCGCAAGACGTTGACGGAAGCTGAAACTGTGACAACCGAAATCTTTCGGAAAGTAGGAGTGGAAGCACGATGGATCGACAGCTGGGATACGCAACATCCAAACTTCGTTGATGGCGGACCGTCGGATCTCACTCACCTCGCGCTCAGTATCCTATCGCAGCCGATGAGCGGTCGCTTCCGGCTTGCAAACGAAGTCATGGGGCTGGCACCAGGCAGCGGCCTCGACCGGTATCTCGTTTACATCTTCTTTAATCGCATTCGTGGATTCAATGGTGCGCCGACCACGGCTTCGGTAGACGGAATGTATCTTCGCACCTCCCACACGCTCGGCTACGCTATCGCGCACGAAATCGGTCATTTACTCCTGAATATGGAAGTTCACTCTGAAAGTGGCATCATGAAGGGCCATTGGAGTCATCGGGATCTCCAAGAGATAGCCAGCGAACGACTGTCTTTCACGCCGGAACAGGCCGAAGTCATACGGGCGGAAGTAGCCCGACGAGGCCATCATCTAGCGGAGAATGAGCTTTCTTTCAATTCTTCGAATATTGAATGGCAAGTCGGAAGTAAACGCGAGTGATTTACGGCTGCAAATTCATACGCCGCAGCAGGTCCGCGAAACGTGGGTCCGAGCGCAGTGGATCGAAAACTGGGAGTACTTTGATCATAAACGTAGAGTGATCATCAAACCCCTTTTCCAGCCACTCGAATGCCTTCTCCTTCTCCCCAAGTCCCGCGCAGACAGCGGCCAAGAACCACGCATGAACATATCTTTGCTTTGAGAGTTCGTTCAGTCGATCAAGAGCCTTCCGCGCCTCTGCTTTTCTACCCGCCAGCGCATAGGCATATCCCATCCCGAACAGTGATATTGCGTTGTCAGGGGAGATAAACACGTCAAACTCCGCGATGCCTTCCTTGTACAAGGATTTCTGGACATAGGTCAGGCCGAGGTACAAGTGCGCCAGAATAAAGTTTGCGTCCAGATCTACTGTCTTTTGCAGCTGTTCCATCGCTTGGTCATATTGGCGCGCAAAGTAGAAAGCCGCTCCGAGATTCATATTCGCAGGAAGCGAGAGTGGATCAAGTTCCAGAGCCCGTTTGGTTTGAGCGATAGCTGCTTCGGACCGTCCCATAACCGCTAGATTGAAGCCATACTGCCGGTGGGCGTTCACATCGGTCGGATTGAGCGCAATGGCTCGCTGGAATTCTCTTTCGGCGCCGGACCAGTCCCAATCGTATCTCAGTTTGATAACGCCGAGAGTAGCGTGAGCTTCGGCAACCGTGTCATCTATTTTCAGGGCCTTCTGCGCGGCCTCCTTAGCTTTCGGATAAGTCTGCTTCGGGGAAACAAAACCGAGGCCTGCAAGTACCTGGTAGCAATCGCCCAAGGCAGCATAGGCCAGAGCGTACATGGGATCTTTAACGATGGCTTGCTGGAAGTATTCGATGCCCTTGTTTAAACCGTCCTCGTTGAATTTGTTCCACCAGTAGCGGCCTTTCAGGTAGTCCTGGTAAGCCTCGGGATTCGCGGTGTAGCTCTTGGCTAGGCGCTTCTCCTCCTGAACCGTTAAATGCAGCCGCAACGCCTTCGTAATTTCTTTAGCGATCTTTTCTTGGAGCGCGAAAATGTCCGACTGCCTGCGACTATATTGCTGGCCCCAGATGTGGCTGTTGTCACTGGCATCGATCAGCTCGGCACTGATCGCTAGGCTGTCGCCGCGCTGAGTAACTCTGCCTTTCAGGACAGTGCGTACTCCGAGCTGATGTCCTACTGTTTCGGCGTCTGTTTCTTTGCCCTTGTAGCGGAAAGCGGAGTCGCGGCACATCACTTTCAAATTGGGAAGCTGAGATAGGCTGTTGATGAGGCTCTCGGTGATGCCGTCGCTCAAGTATTCCGCATTTGGATCAGCACTGCCATTCACAAAGGGCAACACTGCCAATCGGCCGCGCCACCACGGCTGAGGAGATACTTCGGCGGCCGGGGATATCGCGCTCGACAGTGGTAATGGAGCAGCGATCTCGCCCGAAGCCGCGGCGGTCGCGGTCTTGCCGGATTCGATCTCACGCTTCAATCGTTTGAGGTCCGCTCGAAGTTCTGCTGCGCCTTGGTAGCGCAACTCGCGATGCTTCTCCAGCGCTTTCTTGACGATCCGCTCCAATTCTTGTGGGACTTCCGGATTCAGGCGCACTGGAGCGACCGGGGCACGATTTAGAATTGCCTCGAAGATCACAGCGGACGTATCCCCTCGGAAGGGCAGCGAACCGGTGGACACTTCGTACAGCACAGCGCCAAAGGAGAACAGGTCCGTGCGTGCGTCCAGTTCGTTACCCCGCGCCTGCTCGGGAGACATGTAGGCAACGGTCCCCACGGTGCTGCCAGGGCTAGTCAGGTACGCTTCGGCTACATCTGTCGTCGCTGTAGATGCCCCCGACGCCGCTGGGATGCCCTTCTGCTGAATCGTCAGCTTGGCCAAGCCAAAGTCGAGAATTTTCGCGTGCCCCCGCTTGGTGACGAAAATGTTTGCCGGCTTGATGTCGCGATGCACGATACCCTGCGAATGCGCGGCGTCCAGAGCGTCGGCCACCTGCACGCCTAAGTCGAGAACCTCTTCGATGTCCAGCGGCTTGCCTCGAATCAGGTGCTTGAGGGTTTGGCCTTCCAGCAATTCCATGGCGATGAAGTGCTGACCGTTGGCCTCATCGATCTCGTGGATTGTGCAGATGTTCGGATGATTGAGCGCGGACGCAGCGAAAGCTTCTCGTTGGAATCGTTCACGGGCAGCCGGATCGTTTTCCATTTCTACAGGCAGAAACTTCAGTGCGACATGGCGGTGCAACTTCAGATCCTCTCCTTCGTACACCACACCCATGCCGCCGCCACCGAGCTTCTCCAGGATGCGATAGTGCGAGATGGTTTGGCCGATCATGAGAGATTCATTTTCCGGTGGGCACGCGGCGCTTCAGTTCTTCGAACCAGTTCAGGACGATGTTGACCTTGTTCACGGCGAGGGCGTGTTCTGTGCCCTGGCCCTTCAGCACGGCGAAGCGCTTGCCGTCGGGGTGCAGGTCAAAGTTAAAGTTGAGGCCGCGGTCGGTGAACTGGCCAGGTGACCAAGGTTGCGGCTTATCGGCATGGAAGGAGTCGCCGGAAGCGGTGTAGGTGAGCATCATGATCTTCCTGTCTAACGTGGCATAAAAAAGTTCCTTGCGGTTGCGCGACCACGTGGGACTGCTGCCGCCGCCGGTGGAAATCTGCCACTTGCCCCCGGGGCCGGGGAAAGGCCGAACGTACACTTCGTAGTTACCAGATTCAGTGGAAGAATACGCAAGCCAACGTCCATCGGGCGAGAAGGCGGGTGCCAGTTCGACGAAGGTGCTGTTCACAAAGGGCTTCGGTTCGCCGGGTTTCCACCCGGACTTCTCGTCGCCTTCGATGGGAAGAGTCATGATGTCCCAACCCGTGCCTGGGTTGAATCCCATGAACGCCAGAACCTCGCCGTCTGGCCGGAAGGAGTGCGCAACTTGCCGGTACATACTTTCAGCAAGCCGCTGTGGATCCCCCGCGCCGTCAGCACGTATCCACCAGAGGTTAGGCGCCCCACCTTTTTCTTGGGAACTATAGACGATCCTCTGACCGTCGGGAGTCCAGACGGGAAAGCTGTTACCCTCGCCGGCGAAGGTCAGGCGCGTGAGAGCGTCACGTTCCCATTCGTACACCCAGATGTCACTCCTCTTGCCATCTGAGATTTGCAGAGCCAAACGCTTCCCGTCGGGTGAGAACGCGGGATTGATGTAGCCGCCGGGAGTCTTGCGGAGGGGGGTGAACTTGCCGTCGCGGTCCATCCAATAGACGGACACGTTTGGAAGCCCGCTGCTGCCCGCTACATACACGAGGTTTCCAGTTTCAGAAAAGGAGAACTGCGCCCCGGCAAAGATCGCATTGGTGACCACGCCTTCGAGGACCGGCGCAGGCTGGCCGGTCACCTCCAGCCGCTTCAGATCAAAGGGCACGGCGAACAGCGTGCCTTCATGCATATAGACCAAGTGCCCAGTGGGCAGATAGCGGCCATAGAAGCCGCCGCGCTGCAGTGTCTTTCGCTGCCCGGATGCCGTCGAGTAGACGACGATCTCCGCGTCTTCCAAGCTTCCCACCGATACAGTGCTGGACGTGAACAACACGGCCTTCCCGCCGGGCAGCACCTGGGGCCAGCGCTGCGTGGCTTCACCCGTTTGCTTATCGAAGGTGGTCAGCGGCTGGGGCGTTCCTCCCGCCGAGGAGACTTTGGCTAACGGCACCCGGACGGCCGGTGTGAACACGATTGTTCCGTCTTCGCCCCAGCTTCCGCCGCGGTCATTAGGAGCATCGCAGAGCGCGACCGCCGCGCCGCCCTGCACGGAAATCTTCTTCAGCTTGCCGCCGGCGAAAAAGCCGATCCATTGGCCATCGGGCGAAAAGAAAGGATCGCCGGCATCCTCCGTACCGGAAAGCGCGGTGGCCTGCAACTGGTTGAGCGAGCGGACGTACAGGCGGTACTTCTGGTCGGCGCCGCTGGCGACAAAAGCCAGCCGTGCCCCGTCGGGTGAGAGGATCGCGGCGGGACCGAAGGTGGTGTACAGGCTTGCGTCCGCGCCGATCTCCGCGCTCAGGCGGATCGCTTGCAGAGGCGGCGGCTTCGGCGCACGGAGCACAAAGCCGATGGCGAACGCGATAGCGATCAGCGTCGTGGTCGCCGCTGCAACCTGAGTGAATCGCTCGCGCCAGCCTTTTGTGGCTGAAGCCGCTGTATCCGCACCCAGACCAGGCGGAGCAGCCAGAGCTTCCTCGATTTCGATTCGAGCGTCAGCGGCATCATGCAAGCGGTG
>Ga0307479_10006960_pt1 | contig 10413 bp, 7 predicted proteins | sample atmos_gasesECM4C_FD_203743 | JGI IMG/M metagenome (GOLD analysis project Ga0307479, IMG submission 203743) | Hardwood forest soil microbial communities from Morgan-Monroe State Forest, Indiana, United States - atmos_gasesECM4C_515 | ecosystem: Environmental > Terrestrial > Soil > Temperate...
AACGATAGGAGCGTAGTTCAGAAATTTCAGATCGTGGCGCAGCCGCGCTTCGTAAGCATCACGGTCGCCCGGGCGCTTGCTTTCCCGCATGCGCATGGCCTTCGACGGCCTCCCGGGTTTCAGCGCCCCGCCGGTGACAAGATCCCATTTGTTCACGACGATAATCATCGAGCGTCCGCTCTCGTGGGCGTAGCCAGCAATGGCCGCGTCGAGCTGGCTGACGCCTTCAGTCGCGTCGATGACGAGCAAGGCTATGTCGGCGCCTTCGAGGTGCTTCCGCGCCATCACCACCGAAAGCTTCTCCGCCATCAGGTGAGTCTTGCCTTTGCGGCGGATGCCGGCGGTATCGATGAAGCGAAAACGGCGGCCGTCACGCTCGATAATTTCGTCGACCGCATCGCGCGTAGTGCCGGGGATGGGCGAAACAATCGCGCGGTCCGAGGCCGTCAGGCAATTCAGCAACGTGGACTTGCCCACGTTGGGATGGCCGATGATGGCAACTTTGGTCTCGTAAACGGGCTCAGGTTCCGTGGTCGGCCCATCTTCTGACTGCGAAGCTTCTTCCTGTGCTTCCTCCGTGTTCTCTGGGCTCCCGGTGGCGATGTCCTCAGGGGGCGGCAAGACTTCAAACACAGCGTCGAGCAGATCGTCGATCCCGCGGCCGTGTTCGGCGGAGACGGGAAACATCTGTTTGATCCCCAGCCGATGAAATTCGTCGACGATGGAAGTTTGCTTCTCGCTGTCCGCCTTGTTGACCGCAAGAAAAAGCGGCCGTCCGGTCTTGCGCAGAAGCCGCACCAGCTCAAGATCCGGCGCAGCCACTTCAGTACGGCCATCGACCACCATAATGATCGCGGCGGCTTCATCGAACGCAACCCGAGCCTGGCGGAAGATCTCCGAAGGAATGAAATCCCGATCTTCCGGAATGATTCCGCCAGTGTCGATGATGCGGATGCGGCGACCGCGCCACTCTGCGTCGCCGTACAGTCGGTCGCGCGTGATGCCGGGTTCGTCCCCAACGATTGCCCGGCGCGAGCCAACAATACGGTTAAACAGCGTGGACTTGCCCACGTTTGGTCGGCCCACGATGGCGAGCGTCGGAACGCCCGCTGCGGTGGTGGCGAGAGTGCTGGTCGAATTGTAAGTGGGTTGGGTCAAATGAGTGGCAATCGGTGCTGATGGCCGGGAATGTTTATTATAGAGACTCTCGTGGCTTTAAGTTCCCAATCCGTGCCTCCCGCAACGCCTCGTAACACCGCGCCCGCGGCGAAGGACGGTTCACTGTATCAATTCTTCGCACCCGGCGGCCTACTCGCGCGCACTCATCCCGCGTACGAATTCCGCCGTGGCCAATTGCAAATGGCCCAGGCAGTTGAGCAGGCGCTGGAAGAAAAGCGCCACCTCATTGTGGAAGCCGGTACGGGCACTGGGAAGACACTCGCCTACTTGTTGCCGGTAATCCGCTCTGGTAAGCGCGTAATCATCTCGACCGGCACCAAGAATTTGCAGGAGCAGCTTTTCTACAAGGACATTCCATTTCTGGAGCGAGCGCTGTTTGGGAAGGAGTCTTCCGACCGCCGTCTCTCCGTCTGCTACATGAAGGGCCGCAACAATTATCTCTGCCGCAAAAAACTCTACGACCTCACCGATCAGCCGGTTCTAAGCGGATTGGAGGAGATCGAACAATACCGAGCAATTGCGGCGTGGGAAAAGACCACAGCCACCGGCGATCGCGCAGAACTTGCCGAACTTCCGGAGACTAGCGCTCTCTGGCACAAACTGGATGCGCGCGCCGATGCCTGCATCGGCCAGAAGTGCAGCGAGTGGGAACGCTGCTTCGTCACCGAAATGCGCCGCCGAGGGATGGAAAGCGACATCATCATCGTCAATCATCATTTGTTCTTCGCCGATCTCGCAATCAAACTGCAGGCCGAAGGCGCGCCCGATGCCGGCATTCTGCCGGAAGCGGCGGCGGTGATTTTCGATGAGGCGCACGAACTGGAAGACGTAGCGGGGAATTATTTCGGAATTTCCGTAAGCAACCTTCGAGTTGAAGATCTGGCGCGCGACGTGGAGTCTTCGCTGCAGCACAACCGCATGATGTCGGCTTCTCTTTCAGGGGCGCTGGGAAGCTTGCGGGAGCGATCGCAGTTTTTCTTTTCGCTGTTGCCGCCCGGAGATGGTCGATTCGCTTTCGAGTCGCGCCCCGAGTTTTTGGAAGAAAACGGCGACGAGTTCCTCGCGTTGAATCAAGCTCTCACACGCCTGGCGGGCGAGCTCGAAGGTCTGCCGCAGAAGCCGGAGGAAGTGTTTAACTTCGTGCGCCGTACCCAGGAACTTCAGGTACAACTCAGCTTCGCCATGGAGTCGGACGATCGCAATACCGTGTTCTGGATCGAGCGCCGAGGAGGACGAGGAAGGGCGAATTTGCCGCAGAGACACAGGGACACAGAGAAAATAAAAGAAAGCTCCCAAGGTCGACAAAACGTTTTCTTGCAGGCTACTCCGATTGATGTTGGCCCGATTCTCCGCGAGTGCCTGTGGTCGAAGCTGGAATGCGCAGTTCTTACCTCCGCCACGCTAGCCGTCGGCGGTGGCTTCGAATACATTCGGCAACGGTTGGGAATGGAGCACGCACGCGAGTCGGTGCTGCCTTCCCACTTCGATTACGAAAATCAGGCTTTGTTTTACGTGCCGCCCGATCTACCCGACGCGCGCACGCCACAGTTCACCGCAAAGGCAGCAGAGCGCATCCGCAAGCTGCTGGAAATCACGCGCGGGCGCGCATTTCTACTCTTCACCAGCTACGCGCAGATGAATGACGTTTACCAGCGCCTACTGGGCGAGTTGGAGTTCCCCATGCTGCGGCAGGGCGATGCTCCGAAAAGCGCGCTGCTTGAGGAGTTTCGTCTGACGCCGAACGCCGTTCTCTTTGCCACTTCTTCATTCTGGCAAGGTGTGGACGTGCAGGGCGAGCAGTTGAGTTGCGTGATTATTGACCGCTTGCCGTTTGCCGTGCCCAGCGATCCGGTGGTGGCGGCGCGCGTCAAGGCAATCGACGCCGATGGCGGCAATGCTTTCTTTCAATATCAGGTGCCGGCGGCGGTGATCACGCTGAAACAAGGCTTCGGACGCCTGATCCGCTCGCTCCACGACCGTGGCTTGCTGGTGCTGCTCGATAACCGAATACTCAAGAAGCAATACGGCCGCGTGTTTATCGAGAGCCTGCCGAATTATAAGAAGACTACGGATCTTGGTGTGGTCGAGAAGTTTTTCGGCCTTGACGCTTGAGCGGTCGCATCGCGAATCGCCCCTTCTCCACTTCCACGAACTCGACGCGATCGCCGGACCGAAGCCCAAGTGTGGTGCGAACGCGAATAGGAATGGTAATGCGTCTGCCGGTGGTCAGCCTTGGCATAAGCGCGTGGCAATCCGAATTGCAGATTAGCATCTGATCTCAACCGCATCAAATTATGTTTGCCTAACAATCCGGGAGGACACGTCACACGTACTCCCGCTCCGCCCGCCGAATCTCCCGGTACCGTTCAAACACCTTCTTCTCGCTCTCCAGCCCCAAGGCAGACCGGATCGAGCTTCCCCGGAAAGTGTGAGCCAGCATCTTCCACCCAGTCGTCAAAACAAACCCCGGATCATGCTTGAGCGCCGTGGGAACATGATGAACCTTCATCCAGCGCTCCGCCTTCCAGCGCAGGAATTCGACTTCTTCGGCAGGTAGATGCTCCGTGCGCACAACGGCGGTTGTGCCGTCGTATTCCTCCAGTCGCTCATTCATGATCAAGCCTTGCTCGCGAAACTCTTTCGTCATGGGCGTGCGTGGATACGGCGTTGGATGCTGAATGTAGGGCCAATCGACGTAGCGGCGGGCGAACTCAAGGTTGGCTTCGATGGACTCTCGCGTATCGCCCGGACTGCCAACGATTAATCCGCCGACCACCAGCATCTGGTTGCGGTGCAGGTAATCGATGGCTTTGAGTGTGGCGTTGCCCGTGTCGTGGCCGTTGGTACGCTCGGTATTCTTGGCGGAAGCCTTCAGAAATGCCAGATCGTTTTCCAGGATGTTTTCAATGCCCAGAAAAACGTAGCGGAAGCCGGCGCGCCGCATTAGCGGAGCAAGAGTCTCGCCGTGGTTCGCAATGGCTGAGGTCATGCCCTGCACGAAGTAATCGATTTTCTCCAGTCCGGCGGCGATAATGCCCTCACACAGTGCCTCGAATCGCTTAACGTTCAGCGTGATGTTGTCGTCCACCAGAAAAATCGTTCGCGCGCCGTGATCGCGCGCGTCGCGAATGTCTGCCAGTACCCGGTCGAAGGAGTAAGTATGGAAGTTGCGCCCGCGCATTTCGATAATGGAACAGAAGCTGCAATCGTAAGTGCAGCCCCGCGAAGTCTCGATCACATCCACCTGCCGGCCCAGCAGCGTGTATCCCTTCAGGACGCGCGCATCGCGGTTGGGCAGACGAATCTCGCTGTCCTCAAGCCGGTGCGGTGGCCGGGCGGGATTGTGAACCCAGCTTTCTCCGCCGCGATAAGACAGGCCACCGATCCGCTCGAAACCGCAGCCAGCCTCGATTGCCCGCAACAATTCGCGGAATGTAATTTCTCCTTCGCTGCGCACCAGATAGTCAACGCCCATGTCCTCGTAGGCTTCGGGCGCCAGGCTGGGGTCGTAGCCGCCCACCACAATCTTCACCCCCGGCCGCAGAGCGCGCACCAGCTCGATAATGCGCCCAGCGGTACGGCGCTGAAATGTCATGATGGAAAGTCCCACCACTTCCGGATCGAGCTCGCGCACAAGCCGGGTGACAGTCTCACGAACCTGCCGATGAGCCAGGATCAAGTCAGCAACGGCCACGCGATGATGCGCATCAACGTTTCCCGCTAGCGACGTGAGCGCGCCATTGGGCATACGGATCCCGACCGGGGGCATGTGTTCGAAGGAATCTGGCATGGAAAGCAACAGGACGTTCATGAAAACCAATCCTTACTGCCTGGCTGTGATCCCACAGGCGCGGGTTGAATCCAGCAGGCGATGCGAATGGCCGTAATTGTATCGCAGCTTGCGGCCGAAATGCGGAACCGCCAACCGCGCGGTCGTACTCTTTTTTATTTGTGTTCTTCTGACGCTCCTGGGCTCCGCATCACTCCCACCACAATTCCAGAGGTCTGCCCCTCCGCGTGGTAAACGCGTTCCGTCGCTTTCACGAAATCCGAGGGCTTGGCGTCGGGAATATTAACGAAGCTCTGCGGATTTCGGTCGGTGAGCGGGAACCATGAACTCTGCACCTGCACCATAATCCGGTGGCCGCGCCGGAAGGTATGGTTCACATCCTGCATGTGGAAGTTGATTTCCTCAACTTTGCCGGGCGTGAAGGGTTCCGGCTTTTCGAAACTATGGCGAAATTTTCCGCGGAATGGTTCACCGCGAACCAGTTGCTGATACCCGCCCATATTGAACGACGGCGGAGGCACGTCGCTTCGCGGTTTGTCTTTGTCTTCGGGCTTGCCCTGATCGAATCTGCTGTCTGGATAGTCGACAGGGTACACGTCGATCAGCTTCACATCCCAATCGGAATCTGTGCCAGTCGTCGAAACAAAAAGCCGCGGCGAGATCGGCCCCGCGATCGTTACGTCTTCCTGCAATACCGGCGTTTCATAAACCAGTACGTCGGTTCTGCTGTCCGCGAACCGCTGGTCCGAGAGCATGTATTCCTGCGGCACGGTCGTCGAGGTGTAGTTTACGAATGGCACGGGCTTGGCCGGATCGCTCACATACTCGTCGTAAGCGGGCGCATCACCGGATGGAGGATCGAAGGAAAGCCCGCCGCCCGCCCGGAAATACAGAGTCTTGGCCTCAGCCTCTTTCGGGGGCCACGCGGAATAGTGCCGCCACACATTCGTTCCAGTCTCGAAGACATAGGCTTTCGGAAGCTTGGCGTCGCTATTGCCCTTCAGGTACTGCTCGAAAAACGGAAATAGAATATTTTTCCGGTAATAGTCACCTGTGTTGAATGCGAACTCCACGCGCCCAAGATGCTCTCCGTCATACCGTGCCCAACCACCGTGCACCCACGGGCCGATTACCAGCGCATTAAAGATTCCGGAGTTGTTTTTGTCGATGGCGTGGAATGTGCTGAATGGACCCTGCAAATCCTCCGCGTCGAACCATCCGCCCACGGTGAGCACAGCGCAATGAATGTTCTTCATATGCGGGGCCAGGTTGCGCGCCTTCCAATACTCGTCGTACGTATCGTGGTGCATCTGGTCGTCGAACAGCGCACTTTTGCCTTCAAGGTACTTTGAAAGATTCCCGATTGGCCCTGCGTTCAGATAAAAGTCGTAGCCGTCTTTGGTCCCGTAATCGAACGGCACCGGCATCTTGGGCGGAAGCTGAGGATTCTCCTGGGGCTTGAAAAAAGCGTAGAAACCAAAATTAGCATTCAGCATGAATGCCCCGCCGTGGTAAGCATCGTCGCCCATAAAGAGATCGGTCATCGGAGCCTGGGGCGAAGCCGCCTTCAGCGCCGGATGCGAGTCGATAATGCTGGCCGACGTGAAAAATCCGGGGTAAGAAATGCCCCAAATTCCGGCATTCCCATTATTGTTGGGCACATTTTTTAGTAGCCAGTCGATGGTGTCATACAGGTCGCTGGCGTCGTCCACATCCTGCTTGGATTTTTTGTTATCGATGTGTGGGCGCATCTCGATGAACGAGCCCTCCGACATGTAGCGCCCGCGCACATCCTGGAACACGAAGATGTATCCCGCCTTCTCGAAATCGGCCGACGGCCCGAGCTGCTTGCGGTAAAGATCCACTCCATACGGTCCCACGCTGTAAGGTGTTCGGTTGATCAGAAACGGATAGGAATGCGAGCTATCCTTGGGTACATATACGGAAGTGAAAAGGTGCACGCCGTCACGCATGGGAATTCTGTACTCATATTTGGTGTAGTGCTCCTTGACGTCATACTCCGGCGCGTCGGGCTTGCTCTGGGCGACAAGATGGGGCATGACCGCGAAGGCAATAAGAACAACAACAAAGATGGAAAAATAACGCCGCATTTTGTGCTCCTGGCTAACGAGAATCGAATAGGCAACGTATCCCTAGAAGCAGAGTACAGTCAAGCGTTATAACATCCCAGCCGAGTTACAATAGAGGTTTCGCGATGAAACGCGCTCCCGCCTGGGATCGCTGAGGGATACATGTTTGAAGTAACCGTTGACGACACCTTTGCCGCCGGACATTACCTGCGCAACTACAAGGGCAAGTGCGAAAATCCGCACGGCCACAACTACAAAATCCGCGTGACCCTGGCCGGAGCCGAGTTGGATAAAGCCGGGCTCCTGCTCGATTTCAAAGACCTGCGCGAGGTCATGCGGCACGTCATTGACCGGCTCGATCACCAGATGATCAACGACATCGAGCCCTTTACGGCGATCAATCCTTCGGCGGAGAATTTGGCCAAGTATTTTTATGACGAATCGAACGCTCGCCTGAAGAGCGTGACCAATGGCCGCGTGCGGGTAAAAGACGTAACCGTGTTTGAGACCGACACCACGACGGCGAAATATTCGGAGTCGTAGCGCCGTCCCGCGGAGATCCCGCCTGCACCTCGGTCGGCGACAACCGGCGCTTGTGAAAATGCAGATCACTGAAATCTACAAATCGCTGCAAGGCGAATCGACGCATGCGGGTTTGCCGTGCGTCTTCGTGCGCCTCACGGGCTGTAATCTGCGCTGCTCCTGGTGTGACAGCGAGTATACGTTCCACGGCGGCCGCAAGATGACTGCGGAACAAGTATGGGACGAGGTAAGCGGCCTCAGTCCGAACGGCGGCCTGGTGGAGATCACCGGCGGCGAGCCGATGCTGCAGGAGCGCGAACTGCTCCCGCTCATGCGGCAGTTGCTCGACGCTCAATACCGGGTATTACTCGAGACCAGCGGAGAGCGTCCACTGGAGCGCGTGCCTGCGGCCGTCATCAAGATCGTGGATGTGAAATGTCCGGATTCAGGAGAAGGCGATACATTTCACATCGAGAATCTTGAAACATTGAGCGCGCATGATGAAGTGAAATTCGTCCTAAGCGGCCGGACGGACTACGAATTTGCTCGCGACTTCACGCGGCATCATAATCTGGCGGGGCGGGTCAACGCTGTCCTGTTCTCTCCCGCATTCCGCAAGGATGCGACCGGCGCACGGGACAGTTCGCACTGTTTGCTCGATCCCCAGGAATTGGCCGAATGGATGCTCGCCGATGATGTTCCCGCACGCCTGGGCCTGCAGTTGCATAAATTCATCTGGGATCCTGCGGTAAAAGGCGTTTAGTGGAGCTTTGCCATGGCTATCCCTTATAGCGCGGAGAAGGACGATCTTTACTATCCGGCCAGGCATGCTGTGTTTTTTCCAAATGGACGGCCCCAGTCCGGCGCGGCGCTTTGTGTCGAACTGGCGCGACTGGCCTATTGCCAGCTCGAAACCAGTTTCGCCTTTGACCAGAACAGGATTCGGAAAACCCTCGGGCGCATCCAGTTTACCGATTGCAAGTTTTTCGAGACCGCAAGTCAGCCCGGCGGTGGAGGATCCCACGCTTTTTTAGTGCTCGATGGAAAAAACAAACTGGCTATTCTTTCTTTTCGTGGCACCGACAAGGACGATCCTAGCGACCTGAGTGATGATTTCAACGCCTTGCCACAACCCTGGCCAGCCGGGGGCAATGTGCATTCGGGTTTTGCCAGGGCCCTGCTGGATGTCTGGCAAGCAGTTGATGCCGCACTTCAATTAATCGGCGATTACGAGCTCTTATTTACCGGCCACAGTCTGGGCGCGGCCATGGCCACCCTGGCCTCCAGTTTGCGAACGCCAAAATCTCTCTATACGTTCGGCTCGCCGAGGGCGGGAGACGCGGGCTTCGTCATTCTGCTCAAAGGGTTGGACAATCATCGCTACGTCGACTGTTGCGATCTCGTGGCCCGATTGCCGCCCGAAGCAATGCACTACGCACATATCCCAGGAAATATTTATTACGTTGATCGCAACCGAAACGTGCAGCAACTGAAGCCCGACGACCCGAGTATCGGCGAGGATCAGGTTAAGGCGGAGGAAGAGTATTTGGAGGATTACGCCTGGAGAATCGGAGACGTGCCCTTGCGCGCGCTGGCCGATCACGCTCCCGTAAACTATGTATGGCCGGTGACAGCGGCGACTCCGTAACCGGGAAATGAAACAATCCAATTATGAGTAATGGAAAGAAACCGGCCGTCGTGCTGCTTAGCGGAGGCATGGATTCCTGCGTGTGCGCAGCACTGGCGGCCCGCGATTATGAACCCGCCGCGCTGCACATAAGTTATGGACAGCGCACCGAAGCCCGTGAGCGGCAATCCTTCCTCGAAATCTGCCGGCGCCTGAACATTAAGCAGAAACTTGCTGTGCGCAACGAAGCCCTGCGCGCCATCGGTGGTTCTGCCCTCACCGACGAAAACATTGCCGTGCCCACATTCCACTCGATTGGCCAGGACATTCCCGTAACCTATGTGCCCTTTCGCAACGCTCACTTTTTATCGGTTGCGGTGAGCTGGGCGGAAGCTCTGGGCGCGGAAAAAATCTTTATCGGTGCCGTCGAACAGGATAGCTCCGGCTATCCTGACTGCCGCCCGGCCTATTACGAAGCGTTCAATCAGGTGATCAAAGCCGGCACGAAAGAAGGCACCATCGAAATCCTTACCCCGCTCATCCATCTGCGCAAGGCCGACATTGTGCGCCTGGGCCTTGAACTGGGCGCGCCTTTCGATTTAACTTGGTCGTGCTACAGTCGTGAGGATCGGGCGTGCGGCGTCTGTGACAGCTGCGTGTTGCGGCTGCGGGCGTTTGCGGCCGCGGGAGCCAACGATCCAATTCCGTATGCAGAGATGGACCAGACGATTCGATTTTGAGTTTAGCTGCGTCCTTGATGCGTTCGGACGTCGAGTCGGCGTTCCGGTAATCTAATTTTGCGCCTGGGAGGCCAAAATGAAGAAATGTTTTGCAAGTTTCGTTTTCATTCTCTTGATGCTGGGACTGTGTCTTACTCCAGTTTTGGCCCAGGTTTCTTCAGGAACCGTCAAGGGAGTATGCAAGGACACAGACGGCAAACCACTTGTGGATGCAGTGGTGGTTTGGGCCAATCAGGATAATGGCCAGAAATACACCCTCAAAGCCAATAAGAAGGGCGAGTATTTTTCTCTCGGTGTGGCGCCGGGGAAATACACTGTCACCTTGTATAGGAATGCCGACGACGCCAAAGCGAACAAGGAATTGTTCCATGCCAATGGATTCCAGGTGCAGTTGGACGAGAACACTCTTGATTTTGACCTGAAGAAGGAACAGGAACGATCAGCCCAGGGCCAGGGCCTGACTCC
>Ga0307479_10006962_pt1 | contig 10413 bp, 5 predicted proteins | sample atmos_gasesECM4C_FD_203743 | JGI IMG/M metagenome (GOLD analysis project Ga0307479, IMG submission 203743) | Hardwood forest soil microbial communities from Morgan-Monroe State Forest, Indiana, United States - atmos_gasesECM4C_515 | ecosystem: Environmental > Terrestrial > Soil > Temperate...
CGAGATGGACAACGGAGAATGGCTGCCATGCCGTATGGTTCCATTTATGGGGAATTCGGCTGGGAAACAAATCGGGCCTCATGGCGCTCCCTGCACTGGTGCCGCTTGGTCACCGGATGGCCGCTGGATTTATATGAGCGTCCATACCGGCGACAATTTTCATATTTGGCGTCAGCGTTTTCCTGACGGGCAACCGGAGCGGATCACCTCCGGCCCTACCGAAGAGGAAGGCATCGCGCTCGATCCCAACGGAGGCTCCTTCATCACTTCCGTAGGACTGCGCCAGCGAACCGTTTCGATCCGCGATGTGCGCGGTGAGCGTCAGGTTTCAGTCGAGGGTTACGCTTACTCGCCAAAGTTTTCTGCGGACGGCAAGAAACTCTACTACCGTATCCTGAAGGGCGGCACGTCTCCGTTTCTCGGCCCTAGCGAACTGTGGGTGTCAGACCTTGCGTCTGGCCACAGCGAGCCCGTTCTGCCGGGCTTCGCCGTCACCTCTTATGACATCTCGCCCGACGGACGGCGTGTGGTCTTTTCTGCAATCGATGCTGCTGGTAAAAGCCATATCTGGCTGGCCCCCGCCGACCGTCGCTCACCGCCGCGAGAGGTTCCGAATGTTGAGGGCGACATGCCGTTTTTCGGACTTCCGGCCGAGTTGGTTTTCCACAGCGTCGAAGGCGGTGGGTCATTTGCATTTCGCGTACGCGAGGACGGAACGGGAAAGCAAAAGCTGACGTCGCAGCAGATCTCCGAAATTCATTCCATCTCTCCCGATGCACAGTGGCTAGTCACCCTGGGCCTTCCCACCGGCGGAGAAACCACCTTCTCAACGCTGATTCTCCCGATGAACGGAGGTCCATCGATCGAGATTCTCAATGCTTTTTGTAACGCTAAATGGCAGCCCGACAGCCGATTCTTTTATCTATCGGTGTTGACAGGCATGAATTCCGCGGGCGCTTATGGGAAGACGTATGTTCTTCCAGTGCCCCATGGCAAAATGCTCCCCGATATTCCGGCTGGTGGATTTCCCTCGGAAGCTGCGATCGCCGCACTTCCGGGTGTCCGCGTGTTTGACTCAGCCGATATAGCTCCCGGCGCCTCGCCTGATGTTTACGCTTTTTCCCGCCAGACCATTCACCGAAACCTCTATCGAGTACCGCTCCGCTAACCGGACATTGAGCACCACTTGTCCGGCTTGCGCCCTTGACATTCGCCCCGGTACAGCGCGGAAATGTACTTGACCTTAGAATCGATCAGATACTGGCCACCAAGTCAGTAGATGTCGTACTGCTCCCAGTGCAGCGTGGCGTCGGATTGAATGATGATGTGCTTGTGCGCGGTCTGCTCGAGTTCATCGATGAGCATGGACTCGCGTGTTTTCAAGGCCTTGGCGATTTCTGGATGCACGCGCAGCGTGAGGTTCGGATTGTCCGGAGTCGCGACCGCCATCTTGCGCGCTTCGTTCTGGATTTCGTAGCACAGTGTCGGAATGGATTTCACCATTCCGGAACCCGTGCACGACGGGCAAGGCTGGCAGAGCACACGCTCGAGCGCCTGCTTGGTGCGCTTGCGCGTGATGCAAACCAGGCCAAACTCGTTGAACGAAAGTGCCTTCGACGGCGCTTTGTCCTGATCTAGCGCTTGTTGCAGCGCGGAGAGAACGCGCTCTCGGTTGCGGCGCTCTTCCATGTCGATGAAGTCGACCACGATGATGCCGCCAAGATCGCGCAAGCGAATCTGTCGCACGATTTCTTTTACGGCTTCGAGGTTGGTCTTGACGATAGTGTCTTCCAGGCGCGTCGAGCCTTTGCCGACGAATTTGCCGGTGTTGACGTCGATCGCCACCAGCGCTTCGGTGTGGTTGATGACGATGTAGCCGCCGGACTTGAGCCACACTTTGGCGCGCAACGCTTTGTCGAGTTCGTGCTGAATGCCGAACTCTTCAAAAATTGGCTGTTCCTTCGCGTAGAGCTTCACGCGACTGACCAGCTTCGGCTGAAAGCGGCTCACGAATTCGGTGACCTTGGCGAACTCTTCCTCGCTGTCAATCCAGATCGCGGTGAAATCATCGCTGACGTAATCGCGCAGGATGCGTTCCACCAGATTCAGGTCGCGATGAAGAATTGCCGGAGCTTTGCGCTCGTCGTGCTTCTGCTTGATTTCCAGCCAGGTCTTGCCGAGGAATTCGATGTCGGTGCGGATTTCGTCGTCGGTCGCTCCACCGGCCGCGGTTCGAACGATGAACCCGCCGGGATACGATCCGCGCGCTTCGCCTACCAGACGTCGTAGCCGCGAACGATTCTCGGCGCTCTCGATTTTGCGCGACACGCCAATGTGATCGATGGTTGGCATGTACACCAGGAAACGTCCCGGCAGAGCGACGTGGCTGGTGATGCGCGCACCCTTCTTGCCGAGTGGCTCCTTGGCGATTTGCACCACCACTTCCTGGCCGGCCTTCAGCATTTCGGAAATCAGCTGGGGACGGCGCGAGTGCCCGTGACCGGAATGGCCATGATGCCCGCGATGCTGCTGATGACTGCCGCCACCGGGACGACGTTCGAAACGTCCACGCCCGCCACGGTCGCCGCGTCCACCGCGGTCTCCGCCGCGATCGGGGCGCCCGCCCCTGCCGCCGCGATCCCGTCCACCGCTTCGAAACGGCCTCTGAAAACGCGAGCGGGGATTGTCGCCGCCAACGCGCGCGGACTGGCGCGGAAATTCTGCGAGTGGTTCCAGCGGAGCGCCAGGATTACTGACGCGCGCGCGGGTTTCGCCGGGAAGCAAAATCACTCCGTCGTCCACCAGAGCAGGGGCCTCGCCAACTTCGTGAGCGTGCTCTTCTTGTTCGCCATCCGCTTCGTGATCTTCGTGTGCCGGGTCGGCTTCGACGTGTTCGCCCAAGGCTGCGACATGCAACGCGTTTTCGTGAGCTGCGTCGGCTTCGGCTTCGGCAACCGCTTGCGGCGAGCTGACGATTTCCTGAACGTCATGCTCGTGTTCTTCGGCGGATTCGCCGGCGCGTTCGTTTTCTTCGTGGATGTGTTCCTCGTCCTGCTCGTCTTGTTCGTCCTGCGCGATTTCCGCGGTGGAACGCTCGTCGTGTACTTCTTCGTCCGACTCCTCGTCTTCTTCTTCCACATCATCTTCGAAGATCGCGCCGCCGGAAGCTGCGTCGGCTTCGACTTCTTCCCGAACCTGATCCTGCTTTGCTTCGATCACGCTGGTGGATAGAACGGTGGCTTCTTCGTCGCTGATCTCGGCTTCTTCGCGTTCATTCGAAGCGCGATTGAAGTTTTCTTCTTCGGTTTCGCTTTCGCTGCCAGCTGCGGCACGCACTTCCTCGGTTTCTTCGCCAAGCTGTTCGGCACCTTCGGCGGGAGCGCCAGCTAGGAGCCAGCTGGGCAAACTGCCACGCGAACGGCGCGGCGCATTGGCAGGAGTGGGCTGGCCGGAAACGCGCGGTTGCGGTTCATCCGGCTCGGGCTGCGGTTCGAACCGTTCTGGCTCAACGATGGGAGCCGCGGCCGCCGGAATCGGCCGCTCGCGATATTTGGCCAGGGACTCGCCTGGCAGCACAAATGGTTCTTCGCTGGAATCGACTGGAGCGGAAGGACGCGGAGCGTCGGAACCGCGATTATCGAAATCACGCCGCGGGCCGCGATTTTCGTAGCCGCCGCGATTCGAATAGCCGCGACCACCGCGATCGCCGCCGCGGTCGTTGCCACGATCGCCACGATCCGGGCCGCGATCACCACCGCGATTTTCGCCTTGTGGTGAAGCGTACTTCGATGGAGGAAGATCGCGCCCGCCCTGGCGGAACCCGCCGCCTCCGCTGCGACCGCCGTGTCTGCGTCCGCCGCGACCGAAGCGGCCTCTACCGCCCCGTCCGCCAAAGTGCTGGCGATCACCGCCGCGGTCGCTGCCACGATCGCCGCCACGATCCGGGCCGCGGTCGCCGCGCGGAGCGTAACTGGGCGCCGGACGGTACTGCGTAGGGTTGTAGCGTGGGGCGAAATTCTGCGGAGCCGATTCATTCGAATCGGGCTGACGCTCGTCTTCTGTATGGATTTCATCGACGCCGGGAGCGCCGGGTTCGGCTTCTTCGACGTGGGTGTGAACGTCGTGGTCCGCGACGTCCGCATCGCCGAGAGGTTCAGCAACAGATTCTTGTGATGGCGCTTCGTGCGCGCGTCCCAATGTTTCTCCGGGAAGCACTTCGACCGACGGAGCGCCGCCGCCGTTTTCCGAGGTAGGGGCCGGCTGCTCATGCGAGTGGCCGTGGTCGTAATCCTCGAGATTTTCGAAAACATCGCTAACGTACAGGAAGGCATCGCCGTCCAGTCCGATATCGACGAATGCAGACTGCATTCCGGGAAGAACTCGAGTGACTCTGCCTTTGTAGATGCTGCCGACCAGCGCGAACTCTTTTTCGCGCTCGATGTAGATTTCGACTAGCTGGCCTTCTTCCAGGATGGCGACTCTCCGCTCATGGGAGGTCGCGCTAATAACCAATTCTTTTGACATGAAAACTCCTCTGTTTTCAGGTCAGGGTTTGTAAGTAAAAACCCTGAAACCCGTCTCCTCCCGACAGTGTCGGGAGCAGGACGCATCGCCGCGGGTTCAGGCGATTGGATTGTCCGGAAAAACGGAGCCTGTTCCGAAGCTGCCGGAACACATACAAACCGAGACACCAGTAGTGAAGCGGCTTGTGGATCGTAGCCGAAGGAGAGATTAAACTCTGCGCAGCTTACGAGGCTGGTCGATCGCCAAGTGAAACCAGGGCGAACGGCGGACGATGCTGTCCTCACTTAAAATTACCTAAACTTCTTTCTGATCTTCTGTGGCTGTCCGGAAAACCGGAGAGCCGAAAGGTTCACGGCTTAATTGACGAAGCGGCGTAGCCGGACATTCATCACCAAGCCGATCGCCATGAACACAAACAAAGTGGCCGAGCCACCGTAGCTCATTAACGGCAACGGTATGCCGGTAACCGGCATCGCGCCGATGACCATAGCCACATTAACTAAAACGTGGAAACCTAACGCTGCTGCAACTCCCATGACCAGAAACATTCCAGCGCGGTCTTTCGCGCGTTGGGCATTCTGTACCAGTCGTAACAGAAGCGCCATATACAGCCCTAAGGCAAGCAGCACGCCTTTGAATCCCTGTTCTTCCGCCCAAGCCGACATGATGAAGTCGGAATACCGGACGGGAATGTAACCCAGTTGATTCTGACTGCCGTTGCCAAACCCTTTTCCCCAGAAGCCGCCGGAACCCACGGCGATTTTCGATTGAAGCAGTTGATACCCTGAGCCCTTGGCATCGTCTTCCGGGTGGAGGAAAGACGTAATCCTTTCTCTCTGATACGGCTTGAGGAGGTGCTTGCTGACGGGAGGATAAAACACCGCTCCAACAAGCAGAACCCCAACTAAAGTAAAAACTCCGGCGTGTTGCCACTTCAAGCCCGCCAAGAACGCGCCCACAGCCAACATGGGAAGGAGCACGAGAGCGGTGCCGAGATCTGGCTGCTTGAGAATCAACGCCAGTGGAACGCCGACGAGCATACCAGCTTTTAGCAAATCGCGCAGGTCAAGCTCGTCTGACCGCACTTCCGCAAAGAAGCGGGCCAGTACGATGATTATAATCAACTTTGCGAGTTCCGACACCTGAAACTGCTGACCCATCATAGGAATCCAGCGCTTAGCGCCGAAACGGGAATTACCTAGTACCAGTACCGCGGCGAGAGCGATCAGGCAGATTACATAGAGGATAGGAGCCTGATCGAGGATCAGGTGGTAGTCGATGCGGGAAAGAATGAACATCAAAACAAAGCCGACGATCAGCCATTTGACCTGCTTGGTGTGCATTCCGGCGAGGCCGCTGGCGTGTGTGGCGGAATAGATTTCGATTACGCCGAGGGCGCAGATTGCGGCCAGAATGGCCAGCAGCCACCAATCGTAATCACGGGTGCCGGGGGCGTCTTTCATTGCGGGTTGGGATCTCTTTCTGAAGTATGCGCCGGCGCGCTGGCTGGTTCTTCCGGCTTGAGTGCTACGACCGGAGCAACAACTGCGGCACTACGGGCCGGAGCTGATTCATGCTGATCCGCGGTAACGGTGCTTGTGCCGCTGGTCTTGTGATTTTTCTTATCGTAGTAGGCCTTGACGACGTCGCGAACGACGGGCCCGGCAGCTTCGCCGCCGTGCTGTCCGCTTTCCTGCACCAGAACCGCGACACAGATTTCAGGATTACGTTTGGGCGCGTAGCCCACGAACCAGGCGTTATCCTCAAATTTTTTCTGTTTTCCCATGCGTTCGCGAGTGGCGTAACCGATGACTTGCGCGGTTCCGGACTTTCCGCTGAGTTCGATACCGGCGAGCTTGAGTTGACCACCCGTACCACCGGGTTCGTTAATGACACCGTACATACCGTCGGTGATCTTTTCGAAGGTGTGTTCGGAGAGCGGGAATTTTACTTCTGCGACGTTTTGCGCGTCCTTCAGCATGTGCGGCTGCTTAAAAACACCGCCGGAGGCAATGCCGCCGATAAGGCGGGCGAGCTGCAGGGGAGTGGTGGTGATGGCTCCCTGCCCGATGGCGACGGAGATAGTCTCACCTGCGTACCATTTGCGGTGAAAGACGCGCTCGACCCATGGTTCGGAAGGCATGAGGCCAGCTTCTTCGGAAGGAAGATCGATGCCGGTCTTATGACCGATGCCCATTTTATCGCTGTAATAAGCAAGACGATCGATGCCGAGCTTCATGCCAACGGTATAAAAGAAGACGTCGCAGGATTTCAGGATTGCGTCGTGCAGGTCAGTGGTTCCGTGAGAGGTCGGGCCTTTCTTGGAGGAATAGACCCAGCACTTGAACTGGCGGCCATAAAAAGTGCCGTAGCCGGGGCAGTAAGTGGTGAAGCTTTCCGAGATGCTGTGGTCCTCGAGCATCGCAGTGGCGGTGACGATTTTGTAGACGGAGCCGGGCGCGAGTTGCGCTTGGATGGCGCGATTGAGCAGTGGTCGCAGCGGATCTTCGTTCAGTTGCCGCCATTCTTCTTTTGGAATACGCACCGCGAAATCGTTAGGGTCAGGAGTGGGCCGGCTGACCATGGCCAGCACTTCACCGGTGCGAGGATCGAGAGCGACGACCGCGCCGGGGCGGGCGCCGAGGGACTGTTCGGCGACCTGTTGCAAATCGTAATCAATGGTGAGCTGAATCTGTTTGCCGGGAATGGCCTCTTGTTCGGTGAGGCGCATATCCTTCATTTCCTTGCCGACGCTATTGACGACCACGCGGCGCATGCCGTCAGTGCCCATCAGGATGTCGTTGTACTGGCGCTCGAGGCCGGACTTGCCGACCACGTCGCCGGGGCGCAGCTTGCCGTTGCTGGCTTCAATTTGTTGTTCACTTGCTTCACCAACGTACCCGGTGGCGTGTCCCAAGAAGCCGCCGGGCAGATAGCGGCGGCGCGAGACGGATAACATTTCGAGGACCGGAATATCGGAGCGGTGCGACTCGATGAAATCAAGATCGGCGCTGGAGGCTTCGGGCTTGATGACGATGGGCTGAAACTTGGGCAGGTTGCGAGTGTTTTGCAACTGTTCGTGCAAGTCTTCCATGGAGATGCCGAGGCCGTCGGAGATAACCGGAAGATATTGTTCGACAAGTTTGGGATCGTCGCGAAGGAGCAGGACGGAGAACGAGGGGCGATTGTCAACCAGGACGCGTCCATCGCGATCGAGCATGCGGCCGCGCGGGGCGATGATGGGAATCGAGCGAACGCGGTTTTGTTCGGCCATCTGGCCGTACTTATCGCTGTCGATGACCTGGAGTTTCCAGAAGCCGAGAAGCAACAGGCCAATCATGCCCACGATGATGTAGGAGACGACGGCCAGCCGCGTTTGCGGCAATCGATTGTCACTGCGAAACGAAAACGACACGAATTCTTCTTCTTTAACTCAGGGTCTGTAAGTACAGACCCTGAAACCCTGAAATCCGTTTAATTCAGCGCGAATTTTTCACGCGGCAAAGAATCAATCTGCGCACAAATTCGCGTGGCGCCCACGTCTTTATTCAGCGAAGACTTTTCAAACCTAACATTTAGGCATGGCAGCCGCAACCCGTCCTGAGGGACAGGTTTCCGGCTGGTCACGGGGAAGCGTTCGCGGGACGGATCGCGGCGAACCGGCGGCCGGCACTCCATCAGTATTTCTAATGCCTGCTGGCGAAAATCCCCGCTTATAATTATGAGCAGTTTTGCCGCTGTGCCATTTTGATGACCGACATTTCGCCGAATTCATGGAGCAATCTCGCCAAGCCGCCCCTACGGCTTGCGCTGATTGGCATGTCCGGAGCGGGAAAAAGCTTTTGGACGCACTGCATCGCTTTGACTGGCATCGCGGCGATTTCCTGCGACGACATTATTGAGGAAAAACTTGCGCCACGGCTGGCGGCCGGCGGGTATTCGGGAATTAATGGAGTGGCGGCGTGGATGGGCTGGCCGAATTCGCCGACGTATGCGGAAAGGGAAGCACAGTATCTGGCGGAAGAAGTTGCGGCGCTGGATGAAATTCTTGGCGGGTTGGAACGCGACCGCGCGCGATCGCTGGTGCTGGATACCACCGGCAGCGTGATTTATGCGGGGAATCATCTGCTGCACCGGATGCGGAAGTTGATGACCGTGGTTTATTTGGCTGCTTCGGAGGCGGAGCAGCAATTGTTGATTGAACGATATTTGAGCGACCCGAAGCCGGTGTTGTGGCGCGGAGCGTTTCAGGCTAAGGCAGGAGAAACTCCGCGCGAGACGGTGGCGCGGTGCTATCCGCACCTGATGACGGCGCGGCGGCAGAGTTATGCGGCGATTGCGCATGCGACTTTGCCGGTGGCGAAGCTGCGCGAATTGCCGCAGACAGTTGAAGCGTTTTTTTCGCTATTGCCGCAACAGTTTCAGCCGGAACGGGCCGGCGGTTCGCAATGAGATATCGCAGCACAGGTGGAAAAGCGCCGCTCACTTCGTTGCGTGGGGCGGTGTTGCGCGGGCTTGCGCCCGACGGCGGACTCTATATGCCGGCGGAAATTGCGCGGCGCTCGCCGGAGGAGTTGGAGGAGTTTCGCTCGCTGCCGTTCACTGAAGTTTGCTTTCGCGTGGTGCGGCCGTTTGCCACGCGGGACGTTCCGGAAGAGTTGTTGTGGCAGATCGTCAGCGAAGCCATCAATTTTCCGGTGAAGTTGGTTTCGCTTTCGCCGGGGTTGCATATTTTGGAGTTGTTTCACGGGCCGACATTGGCGTTCAAGGATTTTGGCGCGCGATTTATGGCGCGGCTGATGGGCTATTTTGTTCGCGGCGAGGATCGTCAGCTGACCGTGCTGGTGGCGACTTCGGGCGATACCGGCAGCGCGGTGGCGCACGGCTTTTTGAGCGTGCCGGGAATTCGCGTGGTGATTCTGTACCCTTCGAAGCGCATCAGCGAAGCGCAAGAGAAGCAGTTCACCACGCTGGGCGAAAATATTACCGCGCTGGAAGTGAGCGGGACTTTTGATGATTGCCAGCGGTTGGTTAAGCACGCGTTTTGCGATGAAGCGTTGAACAAGCGCGCGTTTCTGACTTCCGCGAATTCGATCAATATCGGAAGGCTGCTGCCGCAGATGTTCTACCACCTGGCCGCTTACCGGCAATTGCCGGTGGCTTCGACGCCGCTGGTGGTGGCAGTGCCGAGCGGAAATTTTGGGAATCTGACGGCGGGACTGTTTGCAAAGCGGATTGGGTTGCCGGTGGCGAAATTTATTGCCGCTACCAACGCCAACGATGTAGTGCCGCAATACTTGTTGAATGGAAGGTACGAGCCGCGGCCAGCGCGGGCGACTTATTCGAATGCGATGGATGTGGGCAATCCCAATAATTTTCCGCGCCTGCTCGATTTGTGCCGTGGGCGGTTGGAATATGTGCGGCGCGAAATTTGGGGCTATGGTGCGAGCGACGAGGAAACTCTGGCGGAGATGAAAACGGTCTGGGAGAAGTACCGCTACATTTCCGATCCGCACACCGCGGTCGGGTTACTGGGTTGGGAAGCTTACAAGAAGGAGCATGCGGAACCTGCGCAGGGATTGGTGCTGGCGACGGCTCATGCGGCGAAGTTCGCAGAAGTTGTGGAGAAGGCGATTGGAATTGCACCGCCGCTGCCGGACCGCTTGGCGGCTTATTTGAAGCGGCCAAAATTATCGGTGCCGATGTCGAGCAGCTACGAAGATTTTAAGCAGTTCTTGCTGTCGCGCTAAAACCTAGCATCCCAGAAGAAAACAGATTCCTTCCGACAAGGTCGGAACCTTCGGTCGCTGAGCTTGGAATGACAGGTTGCCGGACGCAGTGTCCGTCGCGAGGCAAGAGTTTTTAGGATTTGCGGAGGCGGTCGAGGAG